>OFHJ01000116.1_pt1 | contig 33197 bp, 29 predicted proteins | sample 1522001 | NCBI WGS metagenome assembly OFHJ01 (sample SAMEA2464838, study PRJEB22497) | soil metagenome | biome: Grassland; feature: Farmland; material: Clay | place: Australia | collected 2013-02-01 | depth 1.2 m | reverse complement strand
ATATTATTTCGCTCCCGATTGGTTGGCCAATTAGGACAAGGAAGAGCTTGGCAGGACACGAGTCACAACCACCAGCATGCCACCTACCGCCCGTCGTAGGAACGTGAGCGAAGTGGATACCCACTTTCATAAATTTGATCCGTGCGCCTTATTTCCCCGGCCTAAAGGCCGGGGCTTTACGGCGTTATTCGGTAATAGTTCACCACTCGGACGGTGCGCAGCGCCTGAAGCTGCCAGCTCACCGCCCCAGTCCGGGCGGCGCTGGATATCGTCGCCGTGCCGGGCCCAGACCTCGGCGAGGATATCGGCCAATTCGGCCTGGCCCCTGCGGGCGACGACGGCCTCCAGAACCCACCGCAGGAACGAGGGGTCGAGGTCCTTGAGGAGGGGCCGTTTCTTCGCCTGCCCTCTCGCTTTAAGCTTGCGCATGATCGGTGGCCTCCTCGCTCGGGGCGCCGCTTGGCGCCGCGTGGCGGACTGTCGCGCCGATTGACGGACGGATGCAGGACGAGACTTTTCCCCGGCGCTTAAATCACGCCCGCGCGCGCCGTTCGCCGCTATAATCGCGCCGCCATGGCTTATACATCGCTGCGCGACTTCATTGCCCGGCTGGACCGCGCGGGCCGGCTCGTGCGGGTCACCGAACCGGTCTCGACGGTGCTCGAAATGACCGAGATTCAGACCCGGCTGCTGGCCGAAGGCGGCCCGGCGGTGCTATTCGAGAACCCGGTCGGCGCCGACGGCCGGCGCTTCGACATGCCGGTGCTGGTCAATCTCTTCGGCACCGTCGAGCGCGTCGCCTGGGGCATGGAGCGCGAACCGGGCGACCTGCGCGGCTTCGGCGAGACGCTCGCCTTTCTGCGCGAGCCGACACCGCCGGCCAGCTTGCGTGCGGCCTTCGACATGGTGCCCGTGGTCAAGCAAGCTCTCGCCATGCGGCCGAAGACCGTCGGCCACGGCGCCTGCCAGGAGGTGGTGATCGAGGGCGACGAGGTCGATCTGTCGCAGCTGCCGATCCAGACCTGCTGGCCCGGCGAGCCGGCGCCGCTCATCACTTGGCCGCTGGTCGTCACCAATGGACCGGAAGACAAGGAAGACGCCTTCAACCTCGGCATCTACCGCATGCAGGTGACGGGGCGAAATACCACGCTGATGCGCTGGCTGAAGCACCGGGGCGGCGCCCAGCATCACCGCCGCTGGGGCCAGCTGCGGCGCGACCCGCTGCCGGTCGCGGTGGTGATCGGCGCCGACCCCGCGACCATCATCGCGGCGGTGACGCCGGTGCCGGAGACGCTGTCGGAATATCAGTTCGCCGGCCTGTTGCGCAGCCGCCGCCTCGACCTCGTGCCCTGCCGCACGATCCCGCTCAAGGTCCCGGCCGAGGCCGAGATCATCATTGAGGGCCATGTAAGCCTCGAGGACTACGGCGACGAGGGGCCTTACGGCGACCACACCGGCTATTACAACGCAGTCGAGAAATTCCCGGTCTTCACCGCCAGCGCCATCACCATGCGGCGCCAGCCGATCTATCTCTCGACCTTCACCGGCCGGCCGCCGGACGAACCCTCGGTCCTCGGCGAGGCGCTGAACGAGGTCTTCATCCCGCTCTTGCAGCAGCAGTTTCCCGAAATCGTCGACTTCTGGCTGCCGCCCGAGGGCTGCTCCTACCGCATCGCGGTAGTCGCCATTCGCAAGGCCTATGCCGGCCATGCCAAACGGGTGATGATGGGCGTATGGTCCTATCTCCGGCAATTCCTCTACACCAAATGGGTGATCGTGGTGGACGAGGATATAGACGCCCGCGACTGGAAGGATGTGATGTGGGCGATCGCGACCCGGGTCGATCCGGTGCGCGACATCACCCTGATCGACCGCTCGCCGATCGACTATCTCGACTTCGCCAGCCCGGAAAGCGGCCTCGGCGGCAAGATCGGCATCGACGCGACGACAAAGATCGCGCCCGAGACGCATCGCGAATGGGGCACGCCGATCCGCATGCGCGACGACGTCATCGAGCGCATCGACGCGCTGTGGCCGAAGCTCGGACTGCCCGGCTCCGGTAAGGCGATCTGGAAAAAATAACGCTGAAGAGCGGCGATGCGCGGACGGATGCCCGCGCCCGCGTCAGCTCAGGCCGCGGCCGAGACCTTCGATCGCGGCGTCGATCAGCCGCCCGCCAGCGGCGCCGGCAAGCTCAGCCGCGGCAAGACGCCGCGCCGCGGCAATGGCCAGAGTGGCGGCGCGCTCGCGCACTTCGTGCGCCGCCTGCGCCTGCATCTGCTCGATCTTCATCGCCGCCTGCGCCTGATGGCGGGCGAGCGCCGTCTCGAGCTCGCGCTTGGCCTCGGCGGTAAGGCGCTCGGCCTCTTCCTTCGCGGCGGCGACGATCGCCTCGGCTTCCGCCTTGGCTTCCTGCTCCTTGGTGCGATAGTCGGCGACCAACGCCAGAGCGTCGCGGTGCAGCCGCCCGGCCTCGTCGATCTCCGCGCGGATGCGAACCGAACGGCTATCCAGCGCCTGGCCCATCTTTTTCGGCACGCTGTAATAGATCAGCGTGCTGATCATCAGAAGGAGGGCGACGCCAATCCAGAATTCGGTGTCATGGAAGAGATCGAAAAGCATCTAACGCCGCTCCGCCGCTGCCGCCATGACCGCGGCCTTCACCGCTTCCGCCGACGCCGAGGCGCCGAGAAGCTTCCGCACCACCGCAGTCGCCACCTCGGCCGCGACATCCTCGACCCGGGCCATGGCCGCGGTCTTGGCCGCCTGCACCTCAGCCTCGACCGCCTTGGTGCGAGCAGCGAGATCGGCCGCCATTTCGGCCCGGTTGCGGGCCAGATCCTGATTCACGCGCTCGCGCACCTCGGCGCCGACTGCATGCGCTTGCACCCGCGCCGTCTCTAGCGCCGCCTGATAGGCGGCCAGCAGGTTCTCCGCCTCGGTCTTCAGTTCCTCGGCGCGGTCGAGATCGTCGGCGATCTTCTTGCGCCGCGCGGCCAGGACGCGCGCGACCCGCGGCAGCCCGATCCCCGCCATCAGCAGATAGAGGAGAACGAAGGTGACGATCAGCCACGCGACCTGAGGCGGGAAGGTCGAGAAGTCGAATTGCGGCATCCCACTGGCGGCGAAGGCCGAACGGCTCGCGAGCACCAATGCGCCCGCGAGGCCGATGGCAGCCAGCCGGAGCTGGGATCGCATGCCGGAAGACGTCATGCCGGCTTCCTCGCGTTCTTGCAGATTAGAACACGAACAGGATGAGGAGCGCGACCACCAGGGCGTAGAGCGCGACCGCCTCGGTCAAGGCGAAGCCGAGCAGCACGTTGGCGAACATCTTCGGCGCAGCGGCCGGGTTGCGGATGCCGGCCGCGACGTAGCTGCCGAAGATATTGCCGATACCGATACCGACGCCGGAAAGGGCGATGGTGGCGAGACCGGCGCCGATCAACTTGGCGGCTTCTGGATTCATCGTAAGCATTCCTTCGTTTTCAGGTGGCGTCTAACTCTGGACTCTAAGCGGCGAATAAGCAAACCCGGGGCGGCGCTCAGTGCGCCATATTCAGCCCGTCGTTGAGATAGATGCAGGCGAGAATGGCGAACACGTAGGCCTGTAGGGCGGCGACGATCACCTCGAGGCCGGTGAGCGCGGCGATAAAGCCAAGCGGCAGCCAACCGACGAACAGCCCGAGCGCGATAACAAAACCGGCGAACACCTTGAGCATCGTGTGACCGGCCATCATGTTGGCGAACAGACGCAGCGACAGGCTGACTGGGCGGAAGAAATAGGAAAGAATCTCGATCGGCACCAGCATCGGCAGCATCAAGACCGGCACCCCCTTCGGCACGAAGAAGGTCAGGAAGTGCAGGCCGTGGCGCATCAAGCCGACCACCGTCGCGCCGATGAACACGACGATCGCCAGCGAGAAGGTGATCACCAGCTGGCTGGTCACCGTATAGGTGTAGGGAATGAGGCCGATCAGATTGGCGAACAGGATAAAGGCGAACAGCGTGAAGATGAAGGGAAAGAACGGCTTGCCCTTCGGCCCGCAGGTATCCTCCAGCATGTTCTCGACGAATTCGTAGAAAATTTCGACCATCGACTGCAGCCGCGTCGGGATCAGCCGGCTGCGGCGCGTGCCCAGCACCATGAGAAGGGTGATGAGCCCGATCACGATCACCATGAACAGCGATTCGTTGGTGAAGGACACATCCCAGCCGCCGACGTGGATCGGCACATAGGGATGAATGACGAATTGGCTGAGAGGATTATCGCTCACGAGCAGGGCACCCAGGTCTTACTCATTCTCCGGCGGCGAAGTCTCGCCCTCTTGCTGCACCAGGTCGCGGTTGATTTGCCGCGCGACGCGAATTGCGTTCACAACACTCACGGCCGCGCCGAGGACAAAGAACGTCAGCATCAGCCACGGGGCGGTCCCGAACAAGCGGTCCAAACCCCAACCCACCAAGCCACCGCCGGCGAAGGTCGAAACCATCTCGACGGCAATGCGATAACCGCGCTGTTCCGCCGCTTGGCGGCGAAAAAAGCCCGTGCGTCGGCCCTGGCCCTCTCGCGCAGCCCGTAGGCGTACGTCCAGATTTTCCAGGGAGCGGGGCTTCTCCGCCTTAGCCATTCGGCCACCCCTGATTGGCGAAAACTCCCCCCCTCGCCAAGCCGCGAGCCGCGCCGAAATTACGGATGGGGCATGGCAGTGTCAAGGCAAAAGGCCGCCGCCTTCAGGCCCGGCTTTCGGGGCTTTTTTGCCCTCGTTCCAGGCTAGCCCCAGGGCTTGCCGAAAGCGGTGTCGAATCAGCCCCGCGCCGGGCGCTGCGGCGGTTCCGCGAGGTCGGCCACGGCGCCGGCGAACAGCGCCGCCGCGCCGATCGCGAAAAGAAGGTCGTAGGAGCCGGTGCGAACGAAGAGGTACGCCTCGCCATAGGCGCCGCCGGCGTAAACCACCGAGAAAACCATCGTCATCCAGGCCCAGATTTCGCGCTGGCGCTGCGCCGGCACGAGATCGCCGACGCGGCCCGAGGCGAGCGAGGTGATGCCCATTTCGAGGCCACCGACCCCGAGCGAGGAGAGCGCGAGCGCGAGCGGGCCCGAGCTGATCAGCGGCAGCGCCACCGCGGCGGCCATGGCGAGGAGGCACAACCGGAGGCTCGAGCGGAAGCCGATGCGATCGGCGAGAAACCCGGCCGCCACCGGCCCGCCGGCCGCGGCCAGGCCGAGAAGCACCCAATAGAAGCTGCCGGCCGCGAGCCCTTGGTGCAGGCCGCGGGCGATGTAATCGACCCAGAACACGGTGTGCGGCACGAAGCCGAGCGCGTTGCAGCCGTAGGCGACGATCAGCAGCACCACGGCGAAGCTGAAGCGGCGCCCCGCCGGCCGCCGCGCACGGGCGGCGATGGGCACCACCGGCGCCATCGGAAAGCCGCGCCAGGTGAAGGCGGTCAGCATCGCGCCAGCGGCGCCGAAGCAGAGCCAGGTATCGCGCAGCCCGAAGCGCACCAGCCAGGGCACCAAGGTTCCCGACAGCGCGATGCCGATACCTACGCCGGTAAAGATGACGCCGGCGACGCGGCCGCGGCGCGGCTCCGGAGTGATGGCGAGGACGAGCGGTGCCGCCAGCACCATAAGAACGCCGCCGATCACGCCGGAGGCGAACCGCCAGACCGCGTACCAGGCGAAATCCAGGGGAAAGGCGCAGGCGACGAAGCTCAGGCTGCCCACCACCATCGCCGCCCGCATCAGCGCGTAGGGCGGCAGCCGCCGCGCCAGCGGGGCGGTAAACCCGGCCCCGAAGATATAGCCGGCGAGCGTGGTGGCGCCGAGATAATCGGCCTGACCGACACTGAACCAGCCCGCCTTGACCAAGGCCGGAATCAGCGGCGGATAGCCGAAACGGCTGAGACCGATGCCGAGCAACAGGGCGGACAGCCCGGAAAGCGCGGCGTACCAAAGGGCCGGCGCGGCGGCTACGGAACGAGTGGCGGCGTTTGAGGGTTGCATCGCGAGCCTGGCGGGACAAGGGGAGCGGGCGAATCGACCTGCCAATGGTAGAGGCACTCCATCAAGTTTGAAAAATGAGTTATTGTGAACAATGTTATCTGGAATTGAGATATCCAGATCGGCGACAATCCGATCCGGAGCGGAGCCAAAAAAGATGGACGCAGGAGATCTGGCGGTGTTCGCCGCCGTGGCCGAGGCCGGCGGCATCAACAGGGCGGCGCGACACCTGAACACGGTGCAGTCTAACGTCACCCAGCGCATCCGGCTTCTGGAACGGAAGCTCGGCCTGCCGCTGTTCCATCGCCACAGCCGCGGCGTCACCCTGACCGGCGCCGGCGCTGAATTGCTGCCCTATGCGCAAAAGATCGGCCATCTGATCGCCGAAGCCAAACGCGCCGCGACCGACGGACCGGTGCCGGCGGGCCGGCTTTGCATCGGCGCGCTCGAAACCCCGGCGGCGCTCCGCCTGCCGCCGATTCTCACCGCCTATGCCGGAACCTATGGCGAGGTGGATATCGAGCTCCGGACCGGCACCACGGCCGAACTCCTCGATGGGGTGCTCGACCGCCGTATTGAGGGCGCCTTCGTCGCCGGGCCACTGGATCACCCCGAACTGGCGGCGGAAACGATCGTCACCGAGCGCCTCGTGCTCGTCACCGAGCCCAAGATCGCGAGCCTCGACCATTTCACCGCCGCCGCCCGCGGCCACGAGATCAAGATCATCGTCTTCCGCGCCGGCTGCTCCTACCGCGAGACTCTCGAGCGCTTCCTCGCGGGCCACGGCCTCGGCCCGATCCGCCGGCTCGAGCTCGGAACGCTCGACGGCATTATCGGCTGCGTCGGCGCCGGCATCGGCGTCACGCTCTTGCCGCGTGCGGTGGCGACGGCGGCCGCGACCCGGGGGCAAATCGCGCTGCACGAGATCGCGACGCCGGAAATGCAGGTCGACACGCTGTTCGTGCGCCGTCGCGATGCCTTCGTCTCTTCGGCGCTGGCGCGCTTCGTCGATTGCGCCAAGGCAAGGGGCGGCGCCGCGACCGCCCCGGTGGCGGTGCCGTTGGCCGCCGCGCGGGCGGCGAAACGCGCCGCCCGCGGCGGCTGATTTTCGGAGCGGCGGCTCAGGCGCTTTGGCGCATCGCCTCGGCGGCCGAGAGATCGACCGAAACCAGCTGGCTGACGCCACGTTCCTCCATGGTCACGCCGTAAAGCCGATCCATCCGCGCCATGGTGAGCGGCTGGTGGGTGACGACCAGGAAGCGGGTGCGGGTGGCGCGCGAAAGATCTTCCAGAAGATCGCACAGCCGCTCGGTATTGGCGTCGTCGAGCGGCGCGTCGACCTCGTCGAGCACGCAGAGCGGCGACGGGCTGGTAAGGAACACGGCGAAGATCAAGGACAGCGCCGTCAAAGCCCGCTCTCCGCCCGAGAGCAGCGACAAGCTTTGCAGCTTCTTGCCCGGCGGCTGGGCATAGAGCTCGAGGCCGGCGGTCAGTGGATCGTCGGAATCGACGAGCTTGAGATGGGCATCACCACCGCCGAATGCCTTGACGAAGAGCTCGCGGAAATGCCCGTTCACCTTGTCGAAGGCCTCGACGAGGCGCTCGCGGCCCTCGCGGTTCAGGCTCGAGATGCCTTGGCGCAAACGCGCGATGGCAGCTTCGAGATCGGCGCGCTCACGGCCGAGATTGTCGAGCTGCTCTTCGACCTCGGCGGCCTCAATCTCGGCGCGAAGATTGACCGGCCCCATGGCGTCGCGCTCGCGCCGCAGCCGCTCGAAGCGGGCCTCGGCCTGGGCGAGATCGGCGGTCTCGTCCGGCGGCGCGGCCAGCACCTCGTCGGCGCTCTCGGCGAAGGTCTCGCGAATGCGCGTCTCGAGTTCGGCCAACGCCTGCTCGGCATGCGCCGCTTCAGCCTCGGCGCGGGCATGGCCCTCGCGCGCGGCGCCGAGTTCGTCCTGAGCGAGCTTCGCTGCCTTTTCGCTCTCGCGCAGTTCCGCCTCGGCGGCGGCCAGGGCGTCCGAGGCCTCGCGCCCCGTCGCCTCCATCGCCGTAATTTGATCGAGGAGCGCAGCCCGTTTCACCGCGATGGCAGCCGGCGCCTCTTGGCGCTTCGCCAATTCCCCCGTCGTTTCGCTTTCGCGGCGACGAAGCTCCTCGATCTGCCGGGCGGCGTTCCCCCCCTGCGCCGCCCAGGCAGCCCGCTCGCGCTGAACCGCGGCACCGCGCTCCTCGCGCGCCGCTGCCTCGCGCTTCAAATCGTTGACCCGCGACTGGGCCTGCACTTCCGCATCCCGCGCCGCCTGCAAAAGCTGGCGCGCGGCCGCAGCTTCCTCGCGCAGCCGCGCCTCGTCAGGCAGCTCGCGCAGGGCCTCCTCGGCGATCGCCCGACGCTCCGTCGCCTCGGAGGTCTCGCGCAAGGTCTCGGCCTTCGCCGTCTCCAGCGCTTCGAGCCGGATGGCGCGAGCATTGGCCTCTTCCGCCGCCTTGGCGTCCGCCGCCTCGGCGCCCCGCACCGCCGTTTCCGCTTCGCGCAGCCGCGCTTCGGCTTCCGCATGCGCGGCGCGCGCGGCGGCGCGCTTCTCCTTGGCCGCGCCGTAGACATTGTCCGCTTGGCGGAAGCCCTGCTCGGCCTGCGCCATTTCCTGGCGCAGGGCCTTCAGGCGATTCTGGTGCTCAAGCCGGAGCGCCGCCGTCGACGGCGCGCCGGGCCGGACGGTGAAGCCATCCCACCGCCACAACCCGCCGTTCCGGCTGACCAACCGCTGACCCGGCCGCAGCGCCGCCGCCAAGGCGAACGCGACGTCGTCGGCGACCACGCCGATGGTGGCAAGCCGGCGCGAGAGTGCCGCCGGCGCCTCGACGAAGCGCGACAAGGCCTCGGCCTCGGCCGGCAGGGGCAGCGCCTCGACAAGCGGCGGCAGCGCCTTCCAATAGGCCGGCGCCTCGGGATCCTCCGCCGCCTGCAACTCGTCACCGAGCGCCGCCACGAGGGCCGCCTCGTAGCCGGACGCGACCGTGATCTGGTCGATCACCGGCGGCCAGGGCGCCTTCTCACTCGCCGCAAGAAAACGCAACAGACCTTTTTCCTCGGCCGCAAGCCGGCGCAAGATGAGGTCCGCTTCCTGATGGCGGTCGCGCGCGGCCGCCTCTTCGCTTTCCGCGGCGTGGCGCTGGCGTTCCGCCGCCTCGACCTCTTGCCGGCGCAGACCGCTCGCTTGCCGCCGTTCGGCCAGCAGGCCCTCGGCGGGCGCGCCGGCGGCGGCCTCCGCGGCGGCCGCGAGACGGGCCTCCTCGGCGGCGATTTCCTCTGCCTTGCGGGCGAGGCGCGCGAGCTGATCGGCGAGGCGGCGCGTTTCCTGGGTCAGGCTTTCGCGTTGCGCCGCCTGACGCGCCGCCTGGGCGGTCAGGGCCTCGAAAGCCCGCGCCTTCTCGGCCGCCACGGTGGCGGCATCCTGATAAGCGGCGGCGGCGCGCGCCTGCTCCTCGCTGGCTTCGGCGGCGCGAGCGGCCAGGCTCGCGGCTTCCTCATCCAGCCGCGCCTCGGCGGCGCGAGCGGAGGCGGTCTGATTCTGCTCGCGCTCTATATCGGTGGCGATTTGCTGGCTCTGCTGTTCGAGGCGCTTGATCTCGTCGGCGATCCGCGCCGCTTCCTCGTCCAGGCCTTCACGCGCCACGGTCAGACGATGCAGCGCCGCCGCGGTCTCGGCAGCGCGGCTGCGGAAGGCCGGCAGCCGTTCCGACGCCGCCTCCTTTTTCACCAGGGTCTCGGTCGCGACCTCGGTCTTGGCCGCGACGACGCGAAGGCTTTCATCCTTGCGCGCCCGCATTTCGGAAAGCTGCGCCGCGGCGGCGCGATGGCGCAGGCGGAACAGCGCCGCCTCCGCCTCGCGGATACGGGTCGAGATCGAGCGGTAGCGACTCGCCTGCCGCGCCAGGCGTTTCAGACCCTGCAGCTGGGTTTCGAGCTGGGCGATGACGTCGCCGAGGCGCTCGAGATTGGTGGTCGCGGCGTTGAGCCGGAGTTCCGCCTCGTGACGGCGCGAATGCAGGCCGGTGATGCCGGCGGCTTCCTCGAGCAACACGCGCCGGTCGGCCGGCTTGGCCTGGATCAGCACCTCCACCCGGCCCTGGCTCACCATGCTCACCGAATGAGCGCCGGTGTTGAGGTCGGCGAAGACGAGCTGAACGTCGCGCGCGCGCACCTCGCGGCCGTTGATGCGGTAGGTCGAGCCCGCCTCGCGCTCGATGCGGCGGGCGACCTCGACCTCGGCGACGTCGTTGAAGGGCGGCGGCACGCGCCGCTCGCTGTTGTCGATATGGAGCGAAACCTCGGCGTGGCTGCGGCCCGGACGCGCTGCGGTGCCGGCGAAGATCACGTCCTCCATCGCTGCGCCGCGGACCTTGCGCGCCGAGTTCTCGCCCATGACCCAGCGTAGCGCGTCGACCAGATTCGACTTGCCGCAACCGTTCGGGCCGACGATCCCGGTCAGACCGGGCTCGATCTGGAACTCGCTCGGCTCGACGAACGACTTGAAGCCGCTCAGGCGAAGGCGGGTGATCTGCACGGCGGGTTCAGCCCCTCCTCGCTGGTCTCAGCTCTTGGCCGGCGCGCTCGTCTTGCCGGCCGCCTTGATCAAGGAATCGAACAGCTTGGCGAAGTCCTTGTAGGGCTCGTCGCCGACATGCTTGACGCCGTTGATGATGAAGGTCGGGGTGGCGTCGATCTTATACACCTGCTCGCCCTGAAGGCGGCTTTTCAACGGCGCGTCCATCAGCGTCTTGTCGGCCATGCAGGCGTCATAGGCCTTGTCGGAGACGCCGCCGAGGCGGCCGATCTGCTTCAAGGCGTCCAAGGGCTTCGCCGCCAGCACCCAGTCGGTCTGCTGCTCGAACAGCACCCTGACGAAGCCGTAGTAGTGCGCCGCACCGCCGCAGCGCGCCAGTACCGAGGCATAGACCGCGAGCTTGTCGAGCGGGAAGTCGCGATAGATCCAGCGCACCTTGCCGGTATCGACGTAGTTCTTCTCGATCAATGGGAACACATGGTTCATGAAATGGCCGCAATGCGGGCAGGTGAACGAGGCGTACTCGATCACCGTGACCGGCGCCTTCGGATTGCCCTCGGGAATGTCGCTCATCACCGGCTGGACGACGAGCGCCGGCGCCGGGCCGGCGGGCGCCGCGGCGAGGGCCGGGGCGGCAAAGGCGAAGCTCAACGCAAGCGCGCCGAAAGCCAAAGCAATACGCTTAATTTGGGTCATGGGCCTGAACATTACACTAGATATAGTGGGAGTATAGGGTGTCATGAAACGGACCTCAACTGTTTCGAACGGGCTCGTCAGAAGCTTCGACCGGCGCCGGTCGGACGGCGATAAGGCTACGGCCGAGCGCCGCGAGCGCCGCCTTGACCGATGCGTCGTCGGCACCGGCGATCAGCGCCGCGAGCTCGGCCTCCTCGGCCGGGGCCAGCGACCGCGACCCACGCCGCCGCGGCGCCTTGCGTTCCGGCACCGGACCTTGCACGAGGCGGAGGCGGGCGACTTTGCGATGGCCGTAGAAACTATTGATGCGCTCGATCACCGCCGGCGCGAGATGCTGTAGCTCGAGCGCGAAGGCTGGGCGCACACGCACCGTCAAGGTGCCGCCGACCTCGCCGCCGCGGGCGGCGGCGAGCCGCTCGGGACAGGATGCTTCGGCCAGGGTGGCGCCGACGATGGCCGGCCAGTGAACCACCACCGCCGCCTCGCCGAAGCCGCGCTTCTGGAACACGCGGCTGGTCAGCCGCGGCAGGGCGGCCGCCAACATCTGCGGCGCCGTCACGACGCACTCACGGAAAACATGGCCTCGTCTATCGCCATCGCGGGCGATTATGGCAGTGGTTGCGCGACCCCCGCCAATGATATTTTTCCGTCATGCCCACCCTCGCCTCCCGGCTTTTGGCCTGGTACGAACACCACCGCCGCGATCTGCCCTGGCGGTCGCGGCCCGAGGAAACGCCCGATCCCTACCGCGTCTGGCTCAGCGAGATCATGCTGCAGCAGACCACGGTGGCGACCGTCGGCCCCTATTTCCGGCGCTTCGTCACGCGCTGGCCAACGGTTGCGGCGCTGGCCAGCGCCGACCTCGACCAGCTGCTCCAGCTTTGGGCTGGGCTCGGCTATTACGCCCGCGCCCGCAACCTGCACGCTTGCGCCAAGGCGGTGATCGCCGCGCATGGCGGCCGCTTCCCCGATACCGAGTCGGGCTTACGCGCGCTGCCCGGCATCGGCCCCTATACCGCCGGGGCGATCGCCGCCATCGCCTTCGACCGCCCGGCCGCGGCGGTGGACGGCAATGTCGAGCGCGTGGTGGCGCGGCTCTTCGCCATCGAGACGCCCTTGCCGGCTGCCAAGGCGGAAATCCGCGCCCGCGCGGGCGCCCTGGTGCCGGCCAAGCGGCCGGGAGATTTCGCGCAGGCAATGATGGATCTCGGCGCCACCGTCTGCGTGCCGCGGACGCCGCGCTGCCCGCGCTGCCCGCTGGCCGGCGGCTGTCTCGCCCGTGCGCGCGGCATCGCCGCCGATCTGCCGCAGCGGGCGCCGAAGCCCCTCCGGCCCTGGCGTCGCGGCCTCGCCTTCTGGGCCGCGCGGCCGGACGGCGCCGTGCTGTTCCACCGGCGGCCCGAAAGCGGCTTGCTCGGCGGCATGATGGAGGTGCCCTCGACGCCATGGCGGGAGGCGCCCTGGGACGACGCGGAAGCGCTCCGGCACGCGCCCTGCCCCGGCCCATGGCGGCGGCTCGATGCCACGGTCGCGCACGGCTTCACCCATTTCCGCCTTGAGCTCGGGCTGTTCGTGGCGCGGCTGCCGGCGGGCCGGAAGCCGCCCGGACTGTGGCTGAAACCGGAGGACTTCGCCGCCGCGGCGCTGCCGACGGTGATGAAAAAACTCTGCCAGGCGGCGCTCGACGCGGCGCCCGCCCGAACGTCCACCCGAACGCCCGCCGTCGCGCGGCGCTGACGGCCGCCCGCGACCGGCGTCGCAGGATCGCGGGATCGCGGCTCAGGACAGCTCGGCGCGGAGCTTCTGGCGCAACACGTCGATCGAAACCAGCCGCCCGTCGACCTCGAAATGCCAGAACGCCCAGCCGTTGCAGGCAGATGCGCCCTGCACCTGGGCACCGACGCGGTGAATCGAGCCGGCGTCTTCGGCCGAGATCAAGCTGCCGTCGGCACGCACCATGGCGGAATGGCGCCGCGACTGGTCATAAAGCACGGTGCCGGGCGCGAGCAGGCCACGCTCGACCACCCAGCCGAAGGGAACGCGCGGCTGCTCGCGGCGCGAGCGCATGACCTCGCGGGCGTCGGGCGGCAGCGGCTCGACCCGCCGGATGCGCTCCTCGGCGAGCTTGATGTAGCGCGCCTCGCGCTCGATGCCGATGAAGCGCCGGCCGAGGCGCTTCGCGACCGCGCCGGTGGTGCCGGAGCCGAAAAAGGGATCGAGCACCAGATCGCCGGGCTCGGTCGCCGCCACCAGAACACGATGGAGCAGCGATTCCGGCTTCTGCGTCGCATGCGCCTTGGCGCCGTCCTGGCGCAGGCGCTCGCCGCCGGAGCAGATCGGCAGCAGCCAGTCCGAGCGCATCTGCACGTCGTCGTTCAAGGCCTTCATCGCCTCGTAATTGAAGCGATAGCGCTTGTGCTCCTGGGATTTGGCGCACCAGATCAGGGTCTCGTGGGCATTGGTGAAGCGCCGGCCGCGGAAATTCGGCATCGGATTCGCCTTGCGCCAGATGACGTCGTTCAGAATCCAGAAGCCGAGATCCTGGACCGCGGTACCGACCCGGAAGATGTTGTGATAGGAGCCGATGACCCAGAGCGTGCCGTCGTCCTTCAACACCCGCCGCGCGGCGGCGAGCCAGGCGCGGGTGAAGGCGTCGTAACTCTTGAGATCGGCGAATTTGTCCCAATCGTCGTCGACCGCGTCGACCAGGGTATCATTGGGGCGGCGAAGATCGCCTTGCAGTTGCAGGTTATAGGGCGGATCGGCAAAGATCACGTCGACCGAGGCCGGCGGCAGCTCGTTCATCAGCGCGACGCAATCGCCCTGCAGAATCCGGTTCGCCGGCAGATGTCTCATCGCGCCCCCCATGGGGGCACACTCTGCGCGAAGTCCCGACTCGCGTCAATAGCCGGCTCACATCAATACCAAGTTGGATTCAAGGACTTATAAGGCGGCTTTCGGATTCCGGGCAAATTCGGCCACGGGCGCGAAGCTGCGCCGGTGCTGGGCGGTCGGCCCAAGCCGCGCCAGCGCCGCAAGATGTTCCGCCGTGCCGTAACCCGCGTTGCGCTCCCAGCCATAGCCGGGAAAGCGCTGCGCGAGCTCGGCCATCACCCGATCGCGCAACACCTTGGCGACGATCGAGGCGGCGGCGATCGAAAGCGAGCGCCGGTCGCCGCCGACGATCGCGGTCGCCGGACAGGGCAAGGGCGGCACGCGGTTGCCATCGACCAGCGCGTGCGCCGGCCGCCGCGGCAAGGCCGCGACCGCCCGCGCCATGGCGAGATGGGTGGCTTGAAGAATATTGAGGCAATCGATCTCCGCCGCCTCGGCGCGGCCGACGCCAACCCAGGCGGCTGAAAGCAGTGCCGACAGCAACGCCTCGCGGCGGGCGCGGCTCAAGCGCTTCGAATCGTCAATGCCGGGCGGGATGGCGCCGCGGTCGAGAATCAGCGCGCAGGCGAAAACCGGGCCGGCAAGCGGCCCGCGCCCAACCTCGTCGAGACCGCAGACGAGACCACCGGCGGCGTCCTCGAAGCGGAGATCGGGGCCTTGCGGATCGTTTTCGTGCGCCATCACGGCCGAGCTTTAAGGCGCGGGCGATCCGCGCGCAAGCGGATGCCGCCGGCGCGCGCCGCGTCGAATGGCATTTCGCCGAAAAGCCGGTCACCGAAGTTTTTCAGGAGTATTTAGCGAAGGAACAAGAGGACGTTCGTCTGGAAAACATCGTCGTCATATACACGCCCCCCGACGTCGGATACCTGTCGCCGAAGGCAGCGCGCTAGCATGGCTGCCTGTTCCTTTATCGAGGAGATGGAGAACAGTCTCAACGTCTCGGTCACGTGGGGCCGGCTGCACGAGAGCAGGGATTCCGTGGCCCGCCGCTTCGCCCGTATGTTGCAGGACCTCGCCGCCGTTCATCCCGCCCTCGCGGACTGGAAGAAGCTCGGCGGTCCCCACGGCAAGCCGCCGCAGCCTTTCTGCGCCATGCCGCCCGATATCGACGAGTTGGTCGGCATCTTCACCGAAGGCCGCTATTTCACCGATATCGGCCACGAGCCGATGCCGAACCTCGGCTATACCGCCGTTGCCTGAAACGGCCATAACGGTGCCCTGGGCTGCTTCCTCGAAATCGAGGCCGGCGCCCTCGACATCGGCTCGCCGCGATCCAATTCGGCTGAACTCCAGTTCCTCATCCGCCACCCGGACAACGCCGAGCTCCTCAGCGCCGCCACCTTAGAAGCCGTCTTCCGCGTCATGATCGCCGCCTGGGAACCGGTCTGGGGCACCGTCGGCAACATGACCCTGTGGAAAGTACTACGCGGCGATGCGGGCGAACGGCATCGCTATACCGGCGGCTGGATGGTTTATCTCGGCGCCGCCTTCGACGATCATGTCGCCGCGCCGCCCGGCATCGTCGTGCGGCACCCGCCGCAAGGCGGCAGGCTGCTGATCGCCACCGAGGAGCCCTTCTCCCTCGCCGATCCCGAGCACATGAAGGCCGCCCGCGCCATCCAGAAGAGCTTCGCCGCCATCAACGCCGACGACCCGCTGCCCTGGGAACCCCCGGCGCCGCCTTTTTCGATTCCAGGGCGGGAAAAAATAGCCTGATGCCTCAGAACAGGCCGAGCTGATCGCCGACCGCAGGCGGGCGGCGGAAACGGCCGCAATCAAGGCGAAGGTCGCGGCGGTTTAGTCCGAGACGCGCGCAAGCCAAGCGGAAGCGGTGGCGGATGAGATCGGCGATCGGCCCCTGGCCGCTCATGCGGCTTTCGAACCGAGGGTCGTTCAACCGCCCGCCACGGGTCTCGCGCACCAGCCGCATCACCCGCCCGGCCTTCAAGGGCTCGCGCTCGGCCAGCCATTCGCGGAACAGATCCTTGATCTCGTGCGGCAGGCGGAGCAGCGTGAAGCCGGCCTCCATCGCGCCCGCCTCGGCCGCCGCCTCGAGGATGCGCTCGATCTCCCAGTCGTTGAGGCCGGGGATGATCGGCGCCGCCATGACGCCGACCGGAATGCCGGCCGCGGCCAGCGCGCCAATCGTCTCGAGGCGGCGCTCGGGCGTCGCCGCGCGCGGTTCCATGGCGCGGGCGAGCTTACGATCCAAGGTGGTTATCGAGATCGCCACCTTGGCCAGGTTCTTCGCGGCGAGCGGCGCCAGCATGTCGATGTCACGCTGCACGAGGGCGGATTTGGTGACGATCCCGACCGGGTGATCGAAGGCGGCGAGAACTTCGAGGATGCCACGGGTGATGCGGTGCTCGCGCTCGATCGGCTGATAGGGATCGGTATTGGTGCCGAGCGCCATCACCGCGCAGCGATAGCCGGGCGCACGAAGCTCGGCTTCAAGCAGCCGCGCCGCGTTCGGCTTGGCGAACAGACGGCTTTCGAAATCGAGTCCGGACGAGAGCCCGAGATAGGCGTGGGTCGGGCGGGCATAGCAATAGATGCAGCCATGCTCGCAGCCGCGATAAGGATTGATCGATTGACTGAAGGGAATGTCGGGCGAGGCGTTGCGCGCGATGATGCGCCGCGTGGCATCGACCGCGACGGTGGTGCGAAGCGGCGGCGGCGTCTCGTCCAGCGCGCTCCAGCCGTCGTCCTGGCGCAGCCGCGCCTCGATCTCGAAGCGGCCGGAGGCATTGGAAAGGCTGCCGCGGCCGCGCCGGCCTTGCGGATGGGCGTAAGTAGTCTCGTGCGGTTCGATCTCGATGCTGCCCATAGCATTGTCATCATAAACGGCGAATGAGAACAAATAAAGAACATTCTGCCGCGGCCGAAACTGGCCGCGCGGACAAGACGCTGCGCGCGCGGCGGGTGTGAGAAGTTGGCGCAGGATGATTTCGGGTCGGATCGAACCAAAATCATCTCCGTGCGCCGTTTCAATGATTTGGAGCATGATCCCGAAAAGGAGGACCGCCTTTCGGCATCATGCGCCAGCGGCGCTTGCGCTATGATTTGCGGCCATGGCGATTAGCGTCATCATCCCGGCCTTGAACGCGGCGGCGGATCTGCCGCGCGCCTTGCGCGTCTTGAAGGCCGGCCGCGCTGAGGGGCTGGTCGGCGAAGTCATCGTCGCCGACGGCGGCTCGACCGACCGCACGCGCGCCATCGCCGAGGACTGGGATTGCCGTATCGTGCGCGCGCCGCTTGGTCGCGGGCCGCAAATGATCGCCGGCGCCGCCGCTGCGTCCGGAGATTGGCTCCTGTTCCTGCACGCCGATACGGTGCTCAATCCGGCCTGGACGCGGGCCGCGAAAAGCTTTCTCGCGCGGCTCGAAGCCGCCGGTGCCCGGGCCGGCTATTTCCGCTTCGCACTCGACGACCGCAGTCCGGCGGCGAAACGCCTCACCGCCCTCGTCGCCTGGCGCTGCCGCGCCCTGGCGCTGCCCTATGGCGATCAGGGCCTGTTAATCCCGCGCGCGCTCTATGACGCGGTCGGCGGCTTCCGCCCGATGGCGCTGATGGAGGATGTCGACATGGCACGGCGACTCGGCTGGCGGCGGTTGACGCCGCTGCCGGTCGACGCCGAGACCTCGGCCGCGAAATGGCGCGCGGAAGGGTACCTGCGCCGTTCGTCGCGCAACCTCGCCTGTCTCGCGCTTTATTTCCTCGGCGCGCCCGAACCCGTCATCTGCCGCCTGTATCGGAGTGGCAAGGCATGAGGCGGCAGCGGTTTGTTGTCGTCTTCGTCAAGGCGCCGGTCCTGGGCCGGGTCAAGACCCGCCTCGGCGCCGCGATCGGGGCCGGCGCGGCCCGCGACTTCTATCGTCGCCAGACGGCGGCGCTGTTGCACCGGCTGAAGGACGACGGGCGCTGGCGGCTCGTTCTCGCAGTGAGCCCGGATCGGGCGCGGGGCGCCCCATTCTGGCCGCGACGCCTGCCCCGCATCGCGCAAGGGCGGGGCGATATCGGCGCCCGCATGGCGCGGGCCTTCGCGGCGCTGCCGCCGGGCCCCGCGGTGTTGATCGGGTCTGACATCCCGTCGATCGATGTGGGGATGATCGCCGGCGCCTTTCGCGCGCTGGGACGGGCGGACGCGGTGTTCGGCCCGGCGGCGGACGGCGGCTTCTGGCTGGTCGGGCTCAAGGCGCGGGCGCGGCGGTTGCCACTCTTTCGCAACGTGCGCTGGTCAGGGCCGCACGCCTTGGCCGATACGCGGGCGAACCTCGGCTTTCGGCCGGCCGCGCTGGTCGAGACCCTGCGCGACGTCGACACGGAGGCGGATTACGAAGCCTGGCGCTTTTCGTGCTCGCGCAGCCGCGGCATGAGCTCGACGAAATTGCACGGGCTGGTGCGGTAGTCGAGCTGGCTCTTGAGGATATCGTCCCAAGCGTCGCGGCAGGCGCCGGGCGAGCCCGGCAGGGCGAAAAGATAAGTCCCCTTGGCGACGCCCGCGGTGCAGCGCGACTGGATGGTCGAGGCGCCGATTTTCTTGTAGCTCAACATGCGAAAGAGCTCGCCGAAGCCCGGCACCGACTTTTCGTACAAGGCCTCGAAGGCTTCCGGCGTCACGTCGCGCCCGGTGACCCCGGTGCCGCCGGTCGACAGCACGACGTCGACATCGGGATCGTCGATCCAGGCTTTGACCGCGGCCTGAATGCGGCCGACGTCGTCCGGCACGATGGCGCGGCCGGCAAGCTTGTGACCGGCCTCGGTCAGGCGGTCGATCAGGGCCTGGCCCGAGCGGTCGTCCGCCTCGGTGCGGCTATCGGAAACGGTCAGGACGGCGATGGATACGGGAACGAAAGCCCGGCTCTGGTCAATGCGAGTCATCTTCGGCCACCGAGATCGACGGATTGCTGGTAGCAACGTAATAGGGCCAGTTGCCATCGGCAAGGGCATCGAGGGTCGGCATGCGGCTGTGCAGCTGCTCGCTGTAGATCCAGTAGTTGGTCAGCACGTGCTCGACGAATTGCCGGGTCTCGCGCGAGGGCAAAGATTCGACCAGAAGCAGAGGGTCGTTGTCGTAATGGATGGTCTGGAGCCAGTGCTGCAGACCGCCCGGCCCGGCGTTGTAGGCGATGGCGAGAAAGACGAGATTGTCGCGCACCGCCGGGTGGCCGAGGAGTTGCTTCAGATAGCGCTGGCCGAGCCGGATATTGAGATCCGGCTCGTAGAGCTTGGAGGCCGTCGCGAGGCGCGCGTGCCCCTTGGCGACGGCATGCGCCGTCTGCGGCATGAGCTGCATCAGGCCCTTGGCGCCAACCTGGCTGCGCGCCTCGACGCGGAACGCCGATTCCTGCCGCATGAAGGCATAGACCAGCGCCGGATCGAGGGTAAAGCCGCCGGTCGGCGCCCAATGCGGCACCGGGAACAGCGCCGCGTCATAAGCCTCGCCATGATACTGTTGCCAGTATTTGCCGAGGGTTAGGGCTAGAGCCGGCAAGCGGAGCTTGGCCGCGAGATTGAGGAAATAGGCCCGCGCTTCCTCGTCGGCCGCGCCATAGAGGCGGCGGATTTCGTCGCTCGCGATCCGATACTGCCCGACCTGCGCCAGGGCGCGCGCCTGCTCGACGCCGGGCAGGCGCCGCAATGCCGTGCGCTGCTCGCGGGAGAAGGCCGGCAGGCCCCAATTGTACAGGTAATTCACGTTGAGCCCGAGCTGGCGGCTCGCCAGCAGGCCGTAGAAGGTGCGCGGGTACTGCGCCGCGATGACCAGGAATTCGTTGACCCGCTGCGGCTCGCCGTTCTTGAGATAGGCGCGCGCCGCCCAATAGGCGCCGGCCGAGCTCTGCCAGGAGGTCGCATCCGGCGCGCGCACCAGGGCGGTGAAGCCCTTCGCCGCCTCGCCGATACGGCCGAGCCGCCACGCCGAGAGACCGGCGATCCAATCGGCTTCGGCCACCGTACCCTCGCTCGCCTTCACCGCCGCCTGGGCCAACCGGTAGGCATCGCGGTCGCGGCCGGCGTAATAGCGCTCCGCCGCCACCCGCGCCAGCCATCGAGCATGGTCGAGACGCGCGGGCGCGATATGGAACGTCGCGGCGCGGACCGGCGCGACAACATACGGGCGTGGACCTTGGCTCGCCCAGGCGCCGAGCTCGGGCGCCGCCGGCGGCCGCGGCCGCGCCGCCCGGGCGGGCTTGCGGCTAAGCGCCAGGCGATAGATACGATCCGCGCCGGGAAGCGAGGCGTAATGCTGGAGCCAGGAGGCGAGATCGCGATAGGTCGAATAGAAGCGCGGCGCCATGTAGCGCTGATAGAGCACATAGCCGAGCAGCACGCGGTTATGCACACGCGCGATTTCGCGATCGGCCTCGGCCCATCGCGATTCCTTCTGCATCTGGAAGATGGTTCGATAGCGGCCGACGTCGGCTGCCGACAGAACCGTCGAACCGATATTGTCCCCGCCGATGGCCCCCACCGTCGGCGCGGTCAGAACCGCATTCGACGGCGCAGCTTGTACGACCCCCAGGACCGCCACCAAGCTCACTGCCGCGGCGACAACGATCAAACCAAGCCGCCGCCGCGTCCTCGACGAGGCCGCTATGCTAGGTGCGGCGCTCATGGCGGGCGGTCATAAACTATTAACCTGCGGCCAGCAACCCCGACTCGCCGGCAAGCCCGGATTTCCTGTGGATAATGAATGATTTATGAGCTTTTCCCGTAACTTGCCGGGAAAGCCTCAGGCGATCTTTGCAAAAATTTAACGAAATATGTGCTTAGCTGTCCGTTTTCGCCTTTATCGCCAGGAGGTCCTGCCAAGCCGCTTGCTTGTGCGCCGGCTGCCGCAGCAGGTAGGCGGGATGAAACGTGGGTAAGGCGGGAATCGGCCCGTCGGGGCCGGGATAGTTGAACCAGCGGCCGCGCAGGCGCGTGATCCCCTCGCTGACATCGAGCAGGGTCTGGGCCGCGACGCCGCCGAGGAAAACCAGCACCTTCGGCTTCACCAGCGCGACATGACGGCGCGCGAAGGGGGCGCAGATCGTGGTTTCCTCTTGGCTTGGATGGCGGTTTCCCGGCGGCCGCCAGAACACCACGTTGCTGATATAGACGCTTTTGCGATCGCGGCCGATCGCCGCCAGCATACGGTCAAGCAGCTGGCCGCTCTCGCCGACGAAGGGCAAGCCCAGACGATCTTCTTCGCGGCCCGGCGCCTCGCCGATCAGCATCACCTCGGCCTCCGGATTGCCGTCGGCAAAGACCAGTTGCGTCGCGGTCCGTTTCAAGGCGCAGCCCTCGAAGCCCTGCAGCGCCGCGCGCAACTCGGCGACGGTGCGGCAACCTTCGGCAAGCCCCTCGGCGGCGCGGCTCTCGGCGCTCGCGCTTTCGGCGACGGGCACGGCAAGCGACGCACCGCCGCCACGGCCGGGGCGGCTCGGAGACGGCGGGCCGGGTGGGAACGCCGGCGCCTCCGGTTCCCAGGGCGGCGCCTCCGACCCCGGTCGGCCCGACTGCGGCTGTGACTGTGACGGTGGCTGCGGCAACGGTTGCGGTTGCGACGTCGCCAGAGGCGCCGGCCGCGGCGAGGCCGCACGGAAGCGGTCTTGCGCGCTATCCACCACGGCGACATCGGCGCCGGCATCGACGAGGAAGCGAAGCGCCGCAAAACGGGCCGGATCGAAAGGCATGATGCAAGGCTATCACAAGCCTTTCGACGACGGCCAGCGCCTTGCTTTTCGCCCCGCCACGCGGTAGTGACGGAAGACGCTTCCGAAAAGAGAATCGAACGATCCCAAATAAAGGTGCGAGCCCATGTCCCGCGAAGCGATGGAATTCGATCTCGTGATCGTCGGCGCCGGCCCCGCCGGGCTCGCCGCCGCCATTCGCTTTAGGCAGTTGTGCCAGGCGCAGAACATCGAGCGTTCGGTCTGCGTCATCGAAAAAGGGTCCGAGGTCGGCGCCCATATCCTCTCCGGCGCGGTGATCGATCCGGTCGCCTTGAACGAGCTGTTTCCCGATTGGCAGGACCGCGGCGCGCCGGTGAAGACCCAGGTGACCGACGACCAGTTCCTGATCTTGGGCGAGAACAGCGCCTTCCGCGTACCGCATGCGCTGCTGCCGCCGCTGATGAGCAACCGCGGCGCCTATATCGTCAGTCTCGGCAACCTGTGCCGCTGGCTCGCGACCCAGGCGGAGGAACTTGGCATCGAAATCTATCCCGGCTTCGCCGCGGCCGAGATCCTCTATCACGAGGACGGCAGCGTTAAAGGCATCGCGACCGGTGACATGGGGGTGGGCCGCGACGGCAGCCATAAGTCGAGCTACACGCCGGGCATCGAGCTGCATGGCACGTACACCTTTTTCGCCGAAGGCGCGCGTGGCTCGCTATCACAGGAACTGATGGTGAAGTTCGGCCTGCGCGACGGCGTCGAGCCGCAGAAATATGGCATCGGACTGAAGGAGCTCTGGCAGGTCGATCCCGCCCGGCACAAGCCCGGCCTGGTGATGCACAGTCAGGGTTGGCCCCTGGACAGCGCCACCGGCGGCGGCTCGTTCCTGTACCATCTCGAGGACAACCAGGTCGCGGTCGGCTTCGTCGTCCACCTCAACTACAAGAACCCGCACCTGTCGCCCTTCGACGAATTCCAGCGCTTCAAGCTGCACCCGGCGATCAAGGACACCTTCGCCGGCGGTAAGCGGCTCGCCTATGGCGCCCGTGCCATCAACGAAGGCGGCCTGCAATCGGTGCCGAAGCTCACCTTCCCCGGCGGCGCGCTGATCGGCTGCGCGGCCGGCTTCGTCAACCTGCCGCGCATCAAGGGCTCGCACAACGCGATGAAGACCGGCATGCTCGCGGCCGAGGCGGCGTTCGACGCTCTCATGGCCGGGACCGAGCCCGGCGCCGAGCTCGCCGCCTATCCGGCCGCGGTCAAATCGTCCTGGGTGTGGCGCGACCTCCATAAGGTGCGGAACGTCAAGCCGGGACTGAAATGGGGCCTGTGGCTCGGCACGCTCCACGGCGGCCTCAACATGTGGCTGAACGATCTTGGCCTCGGCTTTCTCGTGCCCTGGACGCTGCGTCACGGCAAGCCGGATAACGAAAGCCTGATGCGCGCCGACCAGGCGCCGAAGATCGCCTATCCCAAGCCGGACGGCATCGTCACCTTCGACAAGCTGTCATCGGTGTTCATTGCCAACACCAACCACGAGGAGGACCAGCCGGTCCATCTCCAGCTCCGCGACCCGGCGGTTCCGATCGAGATCAATCTGCCGCTCTACGACGCGCCGGAACAGCGCTACTGCCCTGCCGGGGTCTATGAGATCGTGCGCGAGGGCGGCAACCCGCCGCGACTCCAGATCAACGCCCCGAATTGCGTCCACTGCAAGACCTGCGACATCAAGGATCCGACGCAAAATATCCATTGGGTGGTGCCTGAAGGCGGCGGCGGCCCCAACTACCCGAATATGTAAGACGCAAGACGCCGGACGGGCGAAAAGGACGAAAGGCGATCGCGGGGCTCAAATAGCCGTTGCCACCGGCGTCCTGCTATTGTTTTGTTAGGCTCATGAAAATGCGTGTAACGGCGTGTCGGCACCCATCCGGTATCATCGGACGAGGGAGTAGGGCGGTGCGCCTCGCGGCACTTGCCAGTGTGCTTCTTCTCGCGGCTTGCGCCGCGCCGCAAGGCGCGCAAAGGGCGGCGACTGCGCCGCGGGCGGCGGTGTTCGAATCGCCCTACGGCAATTATCTCGCCGGCCAGTTCGCCCGCCGCCAGGGCGACATCAAGACCGCCGCCGAGTTCTTCGAGCGCGCCGCAGCGGAAGACCCGCAGAGCCTGTTCCTTGCCCATAACGCGCTGGCGGCGCGGCTGATGCAGGGAGATTTCGCGGCCGCGCGGCCGCTCGCCTTGCGCATCCACGCCAAGGACCCCGGGCAAAACCTCGCCAACCTGGTTCTCGGTGTGGTCGCGCTCAAGGAGAACCGCCCGCGAACCGCGCTGACCTATTTTAAGGCCATGCAGCCGGTCGGCCTCGAGTCGCTCACCGTGCCGGTGCTCACGGCCTGGAGCGAAGCCGGCGCCGGCGATACCGCGGCCGCCTTAACCGCCCTGCAGCCGCTCGCCGGCGTTCCCGCCTTCGATCCCTTGCGCCAGTTCCATGCGGCGCTGATCGAGGACCTCGCCGGCAACAGCGCCAAGGCCGACGCGAATTACCGCGCCACCATCGCGAGCGGCGGCGAATCCGCCGAGGTAGTCGCGGCCTACGGCAATTTCCTCGAACGCCACGGACACAAGGACGCGGCACGGGCGCTGTTCAAGACTTTCCTCGCCGACCAGCCGCGGAATCCCGGCATCCAGGCGGCACTCAAAATGGTGAGTACGCCGACGACGCCGAAGCCCATCGTCGGCAGCGCCGCCGCCGGCGCCGCCGAGGCGTTGTACGGCATCGCCGCCATCACCGAGGCCGATACCGGGCTCAGCATCGGCTCGGTTTATCTCCGGATGGCGATCTATCTGCGCCCGAACTTCACCTTTGCCCATCTCCTCCTCGCCGATGTCTACGAGAGCGCCGGCGATTGGCGCCACGCAATCGAGGCCTATGACGGGATCCCCGCCGATTCGCCGTACCGCTGGAGCGCCGATCTCAGGATCGCCTGGGGCCTCAACCAGCTGCACGAAACCAACCGGGCGGTGGCCCTGTTGCGAAAGCTGGTCAAGGCCGATCGGCAACGCACCGAGGCGCTCTCGACCCTCGGCGACATTCTGCGCGGCGAGGACAAGTTCAAGCAGGCGGTCGTCGTCTATAGCAAAGCGATCGCGCGCTTGCAGCCGGTGACCGGCAAGGACTGGTCGCTGTTTTACGCGCGCGGCATCGCCCATGAACAATCGCACGACTGGCCGAAGGCCGAAGCTGATTTCCTGGAAGCCCTCCGACTCAACCCCAACCAACCCTATGTGCTGAACTATCTCGGCTATTCCTGGGTGGTCCGCGGCACCAACCTGGAAGAGGCGCAGCGCATGATCCAGCGCGCGGTGGCGCTGGCGCCCGACGACGGCTTCATCGTCGATAGCCTGGGCTGGGCCTATTACCACCTCCACGAATATAAGCGCGCGGTGACCGAGCTCGAGCGCGCGGTGACCTTGAGCCCGGAAGATCCCACCATCAACGATCACTTGGGCGACGCCTATTGGCGGGCCGGACGGCACGAGGAAGCCCGCTATCAATGGCAACGGGTGCTGACCTTGAAGCCGAAGTTCACGGATATTCCGATCCTGAAGCGCAAGATCGCCATTGGGCTGGGCGAAAGCGCCAGCCTCAACCTGCGGCACGCGGCGCGGATCGTCCAGGCCGGAAGCTGACGCGACCGTGGCGACGGCACGAGGCACGGAGGCCGCGTCCGCAGCCGTGGCGGAAGCGCCGGCCAAGATCAATCTGCTCCTGCAGGTCACCGGCCGCCGCGCCGACGGCTATCACCTGCTCGACAGCTTGGTGGTTTTCGCCGCCGTCGGCGATTGGCTCGAGGCGCGACCCGCGGCAGCGCTCACGCTCCGTCTCGCCGGGCCTTTCGCCGCTTCCCTGACCGGCGCCGACAATCTCGTTCTTAAGGCCGCCCGCGCGCTGCAAGCGGCGGCGGCCGTCGCCGCCGGCGCCGACATCACCTTGCACAAGGAACTCCCGGTCGCCTCCGGCATCGGCGGCGGTTCGGCCGACGCCGCGGCGACGCTTCGCCTTCTCGCCCGGCTGTGGCGGGTCGAGGATTCGGCGCTCTTGGCCCGCCTCGCGCCCGGCCTCGGCGCCGACGTGCCGGTCTGCCTCGCCGGACAGCCCTGCCGCATGTCTGGCATCGGCGAGCTGCTGCAGCCGATCGCCGACCTGCCGCAACTTTTCCTCGTACTCGCCAATCCGGGCCAACCGCTCGCGACCAAGGCAGTCTTCGCCCGCCGCGCGGGGCCTTTTTCCGCCGCCGTGCCGCCGCCGCCGAGCGGCGCCGATGCGGTCGCCTTCGCCGCCTATCTCGCCGCGACGCGAAACGATCTTGAGACGCCGGCCTTGGCGCTCCTGCCCGTGATCGGCGAGGTGCTGGCGGCGCTCCGCGCGCAGGCCGGCTGCCTGCTCGCCCGGCTTTCCGGCAGCGGCGCGACTTGTTTCGGCGTTTTCGCCGAGAAGGCCGCGGCCGAGGCGGCGGCAGGGCGGCTTGCGGCCGAGCACGCCGATTGGTGGCTGCGGGCGACGCCGGTCCTGGCCGGACAGCCGGCGTAGTTCGTGACGCCGGCCGCGGCATAAGGCTGGCACGGCCGCGCCGCCCGCGTTATATGTTCTGCCGCGTCGCGCTTGGGGCGTAGCCAAGTGGTAAGGCATCGGATTTTGATTCCGACATTCGGAGGTTCGAGTCCTCCCGCCCCAGCCAGCGCGCCGATCCGATCTTTCCGATCCGGTTTCCTCAGGCGGCGAAGACGAAGGCCGCCATCGACAAGCTGCCGCCGGTATAGCCGCGAAACAGCGGCCGGCCCGGCGTTGCCCCGCCGGCGCCGAAAGCGAAGTGCAGCGGCAGGAGATGCTCGTCGGTGGGATGGGCTTCCCGCGCGCCCGGCGCGCGATCGCGGTAATCGGCGAGCGCTGCTTCGTCGCCCGCCACCACGGCCGCTTCGAGCCAGGCGCTGAAATCCTCTGCCCAATCCGGCGTCGACGAACTGTCCGCCTGGCGCCGCAGTGCGAGGTCGCGGAGGTTATGCACGGCGCCGCCCGAACCGATGACCAGCACGTTGCCGTCGCCGAGGGCCGCCCGCGCACGGCCGAGCGCGATGTGATGCGCCGGCCCGAGATCGGGCTGGATCGCGATCTGCGCCACAGGGATCTTGGCCCCCGGCCACATCATGCGGAGCGGCATCCAGGCGCCGTGATCGAGGCCGTAATCGGCATCGAGGCCGACGGTAAAGCCCGCCGCTTCGAGCGCGGCGGCGGCATCGCGCGCCACGTCGGGCGCCCCCGGCGCGGGATAGGTCAGCCGGTAGAGACTTTCGGGAAAGCCGTAGAAATCGTGGATCGTCTCGGGCCGCGCCGCGAGCGAGACCCGGGGCGCGGCGGTGGTCCAATGGGCGGAGGCGCACAGGATCGCCCTAGGCCGGCCCCACCGGGCCTCGATGTCGCCGCCGAGGCCGGCGAAAAACGCCGTCGCCGGGCCAGATTCAAGCGGCAGCATGGGCGAGCCATGGCTCAGAAACAAGACCGGTTGACGGGGCATGGCGAAACCTTGGGGATGGTGCGGCAAGCGGAACGATCAGCGCGCCGACAAGGCGATCGACGAGGAGCGCAAAAATAGGCAAGAACGGCGGCGAGATCAATCGAGCCAAGAGCGAGCCCGTCCGCCGAAGCCGCGCTTGGCGGCGCTTGGCGGCACCGGGCGCTTGTGCTAGAGCTTGGTTTTCTCGCGCCGTACGGGCGCGGGAGGCGGATCGAGCCCGTTGTCGCCGAGCCCGCGCGAGACGCGGCAAGAGCGGGAATTGGCAAGGCCGAAATTGGCGGCCAGTCGGGCTGATGCGCGAAGCAGCCCGGACTGGTGCCGTTCGAAAGGACGTCATGCACGCCTACCGTCGCAGAGGCCGACGAAGCTGAACCACCGCCGGCGGACGATCCGGAGCACCGCTCCCGATGCCCGCCCCGAGCGGCGACGATCTTTTCCGCCTCCCCATCGCCTTGCGACCGGAACCCATCCATGTTCACCATTGTGCCCGAGCGGCCCGACGACGGGCCCCGTATCGAAACCCTTCTCGACCTTTCCTTCGGCGCCGACCGGCACGGGCGCACCGTCTATCGCTTGCGCGCGGACGTGGCGCCGATCGCCGCGCTTTCCTTTGTCGCACTCGACGAAGCCGGGGTGCTGCAGGCGAGTATCCGCTATTGGCCGATCGAGATCGGCGGCAAGACGCCGGCGATCCTGCTCGGGCCGCTCGCGGTCAACCCGGCGCGGCGCGGCGAGGGCATGGGCAAGACCCTGGTCCGCGAGACCCTCACGCTCGCCGCCGATCTCGGGCATCGCCTCTGCGTTCTGGTCGGCGAACCGGACTATTACCAGCCCTTCGGTTTCGAGCCGGCGGCGCCCCATGGGCTCGAGCTGCCCGGCCCGGTCGAGCTTCGGCGCTTTCAGGTCAAGGCGCTGGCGGCCGACGCGCTCAAGGGCGTCAGCGGCGTGATCGGCCGACCGGGGACCGGCCGGCGGCAACGAGCGGCGGGCTAGCGCACGACGATCTTGGGTCGGCTCGACCCAAAATCATGTCCGGGCGCGGCTCCAATAACATGGAGCATGATTTCATCCGGAACGTAGGCCCACTTTTCGGGATCCTGCGCTAGCGGCCCTCGCGACGCCAAGCGAGCAGGATCGCAGCCAGCATCAGAACCAGCGCCAGGGCCGGCGGCAACAGCGGCGTCTCGCGGAACCCGGCGATGGCGTAGGCGCGGCGGCGCACCAGCCCGATCCAGTTGCCGCCGGCGCTCGGCCCGCCGGCGGCAACGCGGCGGATTTCCGGCATGCCCGCGCTCAGCCAATGGATCGAACCCTGGCTCGCCTTCGCCGCCGGCGCGAGGCGGGCGGCGGTGGCGCGGACATCCGAATATTCGCCAAGCTCGGCCGAACCGACCACGGCCAGGGCCGAAAGCGTGCCGTCGCTCAGGCGATAGACGCCCTCGCCCGCGACCGGGATTTGCGCTACGGCGCGGCCCGGCCCGACCGCTTTCAAACGCACGGTCTCGGTCTTTCCGTCGGGCCGCGTCACCGTGACCGGCGCGGCGTCCGGCGCCATCGTCTGGCGCGCGATCTCGAGCTGGTCGTTCGCGACCCTCGCGCTGAGGCGATTTTCCTCGAGCGCCGGCTCTTTCATCAACCAATAGACCAGGCGGCGCAAAAGCTCCGCCGTCGGCCCGCCGCCGTCGTAGCCGCGCGCCCAAAGCCAGATCTGATCGGACAGGAACTCGCCGACGCGGCCCTTGCCGACGCGGTTGACGACGAGAAGCGGCGCGCCGTCGTGGCCGGTCATCAGTACCGTGCCGCCCGTGGTCTCGGTATCAACCTGGGAAAACCATGGCCCCCACGCCGGCCGCGAAGTAGGCGCGGTCATGGCCGCGGCGCCCGGCAGCATTGCGGTGATCGGCTGGCGCTCGCCCGCCGCGGTCAGCTTCGGCGTGAAGCGGCCGAGAAAGACCTTGCCGGTCGGCCGCGCCGGCAGCACAGCCGCGAGCGGCGTCTGGTAAAGGCTGTAGGGCGTGGCGAAAGAAGGCCCGACCGAGACCAGAAGCGCGCCGCCCCGCGCCACGTACTGCGCGACCTTTTGCAGATATTCCGGCGCGATCAGGCCCCGCTGCCGGTAGCGGTCGAAGATCACCAGATTGAAGCGCGGCAGCTTGTCATTGAACAGTTGCGCCACCGGAAAGGCGATCAGCGACAGCTCGCGCACCGGCGTCGCGTCCTGCTTGTCGGGCGGACGCAGAATCGTGAAGTGGATGAGATCGACGGCGGGATCGGATTTCAGCAGATTGCGCCACAGCCGCTCGCCGGCATAGGGCTTGCCCGAGATCAACAACACGCGCAGCCGGTCGAGCACGCCGTTCATCACCAGGACCGCGCTCTTGTTGCGCAGCGTCAGGGGCTCGGGCCCCGGCGGCACGCTCAAGGTGATCGCGGTCTTGCCGCCGTGATCTAGGGTGAAGGGCACCGTAACCGGCGCCCCGATCGGCACCATCATGCGGCGCGGTGGATTGTCGCCGACGGTGACGGTAAGCGGTACCTCGGTACCGGTGGCGCCGGCTTGCGCGATATGCAGGCGGATGGTCTGCGCGCGCCCGACGATGCCGTAGCTCGGCGCCCGGTCGACCACGAGACGGCGGTCGATCGCGCCCTTGCGCCCGGCGAGAAGAACCTGGAGCGGCGCACCGAGTCCGGCCAGGGTCTTTGCCGGCGGCACGTCGTCGACCTCGCCGTCGGTGATCGCGACGATGCCGGCGAGGCGATCGCGCGGAATCTCGGCCAGGGTCTGCATCAGCGGCGCGAACAGCGGCGTGCCGGCGTCGCTGCCGGCGACACGAACGAAGCGAAGCTCGAGATTCTTCCGGTGGCCCATCTGGCGGCGGATCGCCGCCTCGGCGGCGGCGGCGGTCTTGACCCGCGTGCCGATCTTCATGCTCGGCGACTGGTCGACCACCACCACCGCAACATCGGGGAGAAAGCGGCGCTGTTCGCTGACCAGCGTCGGATTGGCGAGCGCGAGCCCGCCGATGGCGAACAGCAGCAAGCGCCACCAGACGCCGGGGCCGCGCCGCGCGGCGGCGAAGGCCAGAACCAGGGCGAGAACGCCGCCGAGGCCCGCAAGCAGCGGCCACGGCAGATAGGGATGAAAGACGACATCCATGCTGGCCGCGCCCTATTGTCCGAGCCGTTCGAGGATCGCTGGCGCATGCACTTGATCGGCCTTGTAGTTGCCGGTCAGGGCATACATCACGAGATTGATGCCGAAGCGGAAGGCCATCTCACGCTGGCGCACGCCGCCCGGCACCACCGCGTCGAGCCAATGGCCTTCCCCGTCCGCGGCCCACGCCGCGGCCCAATCGTTGCTGCCGACGACCAGCGGCGAGACGCCCTCGTTCTCGGCGCTCGGACGCGCCACCCAAAGCCGGCCGCCGGCCCAGCGACCGGGAAAGCGCTCGATCAGGTAGAACGACTTGGTGAGAACGTGGCCGGCCGGCAGCGGCTCCAGCGGCGGCACGTCGAGATGGCCGAGGATGCGCCGGAGCGCGCGCAGGTTCGGGCCCGCCACCGCCGCGTCGAGGCCGCCTTGCTCCTGGTCCCGCGTGTCGAACAGGATGATGCCGCCGGTCTTGAGATAGGCGTCGACGCGCTGCAGCGCGGCGGCGGCGGGCACCGCCTCGTCCGCTACCATCGGCCAGTAGAGCAAGGGAAAGAAAAGGATCGGATCGCGGTCGATATGGATGCCGACCGGCGGCGCCGGCTCGACCGACGTACGGCGCGCCAGCACCCGGCTCAGAGTGGCGAGGCCGGCCTGGCTGGTGGCATCGACCGCGGCATCGCCGGTCACGACATAGGCGAGCCGAAGATGGTTTGCCCAATCGACGAGGGTCTGCTCCGGAACCCGATCCGCCGCCTGAGCTGCCGCCCGGGCCGACGGCGCGAGCCCAAGCAGCACCGCCCCGGCCAGCACCAGGCCGAGTGCCCGCGCCCGATTCCGTCCCGGCAGCAGCCCGCCGAAACCGAGCGCCAGCAGCAGGTCGAAAGCCGCGAGCACGAGCGCGAGCGCCAGGAGCCAGGGCATCAGATCACGCTCCAGCGGGCCACCATAAGCGCGCTGAGCGACTCCCGCGGGCAAGTCCGAAAGGACGCGAAAGACGCCGGTACGATCGCCGAGATTAAGCGCCCGCGCCGCACCGGCGGCGCCGTAAAGCCCGGGCGGATGGCGCGGCCCGGGCACGATCTCGGCGATCTCGGCGGGACGCAGCGGCAGCGCCGCGCCGTCAGCCGGCCCGAGCCGGCCGAACCCGTCGAGAAGCCGCTCCGGCTTGAGCGGCGCGGCGACCGCGGCGGCGCCGGAGACGCCCCGGCTGAGCGCCACCAGACGCCGCAGCATGTCGACGAAGAGACCGGAAAGCGCGAGGTTCGACCAGTCCGCATTGGCGGTGGTATGGACCAGCACAAGCCAGCCCTGGCCCTGGCGCGCCGCGGTGACGAGCGGCGTGCCGTCGGCGAGACGGGCCCAGGTATGGGCGGCGAGATCGGGCGTCGGCGCCGCCAGCACCTGGCGCTTGACCCGAACCTCCGACGGGACGGCGAGGCCGGCGAAGGGACCCGTCGCCGGAAACGGCGCCAGCGCCTCGGGCTTGGCCCAGGTGAAAGCGCCGCCCAAGGCGCGAGCGCCGGGCAGAAGACGGACCGGCAGAAGCCGGTCGCTATCGGCCGCGAGATGCGGCCCGGCAAAGCGGATCAGCTCGCCGCCGCGGTCGAGCCAGGCGCGAAGCGCCGTCACCTCGGGTGCCGTGAGCCGGCCAAAGTCGGCGAGAACAAGCACCGCGAGCCGGCGGCGCAGCAAATCCGTAAGCGTTCCGGTCTCGACCTCGGCATAGGGCGCGAGCGCCCGTTGCAGATAATAGAGGCTGGAGAGAAGCGGCTGATCGCTCGCCGCGCCGCCGACGCTGACGAGGCCGACCGGGCGGCGGCGGAAATTACTGCCGAGAAGCGCGACCGCGGCGGCCGAGTTCTCGTCCGCGATGGCGATCCGGGTGACGCGATCGCGCACCGCAAGCGGCAAGGACAGCACCGCCTCGGCGGTGCGCGCACCGGCGGCGAAAGTCAGGCGCCGACCGGCCAGGATCTGGCCGTCGGCGCCGCTCGCCTGAACCGAGATGATGGCCGCGCCGCGACCGCTCGGCCGCCGCGCGCGGAGCAACAGACCGTTCGCGGTCATCTCGGGCGCGGGCAGGATCGCGGCGAGGCGCGAGACGGGTTGGCGCAGAATCTCGAGAGGGCCGAGACGGGCGAGCGCGCGCGCGAACGCCCTGCCCGAGTAGGCTTGCGGGCCCGAGCCGGTCTCGATGCCGTCGCTGAGCCAGACCACCTCGGCACCCGGGCCGAGGTCGAGCCCGCGGAGCGCACGCCGCGCCGCCGCGCGGTCGGCGGCCCAGGGTTCCGGTTTCAGCGCCGCGACCCGCGCCTTGAGACCGGCAGCGCTGCGGAGCCGCGGCGGCGCGATCGGCGCGCCGGAGGCCGGCGGCGCGGTCGCCAGCAACATCGCGGCGCGGCCCTGCCGCGCCGCTTCGCTCAACAGATTCTCCAGCGCCTCGGTGCGAAGCCGCCAATCGGGGGCAGCGGCGAAGTCGTTATCGACGACGAGAAGCAACGGCCCGCGCCCAGCCAAGCCGGTCTTCGGGTGGAGCAGCGGATGCGCCAGCGCGACGACAAGGAGGGCGGCGACAAGCAGCCGGAACAAAAGCAGCCACGGCGGTGTCCGCCGCGGTGTCTCGGCGGCTGCGCCCAGGCCGAGAAGAAG
>OFHJ01000115.1_pt1 | contig 33285 bp, 35 predicted proteins | sample 1522001 | NCBI WGS metagenome assembly OFHJ01 (sample SAMEA2464838, study PRJEB22497) | soil metagenome | biome: Grassland; feature: Farmland; material: Clay | place: Australia | collected 2013-02-01 | depth 1.2 m | reverse complement strand
CGGCGCCCGGAGCATTGGAGGTGGCGTTCATCACGTTGGTAACGCGGCTGTCCAGATGTCCCGAGATCACGATCACGCGTGACGGGTCGCTGGTTCCTGGCAGCACTGCGAGCACATCCATGATCTCGGTCGGTTTGGGGATCCGAGGTCCGGTCACAACATCCGTTGGCGTCTCGATCTTCAGACAGCCACCGCACTGTTTCGATATTTCCTCAAAATGCGACTTGACCCAGCGACGCGCGGCACCGATGCCGCGCTTGTCGGATTGGGTATCCGAGAGGGTATGACGGGTACCGAAGCCCACCAGTCTGGTGAGGGTCGTCTGCAGTTGCGCCGGGTCCACGGCGCCCGCGATGTCGTGCAGTACCGGGTGTTCGACCGGTGGCGGCGCGGCGTCCGCCTTCGCGATCTGTTTCAGCCTGTGCCGGCCGCGTTCCCTGCCGCCGAGGGCGGGCTGCCCAGGTCGACAGCGGCCGCCGTCTGACCAGGCTCGCCGGTGATGCCGTGAGCGGACTCGGGATGCCCGCTCCGGCTGAAGTGATGCACCGGCACCAGCTCGGCCGCGTCCGGGCGGCTGCGGATCATGCCCGCCAGCCGTGCCGCGACGGCGCGGGTGGACTCCAGCTGGGCCCGAAGCTGGCTCACCTCGGCGTGCATCTCCGCGAGCAGCTGCCTGCTGCGGCGCTCGGCGAGCTCGAGTTCCAGGATCCGTTTGATGCCGGATAGGTTGACGCCGTCTTCCTGGGATAGCCGCTGGACCTCGCGCAGGATCAGGATGTCCAGGCCCTCGACCACCTCGCGCTTCAGGGTCGAGGCGTCGGCCAGCGCCTCGAAGCAGATCGCCGGCCGCAGATTGGCGAACAGGCCGAGATCCTTACGCAGGCGCAGGAGGCCGCGTTCCGGCTTGATCTTGAAATCGAGGTTGTCCCACTTCGGCCCGCCGACCGCCCCGAACAGTACCGCATCGACGACAAGCGCCTTTTCCAGCGTCGCATCGGCAAGTGGCACGCCATGGGCGTCGATCGCGGCGCCGCCGACCAGATCTTCGCTGATCTCGAAACGAACCGCGCGCCGACGATCCATCCACTCGATCACCCGCTTCACCTGGCTCATCACCTCGGGTCCGATGCCATCGCCCGGAAGAAGCAACAGAGATTTATTGGCGGCCATGGTCCGCAATCCTTTTTCTATATAGCACGCGGGAAAGGCTTAACGATAAAGCCAGGGCTGCTGGGCGCGCTGCTGGTGCTCGAAACCGTCGATCGCCGCCGCCTTCTGCATCGTCTGGCCGATGTCGTCGAGACCGTTCAACAGGCAGTGCTTGCGCAACGGATCGATGTCGAATGTCGTCGTCTTGCCGTCGGGGCCGGTGATTTCCTGGCGCTCCAGATCGATAGTGAAGGTGGCGTTGGCGCCGAGCTCGGCCTCGGCCATCAGCCGATCAACGTCCGCCTTCGGCAGCTTGATCGGCAGGATGCCGTTCTTGAAGCAGTTGTTGTAGAAGATATCCGCGAAGGACGACGAGATCACGCAGCGGATGCCGAAGTCGAGCAGCGCCCAAGGGGCGTGTTCGCGGCTCGAGCCGCAGCCGAAGTTATCGCCGGCAACGATGATCTTGGCGTTGCGATAGGACGGCTTGTTGAGCACGAAGCTCGGGATCTCGGCTCCGTCCAGGGTGTAGCGCATCTCCTCGAAGAGGTGCTTGCCGAGCCCGGTGCGTGCAATGGTCTTGAGGAACTGCTTCGGGATGATCTTGTCGGTATCGATGTTGACCATCGGCATCGGCGCCGCCGTCCCGGTGAGCGTGGTGAATTTGTCCATGGCCGTGAACCTCCGCAGTTCCGATTTTTCCGCCCCGCCCGCAAGCATGGCCGCGACGCCGGCCGGGGGTTTACCGCGGCGGCCGCAGGCCCAGGGCCCGGCCGACCGCGGATCAAGCTCTAGAGCAGATCGCGCACGTCAGCGAGATGGCCCGCGATCGCCGCCGCCGCCGCCATCGCCGGGCTGACGAGATGGGTACGCCCACCGCGCCCCTGGCGGCCCTCGAAATTGCGGTTCGAGGTCGAGGCGCAGCGCTCGCCCGGCATTAGCTTGTCGGCATTCATCGCAAGGCACATCGAGCACCCGGCCTCGCGCCATTCGAAACCGGCCTCGACGAAAATCTTGTCGAGCCCTTCCGCCTCGGCCTGATGCTTCACCAAGCCCGAGCCCGGCACCACCATGGCGCCGACGTGGGACGCCACCTTGCGGCCCTTGGCGATCGCGGCGGCGGCGCGCAAATCCTCGATCCGGCTGTTGGTGCAGGACCCGATGAAGACACGGTCGACGCGGATGTCCTGCAGCCGGGTTCCGGCCGCGAGACCCATATATTCCAGCGAGCGCTCGAGCGCGGCGCGCTTTTGTGCGTCGGGCTCGTCGGCCGGATTGGGCACCGTGTCGGTGATCGGCAACGTATCCTGCGGGCTGGTGCCCCAGGTGACATAGGGCACGATCTCGCTACCGTCGATTTCCACCACCTTGTCGTAGACCGCGCCCGGATCGCTCACCAGGGTCCGCCAATAGGCCACGGCCTGCTCGAAGGCGCCGGCCTTCGGCGCCATCGGCCGGCCCTTGAGGTATTCGAACGTGATCTCGTCCGGCGCGATCAGGCCGGCGCGGGCGCCCGCCTCGATCGACATGTTGCAGACCGTCATGCGGCCTTCCATGGACAGGCCGCGGATCGCCTCGCCGGTGTATTCGATGACATGGCCGGTGCCGCCGGCGGTGCCGATGCGGCCGATCACCGCGAGAATGATGTCCTTCGCCGTGACGCCCGGGCGCAGCTTGCCTGAAATCTCGATCTTGAGGTTCTTCGCGCGCGACTGCACCAGCGTCTGGGTGGCGAGCACGTGCTCGACCTCCGAGGTGCCGATGCCGAAAGCCAGGGCGCCGAAGGCGCCATGGGTCGCGGTGTGGGAATCGCCGCAAACGATGGTCATGCCGGGTTGGGTCAGCCCCTGTTCCGGCCCGATGACGTGAACGATGCCCTGGCGGATGTCGTTCATGTCGAAATAGGGAATGCCGAACTCGGCGCAGTTCCGGGTCAGGGTCTCGACCTGAAGCAGGCTTTCCGGATCAGTGATGCCCTTGTCGCGGTCGGCGGTCGGCACGTTATGGTCGGCAACGGCAAGCGTCGCGTCCGGGCGGTGCACCCGCCGGCCGGCGGCGCGCAGCCCCTCGAAGGCCTGCGGGCTTGTGACCTCGTGTACCAGATGGCAGTCGATATAGAGCAGCGCGTCGCCGCCCTCCTCATTCGCCACTTGATGGGAATCCCAAATTTTGTCGTAAAGAGTACGAGGCTTGGACATCTCGACCATTCCTAACGTTAGACGCCGGCGTGTCGCGCCGATTTACGCGCCGGCAGACGCCTTGCCGCCGCTCCGGCGCTCGTCGCGCTTCTCGGCGATGCGGGCGGCCTTGCCGCTCAAGCCGCGGAGATAATACAGCTTGGCGCGGCGAACCGCGCCGCGGCGGACGACGGTGATCGATTCGATGCGCGGCGAATAAAGCGGGAAGATGCGCTCGACGCCCTCGCCGTACGAAATCTTGCGCACGGTGAACGAGGAGTTGAGGCCGCGGTTCGAACGCGCGATGCACACGCCCTCGAAGGCCTGGAGCCGCTCGCGGCTGCCCTCGACCACCCGCACGTTGATCTTCAGCGTATCGCCGGGCGCGAAGACCGGGATCGGACGCTTCGCGGTAAGCGCCGCGACCTGCTTGCTCTCGAGTTCGCTAATGATATTCATGGCTTCACCTTGATTTTCCCGGGGCGCCTTCGTTTCGGAGCCCCGGCTCTGTTCGTCTCGACGTCTTGTTCAAAACCCGGCCGGTCCGCCTTGCCACCAACGCATTCCGGCCAATCCGTTCATTCCGGCCGGCCGGCCTCGTCCCGCCGCCCGCGATAGCGCCGCCACAGATCGGGCCGCCGTTCCCGGGTCAACGTCTCCGCCGCCGATTGCCGCCAGGCCGCGACGCGCGCGTGATCGCCCTCCAGCAGTACCTCCGGAACCTCGCGACCTTCCCAAACCCGCGGCCGCGTGTATTGCGGATATTCCAGAAGCCCGGCCGCGAAACTCTCTTCCGACAGCGAGTCCGGTTCGCCGAGAACCCCCGGCAAGAGCCGCACCGTCGCCTCGAGAAGCGCCATTGCCGCCACCTCGCCGCCAGCGAGAACGATGTCGCCGATGCTGATCTCGATCAGGCCGCGCGCTTCGAGAACGCGCTCATCCACTCCTTCAAACCGTCCACACACCAAGAGCACGCCCGGTTCCGCCGCCAGATCTCGCGCCAAGCCCTGATCGAGGGGCCGGCCGCGCGGGCTCATATAAAACCGAGGGCCGACCGGCGCCACCGAATCGATGGCCCGGGCCAGCACATCCGCACGCATCACCATGCCTGGACCGCCGCCGAAAGGACTATCGTCGACGGTCCGGTGTTTATCGCCCGCAAAGGCCCGAATGTCCACTGTTTCCAGCGTCCACAAGCCCTTGGCGAGCGCCTTGCCGATCAGGCTCGCGCCGAGCGGCCCGGGAAACACCTCGGGAAAAAGGCTCAACACCGTCGCCTGCCACGGGGCCTCGCTCATGGCGCCGTCTCTTCCTTTCCCTCGTCCCCGGCCGCCGCCGGGGGCTTCCCTTTCATCTCCGCGGCAACCTCGGCCGGCGGTACCGCCACCAGCCGGCCAGCCGCGATATCCACCACCGGCACCGTGTCGCGGGTGAACGGCAGCATCAGCGTCGGCCCCGCCGCCTGGCGTATTTCCAAGACGTCGTTGGCGCCGAATTGATGCACCGCCACTACCGTCCCGAGCGCCGCGCCGGCTTCGTCCTCGACCCAGAGGCCGATAAGGTCGACGTGATAGAACTCGTCCGCCTCGGCCGCCGGCAGCGCGGCCCGCGCCACGTAAAGCTGCGTCCCCCGCAACGCCTCGGCGGCGCTGCGGTCGCTCACGCCGGCGATCGCCGCCACCACGCCGCCCTCGATCGGCCGCAAGACGCGAGGCGCGAGGCGGCGGGCCCCCGCCGCGTCCTCGAGCGCGCCGTAGGCCGCGATCGCCTCGGGCGTCGAGGTGAAGCACTTCACCTTCACCTCCCCTTTCAGCCCGTGCGCCGCGACGATGGCGCCAAGCAGGACGCGGTCTTGCGACGCGGCGAACAAGGCTTGGCGCCTCAGGACGCGGCCGGCGTCTCGCCCGCTGCCGCCTTCGCCGCCTCTTCCGCCGCCTTCATGCGCTCGAGCGTCTTCGGCCGCGGGCCGCTCTTCTTCGGCGTCTCGCGCGGTTCCCACTTGATCAGGCCGGCCCGGCCGAAGAAGCGGGCGACGCGATCAGTCGGCTGCGCCCCCTGGGACAGCCAGAAGCGGGCGCGCTCCTCGTCGAACTTGACGCGATTTTCGGTTTCCTTCTTCAGCATCGGATCGTAGGTGCCGATCTTCTCGATGAAGCGGCCGTCGCGCGGGCTCCGGCTGTCGGCGATAACGATGCGATAGAAAGGGCGCTTTTTGGCGCCGGCGCGGCTGAGGCGAATTTTCAACGCCATATCGGTTCGGTTCCTCTTTGCTTTCGGTTGTCGGTTATTAGGTGTCGGTTTCTCGGGTCGTCGGGTCTCGGATCGGGCGCTCAGCGACGGGGCATGAGGCCGGGCGGAAAGCCTTGCGGCGGCATCAGCCCGGCTTTGCCCATCTTCTTGACCCGTTTCATCATATCGGCCATCTGGCGGTGCTGTTTCAGGAGCCGGTTGATTTCCGGCACGGTGGCGCCCGCGCCGCGCGCGATGCGCTGCTTGCGCGAGGCATGGATCAACCTCGGGTTGCGCCGCTCCCACGGCGTCATCGAGGAAATGATCGCTTCCTGGCGCGCCAGCTGCTTGTCGGCGACGCCGTTCTCGGCAAGCTGCTTCTTGACCTTGGCGACGCCGGGCAAGAGCGACAGCACGCCCTGCATGCCGCCGAGCTTACGCATCTGGCGGAGCTGGCTCGCCAGATCCTCGAGATCGAAGGTGCCCTTCTCCATCTTGGCGGCGAGCTTCTCGGCGACTTCCTTCTCCAGCGTCTCGGCCGCCTTCTCGACCAGGCTCACGACGTCGCCCATGCCGAGAATGCGCGAAGCGATGCGATCGGGATGGAAGGGCTCCATCTGGTCGAGCTTCTCGCCAACGCCGATCAGCTTGATCGGCTGGCCGGTCACGGCGCGCATGCTGAGCGCGGCGCCGCCGCGGCCGTCGCCGTCCATGCGCGTGAGCACGATGCCGGTGAGGCCGATCCGCTTATGGAACTGCTCGGCGAGACGGACCGCGTCCTGGCCGGTCAAGGCATCGGCGACGAGCAGCGTCTCGTGCGGCTGCACCGCGTCGCGCACGGCAAGCGCCTCGGCCATCAAGGCCTCGTCGATGTGGATGCGCCCGGCGGTGTCCAGCAGCACCACGTCGAAGCTCTGCAGCTTGGCCGCCTGGATGGCGCGCTTGGCGATATCGACCGGCATCTGGCCGGCGATGATCGGGAGCGTCGCCACCCCGGCCTGCTCGCCGAGAACGCGAAGCTGTTCCTGCGCCGCCGGCCGCGCCACGTCGAGCGAGGCCATCAGCACCTTCCTCTTCTGGCGCTCGGACAGCAGGCGGGCGATCTTGGCGCAACTCGTGGTCTTGCCCGAGCCCTGCAGGCCGACCAGCATGATCGGCACCGGCGCCGGTGCCAGGAGATCGATCTCGGCCTGGGCCTTGCCCAGCATCTCGACCAGATGGTCCTGCACCACCTTGATGACCATCTGGCCCGGGGTGACCGAGCGCAGAACCTCGGTGCCGACCGCCTTGGAGCGGACCTCGTCGATGAAGCGCTTGACCACCGGCAGCGCGACATCGGCCTCGAGCAGGGCAAGCCGGACCTCGCGCAGGGCTTCGTTGACGTCGCCCTCGCTCAGCGCACCGCGCTTGGTCAAGCGGTTGAGAACCTCGCCGAGCCGCCCGGTCAGCGTTTCGAACATAAATTCCGGTCCTTGGCCTTTGGCCCCTGATCCTTGCCCTTTCGCCCAAGGCAAAAACGCCGGTGCGCGAAACTCGCGGACCGGCGGGCTGCCTTGACGGCGCAGTTAAGCCGCAACCCGGCCCGGAAGTCAAGCCACCGGTCGCCCGGCCGGCGGATGCTGCCGGGACTAGGCCCAGCCCAAGGGCCGGCGGCCGCCAAATCCCTTGGACGGGCGCCGCGGGCACTCTATATAAGGCCCTCATGCGGCGCTCTTTCGTCAAAATGAACGGTCTCGGCAACGATTTCGTGATTTTCGACGCGCGCGAGGCCCCCCTGGCCTTGAGCGCGGCGCAAATCCGCCATATCGCCGACCGCCGCTTCGGCATCGGCTGCGACCAGCTCATCGCCGTCGAACCCTCGGGCAAGGCCGACGCCCGCATGCGCATCTACAATGCCGACGGCAGCGAGGCGGAAGCCTGCGGCAACGCCACCCGCTGCGTTGCCGAGATTCTGCTCACCGAGAAGAAAGCCGCCCATGTCGCCATCGAGACCGTAGCGGGCGTGCTGCAATCCCGCGCCGCCGAGCACGGCTTGATCACCGTCGACATGGGCGAGCCGCGCTTCGACTGGGCGGCGATTCCGCTGCGAAGCGCGGTCGACCCCGACCATCTGCCGCTCACCCTCGCGGCCTGCGACGGCACCACCTTGCAGGACGGCATCGCGGTCAATGTCGGCAATCCCCACGCGGTCTTTTTCGTCGCCAACGCCGAGGCCGTGCCGCTTGGCGAAATCGGGCCCAAGGCCGAGCATGATCCGCTGTTTCCGCAGCGCGTGAACCTCGAGGTCGCGACCATCGAGGCGCCGGGCCGCATCCGCGTCCGCGTTTGGGAGCGCGGCGCCGGCATCACCCCGGCCTGCGGCTCCGGCGCCTGCGCCGTGCTCGCCGCCGCCGTGCGGCGTGAGCTTCTGCCCCGGCCCGAGGCCGAGATCCGTCTCGACAGCGGCAGCCTTCAAATCGCCTTGCGGGACGGCCGGCTGTGGATGACCGGGCCGGTCGCGGAAAGTTTTCGCGGCTCGCTCGAGCTCGACGGCGCGAACGGGCCGACGCCGTGACCCGCGCCAGCACCGAGGCGCCCGCCGCGGTCGAGGTCATCACCTTCGGCTGCCGGCTCAATGCCTACGAATCCGAGATCATCGCCCGGAACGCCCGCGCCGCCGGACTCGACAACGCGGTCATCGTCAACACCTGCGCGGTGACGGCGGAAGCCGAGCGCCAAGCCCGCCAAGCGATCCGCAAGGCGCGGCGGCGCCGACCCGACGCCCGCATCATCGTTACCGGCTGCGCCGCCGAGATCGAACGCGCGCGCTTTGCCGGCTTGCCCGAGGTCGACGCCGTGCTCGGCAACCAGGCGAAGCTATTGCCGCAAAGCTACGTCGAGACGGCGGCGCCGGGCGGCGCCATCGCCGACCGCGACACGGTGCGCGAAACCGCCGGCCATCTCGACGCCGATGATATCGACGACGGTCGTCTCGACGCCGCGGCGGCAATTAGCGGCCGTGCCCGCGCCTTCCTGCAAATCCAGCAGGGCTGCGATCACCGCTGCACCTTCTGCATCATCCCCTATGCCCGCGGCGCGAGCCGCTCGGTGCCGCTCGGCCAGGTGGCGGAAGACGCGCGGCACCTGGTCGCACAAGGCTACAACGAGATCGTGCTGACCGGCGTCGACCTCACCGCCTATGGCGCCGATCTGCCCGGCACGCCGAGCCTCGGCCGCATGGTCAAGCGGCTGCTTCGCGCCGTACCGGAATTGCCTAGGCTGCGTCTTTCCTCGCTCGACCCGGCCGAGATCGACGCCGATCTCCTGCGCCTGATCGCCGACGAGCCCCGGCTCATGCCCCATGTCCACTTCTCGCTCCAGGCCGGGGACGACCTCATCTTGAAGCGCATGAAGCGCCGCCATCTTCGCGGCCAGGTCGTCGCGCTGTGCGCCGAAATGCGCCGGCACCGGCCCGATATCGTCTTCGGCGCCGATCTCATCGCCGGCTTCCCAACCGAGAGCGAGGCGATGTTCGAGAATTCCCTCGCCATCGTCGACGACTGCGGCCTCACCTGGCTGCATGTCTTCCCCTATTCGCCGCGGCCCGGCACGCCGGCCGCGCGCATGCCCCAGGTCGCGTCGGGCGCGCCGAAGGAGCGGGCGGAACGGCTCCGCCGGGCCGGCGCCGCGGCGCTTGAGCGCTGGCTGCGCTCGCGCGTCGGCACCACGGCCGAACTTCTGATCGAAAGCGAGACGCTCGGCCGCAGCGAGCATTACGCGCCGGTCGCGCTCGACCGTCCGGCCGTGCCCGGAAGCCTGCTCCGTGCCCGCATCACCGGCGCCACGGCGGAGCGGTTGGCCGGCGAAGCGCTCGCATGCTGACCCCAATCGTCCGAAATTGGGCGAGATCGAATCCGCGGCCATGAGCGAAACGGAGCAAACAGACGAAAAAGTCGGCTGGCTGCGGCGGCTGAAACAGGGCCTGCGACGCTCGACCGGCGCCTTCAACGACGGCATCGCCAGCATCTTCACCAAACGCCGCCTCGACGAGGCGGCGCTGGCCGAGCTCGAGGAGCTTCTCATCAACGCCGATCTCGGGCCGGCGGCCGCGGCCGAGGTGGTCGAGAACTTCCGCCGCACCCGTTTCGGCAAGGAAGTGACGCCGGAAGAAGTTCGTGAGGCGCTGGCCGATGAGATCGCCGCCCTCTTGGCCCCGGTCGCCGCGCCGGTGCCGTTTCTGCCGCAAGCCAAACCGCAGGTGATCCTGGTCGTCGGCGTCAACGGCACTGGCAAGACCACCACCATCGGCAAGCTGGCGCAGAATTTCCGCAAGCAGGGCAAGCGGGTGATGCTCGCCGCCGGCGACACTTTTCGCGCCGCCGCTATCGAGCAGCTGCAGATCTGGGGCGAGCGGGTCGGCGCGCCGGTTGTCGCCGGCGCGATCGGCGGCGACGCCGCAGGCCTCGCCTTCGACGCCCTGAAGCGGGCCAAGGCGGAAGGCTGCGACATTCTTCTCGTCGATACCGCCGGCCGGCTGCAAAACAAGGCCCATCTGATGGCCGAGTTGGAGAAAATCGGGCGCGTCCTGAAGAAACTCGATCCGCAGGCGCCGCACACGACGCTCCTGGTCTTGGACGCCACCACCGGCCAGAACGCCTTGAGTCAGGTCGAGGCCTTTCTCGGCGTCTGCCAGGTCACCGGCTTGGTGATGACCAAGCTCGACGGCACCGCCCGCGGCGGCATCCTGGTCGCCTTGGCGAAAAAATACGCGCTGCCGGTTCACGCCATCGGCGTCGGCGAGGCGGCCGAGGACATGCAGCCTTTCGATCCCTTGGCCTTTGCGCGCGCGCTGACCGGCGCTATTTGACGCCCCGCCCGATCCCGACTCGCGGTTCGGCCCGCTCGGCTTGCACCGAATGTGCCTTGTGTCGCTGGCCATCCTCGCCGCCGCCTGTTGTGTTTTCGACAACATCTAGAGAAAAACGCAGAAGCCATCACGCAATCTGGTGATTTTCTCTTGACAGGAATTTTCAGCTACTAAAAGTTGCTGGCTTAGCTGTTGTTGGCAACAGCGCGGGGTGACGCCATCGATGGAGTCGTTCGCGCACCCTGCCTTTCCTACGGCAATGCCAAGGAGCGATGTTATGGCCACCAAAACTGCAGCTAAGTCCAAAGTGACGAAAACCGCCGCCAAGAAGGCGCCGGCCAAGAAGGCCAAGACCCCCGCCAAGAAGGCGGCGAAGAAGTAACGCGTTCCCAAGAGCTCGCTCCGCCGCGGCGGAGCCACTCGGTCGGCGCCGGTCGGATCATGCGACCGGCGCCTTCTGTCTCGGCAAACCCGGACAGCCGAGCGAAAGACCGCGAATTGACAAAGCGGCCGCCGTGCCGCCCGCCTGCCCGCGCCGCGTCTTGCGCGGCGATCGCCAAGCCACTTGCCGCTCAACGCGGCGGGATTTGTTCCTCGGCGGGATTGCTACGCGGCGCGAAGGCAGCCGCGGCGCCGACCTCGCGATAGTGCTGCAAGGCCCAGCGCACCGTCGGGAAGGCAAGGTCGGGCCAGGGAATCTCCGCCGAGTCATAGAGACCGAGGGCGAGGCTTTCCTCGCCCGCCGCGACCGACGGCGAAAGCAGCGTCGCGCGATAGATCAGATGCACCTGGCTGATGCGCGGGATGCTATAGACGCCGAGCAGGCCGGAAAGCTCGATCTCGGCCCCGGCCTCCTCCTTCGCCTCGCGCATCGCCCCCGCCTCGGGGGTTTCCTCTTGCTCGAGATAGCCGGCCGGAATCGTCCAATATCCCCGGCGGGGCTCGATCGCCCGCCGGCAGAGCAGAATCTTATCCTGCCAGACGCAAACCGCGCCGACCACGATCTTGGGATTGACGTAATGGATCCAGCCGCAGGAATCGCACACCAGGCGTTCCCGCGTGTCGCCATCCGGCACGTGCCGATGGAACCGGAAATCCTCGGGCGAAGGCACCGACATCGCGTCTAATCTGCCGCTTGCGCGGCGCGCGCCGGAAAGCCGGCGAAACCATGCTCCAAGTCGCGGCAACGGCGTCCGGCCATAATTTCGGGTCGACCCGACCCGAAATCATTCTGCGCTAGACGCGCATGTCGATGTAGCGGCCGAGCGGCGAATTCCGGCCGTTGCGCGGCGGCGCAGCCGGCGCGCCGGCGGCAGCGCCCGCGCTCGGCCCCGGCTTGATCGGCACCGCAGTGGGCGCGGCGACCGCGGCGGTCGCATCGGCGGTCACCACTTTGGCTTTGGCTTTGGCTTTGGCTTTGGCTTTGGCCGTCGCCGGCTGCGACGCGGCGCGCGGGGTGGCGGACGGCTGACTGCGGCCGAGGGCCGAGAAGGCGGCAATCACGCTGGAGGACGGCGGAATCGGCATAACGCACCACGACGGAATTCCCTCCCATAAACGCCGCCCCGTCCTAAGGAACGGTTAACGCTTGGCGGCCGGGTCCGCCGCCGTGCCCGCCGGCGCCGCTTGCAACGACGCTTCGGCCAACACCTTTTTCAGATCGATGTGCAGCATCGCGGCGGCGGCATTGAGCTGGCCGCGCACTGTCGGCATCCACGGCGCGTTCTTCGGTCCGCCCTCGACCATCGCCAGCCAATCATCAAAGGCGCCGCCGAGATTGCCGGTCTGCGCCTTCTGCAGCCCGAGATAATAACGCGCCCCGGGCTGCTTCGGATCGAGGGCCAGCGCCGCCGCGAAATCGGTCGCGGCGCGCTGCGTAACTTGGCCGTCCGCGGCGATCATTTCGGCCTCGGCGAGATTGGTTACCACATTGGCGTTCTTCGGCGCCAATTGCCGGGCGCGGTAGAAGGCGACGATCGCGTCCTGGTAGCGCTTGAGCACGATGTCGGAACGGCCGAGGAGAAGCCAGCCCTGCAGATTGTCCGGCTTCTTCTTGAGGTCCGCCTGCAGCTTTCCGACCATGCCGACGATGCGCGCCCGTGCCGCCGCCTCGGCCGCGCTCGGCGCCTTGTGGCGGTGCGACAGATCGGAGAGCTTAGGGTCGCCGAACTGGAGATAGAGCGGGAGCGAGATCAGAGGCAGCGCGACGACCAGCGCCACCGCGGTCCAGCGGCCGCCCCGCCGCCTCGGGCTTGCCGTAGCCGAGGCGCCGATTTCGGCATCGGCGCGCAACAGGCGGCGCGCGATCTCGAGTTCGGCCGCCTTGGCTTCCGCCTCGCCGAGAAGACCGCGATCCTTCTCCGCCGCGATCTCGGTCAATTGATCGCGATAGACCGTAATGTCGTGCTCCGCGCGGCTGAACCCACCGTCCTTGACGCGCAGCATCGGCACCAGCAGAGCCGCGAGCGCGACCGCGATCATCAAGGCGAAAATCAGCCACAGCATCGGGAAACCTATCTTTTACGTGTTTTCCGGATTCTGCGCCCGCCAGCGATCGAGGCGCCGCTTCTCATCCGCCGTCAGCGGCCTCGAGGCGATCTCCGCGGCCGCGCTGCGAAGCCGCCGGAAATAGAAGCCGATGCCGACCAGCGCGACGACGAGAAAGCCGGCCGGCGCGAGCCAGAGCGCGTAGGTGCTGAGCTCGAAACGCGGCCTCAACAGAATCCATTGTCCATAGCGGGCGACGATGTAGGCGCGAATCTGCGCGTCGCTGTCACCGGCCGCCACCATCTTGCGGACCAGCTGGCGCATGTCACCGGCGAGCTCGGCGTTCGATTCGGCGATCGATTCGTCCTGGCACACCGGGCAACGCAGGCTCCGCATGATGCGCTCGGCGCGGGCCTCCTGTTGCGGATTGGCAAGCTGATGATCGGCGTAGAAGGCGAAAGCCCGCGGCGCCGCGACGCCGAGCGCCAAGACCATAACGAAGACCAGCGCGAGGATCGCGGCGAAGCCCGGACGGACGCTCATGGTTTCGCCTCGAGCTTGCGCACCAGCGGCAGGACCTTTTGGGTCAGGATCGCGGCGCTTATCGGACCGACCACCTTGTAGGCGATCTTGCCGGTCTTGGTGATGACATAGGTCTCGGGCACGCCGTAGACGCCCCAGTTGATGCCGACCCGCCCTGTTTCGTCCTCGCCAATGCGCTGATAAGGATCGCCGTTGTTGGCGAGATAGGTCGCGGTCGCCTTCGGCGTGTCCTTATAGGCGATGCCATAAATCGGCACCAGATGCTCCTTGGCCAGCGCCATCAAGATCGGATGCTCCTCGCGGCACGACACGCACCACGAGGCGAAGATGTTGACCAGCACCACCTTGCCGGCCTTAAGGTTGGCCGAGGAGAGCGCGGGCCGCACGCCCGGCACCGGCGGCAGATTGAAGGTCGGCACCGAGCGGCCGATCAACGCCGAGGGCAGCAGGCGCATGTTCATGGTCAGGCCGATGCCCAAGGCGGCGGCGAGCCCGAGAAACGCGATCAGCGGAATGTAGAAGGTGGCGCGCACGGATCAGGCGCCTTTCGCGATCGCGCCGGACGCCGGATAGGCCGCCGATTTCCGCGCCGGCGCGCCGATGCGAAGTCGCCGGTCGCTGAGCGAAAGCCCGCCGCCCACCACCATGATCAGGGCGCCGAGCCAAATCCACGAAATCAGCGGCTTGTGATAGAGACGGACCGCGTAACCGCCGCTGCCGTCGGGCGACCCGATGGCCGCGTAGAGGTCGGCCACCAGCGACGGCCTGAGCGCGACCCGGCTGACCGACATCGGCGGAATCGAATAGTGCCGCACCTCGGGCTTCATGGTGGTGACGTAGCGCCCGTCCTCAGTGACGATGAAGATGCCCTGGCGCGCCGTGTAATTCGGGCCCGGCACTTCCTGCACACCCCGCAGGGTGAATTCGTAAGGCCCGACCTTGGCGCTTTGGCCCGGCCGCATGTCGCGCAGCACCGCGCTATGCCAGGTCAAGGCGGCGGCGATGCCGAGCACGACGACGCCGAGCCCGGCATGAGCCACCACCATGCCATAGACCGAGCGCGGCAAGTGGCGGGCGCGACCCCAGGACTGGCGCAGCGAGCCCCGGAAGAGCCGCAACCGCTCGGCCAGTTCGACCAGAGATCCGACGATCAGCCAAGCGGCGAGCGCCATGCCGAGAACCGAGAGCCAGGAGCCGTTGGTCAGATAATGCCAGGTGACCAGCGCGATCAGCGCGGCCGCGGCGAAAGCCACCTTGAGCCGAGCGAGCGCGCCGGCCAGATCGCCGCGCTTCCAGGCCAGCATCGGGCCGATCGCCATCAGCGCGATCAGCGGCACCATGATCGGCACGAAGACGGCGTTGAAATAGGGCGGCCCGACCGAGACCATCTGCCCGGTGAGACTGGCCAGGAGCAGCGGATAAAGCGTGCCGAGCAAGATCGTGCCGCAGGCGGTGACGAGCAGCAGGTTGTTCAGCACCAGCGAGCCTTCGCGGCTGATCGGCGCGAACAGGCCGCCGAGCTTGAGGCTCGGGGCGCGCAGCGCGTAAAGCCCGAGCGAGCCGCCGATGGCGATGATCAGCAAGACCAGGATGAAGGTGCCCTGCTTGGGATCGACGGCGAAGGCGTGAACCGAGGTCAAGACGCCGGAACGCACCAGGAAGGTGCCGATCAAGCTCAACGAGAAAGTCAGGATGGCGAGCAGGATGGTCCAGCTTTTCAACGCCTCGCGCCGCTCGACCACGATCGCCGAGTGAAGCAGCGCCGTACCGGCGAGCCAAGGCATGAAGGAGGCGTTCTCCACCGGGTCCCAGAACCACCAGCCGCCCCAGCCGAGCACGTAATAGGACCAGTGCGAGCCGAGCGCGATGCCAAGGGTGAGGAAACACCAGGCGGCAAGCACCCAGGGCCGCACCCAGCGCGCCCACGCGGGATCGACGCGGCCCTCGATCAAGGCCGCGATGGCGAACGAGAAGGCCATAGAAAAGCCGACATAGCCCATGTAGAGCGCCGGCGGATGGGTGGCGAGGCCAGGGTCCTGCAACAGCGGGTTGAGGCCGTTGCCGTTCAGCGGCGCGGGAAAGATGCGCACGAACGGATTAGACGCGACCAGGATGAAAAGCAGGAAGCCGGTCGCGATCCAGGCCTGCACCGACAGCACGCGCGCGCGCAGCGCCGCCGGCAGATGCCCGCCGAAAATCGCCACCGCGCCGCCATAGACGGCAAGGATCAACACCCAGAGCATCATCGAGCCTTCGTGATTGCCCCAGACGCCGGTGATCTTGTAGAGCAGCGGCCGCGCGAGGCTGGAGTTCTCGGCGACGGTGAGGACCGAGAAATCAGAGACCACGAAGGACCAGGTGAGGGCAAGGAACGCCGCCGCCACGAAAAAGAGTTGCATCAGCGCCGCCGGACGCGCCAGCGCCATCCAGGCGGCGTCGTTCCGCGCCGCGCCGATTACCGGCAGGGTGCCCTGGACGAGCGTGATGACGAAGGCGAGGACAAGCGCGAACTGACCGATCTCGGGAATCATTTGGGAACCTGCTGCGGGTGCCATTCGCCCGCCTTCTTCAACGCCGCCACCACATCGGGCGGCATGTAGCGGGCGTCATGCTTGGCCAATACCTGCCGGGCGGCGAAGACGCCATCCGGGCGCAACGCACCCTCGACTACGACGCCCTGGCCCTGACGGAAAAGATCGGGCAGAAGGCCGTGATAGGCCACCTTGACCGAGGTGCGCTTGTCGGTGACGACGAAGGTGACATGATCGCCGTCGCGGACGACGCTGTGCATGGCGACCAGGCCGCCGATGCGCACCCGCCGACCGGGCGGGATGTGATCCTTGATCAAGGCCGTCGGTCCGTAGAAAAAGACCAGGTCGCCGCGGAACGCCGACAGCATCAGCGCCGTGGCGACGCCGAGCGTCACCATTCCAGCAAGGACGATATACAGCCGCCGACGTTTACGCGTCATTGCCCACCGATCCCGATCCGACCGTGTGCGATCCGACGCCCGATTCCGTTGCCGGCGTCGCGGCCCCGGCCCCGCGTGCCGCGCGCCGGGCGCGGCGGTCGCGACGGCGATCGTCGCTCGCTTCGAGGACGCGCAGCGCGGCCTCCGTCCGGCGCAACCGATAAAGCGAGGCAACCACGAGGCCGATCATCACGAGGGCAGCAAGCCCGTAGGCCGGCCAGACGTAGATGCCATCGCCGCCCATGGACAAAAACGCATGGAAAGATTGCCCCGCCATCGCGCGCCTTTCACCTCCGTTTGCGTCGTTCCCGAAATTCCGTGGCCCTTGCCGCCGACCCGGCGGCGGCTCGAAGCCTATCGATGCGTCGCGGCGTGGCCATGACCTCGATCAAAAATAGATCCAGACAGAGCCGTTGCCGGCGTTTCGCGGATTCTCCAGCGCGGCCGAGTCTCCAGCGGGAACTAGCCCGGCGCGGCCTGGCCGACTAGCCGCGGGTCCGCGCGAGCTGCAATACCTGCACGCGGCGCGCCAATATCTCCGTCCGTACCCGATAGATGAGGACGCTGACAAAATAGGCAGTAAACCCTCCTGCCATCAAAAGAAGCGGACGCAGCATCGAAAAGGCGATCTTGTCCTGGGTGAAGGAAAGGCTCGCGCCCTGATGCAGCGTGTTCCACCAATCGACCGAGAACTTGATGATCGGGATGTTGACGAAGCCGACCAGCGCCAAGATCGCGGCGGCGCGCGCCGCCCTGTTGGGATCGTCGAAAGCCTGCCACAGCGCCATATAGCCGAGGTAAAGGAAGAACAGAACCAGCACCGAGGTCAGCCGGGCGTCCCACACCCAATATGTGCCCCAAGTCGGCCGCCCCCAAAGCGAGCCCGACACCAGGCAGACGAACGTGAAGCCGGCGCCGATCGGTGCCGCCGCCTTGGCCGCGATATCGGCAAGCGGATGGCGCCAGATCAGGCCGATCGCGCTGGCGGTGGCGATGAAGGTGTAAATGAACAACGCCATCCAGGCCGAAGGCACGTGGATGTACATGATTCGCACCGAGTTCTTCTGCAGGTAATCCATCGGCGAATCGTAGAGGCCGTAATACAGCCCGAGCACGATCAGAACCGCGGCGATGGCCGTGCTCCAAGGCAAAACCCGATCGGCGATCTTTAACGCGCGCGTTGGATTGGCAAAACGATGCATCGGTTTACTCCTTTAGCGCCGGAGCGCGGCCAAGGCAAGCCATTCGCAGTGCGACCCTTTGCCTCCCGGCGCGACGCAGCAGCGCCGCCCGGCCATTTCGCGCTAATCCAGCGCGGCCCTGAGCCCGGCCGCGGCGGCGAGCGGCGCGAAACCCAACGAGGCAACGAAAAGCGCCGATAACACAAGCAGATAAGATACGACCGGCGTGCCCGCCTCGGCCGCCGAGACGGCGGCGACGCCGAAGATCAGGACCGGAATATAAAGCGGCAGCACCAGCAGCGAGAGCAAGACCCCGCCGCGCCGCACGCCAACCGTTAGCGCCGCCCCGATCGCGCCCACCAGGCTCATCACCGCGGTCCCCAGCGTCATCGCCAATAGCAGAACCGCGAGGCCCCGCATCGGCATCTCAAGCAGCAGCGACAAGATCGGCGACATCACCACCAGCGGCAAGCCGGCGGTGAGCCAGTGCGACAGCGTCTTCGCAAGCACGCTGATCTCGAGCGGCAGCGGCGCCAACGCGACGAGATCTAGCGCGCCGTCCTCGTAATCCGCCTGGAACAGGCGATCGAGCGACAGGACGGCGGACAGCAGCGCCGCCGCCCACAGCACGCCGGGACCGATGCGGGCCAATAGCTTGGCCTCGGGTCCGACGCCCAAGGGAAACAGCGTCACCATGATGACGAAGAAGCTGACCGCGAGCGTCGCCGCGCTGCCCTGGCGCAGCGCGAGCTTGAGGTCGTGACCGACCACGGCGGAAAAGCCGTTCATGCGGCGTGCTCCGGGAACTTGAGAAAGGCGGCGTTTTTCAGCCCAAGCTCGCCATGCGTCGAGACCAGCACGATGCCGCCGGCGGCGCAATGCTCGGCAATGATCTCGGCGATCACCGGCGCCACCATCCGGTCGAGCGTGCTGGTCGGCTCGTCAAGCAGCCAGAGCTTGGCCGGCTGCATCAAGAGCCGCGCGAGATTGAGCCGCCGCCTCTGCCCGGCAGAGAGAAAGCGGGCCGGAACCGGGCCGAGCCGCCCGATGCCGAGGCGATCGAGCGCCGCTTGCGCGGCCTCGGCGCGACCGCCGCGCAGCCGGCCCCAGAAATTGAGATTCTCCATCACCGTCAGCACCGGCTTTACCGGGTCCGCGTGGCCGACATAGATCAGGCGGGCGCGATGCGCGTCGGGATCGGCGGCGATATCGGCGCCGTCCCAAGTGAGCCGGCCGGCAGCCGGACGCAGCAGCCCCGAGGCCAGCCGCAACAGGCTCGACTTGCCGGCGCCGTTCGGCCCCTCGATCTGCAGCGCAACGCCGGGCGCGGCGCTGAAAGAGAGATCTTCAAACACCTGCCGGTCGCCTCGAACGCAAACCAATGCTTCGGCGGCGAAGGTCATCGGCCCCCGCTTTCCGCCGCCGTCGCGGCCGCGCGACGCGAGATCAATCCAGCCATTCGGGTTCGGACATCCGGTTGAGCTCGACCGTGGTCTTTCCGCTCTCGATCGCCGCCACCGTCACCGCTTCGCGCTCCGCCAGCGCGAGCGCGGCGGCCTTGACGCGAGCGAGTTGAGCGGCTGGCACCACCACGACGCCGTCGTCGTCGCCGAGAACGAGATCTCCCGGGCGCACGGCGACGCCGCCGACCGCGACCGGTCCGTCGAGCGTGCCGCCCCAGCCCTTCTGCGGCCCGCGCGGCACCGCGCTGCGACAGAACACGGCAAGGCCGAGGCCGCGCAACGCGGCGCTGTCGCGCACCGCGCCGTCGACGACGACGCCGGCGACGCCCTTGGCCAGGGCCGCCCGCGCCATGACCTCGCCGAAGACCGCGATATCGGCAACCCCGCCGGCGTCGATGACGAGGATGTCGCCCGGCAACGCGGCCGCGATGGCGTGGTGAACCATGCCGTTATCGCCGACCATGGCGGCGACGGTGCGGGCCGGGCCGGCCAGCCGGGTGCCGAGAGCCAAGGGCTTGATCGCCCCCGCCATGCTCTGGGCCCGGTTGAGGCAATCGGAGGCCGAGCTGGTCGCAAGCTCGCGCCACCACGCGAGATCGGCCGGACTGAGACGCGCAAATTCTGCGCGGTAGCGCTGATACGCCATGTCGGATCTGATCCTCCCCCAAGGGGCGCCCGCCGCGACCGGCGGCGAGCCGAGACGGGGGAGACCCTACACCGGGAGTTTTCGCGCGAGCAAGATCGACGCGCAATGCAATAAAGCGGCTCCGTCCGCCCGCCCCTTTGGCCGCCCGAGCCGGCCGCCCGCCGCACGGGTTACCCGCCTCGGCCACCGGGTCGATTGCTTCGGCGCAGGCAATGGGCTAGCCTCCGCACAATCCTGGCATCCATCGGCAGCAGCACCCGTGCAGCCCTCGACGGCTTTTAGCGAGACCGACTCCTTCCCCGCCCAGCTGCAGGCCGCGGTGCGGCGCGCCCGCGAGGCGCTCATTCGCCAACAGCAGCCGGACGGTCACTGGCTCTTTCCACTCGAGGCGGACGCCACGATCCCAGCGGAATATATCCTGCTGCAGCACTATCTCGACGAGATCGATCGCGACGTCGAGAGCCGCCTCGCGGCCTACTTGCGGCGCCGCCAGGCCGCGCACGGCGGCTGGCCGCTGTTTTTCGGCGGCGAGTTCGACATGAGCGCGACGGTGAAGGCCTATTTCGCCCTCAAGGCAGCCGGCGATTCGCCCGACGCGCCGCATATGGCGCGTGCGCGCAAGGCGATCCTCGCCCGCGGCGGCGCGGCGCAAGCCAATGTCTTCACCCGCGTGCTGCTCGCGCTGTTCGGCCAGGTGCCGTGGTGCGCGGTGCCGGTGATGCCGGTCGAGATCATGAACCTGCCGAAGTGGTTTCCCTTCCATCTCGACAAGGTCTCCTATTGGTCGCGAACGGTGATCGTGCCGCTTCTCGTGCTGATGGCGCTGAAGCCCAAGGCGCGCAATCCGCACGGCATCCATGTCCAGGAGCTGTTCGTCACGCCGCCGGCGCGCCAGCGGCGCTGGCTGTCGCGGCCCCGCCTGTCGCTGTGGGCACGGGCGCTGGTGGGCTTCGATCACGTGCTGCGCCTGGTCGAGCCACTGTTCCCCTCGCGCGGGCGCCAACGCGCCATTGCCCGCGCCGTGCGCTTCGTGCGCGAGCGGCTGAACGGCGAGGACGGCCTCGGCGGCATCTATCCGGCAATGGCGAACGCGGTGATGATGTTCGACGCGCTGCACGTGCCGAAGGATCATCCCGACGTGGTCACGGCCAAGGCCGCTTTGCGCAAGCTTCTGATCCTCGAGGGCGACTACCCGGGCGAGGGCTACTGCCAGCCCTGCCTGTCGCCGGTGTGGGACACGGCGCTTGCCTGTCATGCGCTGCTTGAGGCGGGCGAGGCCGGCACGCCGGCCGCGATCCGCGGCCTCGACTGGCTGATCCAGCGGCAAATCTGGGACGTGGTCGGCGACTGGCGAGCGCGTCGCCCGGACGTGCCGCCCGGCGGCTGGGCCTTCCAATACGCCAATCCGCACTATCCCGACCTCGACGATACCGCCGTGGTGGTGATGGCGCTGCACCGCGCCGACCGCGAGCGCTATGCGGCGCCGATCTCGCGGGCGGCGGAATGGATTCTCGGGCTGCAGAGCCGCAACGGCGGCTTCGCCGCCTTCGACGCCGACAATACCTGCCACTACCTGAACGCCATCCCCTTCGCCGATCACGGCGCGCTTCTCGATCCGCCGACCGCGGACGTCAGCGGGCGCTGCCTCGGCATGCTGGGGCAACTCAGCTTCGCGCCGGACCATCCGGCGGTAGAGGCGGCGATCGTCTTCCTCCGCCGCGAGCAGGAGGTCGACGGCTCATGGTTCGGCCGCTGGGGCACCAACTATATCTACGGCACCTGGTCGGTGCTATGCGGGCTGCGCGTGCTCGGCTTCGACCGCCGCTCGCCGGAGGTCGCACGCGCGGCCGAATGGCTGATTCGCCGTCAGCGCGAGGATGGCGGCTGGGGCGAGGACGGGCGCAGCTACTGGCCGGGCGCGACGCATGGCGAGGGCGGAACCTCGACGCCGTCGCAAACCGCCTGGGCGCTGCTAGCGCTGATGGCTGCGGGGCTCGACGAGCATCCCGCGGTCCGCCGCGGCGTCGACTATCTGCTCGCAACGCAGACGGCGGACGGGCTGTGGGACGAGCAGTTCTACACCGCGGTCGGCTTCCCGCGCGTGTTCTATCTCCGCTATCACGGCTATCGCGCCTATTTCCCGCTTTGGGCCCTCGCCCGCTACCGGAACCGCAAGGCGAACCCGGCCGCGCCCGTCTTCGGCCTCTGAGCCGGTGCCGCGATGGCGATCGGCGTCGTCACCGGATTCACGGCCGAAGCCCGCATCGCGCGGTGCTTCAAGGCGGCGCGGATCGCCACCGGCGCCGAACCCGAAGCGGCGGCGCGGCGGCTGATCGCGGAAGGCGTGCACGGCCTCTTGAGCTTCGGTATCGCCGGCGGCCTCAAGCCCGGCCTCGGCCCCGGCACGATGATCGTCGCGACCGAGGTGATCGACGCCAGCGAGCGCTTCGAAACCGCCGCAGCGTGGCGTATGGCACTGCTTGCGCGCCTGCCCGGCGCGCAGGCTGGCCGCCTCCTCGGCAGCGACCGCGTGGTCGCAACGGCGGCGGAAAAGGCGCTGCTCTATCGCGCGAACTCGGCGCTCGCCCTCGATATGGAAAGCCACGCGGTGGCGCGCGCCGCGGCGGCGGCCAAGCTTCCCTTCGCGGCGTTCCGCGTCATCGCCGACGGCGCGGCGGCAAGTCTGCCCGCAGTGGCGCAGGCCGCACTCACCGATCAGGGATCGATCGCGGTGGGCCGGGTGCTGTTCGGGCTGCTGCGCCGGCCATCGGACCTGCCGGCGCTGCTCCGCCTCGGCCGCGACAGCCGCGCCGCACTGCGCGCTTTAGCCGCCGGCAGCGAGGCTCTTGCGGCCGGGGATGCTGGTCCGGACGCCGCTCTGGACCTCAGTCTCCTTTAGCCGCTCCACCGCCTGCTCGACGTGGCGCGAGAAGACATATTCCGCCGGCCGCTGGTGATCGAGCGGAATCTCGGACGCCATCGCGCCCGCGGTCTTGACGCCGCGCAGACGAACGCCGAGCGCCTTCCACGGCCGCCGCACCGCGTCGGTGACGGCCGAGGCCTCGTAGCCGCTGTGGACCATGCAATCGGCGCATTTCTCGTAGTTGCCGGTGCCGTAGGCGTCCCAATCGGTCTCTTCCATCAACGCCTTGAAGCTTTTGGCGTAGCCTTCGCCCAACAGGTAGCAGGGCCGCTGCCAGCCGAAATAGTTGCGCGTCGGGTTGCCCCAGGGCGTGCAGTGATAGCTCTGGTTGCCGGCGAGGAAATCGAGGAACAGCGACGATTGGCTGAAGGCCCAGCGTTCGCGACCGCGGCGGAAAATCTCGCGGAACAGCGTCTTCGTCTTGTGCCGATTGAGGAAATGCGCCTGATCGGGCGCCCGCTCGTAGGCATAGCCCGGCGAGACCGTGATGCCGTCGACGCCGAGCGCCATGACCTCGTCGAAAAAGCGCGCCACGCGCTCTGGCTCAGCGGAATCGAACAGGGTGCAGTTGATGTTGGTGCGGAAGCCCCGCTCCTTGGCCAGGCGGAGCGCCGCCACGGCGCGCTCGAAAACGCCGCCCTGACACACCGACTCGTCGTGCATGTCGCGGTCGCCGTCGAGATGCACCGACCAGGTGAAATAGGGATTGGGTCGGAACTGATCGATCTTCTTCTCGAGCAGAAGCGCGTTGGTGCAGAGATAGACGAACTTGCGCCGGGCGATGATGCCCTCGGTGATGTCGACGATCTCGCGATGAAGCAAGGGCTCGCCGCCGGCGATCGACACCACCGGCGCGCCGCATTCGTCCACCGCCTCGAGGCATTGCGCGACGCTGAGGCGCTGGTTGAGAATCTCGTCCGGATAGTCGATCTTGCCGCAACCGGCACAGGCGAGATTGCAGCGGAACAGCGGCTCCAGCATCAACACCAAGGGATAGCGCTTTACGCCCTTGAGATGCTGGCTCAAGACGTAAAGACCGACTTGCATCTGTTGGCGAAGCGGAACAGCCACGAAGTACCCCCGTGCAAGCAGGCGACCTGAGATGAACTAGGTCAATCGTCGACCGAGGCAAGCTCGGCCGGGAGGCGAAAATGGACGTTTTCGTCGGCGCCCGCAAGGACGGAAACGTCCACCGGTTCGATTGCCCGGATCGCCGCCACCAGATCCTGCACCAGATCCTCGGGCGCAGAGGCTCCGGCGGTGATGCCCACCGCCTTGGCGTCGCGGATCCATTCCGGATCGAATTCGCTCGCGTCCTCGATCAGATAGGCGCTGACGTTCTGTTCCGTGCCGATCTCGCGCAAGCGATTGGAATTCGAACTGTTGCGGGCGCCGACGACGAGGACCACGTCCGCAATCTTGGCCAGCTCGCGCACAACCTGTTGGCGATGCTGGGTGGCGTAACAGATATCTTTGGTATCCGGCCCGACGATGGCCGGGAACCGCGCCTTCAACGCATCGATCACGGCACGGGTGTCGTCCACGCTCAAGGTCGTCTGGGTGACATAGGCGAGCCGGTCGGGATCGGCGACGACAAGCTCCGGCACCTCGGCGGCGGTCGAGATCAGATGCACCGTGCCGGGAATGCGGCCGACCGTGCCTTGCACCTCGGGGTGACCGGCATGGCCGATCAAGACCACTTCGAGGCCCTGCTCGGCGTAGCGGCGTCCTTCGTTGTGAACCTTGGAGACCAGCGGACAGGTGGCATCGATCACCGGCAGATCGCGGCTCACGGCCGCGTCCTCGACCGCGCTGGCGACGCCATGGGCGCTGAAAATGGTGATGCTGCCGGGCGGAATCTCGTCCAATTCCTCGACGAAGCGTGCCCCCTTGGCGCGCAGGCGCGCGACCACATGAGGGTTGTGGACAATCTGGTGGCGCACGTAAACCGGCGGGCCATACTTTTCGATCGCCCGCTCTACGATATCGATGGCGCGCTGCACGCCCGCGCAAAAGCCTCGCGGCTCCGCTAAAATAACCCGCATTTACCTGTTTCCGTTATCGCCCGAAGGCTGGTTTCGCCCCGCTATCATATAGTCTCGGAACGGATTCTGCCAATCCGCTTTCGGCTTTGAACGGGCTCGCCCTTTTTTGCTCATGGCCGGGCGGCGCCGGAGCGGGCGACGCGGCCCGCGATTGCAGATGACGGCGGCGAGGAATTTACATAGTCTCCGGTTTCCGCGATGTACCCGAGGAAAAGGCGGCCCTACCGAGGGCCGTCCAAGAGATTACGGAAAGACGTTCCGTGCCATTGAATGGTTTTCAGGCCCTGAGCCGCGCCCTGGATCGGTTGGGACGGAGCTACGTCCGTCTGGTGGTGGGGGCAGTGCGGTTTTCCGCCCGCCGCGCCGTCTGGGTTGCCGTTGCCCTGCTCGCCCTGAGCGCGCTGTCCGCCGCCTATACCGCCGATCATTTCGCGATCACCACCGACGTGCGCGCGCTGTTATCGACGAAACTCCCCTTTCAGCAGCACGAGGCCGCCTACCGCAAGGCGTTTCCGCAGCTCAGCGATACCATCGTGGTGGTGATCGACGGCGCCGAATCGGGCCTCGCGCGCGAGGCGGCGGATCAGCTCGACGGCTGGCTTGCCAAGCAGCCGCGCGCCATCGCCAGCGTCTATCAGCCGGGCGGCGGCGCCTTCTTCGAGAAGAACGGCCTGCTCTATCTCAGTCGCAACGAGCTCTGGGCGCTGTCCAACCGGCTCGCGGCCGCCGAGCCGATGCTGGTGGCCATCGCGCGCAAGCCGGCCTTGCCGCAGCTCCTCGACCTCTTGGGCCAAGCCTTCGGCGCCGAGGGCCGCGCCGCGGTGCCGCTCGGCAACCTCGAACCCGTCCTCGCGGCGATGGAGAAGACGGTCGCGGCCGGCGTCGCGGGCAAGACCGCCTGGATGCCCTGGTCGGAGCTGATCGGCGGCCCGACCGAGGGCGCGGACGACCGGCGCGCCTTTCTCATCGTCAAGCCCAAGCTCGACTACGGCTCGCTACAGCCGGCGGCCCGAAGCCTCGCCACTATCCGGGCCGGAATCAAAGCGCTCGGGCTCGGGCCGGCGAAGGGCGTCCAAGTCCACCTCACCGGTTCCGCCGCGCTCGACAACGATCAGTTTCAGTCGGTCTCGCGCGGCGCCGGAGTCGCGACCGCGCTCTCCATCTCACTCGTGCTGCTGCTTCTCTTCATCGCCTTCCGCAGCATCCGCTTCGTGCTGGCAAGCCTGGTCACGCTATTCATGGGCTTGACCTGGACCGCGGCATTCGCGCTCGCCGCGCTCGGGCCCTTAAATCTGATCTCGGTCGCCTTCGCGGTGCTGTTCATCGGCCTTGGCGTCGACTTCGGCATCCAGTTCTGCGTCCGCTTCCGCGAGGACTGGCAGGGCGACGAACCGATCCCGGCGGGCCTGCAACGCACCGCGGCCGGCATCGCCGGCCCCTTGAGCCTTGCCGCCGTGGCCGCGGCCTGCAGCTTCTACTCCTTCATTCCGACCAGCTATTCCGGCATCGTCGACCTCGGCCTCATCTCGGGCACCAGCATGTTCTTCGCGCTGTTCGCGAGCCTGACCGCGCTGCCGGCCCTCTTGACGCTGTTTCGGGTGCGACGGCGGCCGATCGGCCGAACCGTCGAAACCAGGATCGCGAGCCGGGTCGGGCGGCGGACCGCGATCGGCGTCGTCGTGGCGGCGGGACTGGTCGCGGCGGCCGCGGTGCCGCTCGCGCTGACCAGCCATTTCGACTTCAATCCGATGAATCTGCAGAACCCGAACAGCGAGGCGGTCGCGACCTTCCGCAAACTGCTCCAGCAAAGCAAGACCTCGCCCTATACCATCGAGCTGCTGGAGCCGAACCTGCAAGCGGCGCAAAAGCTCGCGGCGCGGCTCGCGGCGCTGCCAAGCGTCTCGCGCGCGCTCACCCTGGCGAGCTATGTCCCGGACGATCAGGCCGCCAAGCTCAACGTCATCGCCCAGATGGGCCTTTTGATCCCGCCGATGGCGGTCGGCCCGCTGCAACCGACGGCGCCGCCCGAAATCGCCGCGGCGCTGCGCAAGTTCGCCGACACCCTGGTCGCCTACAACCGGCGCCCCGACGCCGACCCGAAGGTGCTGCCGCAAACGCGGCGCCTCGCCGCGACGCTGGCGCGGTTTCTCGACACCAAGGGCAAGACCGTGAGCGCGCTCGGCGCGCTCGAACGGCACATGATCGGCAGCCTGCCCTATCTCGTTCGCACCCTGATGCAGGAATTTGACGCGGCGCCGGTGACCCTGGCCTCGCTGCCCGCCGACCTCAGGAGCCGCTATGTCGACGCCAAGGGCCAGGCACGCATCGAGCTCTTTTCGCACCTCGATCTCGGCAAGGACGACAATTTGCGTCGCTTCGTCGCCGACGTGCGCAGCATCGCGCCGAACGCGACCGGCACGCCGGTGTTGCTGGTCGATGGCGGCAACGCGGTGGTCACCGCGTTCATTCAGGCGACCGCGATCTCGCTCGGGCTCATCGTGCTGTTGCTGCTGATCGTGCTGCGCGACCCACTCGACGTCGTCGTCGTCGTGTTGCCGCTCGGCTTCGCGGCCTTGCTCACGGTCGCCACGATGCGGCTTTTCGGCCTCTCCTTCGATCTCGCCAATATCATCGCGCTGCCGCTCCTGATCGGGCTTGCCATCGCCTTCAGCATCTATCTCATCATGCGCTGGCGGCGCGGCATGAGCATGCCCGAAGTGCTGAAGACCAGCACGCCGAAGGCGGTGCTGTTCAGCGCCCTCACCACCATGAGCTCCTTCGGCAGCTTGGCGATCTCCAGCGATCCCGGCATGGCGATCCTGGGCGAGACCCTGACCATCGCGCTTTGCGCCGTGATCGTCGCGATCCTGGTGCTACAGCCGGCGCTCCTTTTCCTGCGTCGCCCGGCCGCGCTTGCGGGTGATGGCGCGCCCGACGCCTCGTGAGCCGCCAACCCGCACCCCGCGCCCGCCTGCCCTTGCGCCTGACGATCTTCGTCACCGGCGTCGCCGGCATCGCGCTCGCGATCTATCTGGTGCTGCGCAGCGGCGTGCACGACATCCTGCACATCCTCGACGTCGCCGGTTGGAGCCTGGCGCTGCTGCTACCCGCCCATATGGCGATGCTGGCGATCGATTCGACCGGCTGGCGGGCCCTGCTCGGCCACCGGCCGCGCGTCGGCACGCTCGTCCTCACCTGGTTCGCGATCATCCGCGATTCGGTGAACGGCCTGCTGCCGGTGGCTCGCGTCGGCGGCGAGCTCGTCGCGGTGCGCCTGCTCATGGCGCGCGGCGTCGCCGGCAGCGAGGCTGGCGCCAGCGTCATCGTCGAAGTTACCGTGACCTTGATCGTGCAATTCCTCTTCACCTTGATCGGGGTCTTCCTCCTGCTCTACGAGTTGCATGACGCGGCGGCGGCGCGAGCGGTCTTGATCGGCCTCTTGATCAGCCTGCCGGCGCTCGCGATCTTCTTCCTGCTGCAGCACAAATGGGGGCTGAGTCAAACCATCGAACGGGTGCTGGTCGCCTTGACCAACCGCCAGGTGCTGGCGCTCGCCGGCGATCCGGCCCGGCTCGACCGAGCGGTCCGCGATCTCTATGCCGACCGCCGCGCGCTGTGGTCCTGCTTCTTCTGGCAGTTCGCCGCGCTCTTCGCCGGCGCCGCCGAGACCTGGTTCACGCTCTTTCTCTTGGGCCGGCCGATCGGGGCACTCGGCGCCATTCTGCTCGAGAGCCTCGGCCAGGCGCTGCGCAGCGCTTCCTTCATCGTCCCGGGGGGCGTCGGCGTCCAAGAAGGCGGCTTTCTCCTGTTCGGCGCCGCGATCGGCCTGCCGCCCGACATGGCGATCGCCTTTTCGCTCGCGCGTCGGTTGCGGGAAATAGGCCTTGGCATCCCTGCGTTGATATCCTGGCAATGGGAAGAGGGCCGGCTGCTCACGCACTACTTGCGGTGGCCGCGAAAAAAGGACGAAATCAAGGAGAGATCTGACGGTAGCTGAGGGGGTCGAGCATGACGACGCTCAGAACTGACTCAACCGGATATCGCGAACTTTATTGCCGCGCGTTTATCGACAGCCATATCCACTTCGATCCGGCGGCCCTGGCTTGGCCCGAGCTCACGGGCGCCGAGCGCGAGCGCCTCGCCGCACTGCCCTTCTGGGCCGAGGCGGCGGCGACCGAACAGGTTACCGCCCGCACGGTCCAGAGCGCGGCCCGGCGCGAGAGCGACCCCTTGCTGCGCCAGGCGATCGCCCTGCAGGGCGAGGAGGAAGGCCGCCACGCGCTGCTGCTCCGCGAATTGACCCGCCGTTACGCCATCCCGCTGCCCGCCGCGGCGCCGCTACCGCCGGAAAGACCGGGGGATTGGGATTTTCTCTATGCCGGCTGCGGCGAATGCTTCGATTCCTTCTTCGCCTTCGGGCTGTTCGAGATCGCCCGCCGGTCGGGCTATTTCCCGCCGCGGCTGATCGAAATCTTCGACCCGATCATGCAGGAGGAGGCGCGGCATATCCTGTTCTTCGTCAATTGGCTGGCCGACCGGCGGGCGCGCCTGGCCCCATGGCGGCGGCCCTTCGACCGGTTGCGCCTTGGCCTGATCCTCGGCCTTCAGGTCCGGAGCCGCGTCAAGACCGCGGTCGGCATGGGCCGAAGCCAGGAGAATTTCACCTTGCGCGGGCATCAGGCCATCAACCTCGCCGTGACCCCGACAGGGTTCCTTTCCCTCTGCCTGGAACAGAACGAGCGTCGCTTCAGTCCCTACGATCCCCGCCTGCGCCGGCCCAAACTCCTGCCCGGACTGGCGAAATTTCTGCTCTTTTGGCTGCCTAAAGGCGGTGTCTTGACGCCGGCCGGCTAAGCCCAAAGGGATAAGCCAAAGGGAATGGCGCATGTTTTCTTCGTGACAGGGGTGAAAAGCTCCGCCGCGGTTCCTACATTACTGGACAATTGGATATTTGCTTATTAGCTTCCCTGCCGATCCGCTCATAAAGAGCCGCGATTCGAGAGGTTCCTTTTTGTTGCCCATGAGACGAAAGCAACCTGCCGCATGAACCGACTGCCGTTCGCGCTGAAGACCCTGAAATCCGTCGTTGCCGGCCTCTTGCTGCTCCTTGCCGCGGGAGGCATGGCACAGGCCAGCGAATCGCCGGTACAGGTGGTGAAAAGCCTCAACCACACCTTGCTCGCCACCATGAAGGACGCCCAGCGCCTTGGCTTCGACGGGCGCTACAAGCTTCTCGCGCCGGTGCTGCGGGACAGCTTCAACTACCCGCTGATGGCCGAGGTCGTGGCCGGCGGCTATTGGGAGCGCCTGACGGCGGACGAACGCACCGAACTGGTCAAGGCCTTCACCGAGATGAGCATCGCCACCTTCGCCGCGCGCTTCGACGGCTATTCCGGCGAGCAGTTCGTCGCCGATGGCGAAAAGCCGGCGCTCAGAGGCGCGGTTCTAGTCAAGAACAAGCTGGTCGAGCACTCGGGCAAGGCGGTGCCGATCGATTACCTGCTGCGCCGCTTTCCCGACGGCTGGCGCATCATCGACGTCTTTCTCGACGCCAATTATAGCGAACTTGCCATCAAGCGCTCGGAATACAGTTCCATCCTCGATCGCCAGGGGTTCAACGGCCTGATGAAGGCGATCAAGGCCAAGATCGCCCAGCTGCAGGCCGGCACCTAAATCCAGCCGCCCGCCGGCGGGCCGGCCGGTGACAACCGGAGCCGGTCGCGCAGGTTCTTCTAGGCAAGCCGCCCAATCTGGATAAAATCGGCAGCATCATGGACGCCTTACCGCAGCCGCACGTCCGTTCCGCCCGTTATCGGCCACAGGCGAAGGTTGCGGCGAGGCGCGTCACCATCCTGGGCTCGACCGGCTCGGTCGGGACCAACACGCTGGACCTTATCGGCCGCCATCCGGACGACTACCGGGTTGAGGCCCTGACCGCGGGCCGCAACGTCGCCAGCCTGATCGAACAAGCCCTCCATTTTCGCCCCAAGCTCGCGGTGATCGCCGATGGCGAGCGCTATGCCGAACTCAAGGCCGGCCTCGCCGGCAGTGGCGTCGAAGCCGCCGCCGGCCCGGAAGCGGTGGTCGAGGCGGCGGCCCGACCGGCGGACTGGGTGATGGCGGCGATCGTCGGCGCCGCCGGCTTGCGGCCGACCCTGGCCGCGCTGCGCCGCGGCGCGACGGTGGCGCTCGCCAACAAGGAGGCCCTGGTCTGCGCCGGCGATCTGGTCACTGCCGAGATCGTCCGCTACGGCGCGACGCTGCTGCCGGTCGATTCCGAGCACAACGCCATCTTCCAGGTCATCAACTTCGACCGTCCCGAGACGGTGGAGCGGATCATCCTCACCGCCTCCGGCGGGCCGTTCCGCCGCTTCGATCGCGCGGAGATGGCGCACGTGACCCCGGCCCAGGCGGTTGCCCATCCAGTCTGGAGCATGGGCGCCAAGATCTCGGTCGATTCGGCGACGATGATGAACAAGGGCCTCGAAATCATCGAGGCCCATCATTTGTTCAAGCAACCCGAAAGCCAGATCGAGGTTCTCATCCATCCGCAGTCGGTGGTGCACAGCATGGTCGCCTATATCGACGGCTCGGTGCTGGCGCAGCTCGGCTCCCCGGACATGCGCGTGCCGATCGCCAACGCGCTGGCTTGGCCATCGCGCATGGCGGCGCCGGTCGCGCGCCTGGATCTGGCGCAGATCGGCACCCTCACCTTCGAGCCGCCGGATGCCGAACGCTTCCCGGCCCTGAAGCTCGCACGCCAGGCGCTGGTCGCCGGGCGCGCCGCGCCGACCATCCTCAATGCCGCGAACGAGGTCGCGGTGGCCGGCTTCCTCGCCGGGACCATCGGCTTTCTCGCCATCCCCGAAGTCGTCGCCGAGACCCTGGCCCAGGTTCCCAACCGAGCACTCGATTCGCTCGAGACCGTGCATGAGGTCGACCGCGCCGCCCGCGAGATCGCCGCGCGCCTTGTCGGCCGCAACGCATGAACGGCGGCAAACGGAACCCCGAGACTCGCGGCGCCGCCGCCGCGCCGGCTGTCGCCCGGCAGCTTGCCGGTGCTCCCGAGAACGCCTAATCTGCGGAAAAATCAGTCGGGAAGGCACGCGCCGCCGGCACGCGCGTCCGGTTTGCGTCCCGATTCGCGCAATGCGTAAATCTTAAGGTCGACGAGCGATGGATTGGCAGGCTTCCCCTCTCCGCGAACCAAGCAAGGCCGTGCCCGGCGCGGCGGCGGCGACGCTATTGGACGCGCCGTCCCTCGCGGTGGCCATGGAGGCCGCGGCCGCGGCCATGGAAACCACTCTCGATCGCCTGCTGCCGCCGCCCGCCGGCCCCGAGGCCGGACTTTACGAGGCCATGCGCTACGCCTCGCTCGGCGGCGGCAAGCGACTGCGGCCGTTTCTCGTCCTCGCCTCGGCGGCGCTGTTCTCGGCCGACGAGACCGGTGCCCGCCGCGCCGGCGCGGCGATCGAGATGATCCACTGCTATTCGCTGATCCACGACGATCTCCCCTGCATGGACGACGACAATCTCCGCCGCGGGCGCCCGACCGTGCACAAGGCCTTCGACGAGGCCACCGCCGTGCTCGCTGGCGACGGCCTCTTGACCCTCGCTTTCGAGGTTTTGGCCGCGCCCGAGACCGATGCCGATGCCGCCATTCGCGCCGCGCTTGTCGTCGAGCTTGCGCGCGCCGCGGGCGCCCACGGCATGGTCGGCGGCCAGGCCCTCGATCTCGCGGCCGAATGCCGTGCCGCGCCCTTCGCGCTGCCGGAAGTGACCCGGCTCCAGCAATGGAAGACCGGGGCGCTGATCGCCGCCGCTTGCCAGATGGGCGCCCTTCTCGGCCGCGCCGATGAAACGGCCCGCCAGGCCCTCAAGGCCTATGGCCGCGATCTCGGCCTCGCCTTTCAGATCGCCGACGACCTGCTCGACGTCGAGGGCGAGACCGCGACCGTCGGCAAGACCGTGGGCAAGGACGCCGCCCAGGGCAAGGCACCCTTCGTCAGCCTGCTCGGCATCGAGGAAGCGCACTGCAAGGCGGACGCGCTGGTCGCCGAGGCCGCGCGGCACCTCGCGCCCTTCGGGGCCAAGGCGCGGCTTCTCGGCGAGCTCGCCGCCTTCGTCGTCAATCGCCGCTCCTGAGAGTGCTTGCTGAGGAATTCGACATGACGGATCGCAAGGTGAGCGAGAAGGTGATGCTGGACCGGGTACGGAATGCGGCGGACTTGCGTCAGATGACGGCGGAAGACCTGAAGCAGGTAGCGGCGGAGCTTCGCCAGGAGACGATCGAGGCGGTTTCGGTGACGGGGGGCCACCTTGGGGCGGGCCTTGGTGTGGTTGAGCTGACGGTGGCGCTGCACCACGTGTTCGACACGCCGGAGGACCGTCTGATCTGGGACGTTGGGCACCAGGCGTATCCGCACAAGATCCTGACCGGTCGCCGGGAGCGCATCCGGACGCTGCGCCAAGGGGGCGGCTTGTCTGGGTTCACGAAGCGGGCGGAGAGCGTCTACGACCCGTTTGGGACGGCGCATTCGTCGACCTCGATCTCGGCCGGGCTGGGGATGGCGGTTGGGCGGGACCTTCTGGAATCGGGCCAAGGTTCGGGCCAAGGTTCGGGCC
>OFHJ01000114.1_pt1 | contig 33395 bp, 31 predicted proteins | sample 1522001 | NCBI WGS metagenome assembly OFHJ01 (sample SAMEA2464838, study PRJEB22497) | soil metagenome | biome: Grassland; feature: Farmland; material: Clay | place: Australia | collected 2013-02-01 | depth 1.2 m | reverse complement strand
GACCCACATTGGCAAGTCCTTCAATCAGCGAGCGCCGGAATGCGCCGGAACCGTATGCGCCGCTTGCCATTCGTAACATGTCATGTTAGGAATGATCGACAGCTATAAGATTATCCAGACAATAATTAGAATAATAGGTCAAGATGAGAAGCTGCAGAAGGAGGTTTGGTCGATCGTGAAGTGGTGGTCATTGTTGATAGGAGTGCTGGCGGTCGCTGCGGCCAGCCCGGATGCCTGGCCTGCCGGAACGACTCTCGATGCGGTGCACGCAATGCAGCGTGGACACGTGACGCAGTTTGATTTCACCCTGTCTCGTGTTCCGCGATACAGCTACTTCGCTTTGGGTTCACCACCCCGTGCGGTGCTTGACCTGCAGGGAACCCGGGATCGTTGGCCTGAACCCGCGCTTCCCTTGCCTGCGGTCAGGTCCATACGGATCGGGCGGCACGCCGACGGAATGCTTAGGGTAGTTTTTAATCTTCGGCCTGGTTCAACTCTGATTGGCGTATTTCAGGAAGGCCCGCATGATTTGCTCATGAAGATTAATAACGGGTCAGTTTTCGGGGGTCCGGCTGACGCGCAACCGCTCCGGAAGTCGACCTCTGCCCGGCCCGTGGTCGTCCGAAACGTCGAGGCTGAAAAGAGAACTCCCATCGTCGTTGTGATCGACCCGGGTCACGGCGGCCGTGATCCTGGGACTACCGGTCCCGACGGGCTTCACGAAAAGACCGTAACCTTGGCCATCGCGAAGATTCTGTATCGGGAACTGAAGGAGGTACCGAACATTCAGCCGGTTCTAACGCGTGATCGGAACACCTATGTCAGTCTTCCGGAACGGGTTGCGATCGCACAGGAACATCGCGCCAACCTTTTTGTGTCCATTCACGAAAACGCGTATCCGAACGCCCCGCAAATCGAGGGGGGCGCCTGTTATATCCTCTCCAGGCATGGCGCGAGCGATGCCAAGGCTGCGCAACTGGCTCGATTCGAGAACAGCGCGGATCCGGATCTCGACGGCGTGCATTTCACGCACAACCGCACCTTGAACAAGGTGCTGACCGACTTGTTTCAGACCGCGTCGATCAACGCAGAAGATCACTTGGCCCAGGACATCATTTCTCAGCTCGGGCGTGTGGAGCCCCTGTATCGCAGCACCCCGTTGCGCGCAAATTTCGAGGTCTTGCGCGACCCCATGATCCCCTCCGTTCTTTGTGAGACGGCCTTCCTTTCCAATCGGCACCAAGCCGCCGAGCTTCATCACAAGCGTTTCCGTTTGGAAATCGCAACAGCGATTGAGCGTGGCATCCTCAGGTATCTGCACAATTACGCACCGACCCGCGTCGAGCCGGGTCCGCCGACGTATGATGCAGAATCGACTTCCAGCGACGTATCAGCGCGGCCAGCAACCGTCAATGCTTCCAAAGGCGGCGACGCAACTGGTTACTCGACCAGAACGTACCGGGTCCGGAACGGCGACACGCTTTCCGGTTTAGCTGCGGAAAACCATGTGTCCGTGGGTCGGTTGATGAGATTGAACGCGTTGCATAGCCCACGCCTGCGCATCGGACAGCTGATTCAGATTCCGGGGACCTCTCCGGTAGCGAACGCCAGACCGGTACGGACCGCCTTGTATACTGTGCGTCCCGGGGATCGGCTTTCCATTATCGCATTCCGACAACACACCAGCGTGGGGCGACTGGAGCAACTGAACGGCTTGCACGGTTCGTTGATCCGGATCGGACAACAGCTTCGGATTCCGGAAACAGGGCACGGATTCCGTCGTTACATCGTCCGGGCAGGAGATACCCTTTCGCAGCTGGCTGCCGAGCATGGGGTTTCGACTCGTCGTCTGCAGCAGGTTAATCACCTGACCGGCACCGGACTTCAGGTTGGCGAAAGCCTGTTTATTCCTCGTGGAGGAACCGGTTGACGGGCCCGTCCCGCCGCTGATCCGGTCCTCGTCCGCCGCGGGACTGCGGCCGCGCAGGCCGCGTATCCCGGACAGAAAGCTCATGGACCGCGAACTCGGGGTTACGCCTCAGGGCCTTTTAGGATCTCGGCGAGCGGTGGTATAGTGCAGCAAGTTGTTGCATTCGCGTGGCTAAGACGGGAACTGCTCTGCCTGGCTGCTGGTGACAGGGTTGTTCGGAATCGGATCCTCTGTCATTGCTTTGACACATTAGATGCATTTAATGTGTCCTTTAACAAGGGTGGCCGATTAATACCGGCAGAGCTGCGAAAGTTTGTTCCATCACGCATATGGCCCAAAACAGCAATAGTCTCGCCGAGACCCCGGACCGTCCGTCTCCGCAGGTAGGCAGCGACGTGCGCGAGATTTCCGGCGAGGAGTTGCCGGAGTCCACATCAACCAAGATCCGCATTCGAGGCCTGAATTTCTACTATGGCAATACCCGGGCGCTGAACAACATTTCGCTGGATATCGCGGAACGGCGTGTGACGGCTTTTATCGGCCCTTCGGGTTGCGGAAAATCGACCCTGCTTAGAGCCTTCAACCGGATGTTTGAACTCTACCGGAACCAGCGTGCGGAAGGCGAGATCACGATGGACGGCGAGGACATCCTCACGTCTCGAAGGGACGTTGCGCTCATACGCATGAAGATCGGCATGGTATTTCAGAAGCCGACACCATTTCCGATGTCTGTTTATGACAACATTGCGTTTGGAATCCGGATGCACGAGAGGTTGTCACGCTCGGATCTCGACGCACGAGTCGAACACTATCTTCGCCATGCCGCCCTCTGGGACGAGGTCAAGGACAAGCTTCATGACAGCGGCACCAGCCTGTCCGGTGGTCAGCAGCAGCGACTCTGCATCGCGCGAACCATCGCGGTTAGACCCGAGGTCCTGCTTCTGGACGAACCCTGTTCGGCTCTGGATCCGGTTTCTACCGCAAAAATCGAAGAGACCATCTATCAGCTTCGCCAAGATTACACCATCGTGATCGTGACCCATAATATGCAGCAGGCGGCGCGCGTATCGGACTTTACGGCGTTCATGTATCTGGGCGAGCTGGTCGAGTACGGCGCTACGCAGAAAATATTCACCAACCCTGCGGATCCACGAACGGAAGATTACATCACAGGTCGTTTTGGCTGAAAAACCGATAGGATCGGCGGAATGTTTCATGGTGCTGCCCCATACTCTAAGCGTGATTGAGGGGGAGATGAGGGCGTTGGCCGCAGCGGTCAACGCGATGGGCGGGCAGGTTTGCGAGCAATTGACCAACCTTCTTGAAGCGATCCGATGCCATGATTCCGATGCATTGCGAAGTGTGATTGCACGGGATGCCGAAGTAGATGCCGCTCAGGGAAGGCTCGACAAACAACTGATAGCCCTACTCGCCAAAACCCAACCCGTGGCGCGCGACCTGCGGGCTGCGTTGGCCGCGCAGCGGGTTGCACTGGAGTTGGAGCGAAGCGGTGATCATGTCAAGCGGATCGCGAAGCAGCTGCTCAAGATAGATGGCCTCGTGCCTGCCGCATGCACAGTCACCTGATCTGGTTTGGCGGTCAGGCACTGGGTCAGCTCCAACGCGCCTTGATGGCGTACGTGAGCGGCGACGCCAAGCAGGCGCAAGAGGCCTGGGCCGACGATTCGAATCTGGACCGGATGTATCAGCGATTCCTTTCGGAGCTGCTCGAGCGCATGCGGGAGCACAGAGAGTGGGTCGATAACGGCGCGCGTTTGATGAGTGCTGCAAAAAGCATGGAGCGCATTGGGGACCACGCCACCAACATCGCAGAGGAAGTCCGTTTCGTGACCCTAGGTGCAGTCCTGCCGACTCGCCGATCAACGGAGTGAGCTTCCGGGTCGGTCCAGAAATCACGTACCAGTGGCTTGTGGCATCGGATGCAAGGATAATAGGCGGCAAATCCGACCGTCACTTTCCTATGAGCCAACAGCGCATTTACCGAATCAGTTTTCTAAGTCAGGGAAAAGTCTACGAGATCTACGCACGCGCGATCAGTCACGGCGGCCTTCTTGGTTTTATCGAAGCAGAGAAGCTGCTGTTCGGGGAGAAATCCACCGTGGTCGTGGATCCTACCGAGGAAAAGCTCAAGGCTGAATTCGCCGGCGTCGAGCGCACCTACATCCCTGTGCATGCAGTCCTCCGCATCGATCAGGTCACTCAGAACGGAGGCGCTCGTATTCGCGAAAGTGATGGACACTCGGCCCGGATCATGCCGTTTCCGGTATTCACTGCCGGCGGCGATCAGCAGAAATCGTAAACCGGCACCGTCAGACGATGGGGACTCATGCGGTTCGCCTTGCTGGGTAGCGGTAGTCGGGGTAATGCGGCTTTGGTCTGCACAGGGCGCACGCAGGTGCTCCTGGACTGTGGCCTTGGACTTTCGGAGACGGAGCGCCGCATGGTGGGGCTTGGCCTTAGTCTGGCGGATCTGCACGCGGTCATCGTGACCCATGAGCACGGTGACCATATCGGAGGCGTTGCCGCGCTGGTCAGGCGTTATGGGATCTCCGTCTGGATGACACAAGGCACATTAAGGGCATGGCGTGATCCGGTTTACCCGGCGGTCAGCACGGTTGATCCGCATACCCGGTTTGTAATCGGGGATCTTGATATTCAGCCCTATCCCGTGCCGCACGATGCCGAAGAGCCTTGCCAGTATGTTCTTGATGACGGCCGTTTCCGATTGGGTGTTTGTTCCGACGCTGGCAGCGTCACTCCGCACATGCGCACGGTGCTCAGCGGATGTCACGCGCTATTGCTCGAATTCAATCACGATAGCGGAATGCTCTGGAGCGGCCCCTATCCGATGCGCCTCAAGCAACGGGTAGCAGGGCGGTTCGGTCATCTGAGTAACCGTCAGGCCAGCGACCTGCTTGCCTCGATCGATTGTTCGCGACTTCAACAGCTTGTTCTAACGCACTTGTCGGAGTACAACAACACGCCGGAACTGGCACTGACGGCCGCCTGCCAGACCGGTTGCTGTGATCCCGCGCGTATTGCCTGCGCCAGCCAACAAAAGGGAATTGATTGGTGTGAGCTCGCCTGATAGGATGCCGACCGCCTGCGTCAACCCGGTACGGCGGTTGTGGTGCGTGTTTCGATGAGCGTCTTCCTCTATCATGGGTCGACCGCATTGTCCGGTTTTCGTCTGCAGCGGCTACAGCGTCGACTTACCGAATCCGGGGCCGGGATTGTCATTCGCTGCACTCGCTGGGCCTACCTTGTTGACGCCAAGTCGAATGCGGACGACGAGCGCCTGCAGGAACTGCTCGGTGCTGACGGGGTAAGCCCTTCGGGGCCGGTCTGCTACGTTATGCCGCGGCTCGGGACCGTTTCTCCATGGTCAAGCAAAGCGACCGATATCGCCCATGCCTGCGGATTCCGTGACGTACAGCGGGTCGAACGGGGAGTCGCCTACGAGTTGGCGCCGGATGCATGGCCAGCGGCCACCGGGCTTGCCGTGTTGCATGATCCCATGACTGAAAGTGTGCTGCCGCCCGATCGGCTTGCGTCGGTCTTTGCTGTTGGTGATGCCCGGCCCCTACGACATGTCCCGTTGATCGAAGAAGGGCTGTCAGCACTGCGAGTGGTCAACAGGGAGTGGGGTCTGGCGCTTTCGTCTGACGAAATCACATACCTCGGCGCCCATTTCCAAAAGGTAGGGCGCAATCCAACGGATGCCGAGCTGATGATGTTTGCTCAGGTCAACTCCGAGCATTGTCGCCACAAGATCTTCAACGCCGAATTCGTGATCGATGGCCGGATTCAGCGCCATTCGCCGTTCGGCATGATCCGACTTACCCATGAAGCCGCACCCGAGGGTGTTCTCTCGGCCTACAAGGACAATGCTGCCGTCGTGGCCGGGCCGATGGCGGGGCGCTGGCTGATTGACCGGGACCGGATCTGGCGCATGCATCATGAGCCCGTGCACCTCTTGATGAAGGTTGAGACCCACAATCACCCAACCGGGATCTCCCCGCATCCGGGGGCTGCCACGGGCGCGGGGGGTGAGATCCGCGACGAAGCGGCCACGGGATGCGGTGGCCGGCCCAAGGCCGGACTATGCGGCTTTTCGGTGTCCAACCTGCGTATCCCTGGATTCGGTCAGCCATGGGAATCAGATGATTCTGGCCCCGACCGCATGGCTTCCGCGCTCCAGATCATGACCGAGGCGCCGGTCGGAGCGGCGGGTTACTGCAATGAGTTTGGTCGCCCTACCTTATGCGGTTACTTTCGTACGCTTGAAGTCATCACGCCTGATGGGCTCCGACGTGGATATCACAAACCGGTCATGATTGCTGGAGGCTGCGGCAACATCCGGCCGGCCCACGTCGAAAAGCGGCAGGTCCCGGTTGGGGCCCGCCTGGTTGTGCTAGGCGGGCCGGCGATGCTGATCGGCCTCGGTGGCGGTGCGGCGTCCAGTATGGCAACCGGCGACAGCACGGAGACACTGGATTTTGCTTCGGTTCAACGGGCCAATCCTGAGCTTGAGCGTCGCTGCCAGGAGGTGATCGACAGCTGTTGCGCCTTGGATGCCGAAAATCCGATCCTGTCAATTCACGATGTCGGGGCGGGCGGTCTCTCCAACGCGCTTCCCGAGCTGATCCACGCGGATGCCCGTGGTGGCCTCATTCATCTGCGTGATATCCAGATCGCCGACCACTCGTTATCGCCGATGGAAATCTGGTGCAACGAGTCTCAGGAGCGGTATGTGCTGGCAATTGCAGGCAACGACCTCGAGCAGTTTGAGGCGATTTGCGTGCGGGAACGTTGTCCATGGGCGGTCGTGGGCGAAGCGACCGGTGTCCAGATGCTGGAACTCGACGATCCGGGATCAGATAGCGCGGTTGATATGCCGATGTCGGTGCTGTTCGGTAGATTATCGAGGATGCAACGGAGTGTCCGGCGTCTTGAAGACTACTTGCCGGCGATGGAGACCTCCGGTATCCCGATCGACGAAGCTGTGCGACGCGTTCTTCGGTTGCCGGCCGTGGCCGACAAGAGTTTCCTGATCACCATCGGCGATCGAACGGTCGGAGGGCTGACGGTGCGGGATCAGATGGTCGGACCCTGGCAGATCCCGGTTTCCGACTGCGCCGTGACGGCGGCCGGTTTCGGAGCGACGGCTGGCGAAGCCATGGCGATGGGTGAACGACCGCTGCTAGCCCTGATGGATGCTGCGGCTTCCGCACGCATGGCCGTCGCGGAAGCGATCACGAACATTGCGGCGGCGCGCATTCGGTGCCTGTCCAATATTCGGCTGTCGGCCAACTGGATGGCGGCCGCAGGGTCGGATGACGAGGATGCAAGACTCTACGATGCGGTTCGCGCCGTTGGCGAAGCGCTCTGTCCAAGCTTGGGGATCGCAATACCCGTTGGCAAGGATTCGCTGTCGATGCGCACCGTATGGGAGCAACAGGGTGAACATCGGGTCCAGACCGCGCCGGTCACCGTAAACGTCAGCGCTTTTGCGCCTGTTGACGATGTGCGTGGCACGCTAACACCCCAACTGCGCTTGGATGCCGGCGAAAGCCGACTGCTCCTTGTTGATATCGGTGGCGGGAAGAACCGGCTGGGAGGGAGCGCTCTGTTTCAGGCGTTTGGCGCACGCGAAGGACGGTTAGGTGGCTTGGTGCCCGACTTGGATGATCACCGTGTGCTTATCAGGGCATTCGACGCTTTGCAATCCATTGCCGCCGACCAGCGCCTGCTGGCTTACCACGATCGCAGTGACGGAGGAGTGTTTGCCGCATTGTGTGAAATGGCGATGGCCGGCGGATGTGGGCTGGAGATCGAAATCGGGCCGCTTGGTGACGACCCGATCACATCGCTTTTTGCCGAGGAGCTCGGGATGCTTCTGCAAGTGCGAAAGGAGGATGCGGTGTCCATCCACGGACTTCTTGTGCAGGAGGGATTACGGGTTGTCGACCTCGGCCGCCCGCATGAAGGGCAGTCCCTTCGATTTTTTGATCATGGCCGCCTGTATTACGAGATTGCTCGACGCGCGGTTCATCAGTACTGGTCCGAGACAAGTTATCGCATGGCCGCGCTTCGTGACGACCCGGAGTGCGCACGTGAGGCGTTTGACCTAGTCGGCGATCCGCGAGATCCGGGACTGAATGTTCACTGCACCTTTGATCCGAGTGCCTGCGCTCCGGCCATCGCGACATCCCGACCCCCCGTCGCTATTCTTCGAGAACAAGGGGTGAATGGACACGCCGAGATGGCCTATGCGTTCCATGCCGTCGGTTTCGAGCCGCGGGATGTACATATGAGCGAGCTGATCAGCGGCCAGCGTCACCTCGAGGAGTTTGTCGGCCTGGCAGCGTGCGGAGGATTTTCCTACGGCGACGTGCTCGGCGCCGGTCAGGGTTGGGCGCGATCGATCCTGTTCAATCCTTATCTCCGGAAACTTTTTGCTGATTTCTTCGCCCGCACCGACCGGTTCGCTCTGGGTGTTTGCAACGGATGCCAGATGCTGGCGGCACTCAAGGAACTGGTGCCCGGCGCCGCGAACTGGCCAGCGTTTCACAGGAATCGTTCGGAGCAGTTCGAAGCACGCTGGAGCCTGGTGGAGGTCCTTGAAAGCCAGTCGGTCTTCTTCGCGGGCATGCAGGGGTCACGGTTTCCCGTTGCGGTTGCACACGGTGAAGGCCGCGTTGTTCCGGCGCATCCGGATGAGCTTGATGCGCTAGGCGTCCAGAGGCAGGTTACGCTGCGGTTTATTGATAATTGTGGACACGTAGCGAAGCGCTACCCATCCAACCCCAACGGCTCGCCGCACGGCATAACCGGCCTGTGCAACGCAGACGGCCGCATCACCATCATGATGCCACACCCAGAACGAACTTTATCCACGGCTACCGGATCGTGGTGGCCGGAATCCCTGTCGGCGGTCAGCCCGTGGCTGCAGCTGTTTCGCAATGCGCGCGCATGGGTTGGTTGACGCGGGGAAGGCAGGCCCCACCGCAACTTCCACTTCACCAGAAGATCGTCTTGAGCGGGTCCGGTCCCGCTCAAGAACCGTGATTTCCCGTTTGGGCGCCGTTGTTGCCGTCACCGCCCGATCCGCCGGGTGAAGGCGGTGCGACGATTTCGGGAGGGGGATTGCCTCCGTACAGCAGGGAACGGCGATGTTCCATGTACGCGGTGCGTACAAAGATATATGGGTCGAATTGTGACTCGATGAGGCTCATTGTTCCGAGCATGTTGGCGCGCATGTTTACGAGCTGTAGCACCTGTACGCTATAGCTCGGTAAATCATAACGACCCGGCAAGTAATAAGTAGGTGAAGTAAAGATATCCGCAACACGGCCTACAGCATCGCGGTTGTCCGAGGGACCGAGCAGCGGAAGCATGAGAAACCAGCCAGGACCCACGCCCCAGTCGCCAAGCGTCAAACCGAAATCTTCCTGATGGGGTGGAAGGCCGATCTTGGATGCGACATCGATAAGCCCGCCGATGCCAGAGATTGAGTTGACGACAAAGCGGCCGATATCCTCCCCGCCCTGCAGAAACTTTGCCTGCAGAAAATCGTTGACGATTACGGTCGGGTACGAGAGGTTGGCAAAAAAATTGGTGATGCCTCTTCGGGCAAAGCCCGGCACGACATCCTGGTAGCCGCGCGCAACCGGCCGCATGACGTACCGATCAGCCTTCATGTTGAAAGTGAAGATCGGCCGGTTTATCGCCTGCAAGGGGTCGGCTGGCTGGTCAGGCGGTGTGTGCGCACATCCCTGAACCAGTGCGGTAGCAGCGAATATCAGGGCGATCAGCTTCGACTTCACGGCTTTGCCTCGGCGCCTTCGAAATTCAGCAATTCGCTGACCCGGAAGAAGGTGATCAATTCACGAATTCGACGGCTGGCGCCGCGAATGACGAGAGTACGTCCCGCAGTCCGGGCGCGGCGCGTCAGCTCGAGAAGCAGGGAAACGCCCGCGCTGTCGATGCTTGTCACTTTCGACAGATCCAGAGTGTCGCCCGCTATGAAGGCCTGTGTGTTCCCCAGTACCTTGTCGACTTGGGAAAATCCCAAGCCGCCGGTCAGTATTTCGTTGTCGTTACCTATTTCCATCGGTGAGGCCCTGTTGTCATTGCCGTTGGGTGCGATGTTCGAGCTGGTCAATAACCTTGTTTAGCCCCTCTCTCTGAACGCTGGAATCGATTTGGCTGCGGAAGTTAAGTGCAAGTGAAAGATTGTCAATCGTAATATCATAAATTTTCCAGTCCCCACCCACTTTGTGGACAGAAAAATTGACCGGGTAAGTTTTCCCGTTGCCGCGCTCCAGTTCTGTCCGAACAGTCACGTCGTCGTCGGATACGCGCGCGGGTTTCCAGACGATCTTGGTGGAGCCTGCATTCGCAAGCAGCGTGTTGGCGTATGAATGGATCAGCATATCCTTGAATGCCGATTCAAAGGCTTCACGCTGTTGTGGACTCGCGGTACGCCAATAGCGTGCGAGCACGATCTGTGCGATGTACGGTACATCAAATCGTGGAACCGCGACTTGGTTGACCGCTTTGTAAAATGCGGCGTGATCCTTTTCGTATTTGGCTTGGTTTTTCTGGATCAGGGCCTGCAACGTCTCAACGGTTTCACGCACCGCTTGCTCAGGACCTGTCAGGATCGGTTGGGCAGAGGCAGCTGAAGCAAACAGCATGATACCGAACGGCACTAACAGGCGTCTGATCATCGCTCATTGACTCGAAGTGTGGTCTGGTGAGAGCGGTCGCTGTCCACTGGACGTGCCGCCCGCCGGGGACGGCGCGGAAGCGGCCGTGCTGCTCTTGCTGGTCATGTTAACCAAAAAATGGCCAAGGACATTCTCCAGCACGAATGCCGATTGGGTGAATTGAATGCGACTCCCGTTTTTTAACGACTTCTCTGATCCGCCGGGATCGATGCCGATATACTGCGCTCCCAACAATCCCGAGGTAAGAATCTTCGCCGCCGAATCCGTTGGGATATTGTCGTCCTTGTCGCTGATGGCCATCGTCACCATGGCTTGAAACGTTTTCGGATCAATTCGAATTTCGGTAACACTCCCGATCCTGACGCCCGCTAGTTTTACTGAAGCGCCCGGTGCAAGACTGCCAACATTGTCGAAAGCCGCCGTGATGGTATAGGTTCCACCATTTGTAATCCCGTTGATGCTGGCAACGCGAAAGGTCAGCACAAAGACGGCTGCGACACCGAGGCAGACGAACAGGCCAACCAGAATTTCAAGTGCACGCGACTGCATTGTTCACCTCTTCCCGGATTTTCGGAGAGTCTGCATCAGTGATCTGTACGACACTCGTTCACCTGAACATAAAGGCCGTAAGCACGAAGTCCAATCCGAGTACCGCCAAGGACGATACAACGACCGTGGTGGTGGTGGCACTCGAAACGCCCTCGGAATTGGGAGCAGCATGATAACCCTGATACACGGCGATCCAGCTGATGGCAGCTCCGAAGACCACGGCTTTAATCAAGCTTTCCCAGATGTCCTGCAACATTACGTTCTGGTGGATCTGGGACCAGTAGGCTCCCGGGTCCACGCCCAGAAGCACTACTCCGATAAGGTAGCCTCCTGCCGCTCCAATTGCCATTACCGAGAAAATCGATGCGAGAAGCGGCATGGCGACAACCCCCGCAAGAAACCGCGGAGCAGCCACGTATCGTACGGGGTCGACAGCCATCATTTCCATGCCGGCGAGCTGATCAGTGGCACGCATCAAGCCGATCTCTGCCGCAAGTGCCGAACCGGCACGTCCGGCAAATAGAAGGCCGGTGACGACCGGGCCAAGTTCGCGGATAACCGTGAACGCGACAAATATCCCTAGTGATGATTTGGCTCCAAGGTTAGAGAGCGTGCGATAACCCTCCAAGCCAAGCACCATGCCGACGAAGCTCCCCGAAATGACGATGATCAGTAGCGAAAGGCTGCCGACCGCGTAAAGTTGTTTCACGAAAATCCTTGGCCGCAGCATGACGGAGGGCACTGCCGCGAGCAACGCGAAGAAAAACAACGTGGCTTTGCCGATACCGCCGACGAAGTCACGCAGCGCCAAGATCAAGTGATTCACGTGTCGGTTTCCCCGAAGCCGAAGTCATCCTTCATGGACGGTGCTTCGTAATGAAATGGCACGGGACCATCGGGTTTTCCATCAAGGAATTGCCGGGCTTTAGTCCCGGACGATTTTCGGACTTCATCGGGCGTGCCGTGCGCGATGACCTTGCCGCCGGAGAGGACGTAGACTTGGTCTGCAATCGACAGAATTTCAGCTACGTCATGACTGACGACGATCGAGGTCAGGCCTAGGGAGTCGTTGAACTGCCGGATAAGCCGCATGAGGACGCCGAGCGAAATAGGGTCCTGACCAGTGAACGGTTCGTCGTACATGATCATTTCCGGATCCAGCGCGATCGCCCGTGCGAGTGCCGCCCGCCTTGCCATCCCCCCCGAGAGTTCATCGGCTGCCAGATCCCGGGCACCACGCAGTCCGACGGCCTCAAGTTTCATTAGCACCAAGTCGCGGATCATGGATTCCGGTAGGCGAGTGTGCTCTCGCAGTGGGAAGGCAACATTCTCGAATACCGACAAGTCAGTCAATAAGGCGCCATTCTGGAATAGCATCCCCATCCGCTTGCGCAGTGCATACAGCGCGGGGCGTCGCTGTCGATGGACGTCAATACCATCGAATATTATCTGTCCGGCCTGCGGTTTGATCTGCCCACCGATGAGCCGCAACAACGTTGTTTTTCCGGTGCCGGATGGACCCATGATGGCGGTGATCTCGCCCTGCCTGAAATCAAGATCGACATTGTCGAAGATGCACCTCGGTCCGTAATGGAAGCAAAGTCCGCGGATGCTGACCAAAGTGGCATCTTCCTGTCGCATCGGTGTTGAAGTCGAAGCGTTCATCCTAGAGAGGGAGGGCGGGATTGGGCGATGCTGACCGTGCGGTCAGCTTGCCGCAGTTTACGGATGCCGCTCACTTGCGGCAAGCGAGGTATTCAGGATTTGGCCGCCGTAACCTAGCAGACGACACAGAGACGACGACAGGTCGCGGCCCACGCGCCTGACGTCTCCAGGCCCACCCAGGTCGATAATCTGAGTCACATGTAGGCCCGGGAAGCCGCAGGGGTCTATACGCCAAAAGGGCTCCAGATCCATTGCCGTATTCAGCGACATACCGTGATAACAACAGCCGCGGGTCACTCGTAGCCCGATAGAGCCAAGCTTCCGTGTCTCGAGTCGACCATCGAACGGATGCCGTACATAGACTCCCGGGGCACCGGTACGCGTGAAGGCGATGATCCCGTATCCCCCGAGTGTCTCGATCATGGCTCCTTCGATCCGCCTGACCAACTCGCGAACCCCGATGCCCAAACGCCGGATGTCGAGCAGACAGTAAAGGACCACCTGCCCCGGACCGTGGTAGGTTACCTGGCCGCCACGGTCGCTGCGAACCACCGGGATCTGACCGGGGTCCAGGACGTGCCGGGGATCCCCGGCACGTCCCAGCGTAAAAACCGGCGGATGCTCGACGATCCAGAGCTCGTCGCGCGTTTCAGGGGACCGAGCATGGGTGAAGGCGCGCATGCGTTTTAGTGCTTCCCCGTAATCGCAAGAAGCCAGTTCACGAAGCACGGGCCGCGCCACTGGCATCATCACTGACGCATCGCCAGATGCCGTGCCGCCCGTAGCGGTGGATCCGTCCAGAAGGTGGTCAATCGTTGAGCCATAGACGAATCTGGTCCATGGCGTCGTGCAGGAAGCCTCCGGATGGGTCTCCGCGAAGCGCAGTCAGCGTGACCGTCTTCAGCTGCTTGCCGTGGAGCATGATCGTGGCTTTGCCGACTGGCTGACCTGCCTTGACAGGCGCTATCAAGGGCGCGTCGAGGTTGGGGACTATCTTCAGGTACCGATGGCTGCCGCGCGGGAGACCCAGGTAGACCACCGTCCGTGTTCCTACCGGAATTTCCTCGGTGTCCCCCTTGTAGACGCGAACACTCATGGCGGGTGATTTCGGTCCCAGGAGGCCGTCGGTTTCGAAAAAGCGAAACCCGTAGTTGAGCAGCTGTTCATTATCCCGGGCGCGTGCATTTTCCGACGGCGTCCCCATGACGACTGATATCAGGCGTCGACCGTTTCGGACCGCCGAAGCCAGAAGGCAATAGCCGGCCGCTTTGGTGTATCCGGTCTTGATGCCATCGACCGTGGGATCCTGGAAAAGCAGCTCGTTGGTATTGGGCTGAGTGATATGGTCATAGGTAAAGCTTTTTTGCGAAAACAGGCGGTAGTATTCGGGAAATTGCTGGATGAGATCCCGTGCGAGGACGCACAAGTCATGCGCACTCATGTAGTGATCCGCAATCGGCAGACCGTCGACGTCAGAGAAGTGGGTGTTATTCAGGCCGAGTCGCTTGGCTGTTTCGTTCATCATTTGCACAAACGCTCTTCGGCTGCCGGCGACATACTGGGCCAGGGCAACCGCCGCGTCGTTTCCGGAGGGCACGACCAACCCTTGGAGGAGGTCTCTGATGCTGACATGCGTCCCAATGCGGAGGAACATCTTTGAGACCGTGTCCTGTGGCATCCACGCCTGGCGGCTCACGAGCACCTGGTCATTAAGATGAATATTTCCCTCTTTGAGTTGCTCGAAAACAATATAGGTAGTCATGACCTTGGTCATCGATGCGGGGGGGAGATGCTCAGCGGCATTTTTTTCCGCGAGGAAATTTCCGCTGGCGTAATCCATCAACGCATAACTTTTGGCCTGAAAGTCTGGCGGACTCGGTACAAACGCCGCACGGGCAGTGAGGGATAGTGTCATCAGCAGGGAAATTAGCAGATACTTCATTGGTTATGATCTCTGGGTTTGGAATGCCGGAAAGCGATGTTCATGAGCTACTGGCGAATAGGGATTCCAGCTAGCTGCAGTGAGTGTAACTTGCGACGCATCTTCTTTAGCGCTTCAGCATCGGCGAAGGGGCCGAGCTCCACACCGGTCAGCGAATGGCCGTCCGCCTTGATGTGACGCAGGGTCACTGGCCCGTCCCCTGCGATTTCAAGGCGAGTCTTCAAGGTGGTGGCATCCGTAGGGTAACGGAACACACCAACCTGAAGATAAAGTGCCGTCGGTTGCCCTATCGGATGAAGCGCATCAGGCGCGTGGCCTGATCCTGAAGATTGATTTCGACGTTGCCCTACGACTTTTCGTGCTGTAGCGGCCGCTTTTTTATCGCGGCCGGTCACTGTGATGGCCTGTACTCGCACGAGTGCGGAGCCCGGGCCAAGTATGCCGAGCTTTAATGCCGCGACATAAGATAGGTCAATGATCCGGCCTGGGTGGAACGGACCCCGATCATTGATGCGCACAATGACCGATTTTCCGCTGGCAAGGTTGGTGACACGAGCAAAGCTCGGGATCGGCAGTGTCTTGCTGGCGGCCGTCATCTTGAACATGTCGTACGGTTGCCCGCTGGCGGTTGGTTGGTCTTGAAATTCAATGCCATACCAGGAGGCGTATCCGACCTGATCATATCCTGCGGCATGAGCGCGAACATGGTAAACCTTCCCGAATACCTCGTAACTGGCGGGGTTCCCGCGCGCGCTCCGTAGTTCCGGCCGCGGCACGGCATTTGGGGTCGCAGCCAGATCGCGCGGAATCGAACCGGGCGCTGGGAAACCGTCTTTCGTAATCCGTGTAGGCGTGGTACTGCATCCGGTGAGTGTTGCGGCGGTCAGCAATACCGTTGTGATCCAATGACCCCGCCGCTTCATCTTTGGTTCGCCTCCGTGGCATGTTTCGCGCTCATGAGCGCGCGAGCCAGCTGGGCGACCGCCATCGCGTAAAGGATATGCGGGTTGTAGGACATTACTGCGTAGAAATTATTGAGTACGATCCAGTCCTGTTCGGTGTGCCCGTCCTTTAATACCACGAGGCCGGCCTTGAGTTTCCCTTCTACATGTGACAGTGGCCGGATGCCGTGACGAATCAGTGTAGAAACGGTGTCGGTCGGATATTTGGAGTTGACTGCGACCGATGAGGGGGGGTCACCGTTGATTCGTGCGCGGACCATCACCGGTGCTCCGCGCTGCCAAGTGAATTTCGGATCAAAATGGGTCAGGTAATTTGCAACGCTGCCGATCGCGTCCGCGGTTGACCAAAGGTCGATCTTCCCGTCGTGATTGAAATCAACGCCCATCTGGAGGACGCTGCCGGGCATGAACTGGGCTTCTCCCATGGCGCCAGCATACGAACCCTTTGGTTGCAATGGATCGAGATGTTCGTTGCGACAAAGGACGAAAAACTGTTCGAGTTCGTGAAGAAAGAAGCGTGCCCGTGGAGGATAATCGAAAGCCATCGTTGCCAGGGCATCTAGGACCGGGATGTTCCCGGTATCGCGACCGTACTTGGTCTCGACCCCGAGGAGTGCCGTGATGATAGCCGGAGGAACCCCGTAGTCTCTGTAGGCCCGCTCGAGCCAGCGGCTTTGCCGGCGCATAAACGCTAAGCCATTACGGATGTTGTCCGGATTGATGTGAATCGGCGCATATTGTCCCCAGGTCAGAGTGCGCTCCTTCGGGTGCTCTTCGAAGTTCAGCAGGCGGGGTATTGCCTTGGCTTGTCGCAGCGCATCGCGGACCCATGTAATCTGGGCGTTCGTAAAATGGGCCTGGTGACGAAGGGTGGCCAGAAGTTCCGGGACCTGGGGCGCTGTGCTGAAATCGGCGTGAGCTGACAGGGAGCACGACAGGAGAATAAACGCGAGCAAATAACGCATCAACTCACCAGAAGCTTTCGATGTGTATCAACGGACATCAGCATGCCAAAGCCCGCAAGCAATGTTACCGCAGAGGTGCCGCCATAGCTGACCAACGGAAGTGGAATGCCGACGACCGGCAGAAGTCCAATGACCATCCCCACGTTGATTACCACGTACACCAGAAAGGTCATGCTGATACTGCCCGCCAGAAGCCGCTGGAAGGTGTCCTGGCCTCGGAGGGCGATCAGGAAGCCACGCGCGACGATGATGGTATAAAGTAGAAGCAGGATCAGAGCGCCGACCAACCCCATCTCTTCCCCGTAAACAGCAAAGATGAAATCAGTGCGGGCCTCGGGAAGAAAGTCCAGCTTCGCCTGTGTTCCCTTGAGCCATCCTTCGCCGAAGAGACCACCTGACCCGACGGCGATCTTGCTCTGTGTGATGTGATAGCCGGCTCCAAGCGGGTCAAGTCCAGGATTCAAAAAGATTGTCAGTCGCTCCCGCTGGTACCCGTGGAGGTGAGCCCAGAGCAGTGGTGCCACAGCGCCGACGACTGCCAAGGCACCAAGCATCCACCGGATGCGAAGGCCGCCGAGGAAAAGGACCAGCGCACCGGCAACCAAGACCAGGGTAGCCGTTCCGAGGTCCGGTTGTATCGCGATCATCGCGACCGGTATCAGGATCAGCAGGGTGGTTGCCAGAGTCGTTAATGCACGTGGGGGAAGCGCCCTTTCGTGAAGGAACCAGGCAATCATCAGAGGCATAGCCAGCTTCATCAACTCGGACGGCTCGAAACGAAGACCACCGAACACGAGCCATCGTTCCGCGCCCTGACTGTGATGGCCAAGTACCAGCACCGCGGCCAGAAGGGCAAACGAAAATCCGTATAACCATGGCGCCGCAAAGCGCAGCGCCTCCGGGGTAATCTGCGCAAGCGTCAGCATGACGCCAAATCCCAGGGCCAGTCGTTCCGCCTGATCCTCGACGGCGCGAACTGATTCCCCAGAAGCTGAAAAAAGAGCCAGCAGCCCAATGATGCAAACCAGTGCAAGGAGTGTTAGCAGCCACGGATCGACGTGACGGCGAAAAAATCGGCGCAACCGCGGTTGGTCCGCGGATCCGGCCGAATCGACGGCGCTATTCATGGTCGGCTCTCCAGCCGAACGCGACGACTCGTAGACTTCTGCTGTATTTCATTATCTGACGCCAAGGTTGTCAGCATGGTACAAGACCTTCCCGAGAAGGTATTCATCCATCAGCTCGCGCGCTACCGGTGCCGCTGCAAACCCGCCGTGCGCCCCATGCTCGGCCACGACCGCGACCACGATCCGGGGATTGTTGGCCGGCGCGAACGCAATAAACAGGGCGTTGTCGCGCAGACGCATCGGTACCATGCCGTATTTCTTGAACACTGCACGTTTCTGGGATAAATCCACTACCTGGGCGGTTCCGGTCTTCGCTGCGATCAAGTAGGGTGCATTGTGGCCAACCGCATAGGCAGTTCCATGAATCTTCTGCGTTACCGCCTCCATACCCTGGATGATTAGATTCCATTCACTGGGGTAGCGCACCGAAATCGGCGGAAGCGGCGTGGGCTTTAATTTCACCATCTGACCGGTCTGCGGATTTTCATACGCGTATATGAGATGGGGCGCGAATCCCCGGCCCCGCATCGCGATCCGGGAAGTTGCCAGCGCCAGTTGCAACGGGGTTACTTTCCAGTACCCTTGACCGATGCCGATGTTGAGCGTCTGTCCCGGATACCAGGGCCTATGAAAGGTGCGCTGTTTCCATGAAGGCGACGGTAGCAGGCCCGGATTTTCATTCGGCAGCTTGATCCCGACATCTTTACCAAATCCAAATCGTTCCAAATATTTGTCGATCTTTGTTATGCCGAGGTTGATCGCAACATGGTAGAAGAAAATGTCGCAGGATTCTTCCAGTGCCTGGACTAAGTCGACCCAGCCATGGCCGCCCGGTTTCCATCCATGGAACACGCGTTTGGATCCGGGGAGCGTAAAATAGCCGGGACAGTAGAAATGTGTACCCCCATCGATGACGCCTGCTTGAAGTGCCGCGTAGGCTATAAATGGCTTGATGGTTGATCCGGGCGCAAAGGTTCCCTGAATCGCTCGGTCATATAAGGGACGATTGGGGCTGCTCAGCAGAGACTTGTAATCGGCCTCTGTCAGTCCGTTAACGAATAGTGACGGGTTATAGCCTGGTTTACTGGCCATCGCGAGGATAGCCCCATTTTGGGGATTGATTGCCACGACAGCACCGTTGAGATTCCCGAGCGCCTGGTAGGCGAGCGCCTGAAGCCGCGCGTCAATCGTGAGATAGAGGTTGTCACCCGATTTGGCAGGTTGTTCATTCAACGTATGCAGCGGCCGTCCGGCTGCATTGACTTCGACCAGCTTGGCGCCCGGGGTACCGCGTAGCACATCCTCGAAACTTCGCTCGATCCCGGTTCGGCCGATTTGATCGAGACCGGCATATTGCTGGGGATTGATACGTTTCAGATCGGACCCGGTGATGCCGTCCACATAACCGATCAGGTGTGATGTCAATGGACCCATAGGGTACTCGCGGGCCAGGCCTGCCTGAACGTTGACTCCAGTGTATCGGTAGCGGTTCACCTCGAAGCGGGCAACTTCCTGCGGCGTGAGGTCGGTAAGGAGCGGGACCGCGCGATAGCCAGGCGTTTGTCTGACCCGTTCGCGGAAGCGCTCACGGTCATCAGAGGTTATCGGTAGTAATGCGCTAAGTCGTCGGAGCGTTTCGCGAAGATTGCTTTGGCGATCTGGTGTGATGACAAGGTTAAAGGCGGGCCTGTTTTCAGCCAGAATGGTTCCGTGCCGCCCATAGATCAGCCCGCGTACCGGAGGGATGGGTACAACGCGCGTCCGGTTGCTCGTGGAGCGGGCTACGTAATAGCCGTGCTCCACCAGCTGCAGCTGCACAAGTCGTGCCACGAGGACCGCCACTAGCAGCAAAGCCACAATCAACAACGCCATCACGCGTCGCGTAAATCCCCGTCGTTCGTCAAACAGGTTCTTGATGGCGTCGAAACTGCTCATGGGATTCCTACGTCGACCCGCTCGTGGGCTTCAAGGACAGCCGGGCGATCAACGTATCAACAGCTGGCCACATGATGATCGTCATGGGAAGCGGCCACCAGCGGAGGGCTGGGTTGGCGACGTGACCAGTAGTGTGATCGATCATGCTGAGCAACAGGAGGTAACCAGTCCACAGTGGCGCCAAAATAAGCGCTGTCCTCCAGCGTTCGTAGAGAACCAGCATCCCCCGCATTTTTGCCACGGTATAGGTCACAAGTACTAACCCCAGTGCGTGCTCGCCGAGGATGCAGTTGAGCTGGACGTCCATTGCCACGCCAAGGACCAATCCCACAAACATCGAAGGTGCGCGTGGTGCGTTTAATGCCCAGCCAGAAAGCACCAAAAGGGTCCAGTTCGGCCAGATGATGGCGACCGGGTAGGGAAGCGCAACGGTCTGGAGAAGGAATGCCACCAAAAGCGTCAAAATAAAGGCCGATGCCTTTTTGGCGGATTCCCAGTTCACCGATGAGCCGGCGCAGTTGTGGGTGAAGCAGCACGTTGGTCATGCGCTGAAGATGCGACTGAACTACCTAGGTATCGTCGGTGCCCAGGGCCGCCGTGCGACCGCCGCTTGTGCAGGTCAATGGGTAGGTTGGGCTGGCTTTGACCTTCCCTGCTGGTGGCGTTCCATACCAACAATACCTCGCGGCTCCGGTTGAGATGCGCCAAAGGTTCGGCAATAGCATCCATAAAGCTTTCTTCGGGCGGGCGTCTAACCGCGATGATCCGGCCCACCGGGTAGCCTTCCGGAAAGCGCCCCCCCATTCCCGATGAAACTAGAAGGTCACCAGCGTGGATATCCGCATTTCGCGGAAGAAAAGGGAGCGTCAGTGTCTGACCATCGCCACGACCCAACGCGACGGTTTGAAGACCGGTCCGGTTGATCTGAACTGGTATGCCGTTGTGCGGATCCGTAATCAGGAGTGCCACCGAGTCCACCGGGTTTGCACGGACAACTTGGCCCAGGACGCCGTGTGCATCAATGACCGCCTGGCCGCGGTACACACCTTGGCGGATACCCTTGTTGATCAGGATCTGATAGCTATACGGTGCCTGACTGGCCTTGATGATAGTGGCGACCAGCACCTTGTGATGAATCCTGGATGCCGCGGAAAGTAACCTGCGAAGACGTTGATTTTCGGCTTCGAGTGCTTGGAAACGCAAAAGCCGCGCCGAGAGCCGGAGGTTCTCCAGCTTCAATGAGGAATTTTCCTGCAGGATTCGGCTCCGGCTTTGAAGGTCGCTTCCAAAATTGTCCAGCATTTGCGGCACGCTTGACAGCCAGGTAACCGGCCCAAGTGCCACCGCCGTCCATCGACGCAGCATATGGGCTACGGGCGTTTGCTGGAGGCCGACATAGAAAATGCCGCCGACGATAGCCAGCAGAATAATCAGCTGGAACCCCAGGGGTGGCCGACGCCGGGACTGGCGTTTGCGGTTACCGCGTCCCATCGAGTCCGGAAGCTAGCTGACGCAACCGGAGCAATCCGCAGGGATCGTGGTAGATCCTTAATCGGTATCGCTCGATCGCAGGACGCCCCAACAGCCTTCTCCGCAATCAGTTAGCCTTTCTCGGCAGTTTGGTTTCGCTAGTCCGCATTATAGATGTCGCCATGGCGATCCAGCATCTCCAGCAACATGCCGCCGCCCCGTGCTACGCAAGTGAGCGGTTCGTCAGCGACGATCACTGGCAGGCCGGTTTCTTCGGAAATTAGTTTGTCGAAATCACGCAGAAGAGCGCCACCGCCTGTGAGCACGATGCCGCGTTCGGCAACGTCTGATCCAAGTTCCGGCGGCGTGCGCTCAAGGGCCTGTTTGACGGCTTTTACGATCCCGGCAAGCGGTTCCTGCAAGGAATCGAGGACTTCGTTTGAGTTGAGCGTGAAATTGCGGGGAACGCCCGCTGCCAGATGACGGCCTACAATATCGATTTCCTGAACTTCCGGACCGGGAAACGCGGTCCCGATTTGCATCTTGATCCTTTCGGCCGTCGCTTCTCCAATGAGCATGTTGTATTGCCGGCGCACGTACGAAACGATGGCTTCGTCAAATTTATCGCCGCCGATGCGGGCGCTTTCCGCGTAAACAATCCCGTTCAGGGAGATGACAGCTACTTCCGAGGTGCCCCCTCCAATATCCACTACCATCGATCCGCGTGCTTCGGAAATCGGTATCCCAGCCCCCAATGCCGCGGCAAGCGGCTCTTCGATCACGTATACCTTGCGAGCCCCGGCATTTTCCACCGACTCTCGAATGGCTCGACGTTCCACTTGTGTGGAGCCATACGGAACGCAGACCACGACCCTCGTTAATGGACGCATCGTCCGCCCTTTCTGCGCTTTCCGTATAAAATGCTGCAGCATTTTTTCGGTAACGGTGTAGTCCGCGATGACTCCGTCGCGCAGCGGGCGGATGGTCGAGATGTTATTCGGGGTTCTGCCCAGCATGCGTTTCGCATCGATGCCAACCGCTTCCACTTTCTTGCTGCCCCGTCCATCAAGGCGAATCGCTACCACGGACGGTTCGTTGAGCACGATCCCTTCTCCACGGGCGAAGACAAGGGTATTGGCCGTGCCGAGATCGATTGAAAGGTCGTTATAGAAAATGCGACGGAGGGCTTCGAACATCGGTTGCGGGTTCTCGGATGGTATTTGGTGGGTAGGTTGGCAGTCAGGCTCGGGTTTGACCGCATACGAATTGCGGGCTGTGGGTTCGTTCCAGACTTGGCTAAGGTCGATATTGCAAGAGGGACCGGGTTTGGCCCGCAAGCATGACAGCAAAGCAGGTATCATGTAAACAAGCTTGATTTTCCGGATACTGGCCGGTCGCTTCGCGCGGGTGATAAACGCGTTCGTGCGGACGCTGGCCTTTGCTTAACAAACGAGGCCACTGGATATGGATGCAGAGGAGCTACATAAAATCGCGCTGCTGGCTCGACTGGAATTGCAGCCGGAGGAAGTTTCCTCGTACTGTCGGCAACTGACTGATATCCTTGCGCTTGTAGACCAGCTGCGCCAGGCGCAGACGGGGCGCGCAGAGCCGATGGCACATCCACTGGGAATGACGCAGCGACTACGGCCGGATACGGTTACCGAAACGGTGGACAGAGGGCGATTTCAAGACAATGCACCAGCGGTGGAGTCTGGCCTGTATCTGGTTCCGAGGGTGCTGGACTGACTGAAGCTATGCGGCACCTGAATTACTCCGGCTGGATGCGAATGGGCAACTTTCGAGCCTAGGCAAAATCAGATATGCACACACTCTCGATTCGTTCACTTGCAGCGGGGTTGCGCCGCAGGGAATATTCGTCACGCGAACTGACCGAATACTTTCTCCGCCGCATCAAAGCGCACGATTTCCGCCTGAACAGTTTTATTACGGTGACCGCGGATCTCGCTTTGGCCCAAGCCGATGCCGCCGACCGGCGTATTGCGGGTGGTGAGGCAGCCATGCTGACTGGCATTCCCATTGCGCAAAAGGACATCTTCTGTACCGCAGGGGTGAAGACCTCCTGCGCGTCGCGAATGCTCGATGACTTTCAGGCACCCTACGATGCAACGGTCGTGCGCCATCTGCATGGCACGGCGGGCGCGGTACTTCTCGGCAAGACCAACATGGACGAATTTTTCATGGGGGCATCCAATGAAAACAGCTATTACGGTCCAGTACACAATCCTTGGGATACCACTCGGGTTCCGGGAGGTTCGTCAGGGGGTTCCGCGGCGGCGGTCGCAGCAGGATTGGCGGTGGCTGCAACCGCTACCGATACTGGTGGCTCCATCCGACAACCGGCTGCACTGACAGGGTTAACGGGCATCAAGCCGACATACGGGTACGTATCCCGCTACGGAATGATTGCCTTCGCCTCTAGTCTTGATCAGGGTGGGGTCATAGCTCGTTCCGCGGAAGATGCCGCGTGTGTACTACAGGCAATGTGTGGCTTTGATCCTATGGATTCCACCAGCGTCGATCGGCCAGTGGATGATCTGGTAGCTGCCTTGGACCAACCCATCCGTGGGCTGCGTATCGGTTTGCCGAAGGAGCACTTCGCCGAAGGCCTGGACCCAGGGGTGCGTCGCTGCGTTGAAGCGGCCGCCGCGACCTTCGAATCGCTCGGCGCGATTGTTCAGGAGGTCAGTCTTCCGAATGCCTCGCTTTCGATTCCGACCTATTACGTTGTAGCGCCGGCCGAAGCGAGCTCTAACCTGTCACGCTATGATGGCGTGCGCTACGGTTATCGCGCTGTCGGTGCAAATTCCCTGGAAGATATGTACAAACGCAGCCGCGGTGAGGGCTTTGGTGCGGAAGTGCAGCGCCGAATCATGATAGGGACCTATGTCTTGAGCCAAGGCTACTATGACGCCTACTACCTTCAGGCCCAGAAGGTTCGGCACCTTATTAGCGGCGACTTTCGGCGGGTTTTCGACAGTGTCGATATGCTGCTCGGGCCAACCACTCAGGCACCCGCCTTCCGGTTGGGGGACAAGGTGGACGATCCGGTTGCCATGTATCTCAACGACGTCTACACCATCGGGGCCAACCTTGCCGGCATTCCGGCGATGAGTCTGCCTTGTGGTCAGGTAGACGGATTACCGGTGGGATTGCAGCTGGTGGGCGATTACTTCAGCGAATCGCGGATGCTGAATGCCGCATTCAACTATCAGCGGGCAACTGACCATCACCTGCTTCGTCCGCAGGAGTTTGCCTGATGGATTTCAGGGTTCCGGAGGGTTGGGAGGCAGTCATCGGTTTGGAGGTGCATTGCCGCTTGCGCACCCATGCAAAGATTTTTTCCGGCGCGGCAACGGATTATGGCGCCGATCCTAACAGTCAGGCCTGCGCTATTGATCTGGGGTTGCCCGGGGTTCTCCCGGTACTCAATGGCGCTGCGCTTCGGATGGCCATCATGTTCGGCCTAGCGATCAATGGACGAATTGCCCGGCACAGCGTGTTCGCGCGCAAACATTACTTTTATCCTGACCTTCCGAAGGGTTACCAGATTAGTCAGTACGAACTACCCATCGTCGAAAAAGGTTATCTGGATATTGAAGTTGCGAACAGTTCGAAACGAATCGGGATAACTAGAGCTCACATGGAAGAGGATGCAGGGAAATCCGTCCATGACGCATATCCCGGAATGACAGGGATTGACCTGAACCGCGCAGGCACGCCACTGATCGAGATCGTTTCCGAACCGGATATGCGCAATGCTCTGGAGGCGGGAACCTATCTCAAGAAGCTGCACCAGCTGGTGGTTTATCTCGGAATTTGCGATGGCAACATGCAGGAGGGTTCGTTCCGGTGCGACGCCAATGTTTCCGTCCGGCGTACGGGATCGGCGGAATTTGGCACTCGCTCCGAGACAAAAAACGTAAATTCGTTCAGATTTGTCGAGCGCGCCATAGAGTATGAGATCGAGCGGCAGGTCGGTGTGCTGGAGACTGGTGGGCGGGTCATTCAAGAGACACGCCTGTTTGATCCGGACAGCGGGGAGACTCGATCGATGCGGACCAAGGAGGATGCCCATGATTATCGGTATTTCCCGGATCCTGATCTGTTGCCGGTTGCGGTTACCGAAGCCGACATAGAGGACATTCGCGAGCAGCTTCCGGAGCTTCCTGTAGCTAAGCAGCGGCGTTTCGAAGGGGAATACGGTCTGTCAGCTTACGATGCACGTACTCTGACCGCGGAGCGTGCCCTTGCAGATTACTACGAAGGCGTTGTTAGGCTTTCGGGGGCGGAGCCCAAGCTGTGCGCCAACTGGGTAAGTACCGACCTTCTGGGCGCGCTCAATAAAATGGGGATTGCTGTCGACGACGCGCCTGTTTCTCCCGAGGCACTGGCAGGCCTGCTGAGGCGCATTTCAGACAAAACCATTTCAGGAAAAATCGCGAAAGACGTGTTCGAGGTCATGGTGGATCTGCGGACCAGTGATGGAAATGCCGCGGATCGGATTATCGAAGAACGCGGGTTAGTGCAGATTACGGACGAATTGGCCATCCGGTCCGTTATCGCCGAAGTTGTAGCGGGTTTTCCTGAGCAACTTCGCGATTACCGGGCTGGCAAGGAAAAGCTTTTCGGGTTCTTCGTCGGTCAGATAATGAAGGCGACTCAAGGGAAGGCAAATCCGGAATTGCTCAACAAGTTGCTTAAGGAAACGCTGACGGACTGATGGGGAATGTGCTCAGCCGGTTCCTTGTCGAGGGACTAGCCATGCGTGCAGCACTTGGTGGACTTCCGGATTGGGATCGATGAGCTGCCTGATACGTGCCGTTATCCGCCCGGGGGCACAGGAGGCTGCCTGGGAAGGCATCGGCCGTGTTGCCGTTACCGGCGCGGCAAATCGGAAGGTCGAGGGCGTATCCTTTTGTAGCTCCGAGGTGACGGTGCAACGGACCCGCGGGCGACCCAGTCGATGAAGGCCCTGCAGGATTCGGGTTGAGGTGGCGCGATTCTTGCCAATGTTCAAGAGTCTTTTCGGAGGACGGAGTCCGAAAATGCTTGCGGCCCGCATGCGCGACGCAACCATCCTTCCGTACTATTGGTTATCTCTGGTCCGATGATCATTCCAAAATACCATATCGCAGCTTCGGCCATTCCAGGGGCGGGGAGCGGTTTGTTTGTTGACGAACCGGTAGGACGAGGACGGGTGATCATGGCGCCGGACAACGTGCACACGGTCTGGCCGCAATCACGCTTGCTTGGATATCCGCGGGACTCGATCGAGGCGTCATCCAGCGTTCGCTGGTTCGAAGACCGGTATTCGTTGACTCCCGAGTGGAGCGACGAATGTTATATCAATCATTCATTCGCGCCGACCGCGCTATGGCACCTGGGTTTCGCATTCGCGCTGACGGATCTGAAGAGCGGAACCGAAATCACGGTGGATTATCGGCTGGTTGTTGGCGATGGGGAGGCCATGCCATTCCAGGACGCATTGACCGGGTGGCCGATCGTCGGGTTTGCATGGGCTGAGAGCCTTGGCCGATCGGTCATGGCGCTTCAAACCCTTTTCCCATTTTCGGCGCCGCCGTAAGATCAAAAGCATGGATGGGCGAGCCGGTAGGCCCCACGCCCATAGTGATGCCACAGTTTTTTTAATTCCTGAATCCGGGGTATTTTCGATGAACGTCATTCTCCTTGTCGCGTCTCTGCTCTTTGCCATGGGAGCCAGCGCGCATGGCCTACCGACCCTGACCGTTGCGAGGAACGTGCATGTCGACCGTTTCTACGGGTATGCCTATGCACTTGGCAGCAACCGGTACCTGTATACCGAGGTCAATGAGCGGCGTTATGCGGGGGATCGATGGATTGGCGGGACCATCCTTTATTATGCTCCGGATGGCCGTCGTCTAGGCTCTGAAGTTTTGGAATTTTCAGCAAGCCGGTTTATTCCGCTTTATAGGCTGGACATGGCTGACGCCCAGTACGCGGAGGGAGTGAGCCGGGTTACCGCGCGCGCTGTCCACGTCTTTCGGAAAAGAAACCGCACCACGCGCGTCCGAAGGGCAAAGATTAACCGCACGGATAACCTGGTTGCAGGCGCCGGCCTGCAGAGCTTCATCAGAAGACACTTCGTGGCGCTGTCAGATGGCAGACGCATGAAAATCCGACTCGTCGAGCCCAGCCGGCTAAGGGCTTTTTCCTACACGATCAGTCGCTTAAGGAGCGGAATTTGCAACGGGGAAAACGTTGTTCGATTCAAGGTTGATCGGAGTTCCATGCTGCGCCTTTTGGCGGGGCACCCCATGATCTTCGATGTGATTCCTGGGTCACGACGCATATGCCAGTACCGGGGCTTGTCTGATCTCCGTAACCCGAAGACGGGACAGCCGTATCGGGTACGCATCGATTACTCCAAAAGACCGCCTTCGGGCGCACCGAGAGATCTGCCCCCATTGCAGGGCGGTTCTTGAGCGCTCAAAGTGCAAGTCAGTCACCGTACGCCGAAACCAACTCAATGGAGGTTTGTCGAGCAGCCAGAGAGCCACGGTACTGGTGAAGACGGTTATCAGCATCCCTGACAGGCGTGGAACCGTCAGTGCCATGCGATCAGGATCTTTCTTTTGTAGGGTTCGGACTAGGGGGTGATTCTGATAGGTCGGTACCGACGTCCATCAGGCTGGTCATCTCGACAATATATGGCAACGCCGCGAAGTTGAATGGTATCTCCAGTCAGCAGCTGCAAGCGCTCCAGCCAGGCTGCACTTCCGACGCTTTTTGAGCCGGTTCGCCAGGCCATGGTGAGGTGGAGCTGCATCGGACGGGAGTCGCGGTTTGTGCCTGCCGCGTTCAATAGTGGCCGACGCCGCCGCAGCCACTGAAGAAAGACCTCATCTCCGGTTAGCGGGTAGCCGTAGGCATCCGTGCGGCTCCCGAAGTGACGGGGTAGCTCCAGCCTTGCCTTCCATGGCGGTGGCGGGTCTGCTTCGAGCAGTTCCCAGACGGCGTTGCACTTTTCGGCATCACAATCGCCGAGAAATGCCAGCGTGATGTGCAGATCCCGAGAATGAATAGGGCGAAGATTCTGCGGCGCGGCGCGTAGTAACGACAGAAAGCGCTCGTCGGGCGGCACGGGAACTGCGACAAAGGTTCTTTTGAATGTGATCAATCTTCCCAGATAACCGCACTGTGTTGTCTTGTTCTGCGATGCAACAGCGTGCCGTAACGCTTTTCTACCTCGTTTCGCCGGACCTTGAAGGTGGGTGTGAGCAAGCCGTTTTCGATCGTCCACGGTTCACGGGCAACGAGAACCTTGAAAATGCGTTCATGGGCTTCGAGCGTCAGATTGATCGAATGCATTGTGTTGGCCAGTCTTTCCTCGAGCGCCTCCTTGGGTTGCTGGCGGGCCGCGTCACTTAGTGCCACGATCATGACCGGTTGTGGTAGTCCATGACCAATGAAGCACAATTGCTCGATATCTGCATCCTTAGAAAATGCGGTTTCGATCGGTCCCGGCGCCACGTATTTCCCCTTGTCCGTCTTGAAGATATCTTTCAATCGACCAGTAACGTAAAGGTAGCCGTCCTCGTCCAGATATCCGACGTCACCTGTCCGTAGCCACCCATCCGGAGTAAACAGCTCTGCCGTGCGGTTCTTGTCCTTGTAGTAGCCGGGTGATACGCCGGGGTGCCTATTCAGAATTTCCTCGTTGCTGGAAATTCTGACCGGCGAATCGGGAAAAGGCTGGCCTACGCTTCCGGTGCGGTTGGCGCCCGGGAGGTTGGTGCTGCAGTAGATCGTGTTCTCGGTCAAGCCGTAACCTTGGCAGATTTCGAGCCCGATCCTCTCGAACCATTCAAGGGTCTGCAGAGAAATAGGAGCGGCGCCGGAAATTCGGAGCCAACAGCGGTCCATGCCCAAGGCATGACGCAGCCTTTTCTTGGTCAACGTTGAAACAACCGGCAAAGCCAATAAGCGGTCCAGACGTGATTGTGGCAGGGGTTCGAGCACCCCAGACTGCCAGCGACTCCATACCAGCGGCACGCCCAAAAATCGGGTTGGCCTGACATGTCGGAGTGTTGCTGCCAGTCGTTCTATGCTTTCAAGAAACGATACCTGAGCGCCTAGGTAGATGCTCGCCATCTCGACGGCTCCCCGCTCGAATGCATGCGCCAGCGGCAGGTAAGACAAGAGATGTTCGCCGGTCGGCTGCGGCGGTATGAATCGTGTCATGCCCTGCAGGGCAAATTTCAAGTTTTCGCGAGTGATGATGACGCCCTTCGGATGACCGGTGGTACCCGAGGTGTAAATCAGACTCCACGGTGCCTGGCCGTCCAGCGTTACTGGATCCTCCAGTGGCTCGTGTCCGCGAATCAAGGCATCCCATTGGTACTCGCAAGCCCGATCCGGGACATCGGGGTATGGCAGTGCGATCTTGATCAGGTCGCCGGGCAGCACGCCGAGAAACTCATGGATGTTTGCCATGGGTCCGAGGAACACTGCCTGACACCCGCTATGCGCAAGAACGTGTCGCGTATTGCTGTCCCGTTGGCGCGGATATAAACCGACACTAACCATCCCGGACATGCCGCAGGCTAGATCTGCCATGAACCAGTGAGCGGTATTGATGCCGGTGATCGCAACGCGGGCACCCCGCGATAGCCCGATGTTTTGCAAAGCGGTCGCCATTCGCCGAACTTGGTCGGCAACATCGGACCAGGTATACGATTTCCAAATCCCGCCGACCGGCTGATGAAGATACGGTTTTTCAGGCTCGGAGCGAGCCCGCTGAAGGAGCATCTCGACCGGGTTCGGAAGCAGCATAAGTCCTTAGTTTCCTATGGTCGTCCCGCGTACTTACCTGACTGCAGAATGGTTTGGAATTCTACGGGCAGCCTTTCTCGCGCGCCGTTCTGCATGAGAGGGTCCGCCGATGACATCTCGAATACACAACAAAACGAAACCCTTTTTAAAGACTTCGTTAGCTGTTGACGGCCAGTTTGCCCGGGTCCAGTTCCGATCCGAATCCTCCGCTTGGATCGATATAGCCAAAGTATTGCTCCGGAGAAAAAGTGTCCACTTCGATGGCATCGAGGCGGGCCTGGTCGGCACGAGCAATCAGCTCGCCATCCTCGGTATTCACTAGACCGCAGTTGACCGCCTCTTGGATTGCTACGGTAAGGGGGCCAGCCGACAACTGCCCTTTTTTTTGCGCCTCCCGGATGCTCCGCAGCGGCGTTTCCGCGGCGCAGGTTAATTCGAAGGCGTACATGAGTCGCGCGCGGCCATTCTGGCCCGATGAGAAAAACACATCCCGAGTCAAGCGTTGATATTGAGCCGAATTGAATTGAATCGTCCTTGCCGCTTTCCGGCTAAGCGCGTCACGTGGTCCGCTGCCCAGTGGATTGATACGAAGCATGAGGTTGCCAACGGTTCTGAAATAAAGGCCCAGTGGGCCGCCAAAGTCGGCATAGATACCAGCAAACGCCTCGTGAATTCTTGCCAACGCATATTCTGATGCGTACTGGACAAGCGGCAGGTCCTCGGAAAGCCTGCCTTCGGCTTCGAACCGCCGAAGGGCTCCGGTCGCCAGAATCATCCAGGCGAGTACGTCCGAGAAGCGACCCGTTAGTCTACCACGTTGTTTTAAGCGGCTGCCAAGCGAGAACAAGGCTAGGTCGGTTAAGACTGCAAAGCGGGCTGCGCTCCAAGCAAGTCGTCGGTAATAGGTTGCAGTCGGGCCCGATACAGGGCTTTTTGACCCATATCCGCGGGTCATGTAAAGCGCGGTAGCGCGAATCATGCCCAGAAGAAAATGGGTGATCCACCCGGACAGGCTCTTACGGAAAGCCGCGACGTCGCCACCATCAACGGCCTTGATCAACTGTAGCGCATAAGGATGGCAACGGGTGGCTCCCTGTCCGAAGATCACAAGCGTCCGCGTCAGGACGTTTGCGCCCTCTACGGTAACGCCCACCGGTGCGGACATGTAGTTGCGCCCGAGAATGTTATGCGGTCCTTGCATGACGCCGGCACCGGCGAATACGTCCATCCCGTCGCTCAATAGCTGTCGGCTGATCTCGGTGCTGTACGCCTTCATCACCGCCGAGACGATGGGTGGGGCATGTCCTCGGTCCACGGCACTGCAGGTGAAGATTCTTGAGCCATCAATCAGATAAGACAGACCGGCAATCCGCCCGATCTTTTCCTCAACGCCTTCTATCAAGCCGATGGGCAGGCCAAACTGTTCACGAATCATCGAATAGGCGCCCGTAAATGCCGCGACCGATTTCGCGTTCCCTGCCGCGCCTGCCGGCAGGCTGACTATCCGCCCCCCTGCCAGAAGCTCCATCAGCATCTTCCAGCCTTCGCCGGCCTTCTCGGGCCCGCCGATGATGCTCTCCGCCGGAACGACAAGATCGGTTCCTGTCAGTGGGCCGTTATAAAATGGGTCTCCGATGGGCTCGTGGTGGTCTCCACTGGCAAAGCCCGGCGCTCCTTTGTGAACGAGTAGGCAGGTAATGCCTGGCGTCTCACCTTTGCCAAGAAGGTTCTGTGGATCGTGCAGCTTGCAAGCGATGGTGGCGAGGTTGGCAATCGGCGCCAGGGTGATATATCGCTTCCGAAAATTCAGCCGGATACCGATTGATCCGTTGGCCTCCCTGAACACCTGTCCGTCGGCCCTCATCGAGGCAGCATCGGATCCGGCTGTCGGTTCCGTTAGCGCGAAACAGGAAAGATAGTCTCCTACCGCGAGACGAGGGAGGTAATGCCGTCGTTGCACTTCGGTGCCAAAGTGCAAAATCAGTTCAGCTGCCCCGAGAGAGTTCGGAATGACGACAAACGTGCCGACGGTCGCGCAGTAGGTGTTGACCTTCGACATGATCGTGCTGATGCCAACGATAGAAAACTGCTTGCCGCCGAATTCCCGCGGTATTGCAAGGCCCATCATCCCGGAGCTTTTGATGAAATTGAGCACGTGGTCCGGGATTCGCTTGGTTCGTCCGATCTCGTACGGGTCGATCATGCGCAGCAGTTCTTCCACCGGGCCATCGATGTATCGGCGTTCTTCGTCGGAAAGGCGGTGATAACCCTCGGAAAGAATCTTCCGAAAATTCGGCCGGCCACTAAAAAACTCGCCGTCAATCCACGTCGTTCCCGCCTGCAGTGCCTGCCACTCAGTATCGGATATCTGCGGCAATATCCGTTTGGATTTCATCCAACTCATCAGGATGTGAAACATGAATTACCCCTTCGGCGGGAGCCCCATTAAGATATGCCATCACCGCCGGACCGCGTTGTTCGCGTTTATCGCCATGGGACCGTAGCATACGCGTCGAGTGGCTCCAAGTCCCATTGGCAAGGCACGTTCGCGACGCCATTCCGGGCACCCATCACCCGCTAGCTGCCGAATGCAGAGTGTTCGATCGTGTGCCCCCATCCTGATCTGATTGGGCTGCTACCATAGGTCCGAGCTGGTGACAGTGGTGCTGGCTCGCGCACGCGATCCGGCACATCAAGTCCGCGGCCGACCTGCAAAGACCGACGGCGAAATGCGGGCGACATGTGTTGGGATGAAGGAGTTAGAAGGAGTGAGAATACTGCATACAATGCTGCGAGTAGGTGATCTCGATAAATCGCTGGCATTCTATACGGATATCATGGGCATGCGGATCCTGCGCCGCAGCGATTACCCCGAAGGACGGTTTACTTTGGTCTTCGTGGGTTATCAGGACGAGTCGGAGGGATCCGTTCTCGAGTTGACGTATAACTGGGACATACATCATTACGATCTAGGAGGCGGGTTTGGTCATGTAGCGGTCGAAGTCGATGACGCCTATGATGCGTGCGAGAAGATCCGTTCTCGCGGAGGTACGGTAGTCCGTGATGCCGGTCCAATGAAGCACGGCTCTACGGTAATCGCGTTTATCGAGGATCCGGATGGCTACAAGGTCGAACTCATTCAGCGCCGCCGGCGCGCTTTAGGGTGATCGTCCTGTCGCTGTTGGCAGGTTCCTAGCCTCGCGGGTCAATTTGGCCAAGCATTGAAGCGAGGTCGTCGGCGTGCTCTTCCTCCATGGCC
>OFHJ01000113.1_pt1 | contig 33821 bp, 25 predicted proteins | sample 1522001 | NCBI WGS metagenome assembly OFHJ01 (sample SAMEA2464838, study PRJEB22497) | soil metagenome | biome: Grassland; feature: Farmland; material: Clay | place: Australia | collected 2013-02-01 | depth 1.2 m | reverse complement strand
GCGTCGGGCGCGCAGCGCGCGAGATGGGCGTGGCAACAGAGACCCAGGTCCGCCGCTGCGCCAGCGAGGATGCGTCACCGGGGGCGGCGTACTAGCAATCACGGGGGCGGCCCCGCGCGCCGCGGGAAGAATGAGCCCGGCCGTCGGGCGCCGGGCCCTCCCGTCCACCGCCGCGGCCGGGCGGCGAAACCTGCGCCGGATACCCATTGCCGTCCGGGACCCCGCGGGCGCCATCGGCCCGGAGTCAGCTCGGCCGGTGGTGCACCGCGCAGCGGTGGCGGGCAAGGCCGCAACCCCCCTGGCGCCGCCGCCGGCCCATCGCCAGCGCCTCCCGGCGGCCAGCTGCCCTGCCGCGCTCGCCCGTCGCCGTTGCTCGCCGCAAGAGCGGAACCGCGTTCAGCCTAAACTAATAGCTACATGGGGCTGATTACCGCCAGCCGACAAGAACCCGCCGCGCGGCGGCCGCGGCAAGTGCTGGCGCGGCGCACCGCCCACTATTTGGCCGCGTCGGAGACGCATACCTTCGCGTTTTCCATCGCCGCGCAGGCGCTGTTGTCGTTCTTTCCGTTCATGGTGTTTTTGCTGGCGCTGGCGCGGAACGTCATCCATTCGCGGCGGTTGTTTCACGGCCTGCTAACGCTGATCGGAGCGTATCTGCCCATCCACGACGCGCCCAACCTGCACGACCGGCGCTACATTCTGGACACCCTCCAGGCCATCGTGGTGCACCACGAACAGGCGCAGATCTTTTCCCTGCTCATCTTGCTGGCGGCCTGCGCCGGTATGTTCATCCCCTTGGAGGTGGCGCTGAACCGCATCTGGAGCGCGCCGCGCAACCGGCCGTATTGGCACGCTTGGTTGGTGGCCTTGGGGCTGTCGTTCGCCTGCGGCGTGCTGGGCCTGTTGTCGGCATCGCTGACGGCGCTGTCGGAGAGTTACTCCGAACGCCTGGCGCATTTTATCTGGAAGCATTCTCCAGTTCCGCTAGGCGCATTACATTATCTAATTCCGCATGTTACCGATGTGCTGGTCCGCGCGGGGGCGGTGCCGGTGACGGTGGCGGTGTTCTTCCTGATCTATTGGCAGCTGCCCAACGCCTCCGTGCCGGCGGTGGTGGCGCTGGAAGCGGCGGTGGTGGCGGGGCTGGGGTGGGAGGCGTCCAAGTACATCTACATCGTGCTGCTGCCCTGGCTGAACTTCCGGGATATTTACGGCCCGTTTAGTTTGTCCATTTCCCTGCTGCTGTGGGCGTACGTTTCCGCCCTGCTGCTCCTGGTGGGAGCGGAGGTGATGGCGGAGGCGCGCCGCCTGCGCGGCTTGCCCCGCGCGGCCGCCTAGGCTTCCGAGAAACCCGCGCGCACGGGTCCCGGCGGAAAGAAAAGCCGCCGCCGGGAGGTGATCACTTCGATGCCGGGCAAGTTGCAGATTTTTCAGGCGTTGCCGGGTGCAAGGGGAGCCGGTTGGCATTAAAATACAAGGTATAGGGCTTTCGCCTTGACTTGGCCCAACCCGTAGGCGTAAAGTTCGGCTCCGTCAGCTTTTTTTCAAGGACAACCCACCATGGATTTTGGCAGTGAGACCGGGATGGCGCGGGCCACCGAAACCGAAAATACCAGCGCTTCGACTCCCCAGACGGAAAGCCGGACGACGCCCGCCGAGGCGCGGCGCCGCGGCCCAGGGCTGGCCTTTCGCCGCCACTTCACCCGGCCCGGATTCTCTCCCTATGACGAAGTCAGCTGGGAAAAGCGCACGGCGCTGATCCAAAACGAAAAAGGCGAAACGATCTTCGAGCAGCGCGACGTGGAGACGCCGCGGGACTGGTCGCAGACGGCCACCAACATCGTGGCCTCCAAGTATCTGCACGGCCGCGTGGGCGTGGACCGGGAGAGCAGCGTGCGGCAGCTGGTGGCGCGCGTGGCGGAGACCATCCGTGACTGGGGCATGGAAGGCGGCTATTTCCGCGGCGCAGAAGATGCCGCGGTGTTTCACGATGAGTTAGTGCACCTGCTGGTCCAGCAGAAGGCGGCGTTTAACTCACCGGTGTGGTTCAACTGCGGCGTGCACCGTCTGGAGCCGAACTCCGACGCCGCCAACTGGCACTGGGATGAAGCCCGGCAGGCGCCGGCCTTCGCCAAGGTCGGCTATCGCCGGCCGCAGTGCTCGGCTTGCTTCATCAACTCCGTGCAGGACTCGCTGGACAGCATCCTTACCCTGGCCAAGACCGAAGGCATGCTGTTCAAGTGGGGCTCGGGCACGGGCACCAACCTGTCGCCGATCCGCAGCTCGGCGGAATCCTTGTCCGGCGGCGGCATCGCCAGCGGTCCGCTGAGCTTCATGAAGGGCTTCGACGCCTTCGCCGGGGTCATCAAGAGCGGCGGCAAGACGCGACGGGCGGCGAAGATGGTGATTCTGAACGCCGACCACCCGGATATCGAAGAATTCATCGCCTGCAAGGCCAAGGAAGAGCAGAAGGCGTGGACGCTGGTGCGCGCCGGTTACGACTCCTCCCTGGACGGCGAGGCCTATTCCTCGATCTTCTTCCAGAACGCCAACAACAGCGTGCGCGTCACCGATGAGTTCATGCGCGCGGCGGAGACGGGCGAAGGCTGGGCATTGCGCCAGGTGGCGGGCGACCACGGCGTGGTCAAGATGGTCGGTGCGCGGGAGCTGCTGGAACAGATCGCCGAGGCCGCCTGGCAGTGCGGCGACCCGGGCATGCAGTACGACACCACCATCAACCGCTGGCACACCAGCAAGCACACTGGCCGCATCAACGCTTCCAATCCCTGCTCCGAATACATGTTCCTGGACGATTCGGCCTGCAACCTGGCGTCCATCAACTTGATGAAATTCGCCGGCGCGGGCGGCAGCTTCGATGTCGCCGGCTACCGGCAGGCGATTGACGTGCTGATCACGGCGCAGGAGATTCTGGTGGACAACGCCAGCTATCCCACCCAGGCCATCGCGCAAAACTCCCACGACTACCGGCCGCTGGGGCTGGGCTACGCCAACCTGGGGGCGCTGCTGATGGCCTCCGGCCTGCCCTACGACAGCGACGCCGGACGGGATTACGCGGCGGCGATTACCGCCATCCTATCGGGCGAAGGCTATTTGCAGTCGGCGCGCATCGCCGGCGCGCTCGCTGCGAGCCATGCCGGGAACGATGCCGCGAATGGCGCCGGGAACGAAGCCGGTGAATTCGCCGGCGCCTTCCCCGGCTTCGCCCGCAACCGCGAGCCGATGCTGGACGTCATTCGCATGCACCGCGCGGCGGTCAACAACATCCAGGCCCGCAACGTGCCGGAACCGGTCATCGGCGCGGCCCGCGCCTGCTGGGATGAGGCCCTGGACGCCGGCACGAAGCACGGCTACCGCAACGCGCAGGTCACCGTCCTGGCGCCGACCGGCACCATCGGCTTCATGATGGATTGCGACACCACCGGCATCGAGCCCGACCTGGCGCTGGTGAAATACAAGAAGCTGGTCGGCGGCGGCGTCATCAAAATCGTCAACCAGAGCGTGGACAAGGCGCTGCTAAAGCTGGGCTACACGCCGCAGCAGTCCTCCGCCATCGTGGCCTACATTGACGCCACCGGCACCATCGAAGGCGCCCCGCACCTGAACCCCAACCAACTGGCCGTCTTCGATTGCTCCTTCAAGCCCGCCAACGGCACGCGTTTCATCCACTACTCCGGCCACGTCAAGATGATGGCCGCCTGCCAGCCGTTTCTCTCCGGCGCCATCTCCAAGACGGTGAACATGCCGGAGGCGGCGACGCCGGCCGACATCATGCAGGTCTACATGGACGGCTGGAAGCTGGGCCTGAAGGCGATCGCCATTTACCGCGACGGCAGCAAGAAGGCCCAGCCGCTCTCGGCCATGGCCAACAAGACCGAGAAGGCGGAAGCGCCGGAAGCGGCCGCGCCAGCGCCTAGCCCGCGGCCCTATCGCCGCCGGCTGCCCGACGAGCGGCAGTCGCTGACGCACAAATTCAAGATCGGCGGCCATGAAGGCTACCTGACCGTGGGCATGTACGAGGATGGCCAGCCGGGCGAGATCTTCGTGACCATGGCCAAGGAAGGCTCGACCATCAGCGGCGTGATGGACAGCTTCGCCACGGCCATCTCCCTGGCGCTCCAGCACGGCGTGCCGCTGCAACTGCTGGTGGACAAGTTCTCCCATACCCGCTTCGAGCCCAGCGGCTGGTCGGGCAGCGCGGAGATCGGCTACGCCAAATCCATCATGGATTACCTGTTCCGCTGGCTGGGCCTGAAGTTCCTGGGCCAGCAGCCGCCCGCGCCGAAGGTGGTCGAGGCGCTGCACGGCCCGCGCGGCGAGGCGCAGGAGCAGTTGGAGGACGCCGGGCAGATTCCGCTGATCGCCACCGCAGGCGGCGGAACGAACGCCCTGGCCCCCGGCCGGGCGCTGACCGGCCTGGACGCCCCGCCCTGCCACAACTGCGGCAGCATGATGGTGCCCAACGGCGCTTGCTTCAAATGCGTCAACTGCGGCGAAACCAGCGGCTGTAGCTAGGTTCCGGCGCCTAGCGCCGGAACGGGGACGCGGGACTAGGGACGGGGGACGGGCAGAATAGCCACCGCGCCCCCCGAGCGCCTGTCACCGCCGCCCGCGCGAAGATAGTAGGGTAGCCGTCCTCGGCTGCCATCCCCCGCCGAGCCGGCAGCACGCTAGCGTTGCCAATCCGCACCAGCCGGCGCGACGCCGCCCCTCTCGTGGAATGGGCTTTAGCCCGTGTGCCGGCGGGCTTTAGCCCGCCGCAGCCGACCCGCCGCCCCTGGCGCGGACGGCTCTTCCGCGACGCTCGGCTGCCGCGATCCACCGCCGTCGCTCCCAACCCCAGCGACGGAGAAAGTGGGATAGCCGTCCTCGGCTGTCATTCCTGACAACCTAGATCCACGCCAGCGGCGGAGCCGCCCGGCCGCCGCCCGCCGCCGCGCCCCGCCCGCCGTCGTACCCTAATCACATGCAAATTCGATCGTTGGGACGCAGCGGGCTGAAGGTTTCCTGCCTTTGCCTGGGGACGATGACCTTCGCCAATCAGGCCGATGAAGCCGAGTCGGGGGCCATCATGAACCGGGCCTGGGAGATGGGCGTCAACTTCTTCGACACCGCCGACGCCTATCCCGTGCCGCCGACGCCGGCCACGGCCGGGGGCACCGAGGCGGTCATCGGCCGCTGGCTGGCGGCGCAGGGCCCGGCGCGGCGTCAGCAGCTCGTCTTGGCCAGCAAATGCCGCTTTCCCATGGGCGAAACGCCCAACGACGGCGGCTTGTCGCGGCGGCACATTTTGGAGGCGTGCGAAGCCAGCCTGCGGCGGCTGAAAACCGATTGGATTGATCTCTACCAAGTCCACGCCCCGGACCCCAGCACGCCCATCGAAGAAACGCTGCGGGCTTTGGACGATCTGGTGCGGCAGGGCAAGGTGCGCTACATCGGCTGCTCCAACTTCGCCGCCTGGCAACTGGCGCTCAGCCTGGGCGCCAGCGAGCGGCGGAATCTGGAGGCGTTTGTCTGCGTGCAGCCGCGCTACAACCTGCTGGCGCGGGACATCGAAGCCGAACTGCTGCCGCTCTGCCGCGACCAGGGCGTCGGCGTAATCGCCTACAACCCGCTGGCGGGCGGAATGCTGACCGGAAAATACCGCCGTGGCGAGTCGCCGCGGGAGGGCACGCGCTTCGCCCTCGGCGGACAGACCGGAAGGATCTACCGGGAACGGTATTGGCAGGATGCCTATTTGGCGGCGGTGGACGGCCTGCGGGACTACTGCGCCAAGCGCAAGATCTCCTTGGCCCAGCTCGCCGTCGCCTGGCTGATCGCGCAGCCCGGCATCACCTGCGGCATCGTCGGCGCCAGCCGCGCCAGCCAGCTCGAAGAAACGCTGCCGGCGGCGGCGCTGGAGCTGACCCCGGAAGACCATGCCGCCTGCGAGGCGGCTTGGTACCAAATTCCCCGCCGACCCTTGACCGCCGGCGCCGTCCAGCCCGAACGCCGGAACTAATCGCGCGACCCCGCCGCAGCCAACGCGACGCCGCCTCTGACCGCGGCGACGGAGACAGTGGGATAGCCGTCCTCGGCTGTCATTCCCCGCTGCGCGCAAAGTGGGGTATGCCTCCGGCTTGCGTGCGGTCGCGCTTCGCGCGGCCGGGCCAGGCACTGGACTTGGCTTGATAGTCTGCTGAAACCGCGCAATCCCCAAACCGGAAGGCAGTGGCGCAACCATCCTCGGCAGTTGCCCCGCCAACCTCGGCGACAGAGACAGTGGGATAGCCGCCCTCGGCTGTCATCCCTCGCCTCCGCGAGCCAACCGCACCCCGCCACCACCAATCCCCCGCCGCCGATCCAAGGCAGCCCCCAGCCATGATCGCCGTACCAAAGATCCCCAACCGCGCCGCCGCTCCCGAACGTTCCCGAACGTGCCGAACATTTTGGGTTGCCAGCCCGGGTGGAACCTGAAAAGATGAAAGGTTGCCGCGAACGCGGCCCACAAGGACAACCGATTGACCACTACCCGCTCCGACATCGCGCCCGCGGAGGGCAAACTTGGCGTGCTGATTCCCGGCCTTGGCGCCGTCGCCACCACCTTCATCGCCGGCGTTGAGGCCATTCGCCGCCATCAGGCCGCGCCCATCGGCTCGCTCACCCAGATGGGGGCGATCCGTTTGGGCAAGCGCACCGAAAACCGCAATCCCCTGATCCGCGAGTTCGTGCCCTTGGCCAAGCTCGACGATTTGGTCTTCGGCGGCTGGGATATTTACGAAGGCGATTGTTACCAGGCGGCGGCGCGGGCGGAGGTGCTGGAACCGAAATTGCTGGAGACCGTTCGCCCGGCGCTGGAGGCGATTCTCCCGATGCCGGCGGTGTTCGACCAAAACTACGTCAAGCGCTTGCATGGGCCGAACGTGAAGCACGGCGCGAACAAGCGGGAGCTGGCCGAGGCGCTGCGGGAAGATATCCGGCGCTTCCAAAACACCAGCGGCGCGGCGCGGCTGATCATGATCTGGTGCGGCTCGACCGAGGCCTTCCGCCGGCCCGGAGCGGTGCACGCCAGCTTGGCGGCGTTCGAGACGGGGCTGAAGAACAACGACCCCGACATCGCCCCCAGCATGATCTACGCCTACGCCGCGCTCCAGGAGGGCGTGCCCTACGCCAACGGCGCGCCCAACCTGACCACCGAAATTCCCGCGCTACTGGAGCTGTCGCGGGCCAAAGGCGCGCCGGTCTGCGGCAAGGATTTCAAGACCGGGCAGACGCTGATGAAGACCATCCTCGCGCCCGGATTGAAAGCCCGCCTGCTGGGGCTTTCCGGATGGTTTTCCACCAACATCCTGGGCAACCGCGACGGCGAGGTGCTGGATGACCCGGAGTCGTTCAAGACCAAGGAAGAATCCAAGCTTTCGGTTCTGGAGCACATCTTCCAGCCCGAACGCTACCCCGAACTGTACAAGAACTTCTACCACAAGGTCCGCATCAACTATTACCCGCCGCGCGGCGACAACAAGGAAGGCTGGGACAACATTGACATCTTCGGGTGGCTGGGCTACCCGATGCAGATCAAGATTGATTTCCTCTGCCGCGACTCGATCCTCGCCGCCCCGATCGCGCTGGATTTGGTTTTGTTTCTGGATCTGGCCCGCCGTTGCGCGGAGTTGCGCGACAAGGGCATTCAGGAATGGCTGTCGTTTTACTTCAAAAGCCCCATCACCCCGCCGGGCCTGTATCCCGAGCATGACCTGTTCATTCAGTTGATGAAGCTGAAGAACACGCTGCGCCACATCCAGGGCGAGGAGCTGATCACCCACCTCGGCCTGGAATATTACGACTAGCCGCTGCCCGCCAGCCCGCACGACGGAGACAGTAGGGCAGCCGTCCCCGGCTGCCATCCCCCGCCGCCCGCGCGAAGACGGTAGGGTAGCCGTCCTCGGCTGCCGGTTTTCGCCGCCCGGTGGGGCGTCGGGGCCCCAGCGCGCGCTGGCTACGGCACCTCCCCGCTAGAACGCATGCCGCCAGGCCAGCACGTCCACCGACAATCCAATGCGCAGCGACCGGCCCAGCGCCGGATAGCCGAAGACCTGCTGCGTAGCCTCATTGAACGCGTTGTCCATGGCGCCGTGCAGCGTCAGGGCGGGACTGAGGTGGATGTAGCCGCTCAGGTTGAACAAATGATAGGCCGGCGCCAGATCGTGATTCGGCAGCAGCAGCGTATTGCCGAAATTCGCGTCACTGAGGAAGGTGCTGGCGTCGCGCCGGCTGGCGGCCACCACGCCGCCGAGGATCGCCCAGGGACCGGGGGCGTAGCCGAATTCGAAGCTGCCCGATTCCGGCGCGGCTTCAAACGGCCGGCCGCCAACCAAGGGAGCATAGGCGCCGATTTTGACGCCGGGAAAATTAGGGTTGATGGATGGGAACAGCGCGTCGGTGGACAGGCTGGACAAAACGCGGGCGTCCGAATAGGTGTAGCTGAGCCGGGAAATAAAGCCCAGCGCGCGCAGGCGATAGTCCAGCTCAACGCCCTTGGCGCTCTCCGTCAGCGAGTTGAAATCCGCGCCGTAGGGCGCGGGCGCCAGCGCCCGCCCACCCAAGCCCAATAGCGCGTAGGCGGATGCCGGCACGAACTCGATCATGTTGTAGTAGCGGTTGTCGAAGAACGTGGCGCTGAGGCGCATGTGCTCGCCCCACAGGAATTGATCCACGCCGGCGTCGAAATCGCGCCCCCGCTGCGGGCCGAGCGGGCTGACGCCGATGGCGCGCGCCTGCGCCGGCCCGCCCAGTGCAACGGCTAGGGCGTAGAGCGAGGACTGTTCCTGCGACAGCGTGGGGTTCTTCAGCGCCGTTCCCGCCGAGACGCGCAGGCGGGTTTCATCCAGCCAGCCGCCGCGGCTGAGGCGCGGAAAAAACGCCAGGCTGCCCTGCGGATTGACCGTGGCGCCGAACGGCGTTTCCCGGTCCACCGAAACGCCGCCGCTAGCGAACAGCCGGTTCCACAGCCCGCCGCGCAGTTCGGCGTAGCCGCCGTTGTCATGCAGGCTGATCGGCGCGGGGGTGATCGCCCGGTCCTGCGTGTAGCGGTAGCCGCCGATCACCTCCCATCCCGGCGCCACGTGCCAAATGCTGCGCCATTGCGCGAACCAGCGCTCGGTGTCGGAGGCGAAATCCATGGGATAGATTCCGCCGTAATCCAAAATGGCCTGGCCGGTGGCGGAGTAGCCGTTGGCGCCGGTGATGGTGACGACATTGCCGACATAGTTGCCGTTGACCAGCGTGCCAGCCGGAGCGGGGTCGAAGTAGCCGTAGTTGATCGCCGCCTGCCCGAACATCCAGTCGTTTTCCCAGTGCTGCGAGGTCCATTGGTGCCACGAGAGCGTGTCGTACGTTTCGCCCTCGCGGTCGTAGGCGCCGTCCGGGATCCCGTAAAACGCGAAGGCGTTGGGGTTGCCGCCGCTGCTGCCGGCGTAATGGATGGTGAAGCGCAGGATGTTGCTGGCGTCCATCGCCCAGCCGAAATTGCCGGCATAGGTGCGGTCGAGAAAATGATTGTTCGGGATTTGGTTGTGGGTGCCCAGGTAAGCGAAGTTGGCGGCGTAATCCAACGAGCCGTCGCTGCCCGCCAGGCTGGCGGAGTTTTGCGTGGTGGCGAAGGAGCCGTAGCCGACATCGGCGCGCAGTTCCGGCCCGGGATTGTCCGCGCCGCTGGCCGAGGTGAGAGAGACGACCCCGGAGATGGCGTCGGAGCCGTAGACGACGCTATCCGGCCCGCGCAGAATCTGCACCTGATGGATGCCGGCGGGCAATAGGGTCGCGTAATCGAAGTAGCCCAGGTCGGGGCGCTGGATGGGCACGCCGTCCAGCAGCACGGTGGTGAACTGGCTGGCGCCGCCGCGAATGAACAGCGAGGTCAAGCCGCCGACCGCGCCGTCCCGCACCACCTGCACGCCGGGGCGCTGCGCCAGCAAATCGGAAACGGTCAGCGGCCGCTGCTGGCGCAACTGCGCCGCGGTAATGGTGGAAACTGTTTCGCCCACCTGCGCGCCCGGCTCCGCCGCTCCCGTCGCCGTCACCACCACCGACTGCTCGACCGGCGCTAGGGCCAGCGTCACCGTGTAGGTGTAGGCGGCGCCGGCGCGGAAGCGCAACACCACGCGGCGCGGGGCAAAGCCGCGCAGACGGGCGGTCAGCCAATAGGCGCCAGGAGGGATTGAGGCGAAGCGATACCGGCCGCGGGCATCGCTTTTGGCATGCAGTACCGTCTCGCCGTGCTCGCTGACCAATTCCACCGTAGCGCCGGGCGCGGGCCGGCCCAGCGCGTCGCGCACCGTGCCGGACAGCGCGGAGCTATTGCGTCCGGGGCGCGGCGGAATCGCCGTCCCGGCTTTCCCTAGCCACGGAGAAGGTGGGATGGCCGTCCCGGCTGTCGCGCCATGCCCGCCCTCGGCCTGCGGCAATGACGCAATCCGCGCATGAACCCGCGCCGTCGCCAGCCACGGAGATGTTGCGAAAACCGTCCCGCGGCTATTGAAAAATGGACCGCCCAGGGACGGTGTAGAGCGGCGCTTTAGCGCCGCGCGATTCCGGCGCCCAACAACATTGGGCTTTAGCCCCGGCGCTGCCGCATGGGCGACCGCCGCGCCGCAGAGCGGCGCTCCGCAGCAGAAAAGAACCAACAGGGAAAGGGAAATGCGGCAGGGGCTAACCCCGCCGCGTCGTGACCAAAGGGACCGGCGCATTGCACGCTCCTTGCGGGCCCACGCCCGCGAAACGCAGCCAATACCGCGGCCCCAATATCCGCTCCGGCCTCGGACCGGTCCGCCCCGCCGTCCGCCGCCAAAACGCCGGCGGGAACAACAGGAGCACCGTCCAGGGACGGGCGGCTGAGCCGCATATGCCTGGGGCAGGTCTCCTGGCTCGCGGGTCAGCGCCTCATCCTCGCCTTCCCCGGCGGACAACACCGAGTGGCATGCGGAGGATGGGCTCACCGCTTACAGTGGCGGGGCCGCGCGGGATTTGCACCCGGCTTCCCTTTTCAGTCCCTTGCGGGACCACCCCAAGCGCTCAATAAGCAGGAGTGAGTGTAACACGCCAGGGACACGCGAATGTCTCCCCCTTTCCTCCCACCGCTGGAGCGGCGAAAGTGGGGCAGCCGCCCTCCGCCGTCATTCCCCGCCGCGCTCCCGCTGCGCGCAAAGTGGGGTATGCCTCCGGCTTGCGTGCGGTCGCGCTGCGCGCGGCCGGGCCGGGCGCATGGAACCGGCCTTAGATGCTGCTGAATGACGGTCGCCCCCGGACGGCGGGGAGCGGGGCTCCTCCGGGCGCGGGCGGCTCGCCCGCAACCACGTCCGAGCAACCACTCGGCCGGCGGACTTGCCGCAGCGGCCAATCGGACCATCCCCAACGCCGCGACGGAGAAAGTGGGATAGCCGTCCTCGGCTGTCGGTTTTCGCCGCCCCGCGCCATCCGCGCATTCGGCTGCTAGAATCACCCCAGCCGTCCTCGCCGCGGCGAAAGGAAGCCCCCGTCAGCGCATGATTTGGATCGCCAGTTTGACCGTCATTTTGGCCGCCGTCGCAGCGGTGTTCGCCGCCCTAGCCTGGGCAGGCTCCCGCCGCCGGCCGGACGCGGAGGCGGCGGCGCAGCCGCTGTATCAAATGCTGCGCACGGAGATGGAGCGGGCCCGCAGCGCAACGGAGGAGCAGGCGCGGGGCCTGCGTTCGGAGCTGGCCGGGCATGGCGAAACGCTGCGCCAAGCGGTGGGCCAGCGGCTGGACGCGGCGGCGGCGGCGCAGGCGGATGGCGCCAAACGACTGCGCGAGGAGATCACCGGCAATTTCCGCGCCCTGGGGCTGAACGTCAACGCGGCGCTGGAGCAGCTCGGCGGGCAGCAAAAGGAACGGCTGGCGGCCGTGGCCGCGGCGCTAGAGAACCTGACCGGGCAGCAGGAGCGGGCGCAGAAGGCGCTGCGGGAATCCGTGGAAGGGCGGCTGGACGCCATCCGCGCCGAGAGCGCCACCAAGCTGGAAGAGATGCGCCAAACGGTGGACGAGAAGCTGCAAGCCACGCTGGAAACGCGGCTGGGCGAATCCTTCAGCCGCGTCGTGGAACATTTGGAGCGCGTGCACAAGGGCATCGGCGAAATGCAAACGCTGGCGGCGGGCGTCGGCGATTTGAAGCGCGTCTTGTCCAGCGTGCGGGCGCGCGGCGTTTTCGGCGAGGTGCAGTTGGAGCGCCTGCTGGTGGACCTGCTGGCGCCGGATCAGTTCGTGCGCAACGCGCGCATCAAGGAGAACACGCTGGAGCGCGTGGAGTTCGCCATCCGCCTGCCCGGCCGCGGCGACGCCGCCGAAGTCCTGCTGCCGGTGGACGCCAAATTCCCCCAGGAGGATTACGAGCGCTTGGTCACGGCGGCTGAGCGCGGCGACCCCGAGGCGGTCGAGGCGGCATCCGCCGCGCTGGCCGAGCGCATCATCGAATGCGCCAAGGCCATTCGCGAAAAATATATCGCCGTGCCCAAGACCACCGATTTCGCCATCTTGTTTTTGCCCACCGAAAGCCTCTATGCCGAGGCGCTGCGGCGGCCGGGCCTGTTTGAGCGCATCCAGCGCGATCTGCACGTCACCCTCACCGGCCCGACCACGCTGACCGCACTGCTCAACGCGCTGCAAATGGGCTTCCGCTCGCTGGCCATCGAAAAACGCTCCAGCGAGGTTTGGCAGATCTTGGGCGCGGTGCGCGGCGCTTTCGCCAACTACAACACCGTCGTGGATAAGCTGCACCGCCAACTGGTCACCGCCACGCGCTCGGCCGAAGAGCTGGGCAAAAAAGCCCGCACCGTGGACCGGAAGCTGCGCGACATCGAAGCCGCCCCCGAAGCGGCCCTGCCCGCCCTCCTCGGCCCCGCTGCCGCCGCCGACGCCTCCCCCGAAGGCGAAGATGACGCCAACGGTGCCGGCGAGGCGGCCGAGGGCGAACCCCACAGCCGCGCCGCCGGCGCGCGATAGTGGGCTTCCGCCGGCAACCCCTGGGCCGAAGACCGTCGTGCTGACCGACGCCCAGGGCGGCACGACGGTTCTCCCGCTGGCCTACACCTACGGCCCGAAGCTGCTGCGCATTGTCCCCAACACCGCCGATCCGCAAGGCCACAGCCGGGTCACGATCTTCGCCTACGGCATCGGGTTTTTCCCCTCTAGCGGAGTCAGCATCACCATCGGCGGCCAACCCGTGGCGATGAGCGGCGCCGTCTGGAACACGCCAACGAACCTCAACTTCCCCGAGCAATCCGTGACCGTGCCGGTGCCGCCGGGGACGCCGGGCTGGGCCGACGTGGAGGTCACCGTGCCCTGCTCTGGACAACTCACCTCACTCACTCCGCACCTGGCCCAATTCCCCGTGATTGGCCCCGCTCGCCGATGTCCTGGCCGGAGGCGAATCCTCCGGCGAAGCCTCCGCGCCATCTGGCCATGCCCGGGCCGGGCGTGCCCGCCCCGCCCCATCCCCAGGCCACGCCTGCTCCGTCCTTGACTTACGCCACGCCGGGCGCGAAGCTTGCCGCAACACCATCCGCGGAGTCCCTGGGAGGGACGCTATGGACCTGTCCACTGGAAGCGTTGCGTCGCCGGGCCAAACGCCCTTGGCCCAGGGCGATCCCCATCAAGACGGCCGCTATCTCGCCAACAATCCTGGCTGGCATGTAGAGGATTCCCCCTATAAGATCCAGCAAATCACCGCCATGCTGCGCCAGCATGGCCTCACGCCACTGCGCGTCGGCGAGGCGGGCTGCGGCGCGGGCGAGGTCCTGCGCCTGCTGCAAAACCAGCTCCCGGCGGAAGCGGAATTGTGGGGTTACGACATCTCGCCGCAAGCCATCCAGCTCGCCGCCGGGCGCGCCAATCCGCGGTTGCATTTCGCCCTCGCCGACATTAGCACTGCGGCCACGCCTCCGTTCGACCTGCTGTTGGTGCTGGATGTCCTTGAGCACATCCCGGACTACCTCGGATGGCTCTCCCGCCTGCGGGGAAAGAGCGAATGGACGCTGTTCCATATCCCGCTGGCGATCACCGTCGAGTCGGTGCTGCGCCGCTCGCTGCTGGGGCGCCGGCAGAAGTATGGCCACCTCCATTACTTCACCCAGGAGACGGCGCTGGCCACGCTCCGCGACGTCGGGTTCCAAGTGGTGGACTGGCGATTCTCCCCGTACACGGTTACGGTCGGCAGCCGCGGGGCGCAAAAATGGGCCCGCATCCCGCGCCGTTTGGCGTTCGCGCTGGCGCCGGAATGGGCAGTCCGCGTCTTCGGGGGCTATCATCTCTTGGTCCTCGCGCGCTAGCCTGCGCCCTTCGCAGCGCTGTTCCCTGCTTGCGCCTGCCCGGCGAATGCCCCGCGCGGCGCGGCGGTATCCGCCAGGCGCCCGGTCAACCAGCGCGGCCGTGCCGGCGATCTCGGCGTGCGGATGCGGGTTGGCCGGCTGCCCACCGGCCTCCGGGCGGGGACGATGTCGCCTTGGAAGCGCCGGCGGAGCCCGCGTGGTGGTCGAACCCTCCAGTCTCACTTTTTCGGCTTTTTGTGACTCACTCCCGCTCATTCCAAAAGACTTGGCCGCCGACGGCCCAGGGAAAATGAGACACCGGCGACGTCGCTTTTTCTCGCGCCAGGTTCTTTGTTTCTCTCCGATCCACTTCGCGGTGCCAGCCCGGACAACTCAGGCGGCTGACTGGGCATCTCAACTGACTGGGTCATTGACCGGGGGCCACGGACGGGGCACGGCCGCACTGGGGACGGCCCCGCGGGCGACAACCTTAGCCCGCAACGGGCGGCGCGAGGCGGCGGGCGCGGGGCCTCGCGTCCCAATCCCGCGTTCCAATCCCGGAAATACCGCCAGGCGGAAGCCGGGGCGATTGGTGGCGCAACGCCCCGCCCGCGCGGCGGAATGGCGGTAAGGTAAGCGGAATGGTCAAAAACCAAGACATTCTCCGCGCATGGGGACGCATTTTGCAGGGCGACCAGCCGGCGTTGTCCATCGAGGTCACCAAGGAGTGCCCGTTGCGCTGCCCGGGCTGCTACGCCTTCGACGCCGACCATTTGGGAGCGGGGATGGTGCTGCGGGAGCTGAACGATTACCGCGGCGATCAGCTGGTGGCCGGAATCTTGGCGCTAGTGGACCGCCTGCGGCCGCTGCACCTGTCGCTGGTCGGCGGGGATCCGCTGGTGCGCTACCGCGAGCTGGAACGCCTGCTGCCGCAACTGGTGGCGCGGGGCATCTTCGTGCAGGTGGTGACCAGCGCCTTCCGGCGCATCCCCGCGGATTGGGCCTCGCTGCCCGGCGTGGAGGTGGTGGTTTCGGTGGACGGGCTTCAGCCGGAGCACGACCAGCGCCGCGCGCCGGCCACCTACGCGCGCATCCTGCGCCACATCCACGGGCAAAATGCCGTCGTGCACTGCACCATCACCGGGCAGATGACCGCGCGCGCCGGCTATCTGGAGGAGTTCGTCCGCTTCTGGTCCGGCAACGAAGACGTGAAGAAAATCTGGATGAGCATCTTCACGCCGCAGCAGGGAGCGGAGGCTCCGGAAATTCCCACGCCGGAACAGCGCGCCTGGATCATCGGCGAACTGCACCGGCTGCGGCTGGCGTACCCGCGGCTGGACATGCGGCACGGCTTGGTGGAGGCGATGCGCCGTCCGCCGGCGTCGCCGCGGGACTGCATCTTCGCGCAGGTGACGCGGACCGTTTCGGCGGATCTGACCACCGCCATCACCCCCTGCCAATTCGGCGGCCGGCCGGACTGCTCGCGCTGCGGCTGCATGGCCTCCATGGGCCTGGAGGCGGTGGGCCGCCACCGGCTCCCGGGCGGCGTCCCCATCGGCAGGCTGTTTCGCTGGTCGGCGGCGATCGGCCGCCACCGGCGCGCGGCGCGGCGGCGGCGCCAGGCCGCCTAGCGGGCGGCGGCGGGCTCGGCGGGGGCGGGCTCGGCTTCGGCCGGACGCTGGTAGTCGCAGTCGTCCTTGGGGCAAGCCAGCACCGGGCCGGCCTTGAGCGCCTTGTAGACCAAGTACGGGTTGCCGCACTGCGGGCAGGCTTCCGGAATGGGCTTCTGCCAGATGCTGAACTTGCACTCCGGATAGCGGGCGCAGCCGTAGAAGACCTTGCCGCGGCGGGAGCGCTTCTCGGCTAGATCGCCGGTTTTGCATTCCGGGCATTTGACCCCGACCAAGTTCTGCTTGATGTATTTGCAGTCGGGGTAGCCGCTACAGGCGGTGAACTCGCCGTAGCGGCCGTACTTCAGGACCAGGTTCTTGCCGCACTGCGGGCAGGTCTCCTCCAGCGGAACATCGGGCTTTTTCTGCGCCCCGTCCAGCCGACGGGTGGTCTTGCATTCGGGATAACCGGTGCAGGCCATGAACTGGCCGAAACGGCCGCGCTTCAGGGCCATGGGACGGCCGCAGTTCTCGCAATATTCCTCGTTCGCCTCGGGGGAGATTTCGGCGTTCTCCAGGTCGGGCAAGTCCACTGCCAGCTCCCGCGTGTTGGTGCATTCCGGGTAGCCGGTGCAGGCCAGGAACGAGCCGTGCTTGCCCCAGCGCACGACCATCGGCTTGCCGCATTTGTCGCAGACCAGCTCGGTGGGCCGCTCCATGCGCTTGATGTTGGCCATGTGCTTTTCGGCGTAGGCGAGGTTGCGGGAGAATTTTTTGTAAAACTCCCGCATCGCGTCGGTCCATTTCTCCCGGCCCTCGCCGATCTCATCCAGTTCCTCCTCCAGCTTGGCGGTGTACTGGAGATCGAAGATGTCCTGGAAGTTTTCGATCAGCAGGTCGTTGACCACCATGCCCAGCTCCGAGGGGATGAACTTGCCGCCGGTCTTGGTGACGTAGCCGCGCTCCTGGATGGTGCTGAGGATGGCGGCGTAGGTCGAGGGGCGGCCGATGCCCTTCTCCTCGAGTTCCTTGACCAGCGAGGCTTCGGTGTAACGTGGCGGCGGCTCGGTGAAGTGCTGTTCCGGCTTCAGCGCCAGCAGCTTCAGCGTCTGCCCGGACTCGAGCTTGGGCAGCTTGTGCTTCAGCGCCTCATCGTCGGCTTCAGGCTTGTCCTTGCTCTCCTCATAGACCTTCAAAAAGCCTTCGAATTTCAGCACCGAACCGGAGGTGCGGAGCTGGTACTGGCGGCGGTCCTTGGCCTGGGCGCGGACCTCGACGCTGGTCTGATCGAACAGCGCCGGGGTCATCTGCGAGGCCATGAAGCGCTGCCAGATGAGCTTGTAGACTTTGTACTCGTCTTCGCCGAGATAGCGGCGGATGGATTCCGGATCGCGGGCGGGCGACGTGGGGCGAATGGCCTCATGCGCGTCCTGCGCGCCTTTCTTGCTGGGAAACGAATTGGGCTGGGCGGGCAGGTAGGCGGCGCCGAATTGCTTTGCGATGAACTCCCGGCCCTCGCGCACGGCGTCCACGGAAACGCGCGTGGAGTCGGTGCGCATGTAGGTGATCAAGCCGACCAGGCCCTCGCTGCCCAGCTCGACGCCTTCATAGAGGCGCTGCGCCAGGCCCATGGTGCGCTTGACGCTAAACCGCAGCTTGCGACCGGCGTCCTGCTGGAGCTTGCTGGTGATGAAGGGCGGCAGCGGATTGCGGCGGCGCTCCTTGGTTTCGACGTTGTGGACGCGGAAGGCGGCGCCTTCCAGCGCGGCGCGCAGCGTCTCGGCTTGCTCGCCGTTGCCGATGGCAATCTCTTCCTTGGGCGCCGTGCCGTCGGCGGCGAGGATGCGCGTCAGGCGGGCATCGAAGTATGGCGCCTTGCCGGCGGAAAGATGGGCGTCGAGGGTCCAGTACTCCTGCTTCTGGAAGGCGCGGACTTCGCGCTCGCGCTCGACCACCAGCCGCAGCGCCACGGTTTGCACGCGGCCGGCGGAAATGCCGCGGCGGACACGGTCCCAGAGCAGCGGGGAGATTTGATAGCCGACCAAGCGGTCGAGCACGCGGCGGGCCTGCTGCGCGTCCACCAGGTTGCGGTCAATTTCCGTGGGTTTGTTGAAGCCCTCCTGCACGCCGCGCTTGGTGATCTCGTTGAAGGTCACGCGGCGGATGGGCTTGCCGCCGGCTTTGAACTCCTCGGCCAAATGGAAGCAGATGGCCTCGCCTTCGCGGTCAGGGTCGGCGGCCAGGTAAATCGCTTGGGCGCGCTGGGCGGATTTCTTGAGCTGCGCCAGCACCTTTTCCTTGCCCGGGATCACGGCATAGGTGGGCTCGAAGTTGTTCTCCAGGTCCACGCCCAGGTCGCGCTTGGGCAGATCCTTGATGTGGCCGAGCGAAGCCAGGACTTCGTAGCCGGAGCCGAGATATTTGGTGATGGTCTTGGCCTTGGCCGGCGATTCGACGATAACGATGGATTTGGGCATGCTGATTGATCCGCGCCCCACGTTGCTCGGCAAGGGCGAACGGCCGCCGCCCGCAAGCCCGCGGGGGCTGGACGGGCGAAGCCGGCTGCGGCCCGGCTGCCTAAGCCCAAGCACGCAGGGTGCCACAGAGGACAAATTACCGCTGGGGCCCCGAAACGCAGACTACCACGAACCCAGCGAAGGCGCGGAAACTGGTCCGATGGCCGGGTGACGGCGGCTGGCCCGGGCGGCTAGGCCACGCGCGTGTAGTTTTTGCCCGGAAATTGCCGAATTTTGCCCGCCAGCTCCAGTTCCAGCAGGGCGGCGAGCAGCTCCGGCGTGGTCATCTTTCCCTCCAACGCACCGCCCAATTCATCCACTTGCCGGGTTTCCCCCACCGGCAATGCCGCCAGCACTTGGCGGTGCGCCGCCGGTTCCCGCTCCTTGGATGCCGGCGCGGGGGAACCGGTCGCAGGCGGCGGGGTTAGACGGAGGCGCGCGTCGGAGCCCAGTTCATCCACGATGTCGGTGACTTCGCTCACCAGTTTGGCGCCTTGCTTGATCAGGTCGTTGGGCAGCCAGGCTTGCTTGTTGGTGGCCTGGCCGGGCACGGCGAAGACGTCGCGGTTCTGGTTGAGCGCTTGGCGGGCGGTGATGCGGCTGCCGCTGTACTCGCCGCCCTCGACAACCACTACGCCCAGGCCGAGGCCGCTGATGACGCGATTGCGGATGGGAAAGTTTTGCACCGCCGGATAGGTGCCAAGGGGAAATTCCGAAATAATGGCGCCGCCGGCGGCAAGCAGGCGGTCGGCCAGCTTGGCGTGGTCCTTGGGATAGATGACATCCACGCCGGTGCCGAAGACGGCGACGCTGATGCCGCCGGCTTCGACGCAGGCTTTTTGCGCCGTGCCATCCACGCCGCGGGCCAAGCCGCTGATGACCGCCAGTCCCCATTGCGCCAGGCCCTGCCCGATCCGCTCCGCCATCAGGCGGCCATAGGGAGTGGGATGGCGGGTGCCGACCACGGCTAAGCCGTCCTTTTCCAGCGCCGCCGCGGAGCCGCGGAGATATAGAAGGATAGGCGGAGCGAAAACCTGGCGCAGGCGGACCGGATAGCGGGGATCGTGCAGGGTGATGACGTCCAGGCCCAGAGCCCGGACTTGCTGCAATTCAGCGAAACCAGCTTCTAGCGCCTGGCCGTGAGCAATGAACTGGGCCGCAGCGGCGGAGATTTGGCAGCTCTCCAGGGTGGTCAGCGGCGCGCGATGAATGGCCGCGGCGACGCCGAACTTCCCGAGGAGGTTGAGCTGGCCGCGGACACCCAAGTCCGGAGTGCGCAGCAGGCCCAGCCAGGCGGCGAGATTCTCGGCATCCTCCGCGCTGGAGTGCGGCGCCGGTTCGAGGGCGGGCGAGGGCGAACTCATGGGATTGAAGCGACGTCGGCCAGCGTAGGCGGACGGAGATTCGCCGTCAATTCCCGTCTTTGGGTGGAATCGCGAGGTGGGGATTCGGTCTCGGCGTGGCGCAGCAACGCCCGGCGGATGGGCAAGGCCGCCCGCGCCAACCGGCGGCGGTCAAACGCGGGCGCGGCGTGCCCGGCCGGCCGAACGACGGTACCGAGGCGGTGCGCCGCCGGCTAGGGCTTGAGCCAGGTAACGGAGGTCGCCGGGGTGTCCTGGCAGCCGATGGTGCCGGCGCGGCCGTAGGCGATTTGGGCGCAGGCCAGATCGTGCGCGGCGCGCAGCGCCAGATGGCGGCTATGGCCGAGCGCCACCTGGCAGGAAGAAGCGCCGTGATAGCTGACGCAGACGCGCACGCGGAAGCGGTGGGTAAGAAAGCTGGTGTAGAAAATGTAGACCAGCGCCACGGCGATCAAGCTGGTGATCACCAAGCGAACGGCGATGGGCGATTCTTTTTTCGCCGCCGGCATTACCAACCCCGCCGCTGGCGCAAGCCAAGAATATGGCCGGTATGATGGCGTCCGTGCCAAGCGTAGAGCGCCAGGTTTTGGTCCAGGGTCATGCGACCGCGCTCGGGATGGAGAAAGGCGCGGCGGAATTGCTCCGGGTTCAGGGAGCGCAGCAGCCAAACCCAGCGGCGATGCAGGCCATCGAGCAAACCGAGGGAAATGGAAGCAGGCGCGGAGCGGGCATCGGCGAGTTCCGCCCAAACGGACTCTTTATACGCGAAAATCGTCGGCTCGTCTTCGGTCAGCGCCAGGCGAAACCGGGCGTGGGCCATGGAATGGCTGTCGAAGACGTGATGGACGACTTGCTGGGCGGTCCAGCCGCCTTCCCGGTAGGGAGTGTTGAGCTGGGCTTCGCTCAAGCCATCCAAGGCACGGCGAAGTTCGGCGGGGAGGCGTTCAATTTGGCCGATGGCGGCTTCGCGCTCGGCGGCGCCGAAATGGGGGGGAGGCTGGAATTGGCCGATGGGATAGCGTTCCTCGGTCGTGGCGGGACTGCTCTGAGTCATGCTCCTAGGATAATGGCGGCGGCGCTGCGGCGGGGGAGCAACGGACGCGGTAAGATGGCGGCGGCATTGGCCGGACAGGCATGGCGGAACGGATTGTCATTATCGGCGGGGTAGCGGCGGGAATGAGCGCGGCCAGCCGCGCGCGGCGCATCGCCCCGCACGCCGAGGTCGTGGTGCTGGAGCGCGGCCCCGCGGCCGCCTACGGCGCCTGCGGGTTGCCCGCCTTTTTGGCCGGGCAAGTGGCGAATTTGGACGCGCTGCGGGCGCATCCGGAGGAGTTCTTTCGCCAGCAGCGCGGCATTGACCTGCGCACCGGGCAGGAGGTGGTGGAGATCCAGCCGGGGCGGCGCCGCGTGGTGGCGAAGGATGGCGCCGGGCGGGAGGAGGCGACGGCCTTCGACCGGCTGGTGCTGGCCACCGGCGCGGCGGCGGTGGGCTTGCGCGGCGACGACCATCCGCGGCTGTTCCGGGCGAACACCTGGGAGCAAGCGGCGCGGCTGGAGGCGTTTTTGCGGCAGCGGGGCAGCCGCGGCGGCCGCGCGGTGGTGATCGGAGCGGGGTATATCGGCATGGAGATCGCCGAGGCGCTGGCGCGGCGGGGCTTGGCGGTGCGCCTGTTGGAAGCGGGCGCCAGCGTGCTGCCCAGTTTGGACGCCGATATGGCGGAACTGATGGCCACCGCGGCGCGCCGCGGCGGGGAGCTGTTGGCGCCGGTGGAAATCGTGAACCTGGCGCGCGTCGAGGCCATTCTGCCGTCGCCCCGGGGCATCGGGTTGGCCACTAGCGCGGGGTCAGCCGAGGGGGAGTTCGCCGTGGACGCCAGCGGCCTGGCGCCGAACGTGGGTTTGGCGGCGGGGACGGGAGTGGCGCTGGGTTTGACCGGCGCGATCGCCGTGGATGAACGGCAGCAAACGAATGTGCCCGGCATTTTCGCCGCCGGAGACTGCGCCGAAAGCCGGCATCGGATCACCGGCGCGCCGGCGTGGATTCCGCTGGGGGCGGTCGCCAACCAGCAGGGCCGCGTGGCCGGGCAGAATGCGGCGAACGGTCCGGTGGCGCGTTATCCGGGGGTGCTGGGATCGCTGGTGCTGCGCGCCTTCGGATGGGAAGCGGGACGAACGGGCTTGGGGCAGGAACAGGCGGAACGGGCAGGGTTTGCGGTGGGCGTGGAGCGGATCGAGGCCAACACCGTCGCCGGCTACCGCGGCGAGCGGCGGGTGACGCTGAAATGGATCTTCGACCGGCAGAGCGGCCGGGGGCTGGGCATGCAGGTGGTGGGACCGCCGGGAACCACGCTGGCGCGGCTGCACGCGGCGGCGGTGGCGCTTACCGCCGGCCTGGGGCGGGACGAGATCGAGAGCCTCGATTTGGCTTACGCCCCTGACGTGGCGCCGGTTTACGACCCGCTGCAAATCGCGGCGCATCGCGCCGGGCGTTAGCGCCGGGAGCGCCCGCGCGGGAAGCGCCTGCCCGCTGCGCGGCGGGACGGGGCGCGCGGCGGGCGCGGCCCCGGGTCGGCCCGCTCCCGCTGCTTCCGCTCCGGCTGAAGCCTCGGCCCGGCGGCGCCGCGGCGGCTGGCGTGACCGGCGCCGAGCGGCGCTTGGCGGCGCCGGGGCGCAGGGCGGCGCGCAGGGCGGCCAGTTCGGGCGGAGCGAGCGGGCGGAGTTCGCCGGGCTGGAGGCCCGCGGCCTGCAACGGGCCAATCTGCACCCGGCGGAGCTTTTCCACGCGGTGTCCGACCGCCTGCATCATGCGGCGAATTTGATTGGGGCGGCCTTCGGTCAGCACGATCTCCAACCACGGATTGGGATCGCCCGATTTACCGGGACGCCAGCGCACCTGCGCGGGGGCGGTGCGCACCGCCGGAGCCGAGCGCAGCGGCGGCAGAAAGATGCCGCGGCGGAGCTTGGCCAGGTGCTCTTCGCTGGGCCGGCCGCTGACCTTGACCCAATAGGTCTTGGGCAGACGGGAACTGGCGCGCAGGACGCGATAGGCGAGATCGCCATCGTTGGTGATCAGCAATAAGCCTTCGGAGGCAAAATCCAGGCGGCCGACGGGATACAGACGCTCGTTCTTCCGCCGCCCGCCGCGCGGCAGCAGGTCGGAGACGGTGGGGCGGCCCTCGGGATCACTCAGCGTGGAAACCACGCCCTTGGGCTTGTACAGCAGAAAATGCCGCGGCGGCGCCAGCGGCGGCAGCGGACGGCCCTGGACGACGATGCGATCCCGGCGGGGATCGGCCTTATCGCCGAGCGTGGTCAGGATTTTGCCATTGACCGACACCAGGCCGGCGGAGATCATCTCCTCGGCCTTGCGGCGGGAGGCGATGCCGGCCCGCGCCAGCACCTTTTGTAAACGCTCTTCCATGGGTGGAAAAAAATGGGCTGGGAAGCAACCGGAGGCTACGCCGGCTCGTCGGATGCGGCCCCAGCTTCGCCGTCGGTGCGCGGTTCCGCGGCCGGCGCGGAGGCAGCGGCGGATTGCGAGGACGCTGATGCGGTCGAATCGGCGGCGGGCAGCGCCACGTCGTCGGCTGCGACCTCGATGCCTTCCAGGCCGGCCTTGGCCATCTCCTCAAACTCCTTCAGGGTAGGCAATTCATTGAGTTTGGCGAGGCCAAAACGCAGCAGGAATTCCTGCGTGGTCTTGTAGAGAATCGGCTTGCCGATGACGTCCTTCCGGCCCGCGGTGGCGATCAGCTTGCGGTCCAACAGCGTGTTCAACACGCCGCTGGGATCCACGCCGCGGATGTCCTTGATTTCCGGGGCGGTGACCGGCTGGCGATAGGCGATGACGGCGAGCGTTTCCAGCGCCGCCAGGGAAAGACGAATGGGAGGCTGAAGGGATTTGATGAAGCGGCGCAGCACCTCATGGTGCTGCGGCTTGGTGGCCATGCGGTAGCCGCCGGCAACGCAGCGGATCTCGATGCCGCGGCCGTCGCCGGCGTAACGGGACATCAACTCGGCGACGCCCTGCTCGACGAGCGCCGGCTCCACGCCGAGGGCGGCGGCCAGTTGGCCGCAGGTGGCGGGCGCCTCGGCGACATATACGAGCGCCTCGAGGGCGGAAAGCAGATCGGCGGCGAGCGCAGGCGGAGTTTCGCTGGCGGGCGTGGTCGCCGCGGCAGGGGAACTCTGCACGGAATTGGGCTTAGCGTCGGTCATTTTCAACGTCGGTCATTTTCAGCTGGGTATCACTCGTCGGGTTGCGGGTTGCGGACGCGCTTACGCCGACGCCGCCCCGGATTTCGGCGCCGCGCGGCGCAGCCAAATATCCCCCATGACCCGCTCCTGCCGCAGTTGCACCTCGCCGCGCCGGACCATTTCCAGTAAGGCCAAGAAGCACGCCACCAGAGCACGGCGGTCGGCGGCACGGCCCAGGACCGCTTGCAAGCGCAGCGGTCCGGGGGCCGCGGCCAGCCATTCCTGGAGGCGGGCCACCATTTCGGCCACGGTCACATCCGCGCCTCCAACTTCCAGCTTGGGCCGTTCCTCCATGCGCCGCAATACGCGTTGGAAGGCCTGCGCCAGATCGTAGATTCCCACGGCCAGTTCCGGCTCCGGAGCGGCCTGGCCGCGGAATTCCCGCAAGCCCGGCTGGCGCCAACTGGCGTCCTCAATCTGCTGCCGCTCATGCAACATGGCGGCGGCCTGCTGGAACTGTTCGTATTCCAACAACCGGGCGACCAGCTCTTGCCGGGGATCCGGCTCTGGGGCCTCACCGGGCAGGACGGGCGCGGCGGGCAAGAGGAGTTTGCTCTTAATTTGGATCAGCGTGGCGGCCATAAGCAAAAACTCCGCCGCCACCTCCACGTCCATGCCGCCATGTATACCCTGGGGGCCCTCCAGATATGCCAAATATTGTCCAGTCAGGCGGGCGATAGGGATGTCATAGATGTCAACATCCTGCTTCCGGATCAGGTCCAACAGCAGGTCCAGCGGGCCATCGTAAACCCGCCCAATTTGTACGCTATAGGTCCCCATCTCCGGTGTGGCCGCTGGCCCCTGGCGGCGGCAGGCGAAGCCTGGCCCATAGTAACATTGCGGTTGGCGCGGTCCGCGGCGGGGCAAACGGCTGGGTCGCGCCTGGCGGAGGCCTAGGGCTTCAGCAGCCCTTCGTCGTGGCCTGTAACTTTGGCGGCTTGGGCGGCGTTGCAGAAAGTGATGGCAGCGCTCGCATCCGCCTGGACGTTGGGTATACCCGTGGCGAATTCCCCGGCCGATCCGGCAGTTGGGACTTCCCGGCCCGCGGTCGGCGTGGCGGCCGAAGATCCCGATGGTCCACTCGTCCGGCAAATCCAGTCCGGGGACGGGGCGGCATTCGAGGCGCTGTATGCCCGCTACCAAGGCGCGATTTCCCGCCTGGTAGCCAACATGATCCGCCACCCGGAAGCGGTGCCGGACCTGGTGCAGGAGATCTTCGCCAAGGCCTACTTTGCCCTGGGCTCCTTCACGCCGGGCATGCCGTTCCGGCCCTGGCTGTACCGGCTGGCGAGCAATCACACGATTGACTACCTGCGCCGGCAGCAGCGGCAACCGCGCGCGGCGGATCCGCCAACCGCGCCGGACGGAGGAGAAGCGCGCGAGTGGGACCTGCCGGACACCTCGCACGCCAATGCCCTGGAGCAACTCGTGTCCCGCGATCTGGCGGGCAAGCTGCTCGCTAGCCTGAAGCCGCGTGACCGGCAACTATTGGTCATGCAAGACTTGCAGGATCTATCCTTGGAGGAGATTTCCGCCGCCACGGGGCTGGGGTTGTCGGCGGTAAAAGTTGGACTGTTCCGCGCCCGCAAGCGTATGTTGGCCAGTTATCAACGGCTGGCGAAGAGGAGGCTGTGATGAATTGCCGCACCTGCCGATCGCAATGGGAAATTGCCGCCGGGCGGGACGGCGCGCCGGCCGAGGCCGTGGCGCACCTGCGCGGCTGCGCAAAATGCCGCGAGTACCTCCAGTTGCGAGATTGGGCGCGCGGGGTGGTGCGAGCCGGCGCGGTGGCGGTTCCGGAAGCGCCGCCGATGGCGGCGGTATGGGCGGCGATTCGACGCCAGTCCAGCGCCGCCTGGGACGGCTCGCTGAGCATGGGACTGCGGCGGCTCGCACCGTATTTGGCGTCCATCACGGCTCTGTTGTTGCTGGCCGGCTCGATGGCCCTGAGCGGAACCGGCGGGGCCGTGGCCGCGGCGTCGGCCGCGAGCATGCCCTCGGCGCAGAGTTTGCTGGCGCCATCGGCGACTGTAGCCCAGTCCATGCCGGTGAACTTCGCTGCGCAACGGCCAACGGATTGGCTGGGATTGGGCGATCACTAACCGCAGGCATCGCCATGTCCACGATCCCCACCCAACCGCCCGTGGCTCCGCCGGCACCGACCGGGGGCGGCATCAGCCGCCGCGGCGCGCTGATCCTGATCGGCGTCTTCGTGCTGGGCTTGATCGCGGGCGGGGGCGGCGGCCTGTGGCTGGCGCCGCACATGCACCGCCATCTGTCCCGCCAAGACCGCTATGTGCGCCACATGACGCGGCTGCTGCATCTGAGCCGGTCGCAAGCGACCCAGTTCCGGGCGATCGTAGTGGATATGCGGCAGCATTGGAACCAGATTCACCGCCAGCTTCAGCCGCAGTACGACGCGCTGTTCAACCAGGAATTGCGGGACTTCGCGCCCATTCGGGCGCAGGAGCGGGAGCGGGTCCGGGCGATGCTGAACCCGCGGCAACGAACCGAGTTCAACGCCTGGGTGGCGCAGTGGGACCGGCGCCATGAGCGGCTGGTGCATCCCCGCCCCGCGCATCCGGAGCATCAGGCACCGGCGGCTCATCCCGCCCAGCCGACACATCGGAACCGGTAGGCCTGGGCCTGGGCGGGTGGCCGGCGGGACGCAGCCCGTATACTATAAGACAGCCTGCGGACGTTGGCGTTCGTGGGCAATTCGAGAGTTGTCTGCGCCCTTGCGGTGGGCATTCCCCGATCCTGGCTTGGTTCTGGCCGAAGGGGATAAGCCGTCCCCGGGGCTGAACCCGCGCCATGCTGAATTTCTTTCGCCGCAAGGACGCCGCCGCCCGCTACATGCTTGGCGGCATCCTGGTCATCATTTCCGTCGCCATGGTCCTGTTCCTGGTGCCCGGCCTTACCGGCGGCGGGCCCGTCGGCGGCAGCGGCCAGTCCTCCGCTGTGGCCACCGTGGATGGACGGGAGATCACCACCACGGAACTGAATAGTGAGATCAGCCGCATCGAGCAGGCGGACCGCCTGCCGGCCGAGTATCTGCCCTACTACGGACCGCAGATTCTCAACAGCCTGATTATGGAAAATGCGCTCGGCGACGAAGCGCTGCGCTACGGCCTGACCGCCAGCTCGAAGGACATCGCCCGCACCATCCGGGAGCAGCTGCCGCAGCTATTTCCCAACGGCAAGTTCGTGGGGGAAACCCAGTACGCGGACTTCATTCAGCAGGCGGAGCAGATGTCGGTGCCGCAGTTCGAGCAGCGCATGCGCACGCAGGTGCTGATCAACAAGCTGCGCTACCTGGTCACCGACGGCGTTCGCGTCACGCCCGCCGAGGTACGGGCGGAGTTCCGCCGCAATAACGACAAGGCGGTGTTTCTCTACGCCGTTCTGGATCCGTCGCATCTGGCATCGCAGGTCAAACCGACGACGCAGCAACTGCAGGCGTTTTATCAAGCGCACCGGACGACCTATCAGTCGCCGGAGCGGCGGGGCCTGGGGCTGGTGCTGGCCAACACCGCGCAATTCGCGGCCAAGATCCAACCCGCGGCGGCGCAGATCCAGCAGTACTATCAAGCGCACCTGGCGCAGTACACGTTTCCGGAGCGCGTGCGCATCGCCCACATCCTGCTGAAGACCAGCAGCGACACGCCGGCGCAGCTCAAGAAGGCGCACGCGTTGGCGGACAAAATCGAAAGCCAGCTCCATTCCGGGGCGAAGTTCTCGGCCTTGGCGAAGAAGTACTCGCAAGACGACGCCACCGCCTCGCAGGGCGGAGATATCGGCTGGGTGACCCAGGGCCGGTTGTATCCCGCGGTGGAAAAGGCCGCGTTCGCGCTGCCGGTGGGCCAGGTTAGCGGCGTGATCTCCACGCCCTATGGGCTGGAAATCGTGAAGGCCGAGGCGCACCAAGCGGCGCACGTCGAGTCGCTGGCGCAGGCGGCGAGCGAGATCAGCAGCGACATCCAGCAGTCCCAGGCGGCGCAACTGGCGCAGAAAGCGATCAATGAGGCGCAAGCCGAGGCCAGTTCCAAACCGCTGACGAAGGTGGCGGCGGAATATGGACTGCAATATATCCCCATTCCGCCGGTGAGCAATACCGACCCCATCACCGGCATCGGCATCAACCCGCAGTTTGAAAGCAACGTCTTCGGCGCCAGCCTGCACGGCGTGACGCCGGTGGTGCAGGTGCCGGCGGGATACGCCTTCGCGCAAATCACCGCCATCGAGCCGGCGGCGACAGAGCCGTTCCGCCAGGTGCAGCGCCAGGTGGAATCGGCCTATCGCAAGCAGGCCGCGGCAAAACTGGCCGCGCGCCAGGGCAAAGAGCTGGCGGCGGCGGCGAAGAAAGCCGGATTGAAGGCAGCGGCGGCCAAGATGCACATCGCGGTGAAAACCAGCCCGCCGCTGACGCGCGATGGCAGCCTGCCCAAAGTGGGCGCGGTGAAGCCGCTGGCCGCGAGCCTGTTCCGGCTGAAGCCCGGCGAGGTGGGACCGCCGACGGCGGTACACGGAATGACGGTGGTGTACCAGTTACAGGCCCTCCAGCCGCCGGCGCCAGGAGCATTCGCGCGGCAGCAGCAGGCGATCGAAACTTCCTTATTGCAACAAAAACAGAGCGCGGCGTTTGACGCCTTCGAAGATCATTTGCGGGCGCGGATGATCAAGAAAGGCAGAATCAAGATCAACGCCAACGTATTGAAGGCCACGCTCGGCCAACTGTCCAACCAGAGTTAGGCGCCGGCGGCGCGAACCCACGATGCCCCACGCGAAAACTCCCGTTGGTGTGCTAGGCGCGACCGGAGTAGTCGGCCAACGGTTGCTGTCCCTGCTAGAAGATCACCCCTGGTTTGAGCCGGTCTGGCTGGCGGCTTCGGGACGGTCCCGGGGCGCGACCTATGCCGAAGCGGTGCGGTGGCACCTCGCTTCGCCGCTGCCCGCGGCGTTTGCCGGCATGGAGATGCAAGAGGCCGCGCCGGAGGGCTGTCCCGCACGATTGGTCTTCTCCGCCCTTGATTCCGGGCCGGCCGCGGAGTTGGAGCCGCGTTTCGCCGCCGCCGGACACCTGGTGATTTCCAACGCCAGCGCGCTGCGCATGCGCCACGACGTGCCCTTGCTGATTCCGGAGGTCAACCCGGAGCATCTGGCCCTGCTGCGGCAGCAGCGGGAGTATGCTCACCGCGGCGGCGTCGTCACCAACCCGAACTGCTCAACGGTGGGCCTGGCGATGGCGCTGGCGCCGCTGGAGCGGGCGTTCGGCTTGGAGCAGGTGTTCGTCACCACGCTCCAGGCGGTCAGCGGCGCCGGCTACCCGGGCGTGGCGTCACTGGACATCTTGGGCAATGTGGTGCCGCTGATTCCGGGCGAGGAGGAGAAGCTGGAAACCGAATCCGCCAAGATCCTGGGCACGCTGCAAGACCAGGGCGGCATCGTTCCGGCTAACATCGCCATCTCCGCGCAGTGCAACCGGGTGCCGGTGCTGGATGGGCATATCGAGGCGGTGGCGGTGAAACTGCGGCGACGGGCGCCGCTAGCCGAAGTGCGGGACGCGCTGGCCCGGTTCCGCGGCCGGCCGCAAGAATTACAGCTCCCAACCGCGCCCTCCTCGCCGTTGGAAATCGCCAGCGGCGCCGACCGGCCACAACCGCGGCGGGACGTGGAGAACGGCAGGGGCATGACGGTTACGGTCGGACGCTTGCGGCCCTGCCGCGTGCTGGACTACAAGTTCATCGTGCTTTCGCACAATACGCTGCGCGGCGCCGCGGGCGCAGCCTTGTTGAATGCGGAACTGATTCACGCCGAGGGCTGGTAACCCCTCCCCATGCTGGTGATGAAATTCGGAGGAACGTCGGTGCAGGACGCCGCGGCGCTGCGCCGCCTGGCAGCGATTGTCGCCGACCGGCGCCGGGAAATGCCCGTGGTGGTGGTGAGCGCGCTAGCCGGCGCCACCGACCGGCTGATCGAGCTGGCCACGCTGGCGCTGCACGGACAAGGGGATTTTGCGGCCGCCTCGCTGGCGGCGCTGCGCGAGCGGCACCTGCGAGTGCTCGCCGACCTGGGCGGCGGCACCGGGCGGGAACGGGAGGAATTGCATACGGCGTTCGCCGCACTGGGCGAACTGCTGCGCGGCATTTCCGCCGTGGCGGAACTGACGCCCCGCACGCGCGACGCCGTGGTGGCTTACGGCGAACGGCTGTCGCCGATCCTGGCGCAGCACGCCCTAGCCGCCGCCGGTCTGCCGGCGGCCACGGCGGACGCGCGCCGCGTCATCATCACCGACGAGCGCTTTACCGCCGCGCAGCCGCTGGAGGGGGAGATCCAGCGCGCCGCGGCCACCGAACTACAGCCGCTGCTGGCCGCGGGTTCGATTCCGGTGCTGGGCGGCTTTATCGGCGCGACGCGCCGCGGCGTCGGCACGACGCTGGGCCGCGGCGGATCGGATTTTTCCGCCGCCATCCTGGGAGCCGCGCTGGGGGCGGAGCGAATCGAAATCTGGACCGACGTGGATGGGATGCTCACCGCCGATCCGCGCATCTGCCCGGACGCCCGGCGCATTCAGCGCATCAGTTTCGCGGAGGCGGCGGAGTCCGCATATTTTGGCGCCAAGGTTCTGCACCCGGCCACGCTGCTTCCGGCCATGCGCAAGAACATTCCGGTCTGGGTGCTCAACTCCCGGAACTTTCACCCCGGCCCGCCGGATCCCGCCATTACCGGCACGCTGATCACCGCCCGCAATGCGGGACGCGCCGCGCGGAACACCGATCCCGGCGCGACGGTGGCCTGCATTTCCAGCAAACGCAAAGTGGCGGTGATCGACATCGTTTCGACGCGAATGCTGCTGGCGCATGGATTCATGAAGGCGATCTTCGACGTTTTCGCCGCGCACCAATGCCCGGTGGACATGATCTCGACCTCCGAGGTCAGCGTGTCACTGACGGTGGCGGACACGGCGCAGTTGCCGGCCATCGCCGACGCGCTGGGGCGCTTCGCGGAGGTGCGCTATGAGGGACGCAAGGCCATCGTCTGCCTGGTCGGCGGCGGCATGCGCAACACTCCGGGAGTGGCCGCGGCGGTATTCTCGGCCTTAGGGAACATCAATATCCGCATGATTTCCCAAGGCGCCTCCGAGATGAACATCAGCCTGGTGATCGAAGACGACGACGTGCCGCAAGCAGTGGAACGGCTGCACGCGCGGTTTTTTCCCGCCGCCGCCGCGGCGGACTGATTGCTCGGCCGCAGGAGCCGCAGATGCGCCGCCCGGAACAATCCATCGCCGCCGCACTGGCGCTGACCATCGGAGTGACGGTGCTGTTCCGGCTGGCGCTGCCCTCCCTGAACGCCATGAGCGTGGGCTTCGCCTATCTCTTGGTGGTGCTGGGCGTGGCCAGCGGGTGGGGCCTGGCCGCGGCGCTCGCGGCCAGCGTGGCCGCCACCGCTCAGCTCAACTTCTTCTTTCTCCCCCCGGTGGGCAGCCTGACCATCCAGGACCCGCAGAACTGGGTCGCGCTGACGGTATTCCTAGCCACGGCAGTGGTGGCCAGCCGCTTGTCGGCGACCGCGGAGCGGCGCGCGGCCGAAGCCGAGGCGCAGCGCAACGACGCGGCGCGGCTCTATGACCTGAGCCGGGCGATTTTGCTGGCCAACCCCAGCGAAGAAACGTCGGACTTGGAGCGGGCGCTGATCCACATCTTCGGGATGCGGGACGCGCGCATCGAGGTCGGCGCGGTGGCCAAAGCCGCCGCTCCGGGAGCGTTCAACATGCACTGGCGGCTGCGGGTGGGCCAGCACGAGGTCGGGGCATTGCACTTGGAAGGACCGCCGCTAGGCGCCGAGACGGCCGAAGCCATCGCCGGCATGGTCGCGATCGCGCTGGAAAGCGCGCAGTTGCGGGCCGAAACCACCCGGCTGTCGGCGCTGCGCGCCGGCGATGCGCTGAAATCGGCGCTGCTGGATTCCTTCACCCATGAGTTGCGCACACCGCTGACGTCGGTGAAGGCCGCCGCCAGCGCCCTGCGCAGCCAGCCGGGAATGGCCGCCGAGGCCCGGGAGGAACTGGCGGCGGTGATGGAAGAAGAGTCGGATCGGCTGGATGGCTTGCTGGAAAACATGCTGGACATGGCGCGCATTGAAGGCGGCGGCCTGCAAACGGAACGGCGGCCGCAAGCCGTCGAGCTGCTGATCCGCGAGAGCTTGGCGCAGCGGCCGTGTCCCGCGCGACGCGTGGAGCTGGACCTGGCTCCGGACTTACCTCCAGTCTTGGCGGACGGACCTCTCTCCGCCCGCGCTTTGGCGCAGTTGCTGGCCAATGCCGACGCTTATTCTCCACCGGCCGCGCCGGTTCGGATCACGGCCAGGCGCGAGGAGGCCGGCGTGCGGCTGGAGGTGCGCGACTTGGGGCCGGGGTTTCCGCCGGCGACGCTGGCGCATGCGTTCGAAAAATTTCATCGCGCGCCGCTGGCCCGCCAGTTGCGACCGGAGGGGCTGGGGATGGGATTGGCCATCGCGCGCGGATTGATTGAGGCGCAGGGCGGCGCCATCGGCGCCGCCAACGCCAGCGAAGGCGGCGCCCGGGTGTGGTTCACGCTGCCCGCCGCCGTGCCGCATGCCGCGCAACCGGCGCCCAGGACGGTTGCGTCGTGAGCTCCGCCCGCATCCTGGCGGTGGATGATGCACCGCAGATTCGCCGCGTTCTGAAAACCACTCTCGTGTCCGCCGGCTACGAGACGCTGACCGCGGCCACGGGCGAGGAAGCCCTAGAGATGTTCGCTCGCCATCACCCGGACTTGGTCATTTTGGATTTGGCCTTGCCAGACGTTGGCGGCGTGGAGGTCTGCCGGCAGTTGCGACGGAGCACGGACACCCCGATCCTGATCCTATCGGTGCGGGGCGCGGAAGCGGATAAGATCGAGGCCTTGGACGCAGGCGCGGACGACTATTTGACCAAGCCGTTCGGCGCCGGTGAATTGCTGGCCCGCATCCGTTCCTCGCTGCGCCGCGCCGTGCCCGCCGCGGGCACCCTGCTCGAAGCTGGGCCCATCCGCTTGGACGCTGCCGCCCGCCGGGCGTGGAATGGCGACGAGGAACTGAAGCTCACGCCCAAGGAATTCGATCTCTTGCGCCAGTTCGCCTCGCAGCCGGGCCGCGTCCTGACGCATCGCGCCCTGCTGCAAGCGGTGTGGGGACCCGACTACGGCGAACAGACCGAGTACCTGCGCGTCTTCGTCAACCAGCTGCGCAAGAAGATCGAGTCCGATCCCAGCCGGCCGCAGTTGCTGCGCACCGAACCGTGGGTTGGCTATCGCCTGCTACCGCCCGAGTAGCACGACCGGCGCCGTATGCGCCCACCACGGCGCGCGGCACAGCCATACGATTGAGGTTGGCGGGCGCGGGCCCCAGCCCCGCAGCCATGGCCCGGGCCTTTACACCGCTTTTAGCTTCTCTTTACGACTTCCTAACGGCGCTTCTGGCACGCTGGGGTCGTCACATCGGAGGAAGCGCGTGTTGGACCTGCTGTTCATCGCCATCGGCGTCGGGCTCTTTCTGGCGGGCCGGGCATATGTCCGCTTCTGCGAGTGGAGTTAGCGATGGAATTCACCTACGGATTGGCGGGGATCGTAGTTCTTGGACTGTTTGCCTACTTTTTTTTTTCCCTGCTGCGGCCCGAGAAATTCTTAATTACCGTCCTCGGCATCGCGCCGATCGTCCTCTTATTTCTCATCCTCCTGGCCCTTGCGCAACCGGTCGTCGG
>OFHJ01000112.1_pt1 | contig 33897 bp, 23 predicted proteins | sample 1522001 | NCBI WGS metagenome assembly OFHJ01 (sample SAMEA2464838, study PRJEB22497) | soil metagenome | biome: Grassland; feature: Farmland; material: Clay | place: Australia | collected 2013-02-01 | depth 1.2 m | reverse complement strand
CCTCAATGGCCGAATAGCCCTTGGCCAGCGCCTGGCGCAGCGCCGCCATGGCCGCTTGCGGATGGTGGCCGATCGTGTCCACGACGGCTTGGATATAGATCAGATCAAGGTCACTGGCGTCTATGCCCCGGGCCCGGCGGATTTCCGCGCCAGCGCGACCGGGGTGACCATCCTTGGCTTGGTAGAGCGCCAGGCTGCCCAGGGCATCCGCGTCACGCGGATTGACCTGGAGCTGCTGATAAACGCGTGCGATCGCCTTTTGATAGGTCGCGTCCGCCAACGCCTTTTGCCCGGTCCAACGATAGGCGTCGGCGAGGTTGCCCAACATCCGCGCGGAGCGTGGGCTCAGCGCCACGGCTTTTTGGAACAAGGGCACGGAGGCGGCGTATTGGTGCAGGTAGAAGCGGGCAAAACCAAGATTGCCATAGGCCGAGGCGTTGGGGTGCAGCTTCACCGCTTGCTGGAGGGGAGCGATGCTGGCGGCGTATTGGCCCTCGCCGAGCAACGCTCCGCCGGCATTTAAATACCCCAAGGCGTTCGCGGGCGCGAGTTGGTTGACGCGTTGGTATTGCTGTAACGCCGCGGGGTAGTTGCCGAGTTCAAACTGGGCGTTGCCCAGCAGCAGGTGGTTCAGCCAGAAATAGGGATTGATGCGGACGGCGTGACGATACGCGCCGAGGGCGGGAGCGGATTGTCCGGCATCCAGGTAGGTTGCCCCTAACACGCGATAGGCGTCATCCGAGTTGGGCGCGAGGCGGAGCGCGCGCTGCAATTGCCGCACGGCGGCGGCAGTTTTGCCCGTGGCGCGGAGCACATTGCCGAGAGCGAACAGCGCTTGGGGCTGTTTGGGGCCGAGGCGGGCTGCGGTTTGGGCCGCGGCGGCCGCCTTGCTGGCAAAAAGGCTGTTGCTGCTGAGATGGTAGAGGATCAGGTCGGCGCCGGAAAGTCCCGCATAGGCCAAGGCGAAATTAGGATCCTTGTCGGCCGCTTGGCTGTAGAGTTGGGCCGCCTGCTTCGCCTCGGCCTGCGTCTGGCCGTGGCGGAGGATTTGCTGTGCGCGGAGATAAAGGTCGTACGCGGCCAGATTCTCGGTCGGATGGGCGGCCGCGACGGCGACGGCGGAATGCGCCGGTTGCAGCTGCAACGCGGCCACTACGCCGGAATAGATGTTGTCCTCCAAGGTGAACAGATCGCCAGTGGAACCGGTGAACTGCCGCGACCAGAGACGGGCCCCGGTGCGCGCGTTGTCCACATCCACGATCACGCGCAGTTGATTTTGCGCTTGCTCCAAATCGCCGTGGACGACAATGTTGGCGCCCACGTCGCGGGCCACGGTGGGCCATGGTTTAGCGGCGACGCCGCGCAGGTCGGCCCGGCTGATCAGGTGCACGCGGTGCGCGGTGAAGAGGCGGGCGGAGAGAGAATCGGAGATGCCTTGGGCGAGAAACCCATGCGCGCCGGAGTCTTGCTGAAACGGCAGTATGGCGATGTATTTGCCCTGGGACAACGGCGGAATGGATCCGGGAATCGGCGCTCCTCGCACGCCCGCCGTGGTGGCGGAGGAATGGCCGTGCCATACCAGCCATCCCACCGCCGCGGCCACCAGCACGACCACCGCGGCCGCGCCGATTTGCCATGGGCGCGGGCGGCGGCCATAGCCGGGCGTGGCCGCCCAGGTGACGGCGGCGGCCCCCGGCGGCGCGGCGCCGGTCAGATCCGCCAAGGCCGCCGCGGCGCTGGGATAGCGATCCTCGGGGCGGGTGGCGATGCAGCGCAGGATCACGCGGCGCAGCGGCGCGGGCAGCGCGGGATCCACTTCGGCGGGATCGCGCGGCTGGGTATTGACGCGCTGGTACATCAGCTCCAGCGCCGTATTGCCCGGAAAGGGCGTAGCGCCGGTTGCCATCTCATACAGGATCAACCCGAAGCTGTAGATGTCCCCGCGCGCGTCCACGGGTTTGCCTTGCACCTGCTCTGGAGACATATAACGTGGCGTCCCCAGGATGGCGCCGGCTTGCGTCATCATGGCCTGGCTGGCGTCGGCGGATTTGGCCAAGCCAAAATCCGTGACGTAAACGGCGCCGCTTTTGTCGAGGAGCAGGTTTTGCGGCTTTAGATCGCGGTGGACCACTCCCTGTTCATGGGCGGCGGCCAGCGCCGCCAGAATCTCGGCGCCGATTCTTGCCGTTTCCTCGGGGGGAAGCTTTTTTTCGCGGCGCATGCGGCGAAACAAGTCCTCGCCCTCGATGTAGGCCATGGAAATGAACTTGACTCCGCCGGCTTCGCCCAAGTCATGAATGCGGAGCACGTTTTTTTGCGAGATGCGGCTGGCGAGGAGGAGCTCCTGTTTAAAGCGCCGCATCATCTCCGCATCCGCCGCCAGCGCAGGGAGAATGATCTTCAGCGCGACCCGGCGGTCAAGATCGCGGTCGTAGGCGAGGTAGACGCGCCCCATGCCGCCTTCGCCCAGAAGCCGCTCAATGCGATAGCGGGGGCCAAAATCTTGGCCCGGCTCGGGAATGCCGTACTGCTGGCCCGACGCGGTGGCCTGGGGCCAAGCGCTGCCGGTTGGTGGAGGCAGGGTAGGGGTGGAATCTGGATCCGAGGCCGCCCCCGAGGCGCGCGGGGGCAAGGGGGGAGTGGCGTCTGGTCCAGCGGACGTTCGCCGCGGCGGCAGCGTCGGGGTATCATCCGCGGCCCAGTCGCCGGCCGACCAATCTATCGCCGAGCCACAGGCGGCGCAGGTTTGACCGTCGGCGGGGATTTCTTCACCGCATTGGGGACAGGCTACGGACACCGCTGTAGGCATTATCCCCTAGCCGCGCCTACAGGCAACACGATCGGCCAGCTCAGCGCGGCCCGAGCGGCGCCCTAGCCTCCGGACTTTTGTGGCGCTGGCGCCTCGCGAGGCGCTTCCTGCATCGGCTTGGGCTGCATGGGTTCGTCGTCGGCGCGGAACTTTGTGGCGACGTGATGCATTAACACCCGCACCGCCGCACGGGCATCCTCGCTGGGATCGTTTTTCCAGTGAAAGATGGCATTCACTAGCACTTGTTGGCCGCGGACAAAATCTTCTTGGCGGCAGGTATGGCGCTTGTCGGCGCGTTTCCGCGCGCCGGAGCGCGCGTGCGGCTGCATGGAAATAATTTCACCCATGGGAAATAGTTGGATGCGGAGACAAAGACCTCGGATCGCCCGTCGGAAAGTCTGCTGGCGGCCGGGCGTCAATACCGCGATGATGGGACATGACCTTCTCTGGTGCAAGGATTCTTGCGCTGGATTTTGGCGCGCGGCGAATCGGGCTTGCCATTAGTGATCCTTTGGGGTTAACCGCCCAAGGTCTGCCTACTTTGGAACGGAGCAATCGGGAGCAAGACCTGGCTGCATTGCTGGCGCTGGCGCGGGAGCGGGAGGTAACGCTCTGGTTAATGGGCCTGCCACTCCACCTCAGCGGCGCCGAAGGCGCCCAGGCGCAGAAGGTACGGACCTTTGGCGCACGATTGGCAGCGCGCAGCGGTCTCCCGGTGGAGTATTGGGATGAGCGTCTGACCACGGTTTCCGCGCAGCGCGTGCTGCGCGAGGCGGAACTGAGCCTCGCCAAACGCCGCCAGGCGGTGGACCGGCTAGCGGCGGTGGTGCTCCTGCAAAGCTATCTCGAGGCGCACCGCGCCTAAACCAGCAGCGTATCGTCCCTGGCGGGTGTGAATTGGGGACCGGCGGGAAAGCCGATTGCGTGCCACGGCCCGTGCATGCGCGGTTCAAGGGCCAAACGCACGATGGCGGGTGGGGAATCGTGCGCAAGGGAACGACTTGCTGGAACTTTGCGCCAAATGGATGCAATAGGCGATATCCGGACTACGTTGGCGAGTGTGAAACCGCAGTAAATATCCGGTGACTTTTTCGCTGGTAGTTCCGTATTGCACACCAAAACCCATGTCCCGACTCACTGCCTTTGCCGTTGTGGCCGCTTTGGTAGCCACGCCGTTATTTCCTGCCGGGGCGCAGTCGGCGCCGCCCGACCCGCGAGGCATTCTGGCTGCCGCACGTTCCGCCGCTGGTCCGGCGCCACAGAGGCAGAACTTGGAGCTCGGCGGCGCCTTTCGCACGGAAATGCCCGGCGGGCGGCAGATGCAGGGAAAGTTGCAGCTGCGATTTCTTGCCCCGCAGCGATATCAACGCAGTCTGTCGATGCGCTTGCCGTTTGGCCAGATCCAAACGACCCAGACGTTGGATGGAGACACGGTTTGGATGCATGTGCAGCATCCCGCTTTCGGGGGACGTTTCCGGGCGTTCCGCGGTGGCCGCCGGCACATGACCGCGGCAGAACGGGAACAGTTTCGCCAGCGGATGGAGGCGCGGCAAAAGCGGATGCTAATGGCGCAATGGGCGCGGGGTGAACTGGAGTTTTTTCTCCAGCCGCCGCCGGGGACTACGTTGCGTTATGCCGGTTTGGCTAAGGCTCCGAATGGCGTGACCGCGGACATGATCGCGGTCTCGGATCCCGCCTGGGGCGCGCATGCCGGAGCGGTGACGCTATTTCTTGATAGGCGGAGCCACCGGTTGCTGATGATGTCCTATCAGGGCATTTCGCCCCGTGCCTTCTTCGCGGCGCGCGGTGGTCCTCCGGGCGGGCCAGGGCGGTTTGCCGGCGGTCGGCCGCCGCGGCCGAAGCCGAGAACGGTGTTCGTGCATTTCACCCACTGGCGGAAAATCCAGGGCCATTGGTTCCCCACGGAGATCACGCAATCGGCCAATGGCAAGACCTTTGCGGAATGGGACATCAAAACGGTTCGTTTGAACTCGCCGAAGCTTACGGCGCGGGTGTTCCAAAAGCCGTGACTCGCAAGCGCCTTTGCGTGTTGACTCTGCTCGCCGTGGCGCCATGGGCGCCGACGCGGTTAGCGGCGCAACGGCGCGGTCCTACCCTGGCCGCTATCAGCGCCGGCGCGGCCCGCGTTCAGGTCACAGTGTTCGATCCGAGCGGGGCCGTGATTCCCCACGCCCAGGCGGAGCTAGGGCCGGTACCGCAGGGCAAATCCGCGCATGCTGCGCCCGCGACCGCAACCACCACACTGACCAATGCGGATGGGCAGGCAACATGGTCCCAACTGGCGCCCGGCCCGCGCGAATTGCATGTGAGCGCGGCAGGGTTTCAGCCGGCAACGGCGCTGGTGCAGGTGCGGCCCGGGCTGAATCGCTTTGCCGTGCATCTGGTGCTGGCCGCGGTGCGGCAGCAGGTGAACGCTAAGGCGCCAGCGCTGGCCAACCCCGCCAGTACGGCATTTTCCTTCGTGCTTACGCCGCAGCAGATTCAGCAACTTCCTGACGATCCTGACCAATTCCAGCAGGCGCTGCAAGCGCTAGCCGGTCCGGCGGCGGGGCCGGAAGGGCCGACCATGGTGGTGGACGGCTTCAGCGGCGGCCAACTGCCGCCCAAATCGCAGATTCAGCAAATCATCATTGATCTCAACCCCTATTCCGCCGCTAACCATACCGCGACCGGCGCCCGTATCGAGATCTTTACCAAGCCGGGCGTCGGCGCCTGGCATGGGCAGATGGATGCAGCGGGGCGGAACACGACGTTTGACGCGCGCAATGCATTTTCTCCGGTGGCAACGCCGGAGGCTTACCGGCGATTTGGCATCAATCTCGAGGGTCCGCTGCAAGCCCATGAGAGCTCGGTCTTTCTGTCTTGGCGGGATCTGCCGACCTATGATTCCAGCACCATTCTGGCCACAACGCCCACCGGCTTGGTGCAAAGCCTGCAAATCCAGCCGGCCAAGGAGGTGTTTGGCCGCGTGCAACTTAACCAGGCCCTGAGCGCCACCCAAGTGCTACGCGTGGAATACCAGCGCAATTATCATTCCGCCGACGAGCAGGGCGTGGGCGGGTTGGCCCTGCCCTCGCGAGCTTATTCCACCAGCAGCCTGGAGAACTTGCTGCGCCTCTCCATCACGGGCTCCATCGGTCTCCATGCCGTCAACCAGATGCGGTTCCAGGCAGACTGGCAAACGAGCGGCGAGGAATCCGCGAATAATGCACCGGCGATCAGTGTCGCCGGCGCCTTCCAAGCCGGCGGGGCGCAATTACAAACCGTGAGCGATTCCAGCGACTGGCAATTGGACGACGAACTCGACGAATCGCTGGGGGCGCATGTTCTCCACGTGGGTTTTCGCGTGAACCAAGGCGTCTACCAGTTCGAAGACGCGTCCAACGCCCTCGGTTCCTTCACCTTTCCCACCTTGGCCGCCTATGAGGCCGACTTGCCGAACCTGTTCACGCAACGCGTGGGCAATCCCTGGGTGGGGTTTCCCTTCGTGCAATGGGCAGGCTTCATCGAAGACGATTGGCAGGTCAACAACCGTCTCTCCGTAAGTCTGGGGGCCCGGTATGAGGGGCAGTCCGATGTTGCCGACCGGCACGCCTGGGCGCCGCGGATGATGCTCACTTGGGCGCCATTCGGCGGCCAAACGCTGGTGCGCATGGGCGGGGGAATATTCAATGATTGGTTGGACTCCAGCACGTACAGCGACACTTTGTTGGACAACGGCGTGCAGCAGTACGACCTCACGATTTTGAATCCGGGCTACCCCGATGCCGCGACCAGCGGCACGCCGCACATTCTTCCGCCGAGTATTATTTCCATGGCGCCGAATTTGCTGCTGCCCTATCGCGAGCAAGGCTCGGTGATGGTGTCCCATCCGTTTGCCGGCGGGTTTCGCCTAATGACCGGCTATTTCTACCAGCGCGGCGTGCATGAACTGCGCAGCCGCAATCTCAATGCGCCGCTGCCTGGGACCGATACGGTGCCGTTTCCGGGTCAAGGAAACCTCGACCAGATCGAATCCGACGGCAATTCGTTGTATCAAGCCTGGCGCGTCGGGATCATGCATTTCTCTCCGCGGCTGTTTTTTGCCATCAATTATGCGCTGGCGCAATCGCTGGACGATAACAGCGGGGCGCTCAGCTTGCCCGCCAACAACTACGACTTGGCGGCCGAGTGGGGCCCGTCCTCGAACGATTCCACGGACCGGTTTTTCGGTCTGATGAATCTGGGGCTGACGCGCTCGGTGCGGCTTTTCACCATGTTTCGTGCGCAGTCCGCCCTGCCGTACAACATCACCACGGGGGCGATCAGCCAAAATGGGCAGACCAATACGCGTCCACCTGGGGTGGGCCGCAATTCTGCGCGGGGCTTGCCGCAATGGGATATGGACACGCGGCTGAGCTGGACATACGGATTTGGCGGCGCGCCGACAGGGCCGAGAGCCGGTCCGGGCAGCCGCGTGGTTCGCTTACGCGGACCTGGAGGCGGCCCGGGTGGCGGTGGCGGGCCCCGCGGAGGCCCTCGTGGCGGGGGGCGGTTCTTTGGCGGTAGGCCCGGTAGTAGTGATGAACGCTACAGTTTGGAGTTCTATCTCCAGGCCTATAACGTGTTCAACAATGTCAACTTCACCAGCTTTGACGGAGTCTTGGGATCACCCCTGTTTGGGCAACCCTTGGGGGCGCAGGCCGGGCGGCGACTGGAAGCGGGGCTGTGGTTCCGGTTTTAAGCCCGTTGCCGTATCGCGTTCAATAGCGCACGGGAGCGAGGTCCTGACGGAGAGGAATGGGTAGCCGGAGAGCGCCCTCCGGCTACCCAGGAAGGATCGAAAGGCAGGGTTCCCAACCCGTGCGCCGCCTTGAAAGCGGACAGGCGAGCCAGGACACTCAGCTAGATGCATTCCTCATCGGAGACGCTGGCTGGCTTCGGAACGCACCGTTGCGCTGCCGCCCAAAATGGTGCGCAGCGTCGCTGCCTTGCGGGTGGGCTTATTTGGTGACCAATACTTCGCGCAGGTGGTCCCGCGCCAGAAAAAATTTAATGGCGCGAAAATCGCCAAAGAGGCGCTCGATGGCGCGATTATTGAGCGCGCGGGCGATGGGCAATGGCGGACCGGCGCGCAATTCGAGATGCTCGGCATCGTGGATGTGATAACGCAGACGGGGCTGCGGGGTAGTTTCGGCGCGGGCGTGGAAATAGGCCAGGGCCATGCCTCCCGGTTTAAAGCTCTGGGCGAGGCGGGAGACCAATGGTTGCAGTACTTCCTCGGGCAGGTAATCGAGGAGATCCCACAGCAGCGCGCCATCCAAGCTATCCGCGGCATAGTTGATGTTCGCCGCCAGGAACGCCGCGGTATTTAGTTCCGGCCCGTTCTCCGTGGAAGATTGAAATCGGGAATCGGCGCTGGCCAGCAGCAAATCCTCATGCAGGACCTTTTGGCCGAGACTGCTCACGTAGCTGATGTTCGCACTCGACGTCGGGCCCAGGTCGAGAATCGCCAGGCCCTCCTCCCGCTGCCAGGCGCGGGTGAGTTCGCGTAGTCCGTTGCTGTGGCGTAGCGCCGGTTTGGCGGCAGCCGAAGGTGCCGCTGGGCCGACGCCACCGCTCAGAACGGTTCGAACTCGTTGCAGCCACTCCATCGTAGATTCTGGGTTTAGCTGCCCACCGTCTTCGGTTTGGCCGGCGCCGGCAGCGAAGGGGCAGCGGCGGCTGGGCTGGCAGCGCCCGCGGCTTGCATTGCCGCCGGTTTGACTTGAATGTCAATGTTTCCCTTGAAGTAGGCGCCGTCCTCAATAGATATCCTGGCTAGCTTCATATCTCCCAAGACGGAACCGCTTTTCTTGATTTCGACCCGGTCCTGCACCTGGATGTTGCCGTGCAATTGGCCATAGACGACTACCTCGCGGGCCGTGACATTCGCTTGGATTTTGCCCAAGGGGCCCACGGTTAAACGCTGATTCGGCAGGTGAATGGTTCCCCGCAGTTGACCGTCAATGGTCAGGTCTTCCTCGCCGGTCAACTCTCCTTGAATCTGTATGGTTTTGCCCAGCAAGGCTCCCTCGCCGCGAAAATCTGCACTGGTGGTCACAATTTCCCTCCGGTAATGCCGCTCTGGCCAATTCTACGGAATTCAGCACGCATCTCAAATGCAATTGCAAGTTCTCCGGGGCCGGGCGAGCCGTGCTGGCAGCCCCAGTCCGGGTGCAGGAATCGAATCCCGCAAACGGAGAACGGCCGGGAGGCGAGGGGAAATGGCTGAAAAGGTGAAGCGCTTGGGTTTGGAGCGCGACTATCGCACGTACATCTATTTTCTGGACGGCAACGGCAATGTTTGGCGCGCCGCCAAACCGCGCGGTCCAACACCGCCCGCGGCAAACGCGCGGGAGATCATCGTGCCCCACGCCGTGCAACGTGATAAGGACTACCTTTATTTTTTGGATAAGGACGGCGATATTTCCCGCTCGCCTCGTCTTGGCCGCAGGGGGCGAGCCGCCTAGCCGCTTGCCGTGGCGGGTCACTTGCTTACGGAGCCATGATCGTTTTCCGTCATGCCCGAACTCGGGTACGGCTGGCAGAGCTGGTGGCCGAGGTCAGAGCTGATTTGCCCTGTCCGGTTGCGGCGGCGAGCCCAGCGGCGGCGGACGGCGCCAATTTGCGACTGTTGTTGGCGGCTAGCGCGCTGGAATGCGCCCTGTCCGATCATTGGGGTAGGGAAGAGGACGAGCAGCGGCCGGTGCAAAGGGCGGCCGTGGAGTTTTCGGTTGCGGCGGCGGAGCTCTACCTAGAGTTGCGTCCGCAGCGGACGCCGTTTGCCGCCTTCACGGCGCTGGCGCAGGGGCTGCCGCCGCTGGGGACGATGGTCGTCGCGTCGCGGCCCGAGGGGTTCCGGTACTATGCGTTGAGCCCCGCGTCGTACGTCGAGCCGGCACGGCGGCTGGCGGCGGCACGTCCGCATGGGCCGGTGCTGATCATTGGCCTGCGAACGATTGGGAGCACCTTGGCTCCGGTGGTGGCGGCGGTACTGCGATCCACGGGTCGCCGGTGCGAAGTGCTGACCGTACGTCCTCACGGTCACCCCGAGGACCGCGTATATCGCGTTGGCGCGGCTTTAACGCGTTACATCCAACAATGGCCGGGGCTGGTTGCCGTGGTGGATGAAGGCCCGGGGCTGAGCGGCTCTTCCTTCGGGGGAGCGGTGCGGTGGATCCAGGCCCATGGCGTCAGCCCCAGCCGCATTGTATTACTGCCGAGCTGGAATCCCGACGGCAAGCGTCTTTGCCACACGGTCGTCGCTCGGGAGTGGGACCAATGGTGTAAGTTTCCCGCGAGCGAGGTGGTGCCGAGGCGTGGCTGGGGCCGGGACCTGAGCGGCGGCAGATGGCGGATCTTGCTGCCGAGGTTGCGGCATGTACCGGTGTGGCCGCAAGAAGAACGGGTCAAATTTCTTGCCCGCAACGGTCGTTGGCTGTACAAGTTTTCGGGGCTTGGCCGGGCCAACGCGGAAGCCGCGGAACGGTCGCGCGCATTGGCAGACCATGGCTTCTCAGTTTCCGCGGTTTGCGAAGGCGAGGGTTGGTTGCGCCTTCCCTGGCAGGCAGCGCGCCCCCTGCAGGATGCGGAATGCCGCACGGAGGTTTGGGCCCGCTGGGCGGGCTCCTACTTTGCCTTTCTACGCTCCGCATTCGCTGCCGGGCCGCCGCAGCCACCCAGCGCTGAATTGCAGGCCATGACCGCCGCCAACGTGCGCGCCTTGGCCGGAGCGCCGCCCCCTCCGCTGCCTCCGGAGGCTCCGCCGGTGCGGTTGGATGGCCGCGTGATGCGGCACGAATGGGCCGTGCGAGCGGACGGAAGCTATGTAAAATTTGACGCCTTGGACCATGGCGATGACCATTTTTTTCCCGGGCCAGCCGACATCGCATGGGATTTGGCCGGCGTGGAAGCGGAGTTCGGCGAAACATGCGCCCAGGCAGTCATTGCCGCCTATGAATCCCGCAGCGGTGACCGCGAGTTGCTTGCCCGCCTGCCGTGGTACCGAGTCGCCTACGCTGCGTTCCGGACGGCATTTGCGGCGTTCGCCCAGGAACTGGTCGGATCCGCTGACGCGGCAGGATTCCGGCGGGAATACTCTCGCTACCTGGGGCGCCTCCAGCGCGCCTTGGCGGCGACCTCCGCCGTATCGCACCGGCAAAGGTGATCACACGGCGGAGCGGGGCCAGCGCAGGCAGGTGCTAGCATGAGGGAGATGCCGCCGGTTGCTCCCGCCCCACTCTCCGCCGCCGACGCCTGGTCCATCGCCGGCCGGGAGTTTCACTCCCGGTTGATCGTTGGCACCGGCAAGTACGCCAGCTTTCAGCAGACCGCGGAGTGCATTCGCGTCTCCGGTGCGGAGATGGTGACGGTTGCGGTGCGCCGCGTCAACATCACTCGCCGCGGAGAGGAGAACTTGCTTGACTACCTGGATCCCGCCAGGATCCATATTCTGCCCAATACGGCTGGCTGCTTTAACGCTGAGGACGCCATCCGCACCGCCCGCCTGGCGCGCGAGGCGCTGGAAAATCCCTGGGTAAAGCTGGAGGTCATCGGCGACCCGGAGACCCTGTTTCCCGATACCGCCGCCTTGCTGGAGGCGACGCGCCAGTTGGTGCGCGAGGGCTTCATCGTTTTGCCGTACACCAACGACGACCTGATTACCGCGCAGCGCCTCGTGGACGCGGGCGCCGCCGCGGTCATGCCGCTAGCTGCCCCGATTGGCTCGGGTCTGGGCATTCAAAATCCCACGGCTCTCCGCATTTTGCGCGAGAAGATCACCGCCGTCCCGCTGATCGTGGATGCGGGCGTCGGCTGCGCCTCCGACGCCGCCTGGGCCATGGAGCTGGGCGCCGATGGGGTGCTGATGAACACCGCGATCGCCGCCGCCGCCGACCCGGCGCGCATGGCCGATGCGATGCGGTTGGCCGTGGCGGCGGGCCGGGCAAGCTACAGTGCGGGGCGGATGCCGGAGCGGTTGTATGCCAACGCCAGCTCGCCGCTGGCGGGAAAGATCGCCTAGCCCAGCACGCCATTCGCGAGCCGCCTCCGGGAACGTCCGCGATGGCGAATTAATAGGTGTAAACGACTTCACCCGGCCGAGTCAGGTGCAGTTGCCGCCGGGCGATGCTTTCGATCGTTTCGGGGTTGGATCGCAGGTTCCGGATTTTGCGATGCAGTGCGCGATTCTCGGTTTCCATTTGGCGCAGTCGCCGCTGCTGCCGGGCGTAGACCGCCTGCTCCCGGCGCAGGGCCAGGTACCCGTGGGGTCCAAACACGGACACTCGGACCGCCCACACCAACAGCAGCGCGACGCCAGCTAAGAGAAGGCGGCGTGCCATTGGTGAGGACCCCATGGAGCCGGGAAAAAACCGCATGCATAACCACCTTCCGCCGCAAGTGCTGGAGGCGTCAAGGAGATTCAGTCTTCGCGGCTCCGGAGGAACCATACTCCGCACCGGCCATGGCGCACCGTTCATGCCCAAGAGGCCAGCCGCCTGCTTGGCGGGCTCGTGCTGGGCGCGGCTACGGGCGGGCCGGCGGCGCGGCGGGGCAATAGGGGCGCGGGCGAGGGCGCGGGCGGAATCCCTGTTACCCTGGGGCCAAGCCGCCATGCCCGAGGCCATCCTTGTTCTGACCACTTGCGCCAGCCTGATCGAAGGGGAAACCATCGCCAAGCAATTGCTGGAGAGGAAGCTGGTCGCCTGCGCGAACCTGGGCAGCCACATGCATTCCTACTTTGTTTGGCACGGCCAGGCGCAGGAAGCCACCGAATATCCCTTGCTGCTGAAGACCTTGCGCGACCGCTTTCGCGAGGTGGAAGCGGAGATTCGGAAACTCCATTCCTACGAAAACCCAGAGATTATCGCCGTGCCCATCGTGGCCGCCAGCGCCGACTACCTTGACTGGATCGCCTCCAGCGTGGCGGTCAATACGGCGGCGCCGAAGGCGCCGGAAGGCTAATCTTTAGAGCGGGCGATGACGATCTCGGTTTCGCCATCGCGCGGCTGCACCTGAATCGCGAACTTATAACCACGGTCCACGAGCACCAATTGGCGCCGTTGACGCACCGTGATGTCCGCCGCTGGAAACTTGCGCCGGTAAAAATCCAAGACCTGGGCAGGGGTGTCGCGGGTGCGGAAGCGGAGCACGGCGCCCTGGAAATTTCCGAAGGAGCCGACCACACTGCTTTGCGGATGAGCGCCGGGATAGACGGGGATGCCGAGCTGGCGGGCAGTGATGTTGGACGGCTGGCCGCTCTTGGCGCTGCCGAACGGTGTTTCCACCAGCGTCTGGCCGTTCGCCAGTTGGACCTTTTTGACGTGCGACGCGACGAATATGCCAAACACGGCCGCCACCACCAACAACGCACCGATGGCCGCGGCCACCCCAATGGCGATTTTGGCGCCCACGCCCATGCCGCGCCGGCGCTGCGGTGGCGGCGCCGACGGCGGCGCCGGGGTGACGCCTACCGCTGCCGCCGCGACCACGCGGCTGCCACATTGGCGACAAAACGCGGAGCCCGTGTCCAACTCCGCCCCGCATTTATTGCAAAACGCCATTCGCGCCTCCTCGCCCGGCTCCTAGCCGCCGTGGCGAACGTGCAAGACATCACCATCCTGCACGATATAATCCTTGCCCTCCAAGCGCAAACGCCCTTTATCGCGCGCCGCGGCCTCGCCCCCGAGCGCGAGCAGGTCATCCCAGCGTATGACCTCAGCACGGATAAAATGCTTCGCCAAGTCGGAATGAATGACTCCTGCCGCCTCCACCGCGCGCGCGCCCTGCGTTACGGTCCAGGCACGGCATTCATCCTCGCCGGCAGTGAAAAAGGAAATCAGCCCGAGCAAAGCATAGGCCGCTCGCGCCAGGCGGATAAGGCCGGATTCCTGGAGCCCATAACCTTGCAAAAACGCCGCCACGTCCTCCGGCGGCAGGCTGGCGATCTCCGCTTCGATTTTGGCGCAGACCACCACCGCGCCGGTCTGGGGGGCGGAGCCTACGGCTTCGCCCCCCACGCGCCGCCACGCGGAATTCATATCGGCCGCTTCTTCCTCGCCGACATTAAGTACGTACAACAAAGGCTTTTGGCTCAAAAACTGAAAGCCGCGCGTGAGCTTTTCCTCGGCCGGTGTGAAGGCCATTGCACGCAGGGGTTGTTCGCTTTCGAGTTGCGCCTTCATGCGCTCCAGGAGCGCCGCTTCGTCCGCTAGCAGAGCGTTGCGCTGCTTTTTCAGATCCTTGGTGACCCGTTCGAGGCGCTTTTCGACCTGGCCCAAATCGCTGATGATGAGGTCGAAATCCAGGCGCTGCAGGTCGCGCATCGGATCCACGGTGCCTGCCTCATGGGGCACGCTGGGGTCCTGAAAGCCCCGCAATACATGGATCAGTGCGTCGCCGCCACGCAGCGCGGCGATGCCCGTGCCCTCGCGCAGGCTGGCTTCGGTCAAGGCCGCCAAATCCACCAACTCCAGCGTTGCCGGGGTGTGCTTGCGCGGCTGAAAGAGGGCGGAGAGCTGGTCCAGGCGGGGATCGGGGAGCTTGGCGATGCCCACGGTATCTTCCCGACGGCCGGCTTCCAGCCCGGTCAGCATTTGGAACAGCGTCGTCTTGCCTACCTGAGGCAGGCCTACAATTGCAGCTTTCATAAGCAGGAAATCTTGACCATACCATGCCGCCGGCAGCGCCTGCCCGTGGCGTTGTCGGCGGCCACACCGCTCGGTGGGCGGGGAGTTCCGCCGCGCGGCGGCAACGCTAGGGCCGCCCGATATGCCGCGTGTTGTACTGCAAGCGGTAACGCAAAACCGGCAGGCTCGGTTCCCTAGGCGCCGGGGGATAGGTCCGGCCCTGCAAGGGTAGTGGGCCGACGGTGTTGGGGTAGGCGGTGGTGAATTCGCGTCCCTTGGTGAAGCCATCGGCGCAAAAGAATAACGTTCTACGCCAGCCCGGCGGCAAGGGCGGGAGGCGGCGCGCCGAGAAGTGGAAGGCGATTTGATCTCCCGGCGCCATGATGACATAGCGGTCGTCATTGGCCGCCAACAACGCGTTCACCGCGCCGTAGCGGGTGTAGTCGCCGGCCGGGGCGCGAAAGCCGACATCGCGCGCCACGTCCTGATAATCGAAGGCTTCCGGCCAGTTGCGCGTCTGCGCCGGGAAGCCCAAGAAGCTCAGCCGAGCTTGGCTGGCGGGGAGATGGTTCACGCGCAACGGCGCGGCAGCAGCGGTTGCCACCAGGATGCGGTTCCAGTAGATCGCGAGATTGGTGACGATGCGCACATGCAGGTCGCCGGCGCTTTTCCGCCGCTGGCGCAAGATCGGCGTCAGATTGACGACCATCCATCGCGGCAGCCCTGCCGGCGCTCCCATGGACGCAAGCACCGTTCGCCAGCCGCCATGTCCATCGGGAATTTGCAGCCGTGGCGCAACGGTGGGGACATGGTTCTCGTAGGCGATCCGGGTCGTTCCGGGAAAGTAATAATCGGTCCAGCCATGCAGCAACAACTCCGCCTTGGCGCCTCGCGGGAACCGTCCCAGGTTGAGCGTGATCGCGTGCAGGCCGACGTAGCCGGGGAAAACGCCCGGCGCGCGAATGGGGAGGTAACCTCCGCGCCGGAGCTGGGGCAGCACGTTGACTGGACGCGCGCCGGTGGTGAGTGGCGCAGTCGTGGCCGCCAGTGGGAGGCGGGTGTTGGCGGTCTCCCACAGATGGAATGCCGGCGCTGGGCCGTCCGGATCCCACTTGTCATTGGTGAAGACCCGCACCCCGGCGGGATGGTCCACGACCATCAGCCGCGCGCGGTCCAAATACACGACTTCCTGCATTTGATCGGTAAAGCGGAAGGAATAGCCGCCGTGGAGCAGGGCGATGTCCCGCGCCGGGATTTTCAGGCACTCCGACGGCTGCGGCGCATCGTATTGTCCCGGTCCGGTCCATTCCCCGATGACTCCTGGGCCGATGATGTCGTCCACGAAAGCGAATTTGCGACCGTTCCAGCTGTAGAGAATCGGGCAAGAACCACCGGCGCGGTTCAGCTCGTGGTAGAGGACTTGGCGGCTGCCAGCGGGAAAGAATTCATCCTGAAGCACTCCGGTTGGCCATAACATGCTGACCGTATCCGCCCGCTGCGGACCCAAGCCAAAGAGGAGCGAGGAGCCGTTTTGTCCCAAATACCCCGATCCCGCCTCGATCTCCTCCTTCTGCCACAGTCCCGCCGCGCGCACCGTGACCTTGCTGCCGATGCCGGTTTTGTTGTCCTTCAAGCCGCGCAGCGTCACCAGCAGGGAGTGGTTGGCGTTGCCGCCGACATTCCGCAGCAGGACGGGAGGGCCGCCTGCCTGGGTGACGATCAGGCCCGGTGCGCCGTTGCCTTCCCAATCCACCGCCACCAGTGAGCGCGGATGGCGCAGCACGATGCGGCTCAAGCCGGCGCTGGCGGTGGCGTCGGTAAATGCACCGTCGCCAAGGTTGCGGTATAGCTTCAAAACTGAGTGGCTATCTTGTTGGGCTATTAGGGCAATATCCAGAAAACCATCATTGTCAAAATCGATCGCCGTGGCGCCCCAGCCATCGGTCAACTGCCGATTGACGGCGGGCAATGGCGCGGGCCGGAAGCGTCGCGTGCCGGTGGAGCGCAGCAGCACCGGAGGCCCATCGCGGCGGGTGAAGAACAAGTCCATCCAGCCGTCTTTGTTGTAGTCGAGGGCGATCACACCACGGGCATCCGCCGCCGGATCGCCGCGCCAGGGCTCCAGCGCCGCGAACGCCCCGGTGCGCAGATTGGAATAGATCGTTGCTGCGCCATCTGGTCGGGTGAGCACCAGGTCAATGTCGCGGTCATTGTCGAAATCGGTGGCCACCAGCCCGGAGTAGGCGCCTGGCGATTGTCCAATGCGTGATGCCGCCGAAGCGTCCTTAAACTTGCCGGTGGCGAGATTCTCCCAGACCCGGACCCGTCCGTGCGACGCTGCATCGGTGGCGACCAGGTCCAGATGGCCGTTGGCCATCAAATCCACCCAGGAGACGGCGAGATAATCGGCATGCGGGTCGGGCGCCAGGCCCGCCTGCCGTCCGACCTCCTGAAACTGGCCCTTTCCCAGGTTGTGAAAGAGCAGAATGCGGTGCGGTTCGGCCACGGCGATGTCGGGCCGGCCGTCATTGTCATAGTCGCCGACGGCGCAGCCGCGGCCGTGCATGGGAACGTCCAAGCCGGATCCCGCCGTCACGTTTTGGAAGCGGCCGCCGCCGAGGTTTTTGTAGAGTGCCGGCTTGCCATCGGAATTGACGAAAAACAACTCGGGCCGTCCGGCGGGCTGCCCCTCATCAATGACGCAGACTCCCGCTCCGGGTGCCTGGCCGGTCGCCGGGCCACCATCTCGGAAGTGGATTCCGGTTTGGGCCGGTGATGCGACCACGAACTTCACCGGAACTGGGTGCGGCCGCGCGCGGAGATTGGCGGGGACGGTCGCCACGGCCTTTGCGAAGCGCCCTTCGTTGCCATAGACGAGGGTGGTCGCCGTGTTGAGCGCCGATTCCTGCCGAACTTTTTGGAAGCGCTGGAGGTAAACCATCGCCCGCTTCTGCTGGCCCATGGCGCGGTAGGCATTGGCGAGGTTGAACAGGGCGGAGACGTCGTTGGGATTTTGCGCCAGCGCTCTCCGCAGGTAGACGATCGCCTGGCGGTTTCGGCGCAAGCGCAGCAGGAAGAATCCGGTAAAGTAGTTCGCCGTGGGATCAGCCGGCGCGCGGTGCACGACGAATTGCATCAACCGCAGCGCCGCAGCATAATTTCCCTCATTGCGGTCAATCAAAGCGAGCACGTAATGCGCCCGCACGTTCCCCGGCTCCTCGCGCAGCGCCTTTTCCAACGCGGAGCGAGCCGGGCCGGCCTTGGCCGCGGCATAATAGGCGATGCCCAGATTCGCTTGCGCCGTCACGAGATGGGGGTCCGCCGCCAACGCCTGCTGGAAGGTCTTTTCCGCAGCCGAAAACTCACTTCGGTTCATGTAGGCGACGCCGCGGTTGTTGGCGCGCAAGGCCGCGTTTACACCGCCGGTTTTGGTCCCCATCCGCGCCGCCGCCAGGACCGTGACCAGGGCGGCCGCGAGAAACAGCACAATGACTCCGCGCTTCATGCACGGTCATTGTACTCATCCTGGGCCGCTTCGTGCGCTAGGCGAGGCGGATTCCTGCCCGTCCCGACCGTGAGCCAGCCCGGCTCGCGGCGCAAGCTGCGCGCCGGGATTGGGCCGCTCGACGCCCGCCCAGGGCCCCCAGAGCCCGCCCTGGGGCCCGCCAGCGAGCGCCTAGTAGAGCAAGAAGCGGCGGCGGATGCGCTTGAAGGCGCGCAGGCTCTTTTGCCAGCGAGCGCACAATATGCGCGGATCCACGCCGGCTTCGATTTGGTTGACGATGCTCTGGCTGCCGATCTCCCGGTGGATCGGGGCGCTGTTCCATTGGTGGGGATAGAGGTGCGCTAGCGCCGATGCCAGTTCCACCCCCATCTCCGGTGAGTCCAGTTCCCGGCGGTTGGTCAGTTCGATGTACACGCCGTGGCAGAGCTGATGGGCGTATTTGCTCGCCGTTGGAGTAAACGCAACGGGGACGAAACGGACGCCGGGAATGCGCCGATCGTTTAGATATTCCGCCAATTGATCTTCCTGGATCCACGGCGCCCCGATCCATTCAAACGGCGTGTCGGTGCCGCGGCCGACGCTGACGTTGCTGTACTCGATCAGCGCCACGCCGGGATATAAAATCGTCTCGGTGAGATTGCGAAGATTTGGGGAGGGATTCACCCAAGGAAGTCCGGTTTCATCGAAATAATCGCCCGGCGACCATCCTTGCATGCGGATGACCCGCAGGTCGGCGCCGATATGCAGCGTATCGTTGAACATCTCCGCCAGTTCGCCGATCGTCATCCCGTTCCGCACCGGCATGCCCGCATAGAAGCCGATGAAACTGCGCTGGTCGGGGTGCAGCACCGGCCCTTGCACGTTGATGCCGTCAATCGGATCGGGGCGGTCCAGCACGATGATGGGAATGTGGTGCGCTGCCGCGGCTTGCAGGGAATAGGCCAGCGTGGTTTCAAAGGTGTAAAAGCGGTCGCCAGCATCCTGAATGTCATAGACCAGAACGTTGACCAGGCGGAGTCCGGCCGCGGGCAAATGGCGCGAGGCGGCGGTGGGTCCGTAGGCGCTGAAGACGGGCACCCCGGTTTTGTGATCCACGGTGTTGCCGATTTTCGTCGTGTCCAATCGGCCCGACCAGCCATGTTCCGGGCTAAAGGCGGCGGTGACATGAATGCCGGCCGCGACCATGTCGTCAATGTCGCGGCGGCCTTCGCGATCAATGCCGCTAGGATTGGTGATCAGCCCCACCCGCTTACCCCGCAAGATATCGAAGTGGCGAGCCTTCAAGACATCCAGCCCGGTCAACACCTGCTCTTCCGGATGCACGTCGCGATGGCGCTCCACCGCCACCTCGTTATAACCGGTGATGTCTTCCAGTGCGCGCTCGACCTTCGCGTCGTGAGCCCGGCCCGCGGCGCCGGGATACCAGATTTGGGCGCAGATGTCGGCGATCTTCGCCCGCAGGGAAAGAATCGGCGGCCGATAGTGGGGATAGGTCGTGTTCGCGAGGATGATGATGTAGCTCTGGCTGTAGGGATCGATCCACAGCGACGTGCCGGTATAGCCGGTGTGGCCGTAGGAGCCGACGGGCAACAACTCGCCGCGATTGGTGGAGAACGGGGTGTCTAGGTCCCAGCCCAGCCCGCGGACTTGCGGTACGTTGAACGGCGTCTGCGGCGAGGTCATCTTTTGGACCACCAGCGGGCTCAGGATGCGGGCGCCGTTGGCGCCGCGGCCGTCGTTCAAATACATTTGCGCCAACTTGGCCAGATCATCGGCGTCGGAGAAGACGCCGGCATTGCCAGCGACGCCGCCCATGCGCCGCGCGGTGGGATCTTGCACCACTCCGCGCAGCAAACCGTCCCGCGGCCCATCCCATTCCGTCGGCGCGATGCGCCAGCGCCAGTTCGCCGGCGGCAGGTAGCGGGTGTGCATCATCTCCAAGGGCCGCCAGATGTGCCGCCAGGCGTAGACATTTAGCGGCTCGCCGCTGAGTTTGCGCACGAGCGCGCCCAGGATAAGGAAATTGATGTCGCTGTAGCGGAATTTCACGCCCGGCGGCCCCTGCGGGCGGACCTCTTCGGCCAGGCGAATGCCTTCGTTCCAGCCGTGCCAATCCCGCTCCAGCAAATCGGGTGGCAGACCGGAATAGTGGGTGAGCAGCTCGCGGATGGTAATGTCGCCCTTACCGTGGGAGGCGAAGGCGGGCAGGTATTGCGCCACGGGGTCGTTGAGGCGCAACTTGCCCTCTTGAAAGAGCTGCATGACCGCCGGCGCGGTGGCGACCACCTTGGTCAACGACGCTAGGTCGAAGATGGTGTTCACCGTCATCCGCTCGTGCCGCGGCACCGTTTCCCGATAGCCGAAGGCGCGGCGATAGACGATCCGCCCGTCGTGGCCCACTAGCACCACCGCGCCGGGCAGTTCATGCGCGGCGATGGCGGCGCGCACGGCTTGTCCGATGCGGTTCCACCCAACCGGCGCCGAATTGGGGGCCGCAGCGGCGAGGGCCAAACAGGATAGGAGGAGAGAAACCAGCAGGGGGCGGGGCAGTGGTCTCATAAGCTGGATCAACGCCCAGTGTAGAGCCTCCCGCGGGCGTTTATTATGATCTTTCGCTCATGCCATTGACTCCTACGTCCGCGCTCGCCACCCTTCCCACGGAGCAAAGCAACCCGCGCACCCGGAATCTGGACCGCATGTCCACGGCCCAGATCCTCGCCGCTATTCATCGCGAAGACGCCGCGGTGGCGACCGCCGTCTTCCGCTGCCGCGGTGCGATCGCCCGCGCGGTGGACCGCATCGTCGCATCGCTGCACGGCGGGGGACGGCTGATCTATGTGGGGGCCGGGACCAGCGGCCGCCTGGGGGTGTTGGACGCTTCCGAGATTCCGCCTACGTTCAACGTTTCGCCGCGCAAGGTGGTGGGCGTGATCGCCGGTGGCAAACGGGCTCTCTACTCCGCAGCCGAAGGCGCAGAAGACGATCCACGGCTCGCCGCCCGCGACCTGGGCCACCTGCGTATAGATGGCCGCGACACGGTGGTTGGCATCGCCGCCAGCGGGCGCACCCCATATACCGTCGCGGCCTTACGCTACGCGGCGCGGCAGGGCGCGACGACGGTGGCCGTGGCATGCGTCCGCGGCAGCGCGTTGGCGCGGGCGGCGGAGATCGCGATCGAGGCCGTCACCGGACCGGAAGCCATTGCCGGCTCGACGCGAATGAAGGCGGGCACGGCGCAAAAGCTAATCCTCAATATGCTTTCCACCGCCGCCATGGTGCGGCTGGGCTATGTGCAGGGCAATCTGATGGTCAACCTGCGCGCCACCAACGCCAAGCTGCGCGCCCGGGCGGAACGGATTCTGGCCGCCATCACGGGCCTTGACGATGCGGCCGCGCGGACGGCGCTGCGCGCGGCGGGCGGCGATCTCCGTACCGCCCTGGCCGCGGCGTTGCCGCGAAATGGGGGCGCCAAGGCGACGGTGCGCCATCGGCCACGGAAAACGGCGAAGCGCGCCCGCTGATTACCGGCGGCCGCTGGCGCGAATGGCATGGCCGCGCGGCGGGTTGAGCGCTTCCAGGCCGTTCTGGTGCAGTCCCTTCCACTTGGCGGTCAGAACCCGCAGTTGGCGGCGAAACAGCGCCGCCGCCTGAAGATCCGCCTGGGTCGGCCCCGCCGGCGCCTGCTCGGCGGTGGTCGCCAGTGCGGCTAGGTCGGCGTTGAGGGACCGAAAGCTGGGCGGCCGTGGCGCCCCAAACCGGCTTCCGGGCCCGCCGGCCAGAGCCGCGGCTTCCCGCTCCAGGTGCGCTGCTTTCAGCCGCAGCGATTTTTCCGCGGGACTGTCGGCCAGGGCCGCTTCCCGCTGCCCCAGGCGCCGGCGGAGCGCCACCGCCTGCGCGTGGCGGCGGAACGTAAGAGCCATTTCCTGCATTAGCCCTTGCTCCAGCCGCATTTGCGCCCGCAGCGCCGCCGGTGAAGCGTGCACGCGAGGGTCAAGCCGGACGCGCAGCGGCTGGGTGAAGCTATGTCCATCCACGGTGAGCTGCACCGTATAGGCGCCGGGCAGGACAAACGGGCCGCGCGGGTTCGCGGGCGTGTCGTGGGGCACGGCGTTGATGGGATAGTGGCGCCGCAGCGCCAGCGGGGCGGGGTAGCGCAAATTCCAGACGACGCGGTGCATGCCGGCGCCGGTAGGCAAGGGGCGCGGATGCGCCAGCCAGTACGCGGGCGCAACCGGCCATTGCACCGGGCGCGACACGCGGGCAGGCAGCGGTGCGCTGGAGAGTTGCCGCACCAATGTTCCATGGCTATCGGTAATCGTTAGCGAGACGGTTCCATGCGCCGGCTGCGGCAAGTAATAGTCCAAGATCGCGCCCGCCGGCGGGTTGGCGCCGTGCGGCACCTCGGGCGGAAATGGCGTGTCCTGGTTGCGGTCGCGGGCCAGGCGCGTCGCCTCTTCGGGGTGGAACAGGTATGCGGTCGCGGCGGCCGCGGCCCGCCGCGCCTGGCGCAGCGGCGTCAAATCGTCCAGGATCCAAAAGGCCCGGCCATAGGTTGCCGCCACCAGGTCGTTCTGCCGGATGGCGAGGTCGCGGACCGATACCGTGGGCAGGTTGAGCTGCAAGGGCTGCCAATGGCCGCCGTTGTCGAAGGAGACGAAGACGCCGTTCTCCGTACCCGCGTACAGCAGTCCCGGCTGTTTGGGATCCTCCCGGACCACGCGCAGAAAATCCCCATTGGGAATGCCTGCGTTCACCCGACGCCAGGTTTTGCCGAAATCCGTGGTGCGGTAGATATACGGGGCAAAATCATTCAGCGTGTGCTCGTCCACGGCCACGAATGCTTCACCTGCCTGGAAATGGGAGGCGGCAATCATTTCGATCATCGCCCCATCCGGCACCGCCGGCGGCGTGACGTTGCTCCAGTTCGCGCCCGCGTCCTGAGTCACCTCGATGACGCCGTTATTGCTGCCGGTCCAAATCACCCCGCCATCGCGCGGCGAAGGCGCGATGGTGGAAATCGCCGTCGGATAATAGCCACCCGGTTTGGGCCCGGAGCGGCGTGTAAGGTTGCGGCTCAACTTCCGCCAGGACCGGCCCGCGTTGAACGTCGCCAGCAAATATTGCGAGCCCAGCAGGAGTTCCTGCGGGTTGACCCGAGAAAACACCAGCGGCGGATTCTGGGCGAAATGCAGCTTGCGGTCGCGGGCAAGATCGGGAGAGACGTTTTGCACCACATGGTCCCGGCGGTTGATCCGCACCACGCCGCGGCCCGGACCACCGGCGTAGATCAGCCACGGATGCAAAGGGTCGGGAACGATATAGCCAAACTCGTAACCGGCTACGGCGTCCCAATCGAACGGCGTGATCTCGCCATAGGCCCCGCGGCTAGCAGTCCCGACCGATCCGCTGTCCTGTTGCGTGGCGTAAATCCAGAAGGGAAATTGATCGTCGGTCGAGACGTGATACATCTGCCCGGTGGGCTGGTTATACCAGGAACTCCAGCTCCGTCCCCCGTCCATCGAGACGCTGGCGCCTTGGTCACTGCCCAGAATCATATCGGCCGGTTGGCGGGGGTTGATCCACAACTGGTGATAATCATCGCCGCCCGGCGCGCCCTTATAGGCGGCGAAGGTCTTGCCGCCATCCATGGAACGGTAGAGGCAAGTCTGGGCCACGAAGATCTCGTTGGGATCGCCGGGATCCACCCAGACATGACTGAAATATCCGCTGCCCACGATCCGATGATCGGTGGTGATGCGGCGCCAGGTCGCACCGCCGTTATCAGAGCGGAACAGTCCGCCTTTCTTGGCGGCGACGATGGCATAGACGCGGTTCCCGTGGCGCCCCGGCGCGACCGCCATGCCGATTCGCCCCAGGTCGCCGGCAGGCAACCCATTTCCAGGAACCCGGCGCCAAGTTTTGCCTTCGTTGCTGGAGCGATAGATGGCGCCGCCGTGGAGGACGTTGAAGCTGACGCCTTGCAGCGGCGCCACGTAATGCCGCCATACCGCGGCGTACATGATTTTGCCGTCGCCCGGGGCGGCGGCTAGGTCCACGGCGCCGACCGTGTTGCTGACGAACAACACCTGGCGCCAGGTCCGGCCGCCGTTGGTGGTGCGGTAAATGCCGCGGGCGTGGTTCTTCTGGAATTCGTGGCCCAGCGCCGCCACGACCACGAGGTTGGGGTTCCGCGGATCAACGAAGATTGCCGGGATGTGCCGCGTGCCGGGCAGGCCGATATGCCGCCAGGTGCGGCCCGCGTTTGTGGACTTCCACATGCCGTCGCCATCGTTGGCGGCAGCGCCGACATCGCTGACGTTGCCGGTGCCGACGTAAACGATCCGCGGATCGGACGGCGCTACCGCCACGGCGCCGATGGAGGCCACGTGCGCGGCGTCCAAGATCGGCTTCCACACCCAACCACCGTCGGTCGTTTTCCACAAGCCGCCGCCCGGAGAGCCGAAGTAGTAGACGGCCGGATTGCCGGGGATGCCGGCGACCGCGGAGACGCGCCCGCCGCGGAAGGGGCCCACTGGGCGCCAGCGCATGCCGCTATAGACCGCGGGGCTGACCGTGGTCGCAGGCAATGGCGGCGGAACGGTGCAACCGCATTTGGCGCCTGTCTTCTGTGCCGCCAACGGCAGCGCCAACAAGGCCCACGAGCCCGAAATTGCGAAAATGGCGATGCGGCGAAACGAGCCCATGCGTTACCTCCCAGGAAAAAGGCAGCATAGCACCGCGGCCCGGAAGAACTCGCTGCGGAATGGTCGGATGTTCGGCCGCTGCTGGGGCAAGCCGCGGCTGGTGCGATGGTTGGCGCTTCGCTGGCACTGGTCAAGCTGGCGGCCGCCGCGGGTAGCCTAGCCGGGGTGGACCGGCTGGGGCGGTGTTAGCTCGGTAGGTGCATGGGTCCCAGGTTCGGCACCCAAAACCGCCGGCCGCCCCATTCCACGGGTTTCAGGCCCAGCGCGGGCAACTCCGCTTGAGAAACGCCCAAATAGGTGAAGTGGGGCGTGTCGGAAAGTACCGTCTGGAACCAGCCATGGGCTTCGAGAATGTGCCGCAGTTTCGGGTTCGCCGTATCCCGTACATCCAGGGCCAGCATGGCCAAATGCTGGGATGTTCCCGGCGCGGCCACCGAGTACAAAATGCTCTTGTGCTGATGCAGGCTGAAGTATATGCCGTGCGTTTGCAATTGCAGAATGACCCCCACCTGCTCACCGACGGGCATCGCGCGAATGGCTTGCGCCCGCTGGGACGTCAGCCGCCGGCGGCCGACCCAATATCGCAGCCCGGGGTTCACGCGGCTGCGCCAGAGCGCAACGGTGCCGGCATAGGTGCGCCGGGAGGATCCTTGGCCCCTTGGCGCGATCCGCAGACCTTCCCGCCGGGCCTCGGCCGCGGCCGCCAGCAGCGCCTGCATGGGACGGACCTGAAGGTCCACCCACTGCCCATCGAGCCGGCGGCGCAACTGAGGCACCGTCGCCTGCCAGCGGGCGCACGCCTGCGCGGTGGGAAAGATCACCACTGAGGGCAGGCGCACGCCGCGGGCGAGGAACATCGCGCCATAGGCCGCCAGTATCTGGTGCCCCACCCCGGCACCCGGCACCGACAGATTGGCGGGGAGTTCGCGCAAAAATACGGGCCCCGCCACGGCCCGTGGGGCCGCACGCCCGGTATCCGCGACTGCGGTATGCGCGCGGGCCGCTATTGCGGCGCTTTTCTTTGCCGCCGGATGCGCCGCTCCGGCGGCAGCTGCGACAATTGCTGCTATTGCTAGGCAACCCGCAAGCGCCCAAGCCCAACGTCCCATGCCATCCAGAGTACCTGGATCGCTGCGTCGTGGGCCAAAGGTTTTCTCGTCGCGGTGTCGCTTGTGTTAGCTCCCCGTTGACGCCCAGACCGGTGGTTTGGGCCCGCTCTCGCCAACGAAATGGATCCGATCCGTACGCCGCACGCGGAACATCTCCGCGATTTTGGCGGAGAGGGTAGCCGCGGAAAACGGCTTTTGCAGGAAATCCGCGCCCGTGTCCAGCAGGCCGCTATTGACCACCCCGCGATCGGTAAATCCAGACATAAACAGGACCCGCATCTGCGGCTGCTGGGCCCGCATCAGCCCCGCCAATTCCCGTCCGTTCATTCCTGGCAGGACCACGTCGCACAACAATAGATCAATTCGGCCAGACAGCATTTCCAGGGCCTGGCGCGGGCCGCTGGCCGTCTGAACCCAGTAGCCCTGGTCCGCCAGAATGTCTTCCACCAAATGCTGCACGCCCGGTTCGTCCTCAACCACAAGGATGTTGTGCTTGCCCTTGGGTACGGGTTCGATGGTATGCGGGGCGGATGGCGGTTCCTGCCCCGGCTTCACCGCCGCCGCCTCCAGACGCGGCAGATAAATGCGGAAGGTGGTGCCATGGCCTGGCTCGCTGTACACGGAAATATGACCGCCGCTTTGCTTGATGATGCCGTAGGCGGTGGCCAAGCCCAGCCCGGAGCCGCCGGCGTATCCGGGGCCCGCCTGTTTGGTGGTAAAGAAGGGCTCGAAAATCTGTGCCTTGGTGGCGGCGTCCATGCCTATCCCGGTATCCGTGACGGCGAGCAGGGCATAGTCCCCGGGCGTTACTTCCGGCGCTTGCCGCGCATAGTCCTCATCCAGCTTCACATTCGCCGTTTCGAACAATAGGCGGCCGCCGTGCGGCATGGCGTCGCGCGCGTTCAAGGCCAGGTTCAGCACAACCTGCTCGATCTGTCCAGGGTCAGCACGCACGGGCCACAGCCCGGGCGCCGCAACCGATTGCAACTCCACGTCCTCGCCGATCACGCGCCGCAGCATCTCCCCCATGTTTTCCACGGCGAAGTTCAAATCCACAACCTGCGGCGCCAATGCCTGCCGCCGCCCGAAGGCCAATAGCTGCCGGGTCAGCCGCGCCGCCCGCGTCGCCGCCTGCTGGATTTGACGGGCCGCGTCCTGGTTGGGACCCGCCGGCTCCCGCGCCAGCATCAACTCAGTGTGGCCGTTGATGACGGTGAGCAGATTGTTGAAGTCATGCGCCACGCCTCCGGCCAGCCGTCCCACCGCCTCCATTTTTTGCGCCTGCTGCAATTCTGCTTGCAGCCGCCGGCGGACGCGTAGTTCCTGCTCCAGCGCTTCTTCCACCGTCCTGCGGTCGGTGACGTCGCGGTAATTGATCACCACCGCCCGCACCTCGGGCGCCTCCAGCAGATTCGCTCCGGTCGCTTCCAGCCAGCGCCAGGTTCCGTCGCGCCGGCGGCAGCGATAGCTGACGCCCTGAATCGTTCCGCCCGGTTGGAGCACGATCTGCTTGAACACGCCACGCACGTAGCTGACGTCATCGCGGTGGATCATGGCGAAAGCGTCCTGGCCTAGCAGGTCCCCAGCCGGATATCCCAGGATGCGGAGCAACGATGCCTCCGAGTTATAGAGGAACTTGCCCTCCGCGCTCAGCAAGGCGATCGCGTCCGCGCTGTGCTCGATCATGGCCTGGAAACGCCGCTCGCGCTGCGCGACGGTTGCGCCAGCCGGAACGAAGGTCAGCACGCCGCCGCCGTCGGGCATGGGCCGCAGCCAATAGCGCACCGCCAGCCGCTGCCGGCCGCCGGGGCGGAATATGGTTCGGCCGCGCACGGTTCGTCCGGTGGCGAGCCCGGCCTTGCAGACGGTCCAAAAGCCGCACGCACGGGGTTGTCCCGCGTGATGCTGATGGGCGGCGGCATGGAAGTCCATGCCGGGTGCGACCTCGGCGAGATCCAGCGCCCGGCGGGCCTCGGCATTCAGAAATCGGCAGCGTCCGCTTCGATCCAACTCCGCGATACCCGCCGCCGTCGCATCCAGAAGATATGCGTTCATACGCGCTGGTTGGGCATGATCCCCCCGCCCTGACCTTCCTTTACGTTCAATGTAGGAATGCAGGCGTGGAGCGGCAATACTGGTGTTCCGGTATGACGGACTAGGGTGTCGGTAGGAGTATCCGCGCGCAGAAGTCCATCACCCGGTTTTCCGCCCAGAAGCTGTCTTCGCCCGGCGTATTTGGCTGCAAGAAGGCGCAGTGGCCGCCGTATTGCGTGGCTAGGAATTCGATATGCCGGTTGGCGGCTAATGCCCGCCGGGAGGCCGCGGTAACCACGATGAATGGGTCGTCGTCGGCGTGCAGCACCAGCGTGGGCCGGGCGATGCGCTCCAGGACCCGGGCTGCGCTAGCACGGTAATAATAGTCCGCGGCATCGCGATACCCAAATCGCGGAGCGATGACCATGTCGTCGAAGTCACGGATGGAGCGAATTTCCCGCAGCCTCCCGAGGGGCAGTCCATCGGGATGGCGCGCTTCCAATCGCCGCACGCGATCCCGTAAACGCCGCAGGAACCTCGCCTCATAGAGGCGGCAGGCGGGACGGTGCAGGGCATCGGCGCTCGGCGCTAAATCCAAACAGGCTGACACCACCGCTCCCGCCCGCAGCGCCGTTGGCGCGTTTTCACCCTGCTCGCCCAAATACTTCAGTACGGTGTTGCCCCCCATGGAAAAACCGCAGAGCGCAAGGCCGGTCACCTGCGCTTGCGCCACCGCCCATTCGACGGCTTGCGCCAGGTCTCCGCTCAGGCCGGAGTTGTATAACGTATCGCAGCCCGGCTCCGAATTTCCGCAACCGCGTACGTTCATGCGGATCGCATGCCAACCGCGGCGCCACGCCTTGGCCGCCATGGTGCGCATGTAGCCGACGTCGCTGTCGCCCTCCAGTCCGTGCACCAAGAGCAGCGCCGGCGCGGCTGCGGCCTGCCAGTTGCACCGCAACAAGAGCTCCACTCCCGGGGCCACCGGCAGCTTCTGGTCCTGCGCCGGAGGCAACTCCTCCCTCCGCTGCCAGAAAAAGGAGGCGATGGTATTTACATGCCCCTGGCGCAACCAGCGGGGCGGGGAATAGGACCAGGCGGCATCGCTGCCAGGCAGATGGTCCCTGCGGCGCGTCAAGTCGTTGGTGAACTTCAAACTTCAGCATACGGCGGGCGGCGGCCGGTTGGCGTCATCCGCCACGGGCACCATCCCCTGCTCGAATGCACAGGAATGGTGCCTCATGCCGCGCATCGGCACCACAGATTGTGTCCTGCGTTTCCCTCATTTCGGGTCGGCTGTTATACTCAGGGCAAAGCAGTTGGTTGTTTGAGGGGGTCCATTATTTCCACCAAGGGGAGAGCCCCGTTTTTGGACGGCGCGTCGCGGCGTGCCGTAGCCGAGCTTGCCGTGCGCCTCCAGCCGCACTGCGCGGAGCTGAGCGCGCGTTGGCGTCGGCGGCGACCGGTTGGGCTGTCGCGCGCGGCTATGCCGGTGGTGGGGCGGCTGCTGTTAGATGGCGGCCTGCCGCTGCTTGCCGCGCGGAACTTCGCGGCCTACGCCGAGAGCGTGGATTACACCGCTCGCCGCTTGGCCAAACTGCGCGTGCCGTTGCACGCCATCGGGGAAGGCTTGCGCGCCCAAGCCGCCGCCGCCGAGCCGCTGGTTGCGCATTATTTCCCTGGCCGCTCCCGTGAAGCGACGGCCGCACTCGACCATTTTCAGCAAGCCGTGTACTTGCGTGCCGTGCGCGCCTATGACGAAGTGCAGCGGGGAGCGCTGCACGCCCTGCTTGGGGTGCTGGATGCCGAGTTGGAGGCGCGCAATCTCCACGACTTATTGCAGCGCCTGCTGGCCCTCGCTGCGCGCGCCTTTTCGGCGCGCTGGGGCGGCCTGCTATTGGCGGCGCCGGATGGCGGGGTGGAATACGCTGCCCTTTACGGCGTGGACCGACGATTGGTGCTGCGCGACATTCGGCCAGGAAGGTTTTTTCGCGCCATGTTCTCCGCCCGGCAACCGGGGTTCATTTTGGATGCGGCGAACGATCCGGCCGTGGCGCAGCCCTATTTCCGGACGCTGGAGGTCAAGACCGTTTGGGCGGCGCCTTTGCTTCACGGTCCGCTGCGGCGGCGCGCCGCGCGCGGCGGTGGCGCGGCCGGCGGACTCGGGCAGGAAGCGGCGCCAGCTTTCGGCATTCTCCATGTGGACTTCGATCGCGTGTACGAGTGTCTGCCGCAGGAGCGCGCGCTGCTACTGGCCTTCGCTCGCCGGTCCAGCCTGGCGATCGAGCGGGCCCGCCTGATGGAATCGCTGGCCGCCAGCCATGTACGCGTTCGCCGGCTGTCCCGCGAGCTGCTCCGCGCCCAGGAGAACGAGCGCCGCCGGATCAGCCGCGATCTGCATGACGCCGCCGGCCAGGTAATGATGGCCACCCGCCTGCATCTGGAAATGGCGCGGCGGCAGGTCGCCGGCGGCCCGGCCGAGGCCCCGATCGCGCAAGGCTTGGCCAGCGTGGACGCTGGCATCCGCGAGCTGCGGCGCATTATTCGTGACTTGACTCCGCTGGGCCTGGGCGGCGGGTTGGCGGCCGCCGTGCGGCGGCAGGCCGCCGATTTCGAGCGCGCGCACGGCTTGCCCGTGCGCCTGCGCCTGCGCTTGCCGGTCCGGCCGCCACGGGAACTGGAGACTTTGGCGTATCGCTGGGTCCAGGAGGGCTTGACCAACATTGCCCGCCACGCGCATGCGCACCACATCGAATTAGCGATCACCGCGGCAGCCGGGCGGCTCCAGCTCCATCTGGCGGATGATGGCCGGGGCATAGATGGAACGCCCGAAGAGACCGGCGGCTTCGGCCTCGAAGCGATGCGCGAACGCGTCGAGCTTGCGGGCGGCGAATTCCATCTTGGGGCGACGGCCGGCGGCGGGCTGACCCTCGAAGCGACGATACCTTGGCCGGAATCGGTGGTGGCAGGGCCTCCCGATCCCCCGGCAGGCATGGCCATGGCCGCCCACGCCTGAGCCATTTTCCATTTCGACCCTTCCAGCGACAGGCGACTTCAATCCATTCCTTCATCCCAACCCAATCAACCTTTTCTTCTCATCATGTCTCGATCCCGCATTCTTCTCACCGACGACCACACGCTCTTTCGCCAAGGCCTGCGCAACCTTATCTCCGCCGAGTTGGATTTGGAGGTGGTCGGCGAAGCCCGCAACGCCGAAGAGGCGGTGGAACAGGCGCGGGACCTCCGCCCCGACCTGGTGATCATGGACATCGGCATGCCGGGTCTTTCCAGCTTTGAAGCCGTGCGGCGAATGCGCAAGGAACGTCCGGAACTCAAGGCGCTGTTCCTGACGATGTACGACGATGAGGATTACCTGGCGGAATGCCTGGAAGCGGGAGGTTCAGGTTATCTGCTCAAGGACGCGCCCGCCGAACAGCTCATTTTGGCGATTCGCGAAATCCGCCGAGGAGGGAAGTACCTGAGCCCGCCGATTTTGGCGCGCCTGGTCGAGGACCTGCGCTGCCGGCGTCCCGAGGAGCGGTTCAAGCCGCGGCTGAGCACGCTGACGCCGCGCGAACGGGAAATCCTCAAGCTGCTGGCCGAGGGGCTGTCGGTGAAGGAAATTGCTGCCCGGCTGGATTTGTCCATCAAAACGGTGGAAGCGCACAAGTTTAACCTGATGCGCAAGCTGGACATCCACAACAAGGCGCAACTGGTGCAGTACGCCATCAAGCGCAAGATCATCAAGATCGCATAAGCGCAGCCCCAGCGCACCCCGCGCTGGCGGCGGCAGCGTTTGGAGCCGCCGGCTCCTCGCCATTCCGGGCCTTGCCCGGTTCCTGATGCTAGCGCGCGGGAACGCGGGCGGCACTCAGGCCCGCCCACTCGCTTTCGGCGGCATCGCCCAGTAAGATGACCAGCACGTAGATCCCCAGCGCGGTTCCAAACGGAAGGTCTGGGAGCAATATGATGGCGGCGATAATGGCGGTCATCCGCGCCCAGGCGGCGCGCTGCATTAGGCCGACGCCGGCGACAATCGCCAGGGCCGCGCTGGCCAGAATCCACAGGCCGATTCCACTGACGAACGCTCCGGCCAGGCCCGCCCAGGGCATGCCCATGTAATGCATCCACGGCATGTGCACCTGCATCACGCCGAACAGGATCAAGCCGCCCGGCAAGCGCAGGATTCCAAGAATGAGCAGCAGCACGCCCATCGCGGTCAAATGACGGCGAACGCGGCCTAACTGGGCGACGCCGGCGGCGGGCGCCGCTGCCCGCGCGGCAGGGGGCGGGACGGCGGCGCCGCGCTCGGCCGGTACAGGCTGGCCGCATTGCGCGCAGAAGGCCGCATTGGGTTCAAGTTGCTGGCCACAGCGGTTGCAGAACATTGGGCTTCTCCGTTGCCGATGTGCGGTTCAGCCCACTATACGCTTGGTCCCGCCCGGATGTTCCCGGCTTTGCGAGCCGTCCAGCGAGGGTTCGAGCGGGGCCGGCGGAAAGACCGGCCCTCGGGGAAGATACGCGAACCGGCTGCGTCGGCCACGGAGGCGGGGCGCCCCGCCCCTGCCGCGCCGGGGCCCCCCCCCCGCAATGGTACGCGGCGCCGCCGTCTTCGGCCCGCGCCTTGGTGTCGGCGGCGCCGGCTTGGGCTGCGGCGAGCCGCGCGGTCAGGACGCGATACGGAGAGCAGGAAACATAGTTCAGGCCGGTCTGATAGAAGAACTGAACCGACGCCGGATCTCCCCCGTGCTCGCCGCAGATGCCGACCTTCAACTCCGGCCGGGTCTTGCGGCCCGCTTCCGTGGCCCGCTGCACCAGTTGGCCGACGCCGCTTTGGTCCAGGCTGGCGAACGGATCCTGCTTCAGCACGCCCTGCTGCAAATAAAAGGGCAGGATCTTGCCGATATCATCGCGCGAAAAACCGTAGGTGGTTTGCGTCAGGTCGTTCGTCCCGAAGCTGAAGAACTGCGCTTCGGCGGCGATCTCGCCAGCGACCAGGGCGGCGCGCGGCAGTTCGATCATGGTGCCAACCAGGTAGTCAATCTTTTTCCCCGCCGCGGAAAAGACCTCGCCGGCCACGCGATGCACGATCTCCTTTTGCAACGCCAGTTCCTTCGGCGTGGCCACCAGCGGGATCATGATCTCCGGTTTGACGGTCTTTCCCTTCTTGGCGACCTGCAATGCCGCTTCGAAGATGGCGCGCACCTGCATCTCGGTAATTTCCGGATAAAGAATGCCCAGCCGGCAGCCGCGCAGGCCGAGCATCGGGTTGACCTCGTGCAAATCCTGCACGCGGCGCAACAACTGCTCGAGCCCCGCTGCGTTGCTGACCTGGTAATCGGCGTACTTCTTCTTGATCTCCGCGGTGAGCTTGCGCCTCTTGGCGGGGGTGGCCAGCTTCAGGCGCTCCAAATCCACCATGATCTCTTCCCGCTGGGGCAGGAATTCATGCAGCGGTGGATCCAGCGTGCGGATGGTGACCGGCAGGCCCTCCATGGCCTCGAAGATGCCCGCGAAGTCGCGCCGTTGCAGGGGCAGCAGCCGCTTCAGGGCGGCGCGCCGGGCCTTCTCGTCGCCCGCGAGGATCATGGCGCGCATGTGCTCGATCTTGCCCTCGCCGAAGAACATGTGCTCGGTGCGGCAAAGGCCGATGCCTTCGGCGCCGAAGGCCCGCGCCGCCTTGGCGTCGCGCGGTACGTCGGCGTTGGCGCGGACGCCGATTTTGCGGTGCGGCTCCGCCCAGCTCATGAATTCCACCAGCATGGGGTCGTTAGGATCGGCGGGGCGGGTTGGCAGTTGGCCGGTGTAGACCGCGCCGCTGGAGCCGTCAATCGAAATCCAATCGCCTTCATTGAACGCCTTCTTGCCGATGCGCATCTTTTTGGCGTGCTCGTCCACCTCGATGCCCCCGGCGCCGGCTACGCAGCATTTGCCCATCCCGCGGGTGACCACGGCGGCGTGGCTGGTCATGCCGCCCCGCGCGGTCAATATTCCCGCCGCCACCTCCATGCCATGGATGTCCTCGGGCGTGGTCTCGGCGCGGACCAGGATGGTCGGGCCCTTTTTC
>OFHJ01000111.1_pt1 | contig 33990 bp, 33 predicted proteins | sample 1522001 | NCBI WGS metagenome assembly OFHJ01 (sample SAMEA2464838, study PRJEB22497) | soil metagenome | biome: Grassland; feature: Farmland; material: Clay | place: Australia | collected 2013-02-01 | depth 1.2 m | reverse complement strand
CGTGGTCGACCTGGATTTGCGCGGCACGAAGACCGACATCATCGACCGACTGGCGCAGCCTGCGAAAGATCCCGCCGGGCGCCCTGGCTCGCGCCGGGCCAAACCGTCGCCACCCTCCCAGGAAGAGGCTTCGGAGCCCAGAGGACGGGGACGGCCGAAGCTCGGCGTGGTCGCGCGCGAGGTGACGCTGCTGCCGAGACAATGGGAATGGCTGGCAACTCAGCCCGGCGGCACTTCCGCGGCGCTCAGGCGGCTGGTGGACGAGGCGAAGCGAGACGGCATTCCACATGAGAAACGACGCGCCGCTCGAGAGGCCGCCTATCAGTTCATGCTCGCGATCGCGGGCGATCTGCCCGGCTATGAAGAGGCGCTGCGCGCCCTGTTCGCCGACGATCGAGCGAGGCTCGAGCAATGCATCGCGCACTGGCCGAAAGACATCCGCGCTCATGCCCTGCGATTGGCCTTCGGCGCGCCGCAGCATCCGCGATGAATGTCGTGACAGGCAACGGCATCGGGCTTGCCTTTGACAGCTTCGGTGAGGAGAGCGGACGGGCGATCGTGCTGATCGCCGGGCTCGGGTCGCAGATGATCCGCTGGCCCGCTCCGTTCTGCCACGAACTGGCGGCACGAGGCTACCGGGTGATTCGCTTGCCGTGACCGGCGATCTGCGACCACGACTGGCGACCCTGCGGGTGCCGACGCTCATCGTGCACGGAACGGATGACCCGTTGGTCCTCCCGGCGTGCGGGCAAGACACCGCATCCTCCATTGCGGGCGCCGAGCTCATGCTGGTCGAGGGCATGCTGGTCGAGGGCATGGGACACAACCTGCCGCCGGCGCTATACGGAACACTCGCCGAGGCAATCGACCGGATGGCGCGCAGGGCATCGATCGCATGAGCAGGACTTCGCGGCTGTTCAAGCTCATGGACGCGCTGCGAGGCCGGCGCCGGCCCGTGACGGCGGCTCGCCTGGCCGAGGAGCTGTCCGTCTCCGTACGCACTGTCTACCGTGACGTGCAGACACTCAGCGGCCTCGGCGCGCCGATCGACGGTGGCGCGGGCGTCGGATATCTCCTGCGCCCGGGCTTCTTCCTGCCCCCGCTCATGTTCGGCGAGGAGGAGCTCGAGGCGCTGGTCCTGGGCGCACGCTGGGTCAAGGCCCAGGGCGATCCCGCCCTTGCCGCGGCGGCGGATTCGGCGCTCGCCAAGATCGCCACGGCCTCCCCGAAAGACCTGCGCGAGAAGATGGCCGAGACCGGCCTGTGGGCGCCGAGGCTCAAGGAAGCGGCGCAGCCGGCACCCGACATGCGCCTCATCCGGGAGGCGATCCGCCGCGAGCACAAGCTCGAGATCCGCTACGTCACCGCAACGGGAGCCGAAACGGAACGTACGCTCTGGCCGATCGCTCTGGCCTTCTTTGAAGGCGTGCGGGTGATCGCCGCCTGGTGCGAGCTGCGGGCGGACTTCCGGCACTTTCGCGTCGACCGTATTTCGCACCTGGTGAGCACCTCGGCGCGCTACCCGCGATCGCGGCGCGAGCTCACGACGCTCTGGCGGCGCCGGCAGAAGGTGCCCGAGCCTTCCTGAGGGGCGCGATCCGCGGCTGCTGACAGGATCTGTCACACCCGCCGTGCACGATGCGCGGGTCGATCCCACAACCTCCTGGAGTGGCCCATGCGCCTCTATCACCATCCGCTTTCAACCAACGCCCGACGCTGCGCCATGACCGCCGTGCACCTTCGCGTGCTGCTCGAGCTCGTGTTCGTCGACCTCGCCAACAGGGAGCAGCACCAACCGCGGTTCCTCGCGCTCAATCCCAACCACAAGGTCCCGGTCCTCGAGGACGACGGTTTCATCCTGTGGGAATCGTACGCCATCGTGCAGTACCTGGCCGACAAGACACCCGGCCAGAGGATCTATCCTCTGGGCACACGTGCCAGGGCCGACGTCAACCGCTGGCTCTTCTGGTGCGCGCAGCATTTCAGCCCCGCCTACAGCATCCTGGACTGGGAAAACCACGTGAAGGGCTTGATCGGCCTCGGCGGCCCCGAGCCGGCGCAAGTGAAGCGCGGCGAGCAGCAGCTGGGCGAGTTCGCCGGCATTCTGGATGCGCATCTGGCCGATCGCGACTGGATCTGCGGGGATGCGCTCTCGCTTGCGGACCTCGCCATCGCCGCACCGCTCGCCGACACCGAACGCGCACGGCTTCCCGTGACGCACCTCGGCAACCTGCAACGTTGGTTTTCGCAAGTCCGGGAGCTCGATGCCTGGAAGATGACAGAGCCGGCCTGAGCGGTTGCCGCCGCCGGGCCGCACCGGCTCAATAGCCGGGCTGCACGCTCGACTGCACGATCATCTGCGCGCCGCGCTGGATCATCGGAACCCGGTTCGGAAAGTCGGCCGGCTTGACGATCAGCACGTCGCAGGGGAGGCGCTCGAGCAGCTTCTGCGACGTGCTGCCGATCAGCAGCCGTTTCGCCCCGGTGCGGGACACCGCCCCCATCACGACGATCCCAGCCCCGACCTCACGGGCGACTTCATCGATTGCGTCGACCGGATAGCGCCCGACGAGGTGCCGGCGTGAGCGGGCAACGGCCGAGCGCAGCGTTCGATCCAGGGCCGCACGGGCCTGAGCTTGGGACTGCGCCGCCGCCTCCAGCCCCAAGGCGCCCATCGTGTCGAACTCCGGCACGACGAAGCTTGCCGGGAAGGGGTTGAATGCGTGCACGGCATGCAGAGCGCCGCGCAACGCCCGGGCGAGAGTCGAGCCGTAGCGCAGGATCTGCGCATCGAGCGCGGCGGGCTTGGCATGGGCTTGGGCGGGATCGACCGCCGCCAGCACCACCGGATGCGCGTACAGATGGCGTGTCTTGATGAGCAGGACCGGCGAGGGCGAGAGGCGCAGCAGCTCGAAGTCGTTGAAGCGCAGCAGCCAGGGCATGCGATGGACGCCCGGATGAGGCTCGGCGATGATGAGCCCCGCCTTGAACTGCTGCGCGGCGCGAATCACCGCCTCGTAGGCTGGAAAATCCCACTCCGCGGCCACCGTCACGTCAATCCCCCGCCCCAGGCGCTTCGCAACCGCCGTCAGCCGAGCGAGCATCCGCTCCCGGCGCGTCCGCTCCAGTTTGGCGAGGTTGTGTATCTCGCGCACGTCCATGACCACCGGGTCGCTCAGGCCGTGAAAGAGCCGCACCTCGGCATCGAGCGCGCGCGCAAGCTGCATCGCCTTGTCGACGACCGGCAGTGAGCGCGCCCACGGGTTCTTGATCGCGACCAGGATGCGTGGGATCGCTGTCATGGTGGACAGATGCTGCTCAGGCCGGCGGGGCCGCGCCATACGCGCTCACCGCAAGCGGATCGCTGAAGACCGTACCGCCCGTCCCGGCGCGCCGGGAGGGCAAGTGGCCGTCCCCGCCGGCATCCGATCAAGGGCTTGCGCCCATTCCAACCTGTGACGTGACCTTGATCAGCGGCAAGGGCTTCTATACGTAAATGACCGAATAACATCGTCCGGGCCCGCCCCCAAACTTGGGTGAGTCCGATCCCGGACACTGCAGTTACACGGGAGTATCGTCATGAGCCTGATTCGATGGGATCCCTTCGCGGACGTCGAGAATCTGTTCAATCGCATGATGCCCCGGGCCGCGCGCGGCCCGCGCCTGTCGCTGGAGGAAGACGGCGGAGTCACCTTCGAATGGACGCCATCGGCCGACATCAGCGAGACCGACAAGGAGTATCTGGTCCGCGCCGACCTGCCGGGGATGAAGAAGGAGGAAGTGAAAGTCACCTATAGCGACGGACTGCTCACCATCCAGGGCGAGCGCAAGCAGCACAAGGAGGAGACCAACGAGAAGTTCCACCGGGTGGAGAACTACTATGGCAGCTTCACCCGAGCCTTCAGCTTGCCGGACAACATCAAGGCCGATGCGATCCACTGCGAGAGCAAGGACGGGGTGCTGAGCGTACACATCCCGAAAGCCGAGCAGAAGAAACCGAAGGAGATCACGATTCAATAGCCGCAGGGCGTTGAATCGCGGCTGGGGAACGGCCCAGGCGTCTGAGCCTGCGCCGTTCCCGCTTTGCCTGCACGCCCTGCCCCTGCGGGCTCATTGCCCGAAGAGGCCGGCCGGAGCGCCGGGGTGGGTGTGCGCTACGCCCGTCGCCAACCGCCGTCGGCGCGCCCGTGCCCCGCATCCCGGTGACCGCGGCGGTCCGGGTGGGACCGGTTTGCCTGCTGATGCTGGCCGCGGTGGACGTGACCACCGCGTCCCTGTCCGCCGGCCGCGGAGCCGTTCTGTTGCCGGTTGCCGTGATCTGCGCCGGGCCGATGGGCCCGCTGCGGCTGCGATCCGGGGTTGCCCGAGGGTGTGCGCACCGGGCCCTGCTGCCGGGAGCGCTGTACCGGGCGTTCGCTCCCGCGGCGCGCAGGCGCGTGGCGGCCCGCAGCGCCCGCCGGAGCACGAGTGCCGACCCGCTCTGCCTCGCTCTCGCTGTCCGCCGCATTCGCCACGATCGGAAACTGCGGCAGCGCCGCGACCTGAATGGCACGCTTCAACAGTCTCTCGATGTCCCGCAGCAAGGGCGCCTCGTCGGGCGAGACGAGCGAGACCGCCGAGCCGCTTGCGCCGGCGCGCGCCGTGCGCCCGATCCGATGGACGTAGTCCTCGGGGACGTTGGGCAGCTCGAAGTTCACCACGTGCGGCAGCTCCTTGATGTCGAGGCCGCGCGCGGCGACCTCGGTGGCCACGAGCGCGGTGATGCGATAGCTCTTGAAATCCTCCAGCGCGCGCACCCGCGCACTCTGGCTCTTGTTGCCGTGGATGGCGGCGGCGGAGATGCCCGCGCCCTCGAGCTGCTTGACCAGGCGGTTGGCGCCGTGCTTGGTGCGGGTGAACACCAGCGCCTGCTGCCAGTTGCCCTCCTGGATCAGATGGGCCAGCAGATGCCGCTTGTGCTCTTTCGGCACGCGATACAGGCACTGCTCGACGCGCTCGGCGGTGGAGTTGCGGCTCGCCACTTCCACGGTCTTCGGATCGTGCAGGAACCGCTGCGCAAGGGAACGGATGTCCTCGGAGTAGGTGGCCGAGAACATCAGGTTCTGCCGCTCGGACGGCAGAAGCTTCAGCACCTGGCGGATGGCAGGGATGAAGCCCATGTCGAGCATCCTGTCCGCCTCGTCGAGCACGAACTGGCCGATGCGGCGCAGGTCGAGGACGCGCTGGTCGGCGAGGTCGAGCAGCCTCCCGGGGGTGGCGATCAGCAGGTCGCAGCCGCGGCGCAGCTCCTCGATCTGCGGATTGATGCCGACGCCGCCGAATACGACCGCGGTGCGGATGTCGAGATAGCGCCCGTAGAGCCGGGCATTGTCGGCGACCTGGGCGGCGAGCTCGCGGGTCGGCGTCAACACCAACGCGCGGGGAAGCTTGCGGGGGGCGCCGGCCTCGGCCTGGGCCAGACGCTGCAAAATGGGCAGCACGAAGGCCGCCGTCTTGCCTGTGCCCGTCTGGGCGCCGGCCAGCACATCGCGCCCGGCCAGGATGGCCGGAATGGCCTGGGATTGCACGGGAGTGGGTGATGCGTAGCCTTTTTCGGTTACGGCACGCAGCAGCTCGGGCAAGAGCCCGAGATCGGAAAATGACATGAACACCTCTTTGGTGAGCCCGCGCAAACGGCCAGCATCCTGCCGGAACCCGGCGGACCTGATCGAGGCCGTGGCGGTCGAAGCGAGGGACAGTGATTGAAATCGAAGCGGAGCCGGGATGGCTCGACCGCGAGCGAAGCAGGCGCAGACCGCTGGACGCCTGTATAGTCTTGCGCCGTGCACTATACCGATCCGCCGCCTCCGCGTCCATTTTCCCTTCCGCCCAGCCGATGACACTCCTCACGCTTCGCGAAGCGCATCTCACCTTCGGCGACCAGCCCCTTCTCGACGGCGCGCAACTCGTGATCCGCTCCGGCGAGCGCCTCGGCTTCATCGGCCGCAACGGCACGGGCAAATCGACGGTGCTGCGGATCATCGCCGGCCTGACCGCGCTCGAGGAAGGCGAGATCGAGCGCCGCGCCGGCCTCAGGATCGCGATGGTCGAGCAGGAGCCGGTGCTGGCGGCGGCGGCGGACCTCAAGGCCAGCCTCCTGCACCGGGGGCGCACCCTGCCCCACTCGGCCGCCTGCACCGCCGAGCAGCTCGACGGCGCGGACCGGGACCGATGGCGCATGGAATCGCGGCTCGCGGAGTTTCTTCAGCGCTTCGGACTCGACGGCACCGAGAGCCCGCAGCGCTGCTCCGGCGGCGAGCGCAAACGCGCCGCCCTCGCCCTCGCGCTCGCCTCCGAGCCCGAGCTGCTGCTGCTCGATGAGCCCACCAACCACCTCGACATCGACGGCATCCGCGCGCTCGAGGAGCAGGTGCTGAAAGCCCCCGCGGCCGTGATCGTCACGCACGACCGCGCGTTTCTCGATGCCACCGCCACCCGCATCGCGGAGCTCGATCGCGGCCGCCTGCGCTCCTATCCGGGCAACTTCGCCGCCTACGAGGCCCGGCGCGAGCGGGAGAACGCGGCGGAAGACCTGGCGCGCCGGCGCTTCGAGAAATTCTGGCAGCAGGAGGAGGTGTGGATCCGCAAAGGCGTCGAAGCGCGGCGCACGCGCAACGAGGGGCGCGTCAAGCGGCTCGAAATCCTGCGTGAAGCCCGCGCCGAGCGCCGCGACCGGCTCGGCAACATCAAACTGGCGCTGGACGCCGGAGATCGCTCCGGACGCCTGGTCGCGGAACTGACCGGCGTCGGCCACGCATTCCCGGGGCATACGCTCATCGAGGCCCTCTCGACCCGCATCATGCGCGGCGACCGCGTCGGCCTCATCGGGCCCAACGGCGCCGGCAAGTCGACTCTGATCCGCATCATCCTCGGGGAGATCGCGCCCCAGTGCGGCTCGGTGCGGCTCGGCACCAACCTCGAGGTCGCCTACTTCGACCAGATGCGCGAGCGGCTCGACCCGGAGGCGACGCTCGCCGAGGCGATCAGCCCGGGGTCGGACTGGATCACCCTCGGCGAGGAGCGCAAGCACGTCATGACGTATCTCGGCGACTTCCTCTTCCCGGCGCACCGGGCCAAGTCCCCCGTCAAGATGCTCTCCGGCGGCGAGCGCAACCGGCTGTTCCTCGCGCGCCTGTTCGCGCGGCCGGCCAATCTGCTGGTGCTCGATGAGCCGACCAACGATCTGGACATCGAGTCGCTCGAGCTGCTCGAACAGCGCCTGCAGGACTACCCCGGGACGCTGCTGCTCGTCAGCCACGACCGGCGCTTCCTCGACAACGTGGTGACCCAGACCCTGGTGGCCGAGGGAGGCGGCCTCTGGCGCGCCTACGTAGGCGGCTACAGCGACTGGCTGCGCCAGCGCCCGCAGCCGGCCGCAAGGACCCGCGGGTCCGGGGATCCGCGGGAGGTGCGTGCCGCCGCCAACACCGCGCCGCCGGAGGGAAGGAGCCCCGCGAAGCGCGTCCGCCTGGGGTACATGGAGGGACGCGAGCTCGCGGCGCTGCCGGGTGAAATCGAAGCATTGGAACGGGAGCAGGCCGGTATCAGCGCGCGGATGAGCGATCCGGCATACCACGCTCACGGACCCGAGCGGGTCCGCGCCGACACCCGCCGGCTGCAGGAAATCGACTCGGAGCTCGCCGCCAAGTACGAGCGCTGGGAGGTGCTCGAGGCGCGCGCGGCGGGTCAGACCGGCGCCGCCGCCGATGTCGTCTCCGTGCGCACCCCGTAGCGGTACGAGCCCGGCTTGACCAGCACGAAGTCGCACGCGAGGTCCTCGACGAGGACCGAGGTCAGTGTTCCCACCAGACTCACCGCGCTCGGGCGGTGAGTCAGCGCACCGAGGACCATGACATCGTAGTCGCGCCCGGCCGCGAACCCTGACAGCTCCCGTTCAGGGCTGCCCTCGAGGATGAACACGTGATCGGGTCCGATGCCCGCTTCGCGCGTGAGCCACTGCAGCTTTTCCACCCGCACCTCCCGCGCGGGCTCATCCGGCGCCGCGCGCTCCGCATAGACGACGTCCAGATCCGCGCCGGTCGCCCGCGCCAGGTCTCTTGCCACCGTCAGGATGGTGCCGGCCAGGCCCTTGGCCTCCTCCTCTTCCGAGACGTCGATCGCGGTGGCGATGCGCATCTTCCTGTTCCAGTGCCTGCCCCGCATCAGCGCAAGCGTCGAGGGGCAGGTGCGCATGAGCTGCCAGTCGTTGGCATCGAAAGCGCTGTGGTTCGACCGGCCGCCGCCCGCGGCCTTGATGACCAGCTCCGGGCGGCTTTTCTTCACCTTGTGCAGGATGCCCTCGTATAACGGGCTCTCACAGCTCGCGTCGACGGAAAACGCGATCCCCTCGAGACCGATCAACTCCTTGTGCCGCAGATGGTATTCCTTGGCCCGCTTGATGCAGTCCTGCAGCATCTTATTCTCCAGGCCGCGCGATTCGTACGCGTGCTTCAACTCATAGGCCTGCTCGGCATCGCACACGAACAGCTCGAGCCCCGTGCCAAGCGAGCGCGCCAGCCGCGCCGCCTTCGCCATCAGCACCGGATCGGCCTCGCAACGGCCGGCAACGACCAGAATGGACTTCAGTTTCTCCATCACCCGCGCCCCGCCGGCCGAAGCCGACCACACCACTTGGGATGACGCTCTCACAGATCACTGCGTGAATCCATCCGCAATCTCACCGACTGCGACAGTGGCGTCCGTGCGCGCGGCCCGCGCTCCTCGCCACGCACGGATCCGATAGTATCAAACTCCCGTGAATCCCCGGATTGCCATAGGTACTTCCGCGTATATGGACGCCGGACCCACGAGGTCAAGCTAGCTTATGCACTCAAGCGACCCCATGCCGCCGCAGGCGCTGCCACGAGTGCTCGACTGTGCGCCGGATGCGATGCTCATCGCCGATGCGGCCGGCACCATCCTGTTCGCCAGCCGCCAAGCCTGTGCCTTGCTGGGCTACGAGGCTGCCGAGCTGGCCGGCTGCCGCATCGAGCAGCTCATCCCGGAGCGTTTCCGCTCACAGCATGCCGGCCACCGCGGCGCGTTCGCCGTCGAGCGGCGCACCCGCCCCATGGGAACGGGCCTGATGCTGCTCGCCCGCCGCCGCGACGGCACCGAAATTCCGGTCGAGATCGGCTTGAGCCCCATCGACAACGGCGGGCAGGTGCTCACCGTGGCTGCGATCCGCGACGTGACAGATCGCCGACACACACAGAGACAGCTGGTCGCCGCGCGCGAGGCCGCCGAGGCGGCACGGCTCGCCGCGAACGAGGCGCGCGAGGCGGCCAACCGTGCCAATCAGGCCAAGAGCCGCTTCCTCTCGACCGCGAGCCACGATCTGCGCCAACCCCTTCAGTCCCTCGCGCTGCTCAACGGCACGCTGCGCCAGCTGGTCACGCAGGGCAATGCGCTCGCCGCCCTGTCGCGCCAGGACGAGGCGATCGAGATGATGTCGCGGCTGCTGAACGCCCTGCTCGACATCAGCCGGCTCGAGTCCGGCTCGATCAGGCCGAGCGCGGCGGACTTTCCGCTCTCGGAGCTGTTGCTCGGAGTGCGCAGCGAGTTCTCCGGACTCACCGCCGCCAAGGGCCTCACGCTCGAGATCGCGCCTTCGGCGCACGTCGTGCACAGCGATCAGGCACTGCTCGGCCAGATCATGCGCCACCTGGTCACCAACGCCATCCAATACACACCGAGCGGCCATGTGCGCCTGAGCGCCGAAACCCACTCCGGGCGGGTGCGCATCGACGTCGAGGACACCGGCATCGGGATCCCGTCCGAGGAATTGCCCCTCATCTACGATGAGTTCTATCAGGTCGACACCGGCTACCGCGCGGCGCGCCGCGGCAGCGGACTCGGCCTGAGCATCGTGCGTCGGCTCGTGCGAGCGCTCGATCTCGAGCTCGAGGCTCGCTCGACGGTCGGACGCGGTTCGGTGTTCTCACTGACGCTGCCCGGTTGCGAGGGCTGGCCGACGGCGGTCCCGGCACCCGAGGCGCCGCACCCGTCCCCTTGCACCGGCGCGCCCCGTGTGATGGTGCTGGAGGACGACCCCGCGGTGCGCAGTGCGACCCGGCTGCTGCTGAAAGTGCACGGCTACGATGTGCACGCCGCGGCCACGATCGGCGAGGCCGTGCAAGCCGCCCGCGAGCAGGCCATCGAGCTGCTCATCACCGATTATCACCTCTCCGGCGGCGAGACCGGCATCCAGGCCGTCACCGCCCTGCGCTCGCTGCTCGGCCCGGGCCTCAAAGCCGTCCTCATGACCGGCGACCCCTCCGCGGTCGGCCGACTCGAGCACGACACGCGGCTTCGCCTCATCGCCAAGCCCATTCACGCCGAGCAGCTGATCGGGGTCGTGCAGGCGCTGCAGGGCCTCTGAGGGCAGGCCCGACCTCCCCGTGCGGCCACCGCTCAGCGCAGGTACGCCTCGGTGGCGTACCTGCGCATCATGCGATGGCTGTTGAAATACGCCGCGTTGGTGCCGATGGCCGCCTTCATCATTCTCACCCAGCCGCCCGGATCTCCTCCGGAGCCGTAGTAAAGCGGCAGCACGGTGTGCGCGAGCTTCTCGTAAAGCGTCCCGGCGCCCTCGATCGCCCAGCCGGTGACCCCCTCGATGCAGCCCTCCACCCACCAGCCGTCCAGCTGCGAGAGACTCGGCACGCCATTGAAGGCCGCCTTCATGCCGCTGGTGCCGGAGGCCTCGAGCGGCGGCAGCGGCGTGTTGAGCCAGACGTCCGCGCCCGAGACCATCAGCAGCGCCAGGTCCATGTCGTAATCCGGCAGGTACACCACGGCGATCGAGCCTTCGAGCTCACGGGCATGCTCGTGCAGGCGCGCGATCAGGCGCTTGCCCTCCTCGTCGCGCGAGTGCGCCTTGCCCGAGAGCACGATCTGCATGGGATGCTCGCGCGCGATCGAGCGCAATCGGGCAATGTCGGTGAACAGCAGATCCGGACGCTTGTAGGCGGTCATGCGCCGCGCGAAGCCCAGCGTCGCCACGTTGGCTTGCAGCGTGACGCCGGTCAGCGCGCGCACCTTGTCGATGAGCGCCTGCTTCGCTTTGGCATGGGCCTCGAGCAGCGAAGCGTCGGGAATGCCGTGCACCCTGACGAGCAGCTCCGGCTCGTGACACCACCCGGGCACGAAGCGATCGTACAGCTCGCGAAAGCTCGCCGCGCTCCAGGTATAGGGGTGAACCCCGTTGGTGATGGCCCGCACCTGGTAGCCGGGATACATCTTGGAGGAGATCTCGGCGTGGCGCTTGGCGACGCCGTTGATGAAGTCGCTGACGTTCAACGCGAACCGCGTCATGTTGAGCTCGCCCGCCCCGCCGAGCGAGGTCAGCACGGAGAAATCGATCGGCCCGTGCTGGGCGCCGGGCTGCCCGGGCACGGGCGGCTTGCGATCGTCATAGCCGTAGACCGTGCTCGCGAACAGCCGCTTGACCAGATCGTAGGAAAAGCGGTCGTGTCCGGCCTCGACCGGAGTATGGGTCGTGAAGCGGCACAAGTCCCGCACCCTCGGCAGGTCGTACAGGGCCTCGCCCGGGCGCAGGTCCTCGGCCGGGTAGGCGAAATGGCGCAGCAGCTCCACCGCGAGCAGCGCCGAGTGGCCCTCGTTCATGTGATAGGCACTGATCTCGAACCCGAGCGCACGCAGAATGCGCACCCCGCCCAGGCCGAGCACCATCTCCTGCTTGAGGCGGTAGACCTCATCGCCCCCGTAGAGATGGTGGGTGATCAGTCGGTCATCGGCTCGGTTCTCCGGCAGGTCGGTATCGAGCAGCAGCACCGGGGTGTTGCCGTCCATGCGGCTCTCGATGGCATACAGCCACACGCTCACCCACACCGGCCGGTCCTCGATGCGCACCGCCACCTTCGCATCGAGCCGCTGCGCCCAGCGGGCCGGGTCCCAGGTCTCCTCACGCTCGATCTGATGGCCGCCGGAGTCGATCTCCTGGTGGAAGTATCCGGCCCGGCTCACGAGCGTCACCCCCACCAGGGGCAGGTGCAGGTCGGCGGCCGAGCGCAGCGTGTCCCCGGCGAGCACGCCGAGCCCTCCCGCATAGGTCGGGATCTCGTTGCGCAAGGCGATCTCCATCGAGAAATACGCCACTCGGGGCAGGCTCAGGAACTCGTCGAGCACAATGTCGTCTCCACTTCGGCGCGCTGCCTTTGGCGGCACTGCAGGGCGGATCGCGGTGACGGCGCGCCGCCACCGGGAACCAACCGCTTATCTCAATGCTTGCGCTGGCAGGTGCGCCCGCACCACGTCCTCTCCCTGGTGCACCAGGTCCTTCGGAACCTCCGCGGCCACGCTCGCCTCGAGTCCGGGCGGGAGCGCCCGGCGGATCAGACCGAGAAACCTCGGCTCGGCCATCAGCACGATGCGGTCGATGCGGCCTTGGCGCTGCTCGAGCGCCAGAGCCTGGGCGATGCGGCGGGCAAAGCGCGTCGCCACGTGCCGGTGCGGCCGCCGCTCCCCCTCGCCACCGGTTCCATGATGCGCGACCGCGCCACGGCGGCCGACCGCCGGGGGCGCGTGATCGAACACCCGCCCCGGCCGGTCTGAAACCAGATCCCGGTCATGCAGCCGGGCGTCGGCCTCCGAGAGCCGGCCCGCCGGCACAAGAGTTGGATCGGGCGGCTCGACGTCGTAAAAATGTGCCTCGGCCTGATCAGCTACCACGATTCGTACGCGCATCGAACTCCCTCCGCCGTCACGGCCTGGAGACCAATTACTGTACGCCACTGCGGCAGCGCGCCAATACGTAGTTGTAGAGGCACGCGCGAGCTGGGACGGGGCTTGGGCACCGCCGGCGCAGGGAGGCAAGTACGTATTGAGCCCCTGGGCTCCGGCGGCAATTCTTGCAACATACGGAGCAAAACATTTTTTCGCAGATTCAGGCCACCTTCGCAACCGCAGGCAGCTGTGTATGTACAAGAAGATCCTCGTTCCCGTAGACGGCAGCCCCGCCTCCATCCGGGGCCTCGATGAAGCGATCAAGCTCGCCAAGGACCAGAGCGCCGAGCTTCGCCTTCTTCACGTTGTCAACGAATGGCTCGTCGTCGCCCCGGATGCCACGGGCGCCAACGTGGGCGGAATCGCCGAAGGCCTGCGCGAGAGCGCCAACGAGACGCTCGATGCGGCGGAGGTCCGGGCCAAGGCCGGCGGCGTCACCCCCAACACGGTCCTGCTCGAGCAGATCGGCATGCCGGTCGGCGCGGTGATCCTGAAACACGCCGAGGAGTGGCCGGCGGACCTGATCGTGTGCGGCACCCACGGACGGCGCGGCGTGCGCAGGCTGGTCATGGGCAGCGACGCGGAGTACATCGTGCGCCACGCCCGCGTCCCGGTGCTGCTGCTGCGCCACGACGAAGAGGAAGAGGCCAAGAAGTGCTGACCCGCCGCCCGAGGAGCACACCATGGAGCTCGAGCAAGCCATCCACTCCCGGCGCGCGGTGCGCGAATACACCGACGATGCCCTCGATCGGGCGACGCTGCGCAGACTGATCGACGCGGCGATCCAGGCGCCGAGCGCCGTCAACGAGCAGCCGTGGTCGTTCACCGTGGTCACGGACCGCGACCTGCTGGCGCGGATTTCGGTCAAGTCCAAGGCTCATCTGCGGCGCAGCGCGCCCGGCCGTCTCATTCCGGAGTCGCTCCACGCTCGGCTGGAGGATCCGCAGTTCGACATCTTCTACCGTGCGCCGGCACTCATCGTGATCGCCAGCGTGACGCGCAGCCGCTGGGCCGTCGAGAACTGCGCCCTCGCCGCCGAGAACCTCATGCTGGCCGCCTGCGGCGAGGGTCTCGGGAGCTGCTGGATCGGGCTCGCCCAGGCCTGGCTCGCCACCGCCGCGGGCCGCACGGTGCTCGGCCTGCCGTCAACCTCTTTGCCGGTGGCGCCGATCATCGTGGGACGGCCCGCGGCAGAGGCGCAAGCGGTGCCCCGCAGCGAGCCGCGGATCCGCTGGATCGGCCCGGGTCCCTGACCCCCTCGTATCGCCGCTCACCTCGCCTGCCCGGGAGTCATCCGCCCATGCCACCGAACCCATCCACCGCGCCCGTGTGGCTGATCACGGGCTGCTCGCGCGGACTCGGCCGGGAACTCGCCCACGCGGCGCTCGCGCACGGGTTCCGTGTCGCGGCGACCGCCCGCGATCCGGCCACTCTCGGTGGCTTGGCGGGGTACGCGGACCGGGCGCTGACGCTGGCGCTCGATGTGACCGATGCCGAGCAGGTCCGCAACGCCGTGTCGCAGACCGAGCGGGAGTTCGGCCGCATCGACGTCCTGGTGAACAACGCCGGGTACGGCTACCTGGCGTCGGTGGAGGAAGGCGACGAGGAGGACATCCGGGCGATGTTCGAGACGAACTTTTTCGGCCTCGTCGCGATGACCCGGGCCGTCCTGCCTGCCATGCGCTCGCGCCGCTCGGGCAACATCGTCAACATCGCCTCGGTGTCGGGTCTCGCCGGCTTTGCGAGCGGCGGCTATTACGCGGCGAGCAAGTTCGCGGTCGTCGGACTGTCGGAGTCCCTGGCGCGCGAGCTCGAGCCGCTCGGCATCCGGGTGCTCATCGTCGAGCCCGGGGCGCTGCGCACCGAGTGGGCCGGGCGATCGCTCAGGCAGTCGCCGAATTTCATCTTCGACTACGAGCCGACCGCAGGCCATCGCCGGCGCGAGACCGTCGCGCGCAGCGGCCACCAGAGCGGCGATCCGGCCCGGGCCGCCGAGGCGGTGATCCGCGCGCTGCTCGCCGAGAATCCCCCCGAGCACCTGGTGCTCGGGCGCCATGGCTACTGGACCGCCGAGCACCAGCTGCGCGCCATGCTGAGAGATCTGCACACCTGGCGGGCGCTCTCGGAGAGCACGGACTTCCCCGAAATGCCGGCGCCGCACCGCGACGCGCCCGATGAGTACATCCCTCCCCACGCCGGGGTTTGATCCCCGAGGCCGGCGCCCGCCTCCCTAGAAGCCGGCCCCGCCGTCGACGTTGTACTGCACCCCGACCCATGCGCCGATCGGCACCCCCACGGTGCGGAACTGCTCGTTGCGCCAGCTCGCCCCGGTGGTGTCGAAGGTATGGCCCGGAGCGGTCAATTCGTTCAAACCGAGGATGCCGTAGGAGTAGTAGCGCCGATCGAGCACGTTGTCGATGCGGGCGAACACGCGCCAGCGCGAGGACAGCGAGTAGGCCGCGTTGAGATTGACCAGGAAGTAGCCCGGAACAGGCCCATTGATATCCCGGTTGTTCTCATCGCCCTGCGGGTACACGTCCGACTGCCCGATGACGTTGACGCCCAGCGTATACGGGCCGCTGGCGTACTGCAGGTTCACCTTCACGATGTTTTCCGGGATCCCCGGAATCCGGTCGCCCCGGGCCACGCGGATATCCGTGCAGGTCGCGCAGTCGATGGGCGCCGCCGTCGAGTTGTTCGGGCTATTGAGGATCAGCGGTGATTGAAAGGTCGCCTGGACGAACGAATAGTGGACGCCGAGCTCGAATGGGCCCTTTCTGCCGTGCAGCCCGAACGAGGCCCCCTGGCGGCGAGTCTCGCCGACGTTGACGAAGTAGCCGGAGCTGACGATCCCGTTGCCGGCGGCGACGAATTGGATGTCGTTTTCGAGATTCGTACGGAAGACCGACGCGGTGAAGGACAGCGAGCGCCCGATCTCTCCGCGGGCGCCGACCTCGAAATTCTTGGCGGTCACCGCCTTCAGCGGCGGATCGGACGTGAAGGCGTCCGGCAGGGTGCAAGGCGCGGTCGGATTGGCGCACGTGAGCTCCATCGGCGTCGGCACGCGCGTGCCCTGGTCGTAGTTCACGTACAGCGTGAGCTTGCGGGTGGGATTGAAAGTGAGCCCCACGGACGGGTCGAAGTGGCTGTAGACGTCATGTCCGTTGAGCGCGGTGCCCAGGCGATCCTGCAGCGTCACGCTCGCATGGTTGTAGCGCCCGGCCAGATTCAGATACAGCTTGCGCGTGATGCCGAACGTGTCCGAGAAGTACACGCCCGAGTAGTTGTTCACCGCGTGCAGCAGCGTGCCGAGCACCGCCGGGGAGCTCGATACGGTGTTGCGCGATATGCCCGCCTGCTGACTGAGCTGGTCGTAGTTGGTCCAGGCGGGATCGTAGCTCGCCCCGGCGATGAAAGTGTTGCGATGTCCCGCGAGCAGGCTGTGCCCAGAGACCTGCAGCGCCCCGCCCGGCCGGTATTGGTCGATGCCCTCGATGGCGTTGCCCATCGGCTCGTTGCCGGACCCCACGGGCCGGGTCGGATCGTAGTTGCCGTTGATGTTGCTGTTGAAGACGTCGGTTATCACCCTGCGAAAATAGGCCTTCGCCGTCAGCGTCCACCGGGACGTGATGCGGTGCCGCTCGTCGAAGTTGAGGAAGACCATCTTGTTGGTCTGAATGTCCGGCCAGGTGTAGCTCTGGTACGGATCCGACAGGAATGACAGCGGCAGCGTCTGGTTTCCGTGCAGCTTGTTGTTGGCATAGGTCAGGTTGAGCGAGGCTTCGTTTTGGCTGTCCCGGTAGCCCACCTCGCCATAGACCTGGCGCACCTGGCTCGGGTTCTGATCACCCCAGCCGTGATCGTCGAAGACCGTTCCGCCGAGGTAGTAGTCGAAGTGCCGGTCATGCCCGCCGGTGTCGGCCTGTTCGACGTGCCGGCCGAAGGAGCCGCCGTAAATCTCCAGGTGCGTCCCCGGGGCGTCGAACCCCCGTTTGGTCGTGATGCTGATCGCGCCCCCCAGGGTGTTGAAGCCGAACACGGGATTGGCGCCCGGGATGACCTCCAGGCTCGAGATCACCCCCTGCGGAATGAGATCCCAGTTGACCACGTCGCCGAACGCCTCGTTCACCCGCACGCCGTCGACGTACACCGAGACCCCCTGTGGAGTCCCAAGCACCGGCGAGGCGGTGAACCCGCGGAAGTTCAGGTTCTCCTGAAACGGGGTGCCCTCGGTGTCATTGAGATTGACGCTCCCGGCCAGCCGATTGAGCGAGCCGGAGAGGGTCGCCGAGGCGGAGCGGTTGACCGCGCCCACCGAGATCTGCTGGATATTGGACGGAACCTCGTTGAGCGGAACCTGGCTGCCTCCGAGCGGAGCGGTGATCACCACCTGCCGCAGCGTCGTCGCGAGGGACGGGACGGAAAGAGCCGCCGCGGCCGCGGCGGCGGGGGATGCGGCGTGAGCGCTCGCCACGAGCGCCTGCGCGAGCCCCGCGAGACTCACGGCCGACAATGCGTGCACGATGCGCCAGGACCCTATGCGGCTCGACATGCTTGACCGGACTCCGGGTAATAGAGGGCCCCTTCCCCCCGTCGGCACTCTTTCACGGCGGCAACGGAATCCGCAAGGGAGTTTTTCCCGATTTCCCCTGGCCCGCCGGCCTGACGCCGCTGCACCGCCCCTGGAACAGTATCCACGCGCCGCCTGCGCGGGCAACAGACCGGGAGTAGACTGCCTCTCGGGCGCCGCACCACAGGCGGCGGCGTGTTCGGGCCGGGGGAAGTCCCCATGAGAACTTCTGATGATGTGGGCGAGAATTCTTCCTGCCAGCTCAAAACTCCCACTACGCGCCGCCTGGACGGCGGAGCCCGGTTTTGCCCGGGCGGCCTCGCAGCCCGTCGATCAGACGCAAAGGGCGCGCCGGCTCGATGCGGCTCTCGTCGCCGCCGTAACCCTCGCCGCCTGGGTGCTGTGCGGGATCTTCAACGTCACCGAGACTCTGCGCCGTCTGACGGCCCCCTATGAGCGCTACCAGCTCGATGAGCTGCCGACCGTGCTGCTCGTGCTCGGCCTGGGTCTGACCTGGTTCGCCACGCGCCGATACAAGGAAGCCCGGCAGGAGATCGCGCGCAGGAGATCGGCCGAGACCCAACTCACCGAGGCGCTGGCCGACAACCGTCGCCTCGCCCAGCAGTACGTCGAGCTGCAGGAGGCCGAGCGCAAGGCGCTCGCTCGCGAGTTGCACGATGAGCTCGGACAGTATCTGAACGTCATTAAGATCGATGCCGTCGGGATCCGGGATGATCGTCGGGGAAACCCGGACGCGGTGCACGTCCGGGCGAGTGCGATCGCCGACAACTGCGATCATGTCCACGGCGCACTGGCGACTCTGATCCGCGAGCTGCGGCCTGCGGGCCTGGACGAGCTGGGCCTGGAGGCCGCACTGGAGCACTGCGTGCAGACATGGCGCACGCGCCTGCCCACGGTGGCGCTGCGGCTGACCGTCACTGGGAATTTCACCGCGCTGCCGGAGGGCCTTGCGGTCACCGTCTACCGCCTCGTTCAGGAAGCGCTGACCAATGTCGCGAAGCACTCGGGCGCCCGTCACGTGGCGATTCATCTGGATCGCGCCGGCTCGCACGGACAGCCCGATGGCACGGTCACGGCGGCGGTCGAGGATGATGGAGCGGGCACCGAGCCCGGGCTTGCGACCCGGGGACTCGGCCTGATCGGCATGCGCGAGCGGGTCAGGGCGCTGCGCGGCGAGCTCATCATCAACAGCTCGCCCGGCGAGGGGTTTCAGCTGACCGCGCGCATTCCCGTGACCCAAGCCTCCCGGGAGGCCCCATGACCTCCCCCATCAAGGTCCTGCTGGTCGACGACCACGCCATCGTGCGCGAGGGTTACCGCCGGCTCCTGGAGGGCGAGCCCACCATCGAGGTCGTCGGGGACGCGGTCAATGCGACGCAGGCTTGCGAGCGCTCACTCACCCTCGCCCCGGACGTGGTGGTCATGGACATCGCCCTGCCGGGAACCAGTGGCATCGAGGCGACGCGCCGCATGCTCAAGGATCAGCCCCACCTGCGCATCGTGATGTTCAGCATGTACGACGACGCGATCTACGCCTCGCGCGCACTCGACGCCGGGGCCCTCGGCTACCTGAGCAAGGCGAGCGCCCCGGAAGTGCTGGTGCAGGCGATCTATGCGGTCTCCCGCGGCGAGTACTACATGAGTGCGGACGTGGCGGCGAACCTCGAGCAGTCGGCGCAGCCGCGGAAGTCCGGGATCGAAGCGCTGACGCCGCGGGAATTCGAGGTGCTGCGCCTGCTCGTGCAGGGCGAGACGGTCAGGCGCATCAGCGAGAAACTGGCGCTCTCGGAGAAAACCATCGCCAATCATCAATCGGCCCTGCGCGAGAAGCTCGGCGCAAGGAACAGCGCCCAGCTCGCGAGGCTCGCCGCACAGATGGGAATGTCCCGCTGAGCCACCGCGCTTCGCGGTCCCGGACGCTGCAGCCCGGATCGGCCGGTGCGCCTAGGACGGATCGAGCACCGCGCCCAGCGTCCCGATGCGCTCGCGGATCTGGTCCCGTGCGCTGCGGAACCGGCGTCGCATCTGCTCGGCGGGAATGGAGGAGTCGCTCGATGCCGGATCCGGTATCGGCCAGTGAAGCCTCAGGACCCGCCCGGGCAGCACGGGGCAGACCTCCTCCGCGCACAGCGTGATCACCGCGTCCAATGCGCCGCCATCGATCTCCTCCACCGACTTGGATCGGTGCGCCGAGATGTCAATGCCGAGCTCGGCCATCACCTCGATGGCGTACGGGTTGACCCGCGAGGGCCGCGAACCGGCGCTGAGCACCTCGACGCGATCGCCCAGCAGAGCGCGCGCCAGCCCCTCGGCCATCTGGCTGCGGGCGGAGTTCGCCACGCAGAGAAAGAGAATTCGCCGCGTCATACGTGCTCCCCAGGGCCGCCGGGAGCCCTGCGGGGCAGACCGCAGGATACCGAGCCACCCCGCTCGTACCAGCCCTGGGACCGATTGACGATCCACACGACCGAAAGCATCACCGGCACCTCGACGAGCACGCCGACGACGGTCGCCAGGGCGGCGCCCGAAGCGATGCCGAACAGGCTGATGGCGGTCGCCACGGCCAGCTCGAAGAAGTTGCTGGCGCCGATCAGCGCCGAGGGCGCCGCGACACAGTGCGCCTCTCCCAGGGCGCGATTGAGCAGATAACCGAGGCCGGCGTTGAAGTACACCTGGATGAGAATGGGCACGGCCAGCAGCACGATCACCAGCGGCTGAGCGAGGATCTGCGGACCCTGGAACGCGAACAGCACGACGAGCGTCGCCAGCAGCGCCGCCAGGGTCACCGGCTGCAGGAACGCCAGCAACCGGCGCAGGCCCGACTCCCCGCCGTGCGCGAGCACGCTGCGGCGCACGATCTGGGCGATCAGCACCGGGATCACGATGTACAGCACGACTGACAGAAGCAGCGTCTGCCACGGCACGGTGATCGCCGCGAGCCCGAGCAGCATACCGACGATGGGCGCGAACGTGAAGATCATCAGCACGTCGTTCAGCGCGACCTGAGAGAGCGTGAAGTGCGGCTCGCCGTGGGTGAGCTCGCTCCATACGAACACCATCGCCGTGCACGGCGCCGCCGCGAGGATCACGAGCCCGGCGATGTAGGAGTCGATCTGCCCGGCCGGCAGGATCGCCCGGAACAGATGCCCGATGAAGATCCATCCCAGCAGCGCCATCGAGAACGGCTTCACGGCCCAGTTCACAAACAAAGTGACGCCGATCCCGCGCCAGTGCTCCTTGATCCGGTGCAGCTGCGCGAAGTCGATCTTGACCAGCATCGGCACGATCATCAGCCAGATGAGCACCGCCACCGGCAGATTCACCTCGGCGATCTGCGCCGAGGCGATCGCGTGAAACAGACCCGGCATCAGCTTGCCGAGCAGGATGCCGGCCACGATGCACAGCATCACCCAAAGCGTGAGGTAACGCTCGAACCGAGACATCAGTCTCTCCTTCTCAACCAGGTGCGACCCGCTGTCTCAAGCCCCTTCGGAGGGACGGCGGGCCGGTGCGCAGCATGCGGAATGGGCCGCGCTCTTTCGCCCCGCCTGCACCGCCTCCTGTCCGTAGACGGTGCTCTCCCCGCTCGTGAGAAAGGTCTCCCACAGGACTCCCTGCGGGTCCTCGATCCAGCTCTTCTCGCTCTTCGCGTAACAACAGGTGGTACTTCCCTCCTCGAGCACGGGCGCCTCGGCGCGCTTCAGCCGCGCATACACCTCCTCGAGCTCCGAGCGGTCCTGCACCTGGATGCCAAGGTGCTCGATGCCGGGGGTCGCACCCCGCTGACTGATCGCGAAGTTCACCCGCGGATCCTCCAGCATCCATTTCGCGTAATCGGATTTGAGCACGGCGGGCTGCGCCGCAAACAGCGCCGAGTAGAATCGGACGGAGGCCGCGAGGTCCTCGACGGCGACGTGGACATGGAGGCGTTTCATCGGGATCTCCACACTTTCATTTCTATTGTTCCAATTATATAGAAATATTAGAATGACGCAATCCGGCCGGGATCGCGCGCCGCTTGCGCCCCGCGGACAGTTCGATATGATTAAAAGCATGAAATCAGCGGACGCGATCGCCGCCCTCAGTGCTCTCGCCTCCGAGGCCCGGCTCGCCGCCTTCCGGCTGCTCGTGAAGCGCGGGCCCGACGGGTACACGCCCACCGAGCTCGCCCGGCGGCTGGGCGTCCCCTCCCCGACGCTGTCCTTTCATCTGCGCGAGCTGGTCAACGCCGGGCTGCTGGTCAGCCGCCGCGAGGGACGCAACCTCTACTACAGCCCCAATCTCGAGCGCATGCAGGGCCTGGTCGGCTTTCTGACCGAGAACTGCTGCGCACTCGCCGACGAGGCCTGCGGACCGGATTGCCGGCCGCTTCCGGCCGCCGCGGGCGCGGCCGCTCCCGTGACGAAACAGAGGAAGCGCGCCTAGCAAAGCCCGCCGGGCGCCCGCACTCAAGGCACCCCGGCCTGCGCGCACCCCGCGCCGAGCCCGTGATCCGGCAGCGTCGCCGGCGCGTGGCCGCGCCCTTCCTCCGCGCTGTCCCCAAGCGCCGGCGCATCGGGCCGTCTCAACCGCCGCCTCGCCCGTGCTCGAACGCCGCGATGCGGGCTCGCCCGCGGCGCGGCGCGGGCTGGGGACGCTGACTTTGAAGGCAATGGGCAGCGGACTTTCCGCAGACATATATATCGTATTACGATATGAAATTGCACCCCCATCCGGGCCCGCACGCACATCGGATTGCCATGAAGACTTCCGCTTCCACCCTCAGGGCGCGCGACAGCCTGCGCGACTTCAACGCCGACCGGCGCCTGCTCATGCTGTGCGCGATGGCCCTTGCCACGGGAACTCTCGGCGCGATGGCGGCGTGGGCGCTTCTCAAGCTGATCGCCCTCATCACGAATCTCGCCTACTTCCGCGTCGTCTCGACGACGACCACCTACCTGACTCATGCGAAGCTGACGCCCACCTCCGTTCTCATTCCGGTTGTCGGTGGACTCATCGTCGGCTTCATCGCCCGCTACGGCTCGGAGAAGATCCGAGGGCACGGCATTCCCGAGGCTCTGGAGGCCATTCTCATCGGCCAGAGCCGGATCGAGCCGAAGGTTGCCCTGTGGAAGCCGCTGTCCTCCGCGATCGCCATCGGCACCGGCGGGCCGTTCGGCGCCGAGGGTCCGATCATCATGACAGGAGGCGCGCTCGGGTCGCTGTTCGCGCAGTTGTTTCGCCTGAGCGCCGCGGAGCGCAAGACACTGCTCGCCGCCGGCGCCGCGGCCGGCATGACCGGCATCTTCGGCACCCCCGTGGCGGCGGTTCTCCTTGCCATCGAGGTGATGCTGTTCGAGTGGAAACCGCGCAGTTTCGTGCCCGTGGCCGTTTCGGTCGTCGTCGCCATGGCGTGGCGGCCCTGGCTGGTGGGCGCCTGGCCTCTATTTCCTCATACGGGCATGCCCGCCATGCCGTGGTGGGGCCTCGCGCTGTGCGCGGGCGTCGGTGTCGCAGCGGGCCTTCAATCCGCCATCACCACCGGCGCGCTGTACTGGTGCGAGCAACTGTACGAGCGGCTTGCGATCCATTGGATGTGGTGGCCTGCGCTCGGCGGCGTCGTCGTGGGAATCGGCGGTCTGATCGATCCGGCTGCTCTCGGTGTCGGTTACGACACCATCGGGGCCATGATCAATGGAACCGTACGGGTGCACGCAGCGATCGTGCTGCTCATCATCAAGTCGATAATCTGGGTCCTGGCACTCGCCTCCGGCACGGCAGGGGGCACGCTGGCGCCGCTTCTGCTGATGGGCGGAGCCGTCGGCGTCCTGGAGGCTCACATCCTGCCCTTCGGTGACTGCGGCTTCTGGGCGCTGCTTGCGATGGCGGCGGTGCTGGGAGGATCCCTGCGCTGCCCGCTGACGGCGACCCTGTTCGCAGTCGAGCTCACGGGAGACCTGCGCGTGATGCCGGCGGTATTCATCGCCTGCGGGGCGTCCTTCGCGGTCACAGTGCTCCTGATGCGCCGCTCCATTCTGACCGAGCGCCTCGCCCGCCGCGGCCACCATCTGACATACGAATACACCGTCGACCCATTCGACGTGATGCGCGTGGGTGAGATCATGGCGCACCCGGTCCACACCCTGCCGGCGGGCATGGCGATGCAAGATGCGCGCGCATTCTTCGATACGGAACCCGGCGTCAGGCATCACAGGAGCTATCCCGTAATCGACGCGTGCGCACACGTGGTAGGCATCGTCTCGCCATCCGACGTACTGGGCTGGTCGCGGGAGGGCGCGCGGTGCGGGGAGACGCTGGGGGATCACCTCGAGGCTCGCGAGGTGCTGGTCGGCTACACCGATGAGCTGGCCGGTCACCTCGCAGAGCGCATGGGCGCAGCCGACGTCGGTCGCGCGCCGATCATCGACCGCGCCACCGGTAAGCTCGCAGGCCTGGTGGCCAGGCGCGACCTGCTCCAAGTCCGCGCTCACGCGGCGCAGCTCGAGCGCGAGCGCACGAGGGCGCCGAGGGTCCCAAGCCAGCGTATCCTTTAGCTCAGACATGGCCGACTGCTGCCGCTGACGCTCAACCGGACATTCTCTGCGCCAGCAGCTCGATCCAGTGCCGGACCGGCCGATCCGTGCCGGAAGCGAGGTGCATGAGGCACCCGACGTTCGCAGTGGCGATGGCATCGGGAGCGTCCGCCTCGAGCGCTGCGAGCTTGTCGCTCTTGAGCCGAGCGGAGAGTTCAGGTTGCAGCAGCGAGTAGCTGCCCGCCGAGCCGCAGCAAAGGTGGCTGTCCGCAACGGCAGTCAAGGTGAACCCAGCCCCGGCCAGAAGCGGCTCCACGACACCCCGTATCCCCAGGCCGTGCTGGAGCGTGCACGGAGAGTGGAAGGCGATTCGCCGCTCGGCCTCCCGCGGCGGCGCCCACTCGAGCTTCACACCGGGCCTCGCGAGCTCTTGCGCGACGACGTCACTGATATCGCGGAACAGCTCGGCGACCCTTGCCGCCTTGCCGGCGTAAGCGGGATCGTCCTGCAACAGCGCGCCATAATCGCGAACCATCGCTCCACAGCCGCTCGCGGTGACCACGACAGCTTCCGCCCCTCGCTCGATCTGCGGCCACCACGCATCGATGCTGTGGCGCATGTGCGCAAGCGCCCTGTCCCCCTCGGCAAGATGATGCGCGAGGGCGCCGCAGCAGCCGTCTGCCACTCGGATCAGCGAGACGCCGAGACGGTCCAGAAGCTGCGCCGCGGCCCGGTTGATGCCCGGAGCCACCACCGGCTGCACACACCCCTCGAGGACGAGCATCCGCCGGGCATGGCGCGGGGCGGGCCAGCCGTCCGAGGAGCGTCCCTCGCTCTTCGGCACCTTTTGCCTCCAGGCGTCGGGCATCAGGGGCCGCATCAGCCGGCCCACCGCGAGCAGCGCCGCGAATCGCCTGCGATGGGGGACGATGCCCAGCAAAGCCCGCCTCGCGAGCCGTTCGCGCAGCGGCCGGGAGACCAAGTGCTCGACACGATGGCGGCCGATGTCAAGCAAACGTCCATATTGCACGCCGGAGGGACACGTGGTCTCGCATGCCCGGCAGGTCAGACAGCGATCCAGATGCCGCTGCGTTCTGCGAGAAGGCTCGGCGCCTTCGAGCATCTCTTTGATGAGGTAGATGCGGCCTCGCGGGCCGTCGAGCTCGTCCCCGAGTGCTCGGTACGTCGGACAGACCGCGGTACAGAACCCGCAATGGACGCACTTGCGCAGGATGGCATCGGCCTCCCGGCCCTCGGGCGTTGCGAGCACGGCCGCGGTGAGTCGCGTCTGCATCTAGATCTGCGGGTAGAGCCGGCCGGGGTTGAACACGCCGTGCGGGTCGAACACCGCTTTCAGGCGACGATGCAGCGCGAGCATCGAGGGCTCCAGGGAATGGAAGGGGCCCTCGGGCGGCTTCGTGGAGGCCCGAAACAGCGTGGCATGCCCGCCGAATCGGGAGGCGAGCGCGCGCACGGCATCGATGCTCATTGCTGCGCGCAGCCAGCGCAATGCGCCGCCCCACTCGAGGAGGACCTCACCCTCGGGCAGGCACGGAGCGTGCGCAGGCAGGGAAAGTCGCCAGAGCGCCCCGGCGGTGTTGAAGAACTCCAGGCGCTGCTCTCGAAGGGCCTCCCAGTACTCCCCTGCCCCATCTACCGGCTCGCCACCCAGCGCCTGGCGCGCGGCCTGCACCGCCGCCTGCGCGCCGGAAAGCCGCACGAGCAGTCGTCCGCCCTGCCAGGCGGTGGCGGATATCGGCAAGGGACGCGCGGCCCACTGGCTCAGCCGCTCGAGCGCCAGGGGCTGATCCCACTCGAACTGCAGCGTGCATTGGGCCTTTGGGCAAGGGACGGTCTTCAGGGAAACCTCGACGATGAGACCGAGCGTCCCGAGGCTGCCGGCCATCAGCCGCGCCACATCGAAGCCGGCCACGTTCTTGATGACGCGGCCGCCGAAGCGCAACAGCCCGCCCCGCCCGTCGATCACCTGCACGCCGAGGACGAAGTCGCGCACCGCTCCGCAGTAGGCGCGACGGGGACCGGAGAGGCCGCTTGCCACGGCCCCACCGAGGGTGGCGCTCTGCCCGAAGCTCGGAGGCTCGAACGCGAGCATCTGACCGCGCTCGCCGAGGGCCTTCTCGATCACTGCAAGCGCCGTCCCTGCGCGCGCCGTGACCGCGAGCTCGGTGGGCTGGTAATCGACGATACCGGTCAGAGCGGCCGTCTCGAGGAGTTCTCCCTGCGCGGCTCCGCCGTAGAAATCCTTGCTGCCGCCGCCGCGAATCCGCAGCGCCCGCCGCTCGAGGGCCGCCGAGCGGATCCGCTCGGTCAGGCTGTGCAGCTCGTCCGGCACGCGTACCGCTTCCAAGCGCTCAGAACCGGGGCAGATCGGGATGGGGGATCTGCCCGGCGTGCACGTGCAGGCGCCCGAATTCCGCGCACCGATGCAGGGTGGGCACCGCCTTGCCGGGATTGAGCAGCCCCGGCGCATCGAACGCGCGCTTCACGCCCCGAAACGCCTCGAGCTCGCGAGCGCCGAACTGCACACACATGTACTCGAGCTTCTCGATCCCCACGCCGTGCTCTCCGGTGATGCTGCCTCCGTGACGGACGCACAGCTCGAGAATCTCTCCGCCGAACGCCTCCGCCCGAGTCACCTCGTCCGGGACGTTCGCATCGAACAGGATCAACGGATGCAGATTCCCATCCCCGGCATGAAACACGTTCGCACAGCGCAAGCCGTACTTGCCTTCCATCTCGCCGATCGCCTGCAGCACCGCCGCCAGGCATTTGCGGGGAATCGATCCGTCCATGCAGTAATAGTCCGGAGAAAGCGCCCCCACGGCGGGAAAGGCGGCCTTGCGCCCCGCCCAGAAGCGTGCCCGCTCGGCCTCATCGCGCGAGACGCGGCACTCGGTGGCTCCGGCGCGGCGCAGCACTTCCTCCATGTGCGCCACCTCCTCCTGCACCTCATGCCCCGTGCCGTCCGTTTCACACAGCAGGATCGCCTCGGCATCGAGCGGATAGCCGGCGCGCGCGAACGGCTCGACAGCGGCAGTCGCGGCGCGATCCATCATCTCGAGCCCGGCGGGAATGATTCCCGCGGCGATGATGTCGGCGACCGCCCGGCCCGCCGCCACGATGCTGTCGAACGCGGCAAGGACCACCCGGGCGCACTCGGGCTTCGGGATCAGACGTACCGTCACCTCGGTCATCACCGCGAGCAGGCCTTCCGAGCCGGTGAGCAGCGAGAGCAGATCGTAGCCCGGCGCATCCAACGCGCGCGAACCGACCTCGAGCACCTCGCCCTCGATCGTCACCGCCCGAAGGGCCAGAACATTGTGGACCGTCAGGCCGTACTTCAGACAGTGCACGCCGCCGGAGTTCTCCGCGACGTTGCCGCCGATGGTGCAGGCAATCTGGCTCGAAGGATCCGGGGCGTAGCAGAGGTCGTGAGCCGCGGCCGCCTCGGAGATCGCAAGATTGCGCACCCCCGGCTGTACGCGCGCGATGCGCGCGCACGGGTCGACTTCCAGGATCCGATTGAGGCGAGCCAGAGACATCAGCACCGCGTCGGGCCGCGGCGTCGCCCCTCCGGAAAGCCCGGTGCCGGCCCCTCGAGCAATGACGGGCACGCCCGCCTCGTAACAGAGCGCCAGGACTGCCGCCACCTCGGCCTCATTCGACGGCAGCACCACGGCGAGCGGCAATGCGCGGTGCATCGTCAGCGCATCGCACTCGTAAGGCTTGAGGTCTTCCTGCTCCGAAAGCACCGCGCCCGGCGCCAGCGCCCGGCGCAGGCGCGCGATCACGGTGGGCTCTCGAGAGCAGACGCTGCGGCTCATGCGCCCGATTCTAGCCGGTCTGAAGCCGCCGATCGCACATCGACACGCCGGAGTGTCCTTATCGGCCGAGGGTGACCGGGGCCCTCTCGATCCGAGTCCCGAGGCGGGATCGGAGTGGCTACGGCGGAATCCCCCGGGGAACCGCGCTCTCCTTGATCCAGCGGCGCGACGGATCGGCGGCCATGGACCCGAGGATCCGGGTCGGACCCGCGGGGGCCCTTGACGGTCTCCTCGACGGGGCGGCAGGTCACAGACCCTGGTCAAACCGGCAGCGCAGATGCACACCGTCCATCGCATAGCGCGCGCCACGATCGATGCGCTGATCGACGAGAGTGGAGACGACGAGAACCACCCGCTCACCGACGTGCTCGACTACCTGTCCGATCAGGTTGAGGCATACGAGGAAGAACACACCGTCATCCCCGAGGCCCCACCGGCCGAGACTCTGCGGTTCCTGATGGAGCAGCACGGCCTGAAACAGGAAGATCTGGCCGACTGCGCACCGCAGAGCCGAATTTCGGACATCCACAACGGCAGACGCGCCATCAGCGAGGATCTCGCCAAGAAGTTCGCACACAGGTTTAACGTCTCGGCTGACCTGTTCATCTGAACTCAGGGCCAGGGAACGGCCGAAGGGCGCGGACGCGCCCGTCGCCTCCCCAGGCGCCGCGCCAGCGGCCCGCTCGCAGAACCGCGCCGGGCGGGAGCCGCCCGCGCCACGGGAGGCAAACCCTCCGAGCACCCCTCGCCTCATCGGTCGTGATCGAAGCCGGATGGCGCCCATCCAGGCTCTCGTGATTCCGGCTGCTCACGCTTCTGACCAGTGCCGACGGACCGCGGCCGCGTACGATTCTGCGCCGCCATTCCGGGCGCGGATGGTTGCTCTTCGTGTGCCATTTCACGCTACTCGGCCTGGACCACCGTCGCCAAATCGGCATCCAGCTCCTCAATGCCGAAGCGGGCGGCAGCGCGTCTTGACGAGCAGTCCGTGAGCATCTCGTACTCCAACCAGCCGAGGGAATGGATGTCGGTGGCATCGTCGCGGTCGGACATGCGCTCCGCGGTGCGCAGCTTGGCCGAGGGCACGCATGGGCCGAAGCCACCCGTCCGCTCGACATATTAAGACAGGCTATAACCTGTATATTTATATTTACAAACAGGCTCTATTCTCATTATATTTTCTAATTTACAGCCTATACACTGTACACTGATATATACCATCACTCCCGAGCTCGCAGCATGAGCCTACCCCGACATCTCCTTGGCGCGTCGCAATTCGACCGAAAGCTACCGCAACTTCGCGAGGCCGCGGACGTTTTGGCCTCCTCGGCCCCGGCCACAGGGTGGATCAGAGCCATTCGGCAATCCCTCGGCCTGACCGCCGCGGCGCTCGGACGCCGCCTCAAGGTGACGCAGCAGACCGTGAACGATCTCGAGGGCAGCGAGAAGGCTGGGACGATCACGCTCGCTTCACTGCGGCGCGCCGCCGCCGCTCTCGACGCCGACTTGGTCTATGCGCTGATTCCGCGTCGGAAGCTCCGAGAGACAATCGCAACGCGGGCGCGCGAATTAGCCAGACAGCGAGTTACGCCCGTCGTGCATTCCATGCGCCTCGAGGCACAGGGACTGTCCGACAAGGAGATCACCGAGCAAATCGAGGAACTGGCACGTGAGCTCGAGCGTCGCCCTCGGGACCTATGGCGCTAACCGGAGCACATGCACCGGGCGCCACGCCACTCAGCGACGAGGACCTGGAGGGATTGCGGATTGCCTCGGTCAAGACCCATGGCGAGCTGAACGAGGTCGAAGCCGCGAATATCATTCGTGGCCAGGAATGGGCACTTCGCGCTCGCAGCACCCGCCTGCCCGACATGCTCTCCGATGGCTTCCTGCAACGTCTCCACAGATCGATGTTACGAGAAGTCTGGACATGGGCAGGCGAATATCGGCGCCGGGACACCAACATAGGCGTCCCCTTTCACCGGATCCGCGAACGCCTGCACGAGGTCTTCGCCGACGCACGGACTTGGCTGGAGCGCGGCACGTATTCACCGGAAGAGTTCGCCGTTCGGCTCCACTACCGGATAGTGACGGTACATCCCTTCCGCAACGGCAATGGTCGCCACGCTCGCATGGTGGCGGACCTTACGCTTGTCCGCCATTTCAAGCGACCCCCGCTGCCGTGGGGGAATAGCCCGCTCCGCGCAGCCGACACAGTCAGGAAAGCGTATATCGACGCACTGGTCGCAGCCGACCGCCATGATTTCGGACCGCTATTAGCGTTTGCGATATCGGGTGTTGGCGGGGAAATAAATCCGCGTAATTCTGGGGTCGAGAGGCGGTTTTGGCTGAAGCGGCATCGGTAGGTTAGAGAGGGCCTGGGTTTCAGGCGCTGTCCTGCTCCCAGCCATGGCGCTGGACGCGCAGGGCGGCCTCGGTCCACAGTGGGCCGAGGCGGTCGATAGCCTCGGCGATCGTTCCCCAGGCGCGCTGGAGGAGATCGTAGCGATCGAGGACGACTGCGACAGCGATTCGCTCGCCGGTGGAGAGCACGCCAAAGCGGGTTTCATCAGCGAGGAACAGGCGTACTTTCACGCGTATCTGCCTAGTGGCGGCATCAAGCTCGGTCATGCTCGAGTCTGCTCGGTGGCTGGATGGGGGCCGCTGGGGGCGGTGCAGGATTCGGCGCGAGGCTCAGAACGGCGTGTCGTCGCTCGGAGTGCTTGGCGGCTGCGGCGGGCAGGAGGGCTCGAGCTGGTGGAGACGGTTGATGAGCAGTCCGCCGTAGTGACGCTCGAGCGCCTCGACGAGCTGGTAGAGGAAGTCGATGAGCTTCTCGGCGGCGTCGCCGGACAGTTCCAGCGGCAGGCAGACGATCGGCAGGTCATTCGGTTCCATGGCTAACGGCTCGCGGCGCGGGGCTTCTTGGCTGTGGAGCGCGCGGCGGCACGTTTGGCGGCGCGCTCCTTCGCCTCCTTGAGGCGATAGCTCTCCCCGTCGATCGAGAGGATCTCGGATCGATGCACGAGCCGGTCGATGAGCGCGACGACACAGGTGGCATTGGGGAAGACCTGGTTCCATTCGGTGAACACCCGGTTCGTTGTCAGGATCAGGGGGCGGCGCAGCTGATAGCGCCGTGTGACGACCTCGAAGAGCAGGTCGGCGTAGCGAGTGTCGTAGGCGAGGTATCCGACCTCATCGCAACAGAGCACGCTTGGGGTGGTGTAGCGGCGCAGCCGTCGGGCGAGCTGCGTGGAGCTATCCTGGGCGGCCAGATCGTGCAGCATATCGGAGGCGGCGGTGAAGCGAGCAGTGTAGCCGCGCAGCACCGCCTGGTGCAGCAGGTTCTTGGCGATCATGCTCTTGCCGAGGCCGTTTGGACCGAGCACGATGATGTTGGCGCCGGCTTGCAGGAACTCGAAGGTGAAGAGCTCATCGAGGAGCGCGCGATCGAGTTGTTTTGGCCACTGGTAGTCGAAGTCGGCCATGGGCTTGAAGGCCCCGAGGCGTGCCCCATCGAGGCGGCGCTTCAGACTGCGCTGCGAGCGCTCGCGCTCCTCGATCTCAAGGAGACGCCCGAGCCAGGGCTCGAGGAGGAGCTCCTCGGCGTGGGCCAGCAGGCCATAGAGGCCGAGCTGGCGCAGGCGGCGCTTCAGGTCCTCAAGCGACAGGGTCGTTGCCGCCGGCGTTGCCGCTGTTGTCGTCGGGCTTGGTGGGTTCGGGGTCGGGGGACGCAGCTGAGCGTTCATCAAGGCTCTCCTGGGCGAGTTTCTCGTACTCGGCGAGGTCGTGCGGACGGACAGCGAGATCACGCACGCGCGGATCGTCGGGTAGCGTCACGGGGATGGGCGGGGATGCCCCGCGCTCGGCGCGGTGCAGATCGATGAAGTGGCGCACGGCGGGAAGCTGCACGGCGTCCTCGGCGAGCGCGGCGGCGATGGCCGCCTCGAGCGCTGCGGCGCCGTGGGTATCGAGCAGTTCGGTGAGGCCCCGGGTGAGGGAGCCTAGGTGCACGCCGCGCAGCGCGGCGAGCTGCAGGAGCCGCGCGGCGCTCGGGGCGGCATAGTGCAGCCGGTCGGTGGCGCGATGGGCGCGCCCGGCGCGTTTGTGGGCCTCGAGCGCCTTGATGTGGCCGGGCTCCTCGATCTGCGCGCCGCGGTCGTAGCTCCTGGGATGCGTGGCGATGAGCGTGCTGCCATCGAGAACGCGCACGGTCTCGACGGTGGCGAGCACCTCGAGGGTGCGGCGCACGTGGGTGTGCGGGATGGAGTAATCGTTGAGGTCGAAGCGCACGTACGGGGTTTTGTGAGCGTGCACGATCGCCCGCTCGGCGGCAGGAAAGGGCTCATCGGGCAAGGCGAGCAGATGCGCCCGCTCGGCCTCGAAGCACTCGCGCACCGTGCGGCTGCGATCTTCCGGGCAGGGGCGATCGGCGGCCTCGCCGGCGCACCAGGCGAGCGCCTGGGCGTTGAGGTCCTCGAGATCGGCGAAGCGTCGCGCAGCGAAGAAGCCATCGCGCACGAAGCGGATGGCCCGCTCGACGCGCCCCTTCTCGTTCCCGCGCGCCACGGCCACCGGGCGCGGTGCGAACCGATACCAGGCGGAGAGCTCGAGCAGCGTTGGGTGGAAGCGGATCGCATCCGGGGCGCGCTCGAGGTGCACCCGCTCGAGCACCGCCGAGCGTAGGTTGTCATACAGGACGGTACGAGGGACGGACCCGAAGGTGTTGAAGGCGCGGACATGGCCGTCGAGGAAGGCGCTCATCGCAGCTCCCTGATAGAAGCGCAGGAACAGGTACCGCGAGTACGAGAGCACCATCACGAAGGCCATCAGCGGTCGCAACGCTTTACCCACGGCGAAGCGGCCGAAGTGCGCCCAGTCGCACTGACCTTGGTCCCCCGGCAACGTGCGCAACCGCAGATACGCCTCCGCGGCAGGGCGCGGCCGGTACCGGGCGACGATGGCGCGGAAGTGATCGGGGCGGCCCGGATAGCCGCGCTCGCGCGCCATTTGGTACAGCCGTGAGGCCCGCAAGCTGGGGTACCGAGCGAGAGTGTCCTGGATGAACGGCACGAAGGGGTCTGCCATCGAGCCCCGAGTGGACTGTGCTGTGGCGGGGATGCCCGCCTGCGTCAACACGCGTCGCACGGTGTCGTGGTGGATACGCAGCTGGCGGGCGAGCGTGCCGATCCGCCAGTGCTCGGCGTGGTACAGGCGCAGGATCTCGGCCTCGAGCTCGCGCGAGATCATTGCCGCACTCTCAAGTGTCGGGTCGGATCGGACTCATCCGCTCCAGCGCCACGGGTGAAGCCGGGCAAAGGCCGGCAACGGCCGCCCACAGAACGCACAGCGCGTCTGCAGGAGACGGACGGGAGGACGCAGAGGCTCTTTGGAGTCAACATCGATCGACTCGCTCGCGCTGACCAGATGCCGCGATACGCTGCACCGGCTCGTCACGAGTGGAAAGCCCTGATGCGTCACATCGCGCTTGCGCTCGCGGTAACGCCGTTGCCGTTCAGCATGGCGACGCGCTCCACGGAGCGTGCGCTGGTAGCGAGCGCCGGCGCGGCGCACGGACTCCCGGCGAGCGAGCCTGGCGCACTCCCCGGGGCAGTACAGGTTCCCGCAATCGCATTGCGCGCAGATGCACACCTGCATCCCGCAGCGACAGCAGTGATAGAGCCGGTAGGTCGCCGGCTCCCCGAGCAGCCCCAAGACCCCCTCCCCGACGGCACTGGACAGCGCCGCGGCGGCGAGGCATAAAGGGCTGGCAAAGCTGCCTCCGACGGCGCTGCGCACCGAGGGCCCGGGGTCTGACGCCAATCAAACGACCCGGGCCTTCGTCTATGTGCGTCTCGTGCCTGCAGCATAGCCGAAGCAGACAAAACCGCACCCGAGGCGCAGGTGCGGACACCCCCAGGCATCCAATCGCAGCGGTAGATCTCTGCCCGGCCTGAACGGCCGGTCAGACCGCGCCGCCGCTACGCGGCGACGCGCAGAAGCACGACGTAGAGAGGGCGAAATCCGAAGAAGACCAGAGAGGCGGTATCGACCGCCTCGAGCCTCAGGCGGTCATCTCAAAACCGCGCCCCATCCCCAGAATCAGGCGGTTCCTGACCACCGTTCACACTGCCGGCTGGACCGGACTGGACCGATGTGAAGCGCCTTCTGGCGGCTGCCCGCACCAACAGCCCGAGGGATGTCCGCGATCGACCTATTTTGATGCTCTTCGCAATCTATGGCCTGCGCGCAACGG
>OFHJ01000110.1_pt1 | contig 34147 bp, 32 predicted proteins | sample 1522001 | NCBI WGS metagenome assembly OFHJ01 (sample SAMEA2464838, study PRJEB22497) | soil metagenome | biome: Grassland; feature: Farmland; material: Clay | place: Australia | collected 2013-02-01 | depth 1.2 m | reverse complement strand
TGGTCTGAGCGACGATGAAGAACAGAATTATCCCGACTTCCGTGAAGCCAAGTGTCCCCTTTGCGTAGAGCGCGGAAAAGAAGATAACAGTATTTACGCCGTCGATGTAAAGGAAGAATGAGATAAGGAACCGGGAGAGAGATTTGTATTGCCCGAGTCTTCTGAACGTCCTGAATGCCCGTCTGAAGCCGAGCCGGAAGTAAGGTATTCGCCTATGATAGGTGCCGGAGTGATCGCGGAGTCTGAGGAAGGCGGGAATGGAAAAGACGGCGAAGAATCCGGCCGCGATCAGGAACGGCCATACGAACATGTCGGCGTCGAACATCAGGCCGGCGATCGCCGCCCCGATCGCGCGCGGAATCTGCTGCGAGACACTGCCCAGGCTGGCCACCAACCCGCGGCGCCGCCGCCGCACCCCACCCGGATTCCCCCCCGGTGAGGGCGGCGCCACCGGGCGCCGGGGCCGCGCCGGGGGCGGCCCCAGCCCCGCCCGCGACCGCGCCCGCCCCGCCGCTGCCGTTGCCGCCCGGCTTCGGCGCCGCGGCGCAGGTCGCGGCGCAGATCGGCAACGCCGCCAGCGCCGACCTCGGCTATATCCGCATCGAACTGCAACCAGCGGATCTCGGCCGCGTCGACGTCAAGCTGTCGCTGGATCACAGCGGCCAGGTCATGGCCTCGATCTCGGCCGATCGCCACGACACCCTCGCCCTCTTGCAGCGCGACGCGTCGAGTCTGCAACAGGCGCTGCAACAGGCCGGCCTCAAGGCCGGCAATGGCTCGCTCAGTTTCAGCCTGAACCGGCAAGGGACCGGCGGCGGCACGGGCGGCGAGGGCATGCCGCGCTTCGCCGCGCCGCACTCCGCCCTCGACGCCGGCCTCGCCGCCGGCCCGATGCCGCCGCCACCGCGTTTCACGGCCCGAACCTCCGGTCTCGACATTCGGGTTTAAACGGGAGATAGCCCCATGACGACCTCACCCACGACCCCCGCCACGAACACCACCTATCCTCCGGCGTCGAGCACGAACGCGAACACGTCCTCGAGCGCGAACGCGTCCAACGCCTTCACCAGCATGAGCAACAACTTCAATGCCTTCCTGACTCTGCTCACGACCGAGCTCAAGTACCAGGACCCGACGCAACCGCTGAACCCGACGCAGTTCACGCAGCAGCTGACGGAAATGACCGGCGTCGACCAAGCCATCACCACCAACCAGAATCTGCAGCAGATGCTGTCGCTGATGCAGAGCACGGCGGGCGCCAACGCGATCAACTATATCGGCCAGACCGTGACCGCGAACGGCCAGACCACGGCTCTCGCCAACGGCAAGGCGAGCTGGACCTACAACCTCGGCAACACCGCCGCGCAAACGACCCTGACCGTGACCGACTCGACCGGCAAGGTCCTCTACACCACCACCGGCGCCACCGCCGCGGGCAGCCACACCTTCTCCTGGAACGGACTGACCGCCGCCGGCAACACCGCCGCCAACGGCCTCTACACCTTGAACGTCACGTCGACCGACAGCAACGGCAACGCCGTCACCACAAGCACCAATGTCTCGGGCCAGGTCACCGGCGTGCAATCGGAATCCGGCACGCAGATGCTGGTGATCAACGGCCAGCTGGTATCGCCGAGCGCCGTGCAAACGGTCGGCACCGGCGCATGACATTAGGGAACCAGGCCGGCGGACCGGCCACAAGGCAACAACCGGGCCGCGAGGCCAAAGCGAAGGAGACACGGGTATGAGCGTTTTTGGAGCCATGTATTCGGCCGTTTCGGGCCTCGCCGCGCAGGGTACCTATCTCGGTGCCATCGGCGACAATATCTCGAACGCCAACACGGTCGGCTTCAAGCAGACCGATATGCAGTTTTCGTCCCTGGTGACCCAGCCGGAGACCAACACCAGCTACACCTCGGGCGGCGTCATCGCCAATCCGCAGGACCTGGTCACCCAGCAGGGGCTGCTGCAGGCGGCGTCATCGCCGACCGCGATGGCGATCACCGGCAACGGGCTGTTCGTCGTCAACACCAGCGCCAGCCCGGCCACGTCCAACGGCGCATATCTCTTCACCCGCGCCGGCGATTTCACGCCCGACAAGAACGGCAATCTGGTGAACAGCGCCGGCGACTATCTGCAGGGCTGGAAAGTCGCTTCCAACGGCACCGTGGCGACCAACAACAGCAACCTCACCAACCTGCAGACCGTCAATATCGGCACCCTGACCGGCACCGCTTCCGCGACCAGCAACCTCTTTCTGCAGGCCAACCTGCAGTCCTCGACCACCGCCGGCGTGAACCCGCCATCCCTCACCAGCACGAGCCTCACCGGCGTCTCCGGCACCACCGACCTCGGTACCGTCACCCCGCCCAACCTGGCCACCGGCGACACGGTCACGGTCACTAACGGCACGGCCAGCGACACCTTTACCTACGGCACCACGGGCACCAACCCGTTCACCACGCTGCAGGGCCTCGCCAGCGCGATCAATGCAACCGGCAACCTGAACGCCAGCCTCTCGAATGGCTCGACCCCGACGCTGACGATCAGCGGCACCCAGAGCGGCTCGGCGCTCACCATTGGCGGCACCGCCGGCACCGCGCTCTTCAGCACCACCTCGGCGGCCGCGACCTATACCGTCGGCAGCATGGCGAGCGGCGCCTTGACGCCGCAGTTCTCGACCACCGTCGGCGTCTTCGATTCCCAGGGCAATACCCGCAACCTCGACTTCTCCTTCGTCAAGGACGGTGCAGTGCCAAACCAATGGCTGGCTGAGGTCTACGCCTCGCCGGCCAGCGACGCCAACTCCACCGTGGCGCAGAACAACGTCAGCGCCAACAGCAACGGCCTGCTTGCCGCCGGCACCGTCGACTTCAACACCGACGGCACCCTGAACACCGCGTCCAGCACCTTGCCGACCACCCTCAACATCGCCTGGGCGCCGAGCCTCGGCGTCTCCAACTCGTCGATCGCGCTGAACCTCGGCAGCAACGGCCAGTCCAACGGCCTCGCCCAGTTCGACAGCCCCTCGGCCAAGATCCAAAGCTCGGTCAACGGCACCGCGGTCGGCACCTTGTCGAGCCTGGCGGTGGACAAGACCGGCACGCTCTCCGCCACCTTCTCCAACGGCACGGTGCAGAACCTCTACCAGATCCCGGTCGCCACCTTCCAGAACGAGAACGGCCTCGCCAACGGCAACGGCGAGACCTACAGTCTGACCCCCGATTCGGGCACCGTGAACCTGAACGTCTCGGGCCAGGGCGGCGCCGGCACGATCAACGGCGGCCAGCTTGAAAGTTCGACCGTCGATCTCGCGAAGCAGTTCACCAATCTGATCGTCGCCCAGCAGGCTTATTCGGCCAGCGGCAAGGTAATCACCACCGCCGCCCAGATGCTGACCACGCTCGAGCAGACGATCCCCTAGATCGCGTTGAGATAGCCGCCGGCGCGTTAACCCGGCTTAGGGGTTCCTTAAACCCCGGCGGCTACTCTCTTCGGCGCAATGACACAAGAAATTCTGCAGCATATGCAAACCCTCCGAGCGGGCAACGACCGCGCGGACGACAGCGCGGGCGACGGCCAGGCGAACGGTGGCCAGGCGAACGGTGGCCAGGCGAACGGTGGCCAGGCGAACGACGGGCCTGCATACCGGCAAGCCGTCGCGGCGGCGCCGGCCGGCGGCCCTGGCGGCACCGGCACCGGCACCGGCACCGGCACCGGCACCGGCAGCCCGCTCAGCGGCCGCAACGGCCGCGCGCCAAAGGTGATCGGCCCGGACGGAAAGGCGATTTCAATCGCCGATCTGCCGCCGCCCGATACCAAGCGCTGGGTCATCCGGCGTAAGGCCGAGGTCGTGGCTGCCGTCCGCGGCGGCCTGATCAGCCTGGAGGAAGCCTGCCAGCGCTATACCCTTTCGGTCGAGGAATTCCTCTCGTGGCAGCGGGCGATCGAATCCTTCGGCCTGTCGGGCCTGCGGACCACCCGGCTGCAGCGCTATCGCGCCGGCAATAAGGAAAAAGAGGGCTAACGCCGGATCGCCGCGGCTCGCTTTCGGGCCTCGTCTAGAACCGCATTGTAAGCCAATAGCATAGGCATATTTTCCCGGCCCACGGCGCGGCCCCGCGCCAGCGCCCGACGACCGAAGCTCCCAGGCGACCCCGTGATAGGGTCCAGGCGCCCCCGCAAGGCGGCAAAAATTGCCCCTCGCTAGGCAAAATCTGCCCGGTTATTAACGTCTTGTTCACGCCCCTCTCGCTAGGGTCGGCCTCGAAGACGCCTGCTCCTTAAGGCGCTTCTCGCGACCTCTCAGGGGGAGAACTACGGCGGTGAACGGATTGGTGCAGGTGCTGCGCGGATTGGGCCCGACACGGCTCGGGCTCATTGCCTTGGTGACCGCCGGCCTGTTTGCGTTTTTTGCCTTTTTGATCAGCCGGGTCAGCACCCCCCCGATGGCGCTGTTGTTCGGCAACCTCAATCTCCAGGAAGCCTCCTCGATCTCGAGCAAACTCGATTCGATGAAGGTGCCCTACCGGGTCGGTGGCAACGGCACGCAGATCCTGGTGCCCGAAAACCGGGTGCTTAAGCTCCGGCTCGACCTTGCCCACGACGGGCTGCCGAGCGGCGGCACCATCGGTTACGAGATTTTCGACCACACCAGCGAGCTCGGCACCACCCGCTTCATCGAGAATATCGACCGCCTGCGGGCGCTCGAGGGCGAGCTCGCCCGCACCATCGATGCAATCCAGGGAGTCGCCGGCGCGCGGGTCAATCTGGTCCTGCCCGAGCGCCAGATCTTCACGCACAACCAGGAAAAGCCGAGCGCGTCGATTTTGCTCAAGATGCAAGGCGCGCAACAGCTCGGGTCGGCCCAAGTGGCGGCCGTGGAAAATCTCGTGGCCGCGGCGGTGCCGGGCCTGACGCCTTCGCGCGTCGTCATCGTCGACAATCGGGGCCAACTTCTGTCGCAGCTCAACCAGGGCGGCGACGCCGTCATATCGGGCCGCCTTCTCGAGCAGCGCCTCGCCGTCGAGCGGCGGCTGAAATACCGAATCCAATCCCTGCTCGAACGCTCCCTCGGCCTCGGCAACGTGCGCGCCGAAGTCTCGGTCGCCCTCAACCGCAACCGCGTCACCGTCAACCAGGAAATCTTCGATCCGAACGGCCAGGTCGCGCGCTCGACCCAGACCACGACCCACGACCGGACCACGGCCAACGCGACGCCGGGCTCGGTCAGCGTCGCCAACAACCTGCCGACCAGCGCCGACAAGACCCGCTCCGGCCGACATCTTTCCACCGACAAGCAGGAATCCGAAACCACCAACTACGAGATATCGAAGACGCTGCGCAGCGACGTGAGCACGCCGGGCGCCATCTCCCGACTGTCCGTCGCGGTCCTGGTCAACGACGTCGAGACGACGGGGCCCAAGGGCAAGATTGCCTACAAGCCGCGCAGCGCCGCCGAGCTCAAGCAGATTTCCGAATTGGTGAAGAGCGCGATCGGCTATGACGCCAAGCGTGGCGACCAGGTACAGGTCGTCGCCATGCGCTTCGCCGCCGGCGCCACCGGCGTTTCGGCCGCGCCGCCCGCCTTCGAGCTCTTCGGTCTCGGCAAGGCCGATCTCATGCGCCTTGCGGAAACCGGGATGATCGCCATCGTCGGCTTGCTTGTGCTTCTCCTCGTTGTGCGGCCGATGGTGCTGCGCACCCTCGCGCTCGCCCCCGCCATGGCCGGGGCGGCACCGGCGGGTACGCCGCAATTGCCGGCCGCCCTGGCGCCGCCGGCGCTTGCCGCACAGCCGGGCGGCGCCGAGCAACTCATCCCGCTAGCGGATGGCGGGGGGGGGCAAACCACCGACGCCATGATCGACATCGCCCGCGTCGAGGGCCAGGTGCGCGCCTCAAGCGTCAAGAAGATCGGCGAGATCGTCGATCGCCATCCCGAGCAGGCGGTCACCATCGTCCGTTCGTGGCTTTCCCAGGGAACGGAGGGACGCTAGGCCATGGCCCTCGCCAAAGACGACATTCGCAACATCACTGGCCCGCAGAAGGCCGCGATCCTGATGCTCGCCCTGAGCGAGGAGCACGCCGCCGCCTTATGGCAGCTTCTCGACGACGACGAGATCAAGGAGCTGTCGCACACAATGGCCACCCTCGGCCAGATCCCCTCGGAGCTGACGGAGCGCCTGTTCGTCGATTTCGCCAATCGCATCGCCGGCGCCGGTTCGGTTGTCGGCTCGTTCGAATCCACCGAGCGCGTGCTGCTGAAGGCGCTGCCGACCGACCGCGTCAATCAGATCATGGAGGAGATCCGCGGCCCCGCCGGCCGCACCATGTGGGACAAGCTCGGCAACGTCAACGACCAGGTTCTGGCCAGTTATCTGCGCAACGAATACCCCCAGACCGTCGCCGTGGTGATGTCCAAGATCAAGCCCGAGCACGCCGCGCGCGTGCTGGCAGCGCTGCCCGAGGACTTCGCCATGGAGGTGATGCTGCGCATGTTGCGCATGGAAGCAGTGCAGAAGGAGGTGCTGGATAAGGTCGAGCAGACCTTGCGCGTTGAGTTTATGAGCAATCTGGCCCGCACCAGCCGCCGCGACAGCCACGAGATGATGGCGGAGATCTTCAACAATTTCGACCGCGGCACCGAGAGCCGGCTGCTCAGCGCGCTCGAGGAGCGCAATCGCGACGCGGCCGAGCGCATCAAGGCGTTGATGTTCACCTTCGAGGACCTGATCAAGCTCGACCCCTCCGGCGTACAGACCGTGCTGCGCACGATCGAGAAGGACAAGCTCGCGCTCGCGCTCAAAGGCGCCTCCGATACGGTCCGCGACCTCTTCTTCTCCAATATGTCTGAGCGCGCCGGCAAGATCCTGCGCGAAGAAATGCAGAACATGGGCCCGGTTCGCCTTCGCGACGTGGACGACGCGCAAATGCAGATCGTCGTCGCCACCAAGGATCTCGCGGCCAAGGGCCAGATCGTGCTGATCGACAAGAAGAACGACGACGAACTGGTATATTGAGTATGACGCAACCGGCAAAATTCCTCTTCGAGCGGGCCTTCACCACGACCGGCGCCGAGCCGCAAAAGGACGCGGCGCGCGAGGCCGCGGTGGCGGCGGCGCGCGCGGAGGGATATGCCGAGGGCGAAGCTGCCGGCTTGGCCCAGGCGCGGTCCGAAAGCGCGGCCGCGGCTGCGGCCGCGCTCGCGCGCCTTGCTACGGAAGTCACCGGCCTCGGCGACGCGCAACGCGAGGCGCTGGCGCGCCAGGAGCGGGACGCCATGGCCCTCGCCGTCGCCGTCGCGCGCAAGCTCGCGCCGGCGCTGATGGCGCAGATGCCCGAGGTCGAGATCGCCGCCTTGATGCAACGCTGCCTCGGCGATCTTCGCGACGAACCGCGCATCGTCGTTCGCGCCAGTGCCAGCGCCAGCGAGGCCTTGAAGCCCTATCTCGACGAAATGACCGCGAAGGCCGGCTTTCCCGGCCATGTCGTGCTGTTGCCGGACGACGACCTGCGCGACGCCGATTGCCGCATCGAATGGGCGGACGGCGGCGTCGAGCGCGACCAGGGCATCTTGTCGCGGCGAATCGACACGGCGATCGACCGCTATCTGAGTTCCGAATTCGACATGCCGCGCGCGGGCGCGCCGCCGCGCCCGGCGGCGGCGCCGGATATGGCCGCGCACGACTGAGGAGAGGCGACCCTATGGCAGAAAACGACGATCTCGATCTTCAGGACCTGAGCAAGCAGCCGGCCCCCGCCGCCGAGGAGAACGCGGCGGAATCGACGGAGCTGACGTCGGAGGCCGACGAAATGGGCGATGGCGACGGAATGCGGACCGCGAGCGACCTCGAGGCGGTCTACGACATTCCGGTCAGCGTGTCGGCGATCCTCGGCAAGTCGCACATGCCGGTGAGCCGCCTTCTGAGGCTCGGTCGCGGCGCCGTCGTCGAACTCGATCGCAAGGTCGGCGAGGCGGTTGACATCTACGTCAACAACCGCCTGGTCGCGCGCGGCGAGGTAGTGGTGGTGGAAGACCGTCTCGGCGTGACCATGACCGAAATCATCAAAAGCACCCGCGCGTGACCGGCGGCACGACGGGAACTCGGACAGCTTGGAGATAAAGATGCGTTTGCTCATCATTGGATCCCTCAACGGCCAGATCGGCGCCGCCACCAAGCTCGCGATGGCGCGTGGCGCCAAGGTGGCCCATGTCGCCGATATCGAGGGCGCGCTGCATGCGTTGCGCGCCGGCGCCGGCGCCGATCTCGTGATGATCGACGTCGGCCTCGACGTCCGCGCGCTGGTCAGCGGTCTTGCCGCCGAGCGCTTCAGCGTTCCGGTGGTGGCCTGCGGCATCGGCAACGACGCGCCCGCGGCGGTCGCCGCGATCCGCGCCGGCGCCAAGGAATATCTGCCGCTGCCGCCGGAGCCCGACCTCATCGCCGCGGTGATCGAGGCGGCGGCCGCGGAAGACCACGCGCTGATCTTCCGCGATCCCGCCATGGGCGACGTGGTGCGCCTCGCCGAGCAGGTGGCGACCTCGAACGCCAATATCATGATCACCGGCGAAAGCGGCACCGGCAAGGAGGTTCTAGCTCGCTACATCCACGCCAAGAGCCTGCGCGCCGACCGGCCCTTTGTCTCGGTCAATTGCGCGGCGGTGCCGGAGAATCTGCTCGAATCCGAGCTTTTCGGCCATGAGAAGGGCGCCTTCACCGGCGCCATTGCACGCCGCATCGGCAAGTTCGAGGCGGCGCACAGCGGCACCCTGGTGTTGGACGAAATCAGCGAGATGGCGCTCCACCTTCAGCCGAAGCTGCTGCGCGCCCTGCAGGAGCGGATGATCGATCGGGTCGGCGGCAACGCCCCGGTCAAGGTCGATATACGGGTGATCGCGACCTCGAACCGCGATCTCGCGGCGGAGGTCGCCAAGGGCGCCTTCCGCGAGGACCTTCTGTTCCGCCTCAACGTGCTGAACCTGAAGCTGCCGGCCTTGCGTCAGCGACCGGCGGACATCGAAATTCTGGCCGGCCACTTCGCCAAGAAATACGCCCAGGCCAACGGCCTGCCCGAGCGGCCGATCTCGCCCGAAGCCATTGTCGAGCTCAAGGCCTCGCCCTGGCACGGCAACGTGCGCGAACTCGAGAACACCATGCACCGCGCGGTGCTGCTCGCCCGTACCGACACCATCGGCCCGGAGGCCATTCGCCTGCCCGACGGCTCGCGGCCGGGCGCGGCGCTGCGCGGCGCCCAGGCGACGGAGGGAACGGTCGAGGACAACGGCGGGAGCGTCGATTCGGCCTTGGCCACGGCGCGCAATCTGGTCGGCCGCACGGTCGCCGATGTCGAGAGAGACCTGATCCTGAACACGCTCCATCACTGCCTCGGCAACCGCACCCACGCGGCCAATATCCTCGGCATCTCGATCCGCACCTTGCGCAACAAGCTCAAGCAGTACACCGACGAGGGGCTTCCCGTGCCGATCCCGCGCGAGAGCCAGCGGTTGACCGCCTAGATCGGACCGCGGGACCGGACGCCACGCGATGAGCGAGACCAGCACCACAGCGGAAGCCGGCGGCGGCGCGAGCCCCCCGGGCAATCCGCTAGGCGCCCTGATAGCCCGCCTCAACGGGCTGTCGCACTACGGCGACGTGATGCTGGCGCTCGGCGTGGTCAGCATCCTCGTGGTGCTGATCCTGCCGATGCCGAAAACATTACTGGACTTCTCGCTCGCCATCTCGATCACTTTCTCGGTGCTGATCCTGATGGTGGCGCTGTTCATCGCCAAGCCGCTCGAGTTCAGCTCGTTCCCGACCGTCCTGCTGATCTCGACGATGTTGCGGCTGTCGCTGAATCTCGCCTCGACGCGACTCATTCTGTCCAACGGGCACGAGGGATCGGACGCCGCGGGCCGCGTGATCCAGGCCTTCGCCGGCTTCATCATGCGCGGCAATTTCATCATCGGGATCATCGTCTTCATCATCCTGGTGATCGTCAACTTCGTGGTCATCACCAAGGGTTCGGGACGCATCGCCGAGGTCGCGGCGCGCTTCAGCCTCGACGCCATGCCGGGCAAGCAGATGGCGATCGACGCCGATCTCTCGGCCGGCCTGATCGACGAGAAGGAAGCCCGGCTCCGGCGCAAGACCATCGAGGACGAAAGCAACTTCTACGGCGCCATGGACGGCGCCGCCAAATTCGTCCGCGGCGACGCCATCGCCGGCCTGCTCATCGTCTTCGTCAATATCATCGGCGGCATGGTGATTGGCGTCGGCCAGATGGGCCTTACCTTCATGCAGGCGGCGCACAGCTACACCGACCTTACCGTCGGCGACGGTCTGGTGTCGCAGATCCCCTCGCTCATCGTTTCGACCGCAGCCGGCCTCATGGTGGCGAAGGCGAACACCGAGGGCTCAGCCGACAAGGCGCTGTTCGCGCAACTCGGGGGCTATCCCAAGGCCCTGTACTTGAGCGCCGTCCTGATGGTGGCGCTGTCCTTCATCCCCGGCATTCCGATGCTGCCCTTCGTCACGCTCGGCGCCATCACCGGCGGTAGCGCCTATCTGCTGACCCGCCAGCGTCGCGTCGACGCGGAGGCCGACGCCAAGGCCGCCGAGGCGCCGCCGGCCGAGCCCGCCGAGGAGCCGATCTCGGCCGCGCTCGCGATCGACGACCTGCGGCCCGAGCTCGGCTACGGCCTTCTGCCCCTGATCAACGACGGCCAGGGCTATCATCTGCCCGATCAGATCAAGGCGCTGCGCCGCCAGCTCGCCGCCGAGATGGGCTTCGTGATGCCCTCGGTCCGCATCCTCGACAACATGCAGCTTGCGGCCACCGCCTATGTCATCCGCATCAAGGAGGTCGAGGCGGCGCGCGGCGAGGTCCGGCCGCACCACTATCTGGTGATGGATCCGCGCGGCGCGCCGATCGACCTGCCGGGCGAGACGACGCAGGAGCCGACCTTCGGCCTGCCCGCGACCTGGGTCGAGGGACACTACCGCGAGGAGGCCTCGTTCCGCGGCTATACGGTGGTCGATCCGGCGACCGTGATCACCACCCACCTGACCGAGGTGCTGAAGGACAACATGGCGGAGCTGTTGTCCTATGCGGAAACGCAGAAGCTGATCGACGGCCTGCCGCAGGACCGCCAGAAGCTTGTCACCGACCTCATTCCGCAGCACATTTCGCTCAACATCCTGCAACGCGTACTGCAGAACCTTCTCACCGAGCGGATCTCGATCCGCGACCTCTCGACCATCCTTGAGGGCGTCTCGGAGGCGGTCGGCTATACCCGCAACGTGCTGCAGATCACCGAGCACGTGCGCAGCCGCCTCGCCCGCCTGATTTCCAGCGCCAATACCGGCCCGGACGGATATATCCCGCTGGTCGCGCTGTCGCCGAAATGGGAGCAGAATTTCGCCGAATCGATCGTCGGCCAGGGCGAGGAGCGGCAGTTGATCATGGCGCCGAGTCGGTTGCAGGAATTCATCGCCGCCGTGCGCGAAACCTTGGACCGACTGACCATCGAGGGCCATGCGCCCGTGCTCCTCACCGGACCCTCGACCCGGCCCTACGTACGCTCGATCATCGAACGCTTCCGGCCGAGCACGGTGGTGATGTCGCAGAGCGAGATCCACCCCAAGGCCAAACTGCGCACGCTGGCGCAAATCTGACGGGCCGGACGTGCCATGAGACTACGATATTATCATGCGACGACCATGGCCGAGGCCATGCAGCAGGTACGCCGCGAAATGGGCGCCGACGCGGTCATCATCGCGACCCACAAGAGCCGCCGCGGGCGCGGTATCGAAATCACGGCGGCGATCGACGAGGACCGCACGCCGCCGGCCGCGGGCACGCTCGCGCCGGCCGATCCGCGCCAACCCGCGCTCGGCACTCCGCCGATCCCGGAGCTGCCGGACGCGGCCGATGGCTGTCTGCTCCAGGCCTTCGCCTATCACGGCGTTCCCACCGCCTTGCGTCAGCGCCTGACCAAGCTTTCGCGCGCGGTCGAAACCGAGGCCCCGGTGGAGCGCCTCGCGGCGGTGTTCCAGCGGCAGTTCCAGTTCGCGCCGCTGCCGCTGCAGCCGACGGTCCCGATCTTTCTTCTCGGGCCGCCCGGCGCCGGAAAGAGCATCACCGCCGCCAAGCTCGCGACCCGCGCCGTGGTCGCCGGGCACAAGATCTCGGTCATTACCTGCGACACGGTGAAGGCCGGCGGCGTCGATCAGCTCGGCGCCTTCATCACGCTCCTCGACCAGACCTTGATCACGGCCGAAACGCCGGAAGAACTCAGCGAGGCGGTGGCCCGCACCTCGGCCGATGGCCCGGTGATCATCGATAGCCCCGGCACCAACCCCTATGATGCCGTGGAGCGGCAGGATCTCGAGCGCTTCTTGAACGCCTGCCCGGTCGACCCGGTTCTGGTGATGCCGGCCGGCACCGACAGCGCGGAGGCGGCCGAGGCGGCGTCGTTTTTCGCCAAGCTCGGCGCGGCGCGCTTCGTCGCCACCCGGCTCGACGCCACGCGGCGCTATGGCTCGCTGCTCTCGCTTCCGGACGAGATCGGGCTGCCGCTCGCCGATGCCAGCATGAGTCCGTTTGTCACCCGCGGATTTCATTCCTTTAGTCCGTTGTCACTCGCTCGTCTCATGGTTCGCGATCCGGCCCGTAACCCGATCGAGGCGGAATTTCGGGAGGATATATGAGCACCACCACGAGCAACGCGGCGCCCCGCATCGAACCCGGCGCCCCGGATAAGGATACGCGCAGGTTGAATCGCAAGATCCTCTGCATCGCCTCCGGCAAGGGAGGCGTCGGCAAGACCTGGTTCGCCATCACGCTAAGCCACGCGCTGGCGCGGCATGGCTTGCGCACGCTGCTCTTCGACGGCGATCTCGGCCTCGCCAACGTGGACGTGCAGCTCGGCCTGGCCCCAGCCTGCGATCTCGCCGGCGTGGTGGCGCGCAAGGCGACGCTTATGGAGGCAGTGCAACGGGTGCAGAACGGCGGCTTCGACGTCATCGCCGGGCGCTCGGGCAGCACCACCCTCGCCAATCTCGACGTCGGCCAGCTAATCACGCTGCGCGACGATCTCCTTCGCCTCTCCGACGCCTACGACCGGGTGGTGCTCGACCTGAGCGCCGGCATCGACAGCGCGGTCCGGCTTCTGGCGCGCAGTTCCGGACGCTGCCTGGTCGTCACCACCGACGAGCCGACGGCGCTCACCGACGCCTATGCCTTCATCAAGCTCACCACCTTCAGTGGCTTCGCCAACGAATTCGACGTCGTCATCAACATGGCGAGCTCGGCCCGCGAGGGCGAGCGGACCTACGGCAAGCTGCTGCGTGCCTGCGAAGGCTTCCTCAAGATCTCGCCGCGGCTCGCCGGCGTCATTCGACGCGACGACAAGGTGCGCGATTGCATCCGCCACCAGACCTCGCTGCTGAGCCGACATCCCAATACCGACGCCGCCGCCGATGTCGAGGCCATCGCGATGCGGCTCGCGAGCGATCCATGAGCGAGGTTCGCGCCACCGGGGCCAGCGGCGCGACCACCCGCCTCACGCGCCTCACCGCCGGCCCGGCGGCACCGGTCGGCTCGGCGCTGGCGCCGCCGCCCGCCGATCAGTCGCCGGCGGTCAACGTAAGCGGCGCCCTGATCGGCGGCCGCAGCCGCGAGCGGATCGAGGGCGTGGTGATCGGCACCGATGCGACCGGCGCCGCGGTTCTTCGCACCGCCGCCGGCGATTTTCGCATCGAGACCGCCTTGCCGCTCGCCGAGCGCAGCCGCCTCGTGCTCGAGATCGTCCATTTGACGCCGGTGATGACGGCGAAGATCCTGATTCAGGACGGTCGCGTTCTCGATCCGCCGCCGATGGCGCGGCTCGGGCCCTTGCATGCCGAGGAAGCCGCCGCCGCAGGCCTCGCGTCGGCCGGCCCCGCCGCCGGCGCGGCGGAGCGGCCACGACCGGCCGGTGCCCGCCTCCGGCTGGCCCACGAATGGCCGGCGCTCGACGAAGTCTTGCAGCTGTTGCAGGCGCGAGGGGCGGCGGCGGCGCTGATCGCCGCGCTTCCCGGCGCAGACGATCGATTGGCCAGCGCGATCCTCTTCTTCGTCGCCGCGCTCAAGGCGGCGCGCCTCGAGACTTGGCTTGGCGAAGACATCGGACGCGCGCTGCGCGAGGCCGACCGCGAGGAACTTTTGGCGCAGCTGGTTTCGGATTTCGCGGCTTTCGCCGATCTCGCCCACGGCGAGAGCCCGGCAGCCTGGCAAACACTGCGCATCCCGCTCTATCTCGACGCACCGCCGCCGGGCGACGCGGAACGAAGCCAGGACGGGCGTCTGGTTCCGCTCGCGCTGTTCGTCCGCCACAGCGCCGAGGCGGACGGCGGCATCCGCTTCGTCTTTGAGCTACCCGGCACCATCTTCGGACCGCTGCAGCTCGACGGCCTGGCGCGCACGCCGCCGCGCCTGGATCTCATCCTGCGCGCCCATCTGCCGCTGCCGGCGACGCTGCAAGCGAGCCTCGCCGAACTGGTGGCGCGAAGCGGCGACGAACTCGGCTGGCCGAGTCGCCTCATCTTCGAGACCGCGACGCAGTTCCCGGTCAATCCGCTTCAAGACATCGGCGCCGGACGATCGGTGTCGGACCTCCGGGTTTAGCCGCCTCGCTTAATCGTGGCGGGGTGCCGGTGATTTCGGCCGGAAGCATGCTTCGGATCGTCGCGACAGCGCGCGGACGCGATTTTGGATCGCTTCGACGCCAGGCGTCGCGCGCTAGGGCGCGTTGCGGGCGCGATGATGGGCCTGGCCGCCGATTTCGTCGAGTTCGGCCTGTTCGCGCCGCAGCCGGGCGACGCGCACCTGCTGCTGGCGGCGTTCCTCCATGATCTCGAACTTTTTCATCTCGCGATAGGCTTCGGCGACCTCCTCGCGCGCGGCCGCGATCTGCGCCGCGATCTCGGAAACCGACTTGGCCAGGGTCTCGCGCCGGTGAATGGCCTCCTTGGCATAGCTGTCGTAGGCGAACGAGGTCTCGCCCTGGGCCGCCGCTTGCTCGGTCGTGATCTCGACCTCGAGCGCCGAGACGCGCTTTTCCAGATCGACCCGCAGGCCCTCTAGCCCGCTCAGCATGCGACGCTTGGAATCGAGCTGCTGGCGGCCGAGCCGGATCAGGTTTTCCATCGTTCTCATGATGCGCTTGTCCCTCCGCTGGTCCCGGCGAAGATGGCCGCGAGATCGTTGTACCCTTGCGCGATTTCGCTTTTCTCCGCCTTGTTCTGGGCAAGAAAGCGTTCAAGCTGCGGCTGATAGTGAATGGCCTCGTCTGTCTCCGCGTCGGAACCCTTGCGATAGGCGCCGAGGCGGATCAGATCGGCCATGTTCTCGTAGGTGGCGAGCAAGCGCTTGGCGCGCGTCGAGAGAGCGGTCTCCTCGGCCGTGTTGCAACCGGGCATGGTTCGCGAAACTGAGCGCAGCACGTTGATCGCCGGGTAGCGGCCGCGCTCGGCGATGCCGCGGTCGAGCACGATATGGCCGTCGAGGATGCTGCGCACCGCGTCGGCGATCGGCTCGTTCATGTCGTCGCCTTCGACGAGGACGGTAAACAAGCCGGTGATGGTGCCGCGCTCGGTGCCGGGCCCGGCCCGCTCAAGAAGCTTTGGCAGTTCCGAGAACACCGTCGGCGTATAGCCCTTGCTGGTCGGCGGCTCGCCGCCCGAAAGGCCGATCTCGCGCTGCGCCATGGCGAAGCGGGTGACGCTGTCCATGAGACAGAGGACGTCGTCGCCCTGGTCGCGGAAATATTCCGAGAGCGCCATGGTGAGATAGGCGGCCTGGCGGCGCATCGGCGCCGGCTCGTCCGACGTGGCGACGACGAGAACCGAGCGCGCGAGGCCTTCCGGCCCGAGATCCTCGGCGATGAATTCCTGCACCTCCCGCCCGCGTTCGCCGATCAGGCCCATTACCGTGACGTCGGAATGGGTATAGCGCGCGAGCATGCCGAGGAGCACCGACTTGCCGACGCCGGAGCCGGCGAAAATGCCCATGCGCTGGCCGCGGCAACAGGTCGCAAAGACATTGAGGGCACGAATCCCAAGATCGATCTTGCCCTCGACGCGGCGGCGCGCATGCGCCGGCGGCGGCGAGGCACGGAGCGGATAGGGCGTGGTGCCGAGGCCGAGCGGCGGACCTCCGTCGATCGGCTGGCCGCGCGCGTTGATGACGCGCCCGAGCCACGAGCGGTCGGGATAGATCACCGGATCGGGATCTGCGACCAGCACGCGACAGCCGAGGCCGATTCCCTCTAGCGCGCCATATGGCATGGTCAGGGCGCGACCGTCGCGGAAGCCGACCACCTCGGCCTCGATCGCCTCGCCCTCCCAGGGCATCAGCGCCATGCGCGAGCCGATGCCGAGATGGCCCCGGAGCCCGCCGACCTCGACGAGAAGCCCCTGCACCCCCGTCACGCGACCGAAAAACTGCGCCTCTGGAAAACGCTGAATTGCCGCGACCAGACCGTCCAAACTGCATCTCCTCATTACGCCGGCTCGACGAAATAAGCCGCCGCGCGCGCTCTGCCTCGGGTCGCGGACCGGCCGCCGGCACTTCCCGCCGCCCGACGTGCCCCGTCGCGGCAATCGATCTCGCGTCCCCTCGCGTCATCATGGCGGCGACGCTTTAAAGTTGGGTAAAGGCCGAGATGCGGAAAAGCGTTTACTAATTATTCAGGAAATTTGTTAATGATTTAACCGCCATGCTGTGGCGAACCCCGGCCTCGAGGAGGGATGAACGATGCGGGTGCTGTTGATCGAGGATGATTCCGTGATGGCTCAGAGCATCGAGCTCATCCTGTCCGCGGGCAAGTTCAACGTCTACACGACAGAACTCGGCGAAGAAGGGCTCGACCTGAGCAAAATTTACGATTACGACATCATCCTGCGCGACCTCAATCTGCCGGACATCAGCGGCTACGAGGTCCTGAAAAGGCTGCGCACGGCGCGGGTGACGACGCCGATCCTGATCCTCTCCGGCATGGCCGAGCCCGACAACAAGGTGCGCGGCCTCGGCTTCGGCGCCGACGATTATCTGACCAAGCCGTTCGACCGCCAGGAGCTGATTGCCCGCATCCACGCCATCGTGCGCCGCTCCAAAGGCCATTCCGAATCGGTGATCAAGACCGGCCGTCTGACCGTGAACCTCGACACCAAGTCGGTCGAGGTCGACGGCGACCGCCTGCATCTCACGAACAAGGAATACAGCATGCTGGAGCTGCTTTCGCTCCGCAAGGGTACGACCTTGACCAAGGAGATGTTTCTCAATCATCTCTATGGCGGCATGGACGAGCCGGAACTCAAGATCATCGACGTCTTCATCTGCAAGCTGCGGAAAAAGCTTGCCACGGCGACCGACGGCGAAAACTATATCGAGACCGTGTGGGGCCGCGGCTATGTGCTGCGCGACCTGCAACCGGTTAAGGCCCCCGAACGTCGCGTCCAGGCAACCGCGGCAACCGCAGCCGCCGCGAAATAGCCCCGCCCAACCCTTCGCCATCCTGCCTCGATGCCGGCGGTTCCGTGCCGCCGCGAGCCCCGCCCCCCGAGCCCCCCAACCCTAGGCGGCGACCGCGTAGGCGCCGAACTGGCCGGGAATCGGCTTGAACCGATTGGTGATGCCGAGGATGGTCTCGTAACTGCCGAGGTAGAGCATGCCGTCCGGCCGCAGCTGATTGGCGAGATTGTCGAGCACTTGCCGTTTGGTCTCGGGGTCGAAATAGATCAGTACGTTGCGGCACAGAATCAGGTCGAACTTGCCCATGGCGTCGGCGCGATCGAGCAGATTGTGGTGGCGGAAGGTGATCAACGTGCGGAAGGCGGGATCGATCCGCCACATCGGGCCGACCTGTGAGAAGTACTTCACCAGATATTGTATCGGCAGGCCGCGCTGCACCTCGAACTGGGAATAGAGGCCGGCTTTCGCCTTTTCCAGCACCTCGCGCGAGAGGTCGGTGGCAAGAATCTCGGTCGGGCAGGCTGCGGCGTTCGCGATCTCCTTGAGCTGCATGGCGAGCGAATAGGGCTCCTGCCCGGTCGAGCAGGCCGCCGACCAGATGCGAAGCGGATGCCCGTTGCCACGATTGGCGAGAAAACGCGGCAGGATCGATTCGCGGAAGGCCTCGAACAGCTCAGGACCGCGAAAGAAATAGGACTCGTTCGTGGTCATCGCCTCGGTGACTTCGGCAAGCAGCGCTTCGTCCCGCCCGAGGCGCAGCGCGTCGACCAGGCGCGCCAAGTTCGCGAAGCCGCGCCGGCGCGCCACCGGTGCCAGCCTGCTCTCCAAGAGGTAGTCCTTGTCGGCGGTGAGCGCCAAGCCCGACCGCTTCTTCAGAATCTCGCCCAGGAGCTGAACGTCATCCTCGGTCATGGCAAGCCCGCGGCCATGCGCTCAAGCTCCGGGCCGACCTGATCCAGCGGCCAGACGCCGCAACAGAGATCGGCGGAGGCAACCGCGCCCGGCATGCCCCAGACGACGCTGGTCGCCTCGTCCTGCGCGATCAGCGAGCCGCCGGCCGCGACCACGTTGCGGCCGCCCTCGAGCCCGTCCTGACCCATGCCGGTGAGGATGCAGGCCAGCACGTGCCCGCCATAGACCTTGACCAGGCTTCGCATCATCGGATCGACCGCGGGACGGCAGAAATTTTCCGGCGCGTCCTGATTGGTGTGGATGCGAGGGCCGGCCTCGGTCTCGACCACGGTCATGTGCCAGTTGCCGGGCGCGACATAGATACGACCGCCCTCGATCGCCGAGCCGTCGACAGCTTCCGCGCAGGGCATGCCGGCGATATGGCCGAGGTGTTCGGCGAAGATCGTAGTGAAGGTCGGCGGCATGTGCTGGGTGATGAAGATCGGCAGCGAAATGCGGTTCTTGAGAAAGCCGAAGAGCGCGAAAAGTGCCGGGGGCCCGCCGGTGGAAGAGCCGATGGCAAGCACCTTGGGCTTCAGCTTCGAGGGCTGCCGCAGCGTAAAGGGCGCGCGGCGCGACACGACCGCCGGGGCCGCGACCCCAGCCGCGGCGGGCGCCGCCCCGCGGGGCCGTGCAGGCGCCGCGGCCCGCGGCGTCGGCGGAACCCCGGCCGCGGCCCCGGCCGGACGCAACGCCCTCCCCCGCCGCCCCGCCCCGCCGCGGGCCCTCCGCTTGCCGCCCCGATCGCGCTGCCAGTCGCTGCGTCCCTGCCGAGCGCGCCAGGGAGAGTGATTGGTGTGGTGGACGGAGGCGCCGGCCGCCAGCGCCTTCAGGCTGATATCCGCGTTGCGTAGCGTGAGCGTCGAGACCACCACGACCTTGACGTCGGGAATGGTGCGCAGAAGCTTCGGCAGCGTCGTGATCCCGTCCATCACCGGCATTTCGATATCGAGCACAACGACATCGGGAGCGAGCCGCTCGACGACGCGAAGCGCCGCGGCGCCGTCACCGGCGCTGCCGACCACGCGAAGCTCCGGATCAGCCTCGATCCAGCGCGTGAGAAAGCCGCGAATCACCGCCGAATCGTCGACGACCATCACCCGATAGGCGGTTTCCGAGCGCTCGCTGGCGAGCGGCGCGACGTTAACGGGGTTCACGGCCATCGCCTTACAACAATCCGGCGGCGGAGAATTTAGCCTCGATGATCTCGCGATCGAAGGGCTTCATGATGTACTCGTTGGCGCCCGCCTCGATCGCCTCTCGGATATGCGCGAGGTCGGCCTCCGTGGTACAAAAGAGCACGACCGGCGCGCCGCCGCCCTCGACCTGTCGCAGCGTCCGCAAAAACTCGATGCCATTCATCACCGGCATATTCCAATCCAGCAAGATCACGTTCGGCATATGCTTCAGGCACGCGTCAAGCGCTTCCTTGCCATCGTTCGCCTCTTCGATGTCGAAGGGAAGCTGTTCGAGAATGCGTCGCACGGCCAATCGAATGGCGCGCGAATCATCGACGATAAGGCATGATTTCTTAGCCGTTGGCGCGGCGACCGACATCGACCGGCATCTCCGTTAAGCACCCCGTCCGCCGGAAAGATCCAGCAGGCGATCGACGTCGACGACGACGAGAAGGCAATCGTCCAGTCGATAGATGCCGGCGGAAATCTCTCGCCATTGCGGCGCCAGGGTCGCGGGATTGCGCTCGTAGGTTTGCGTCGAGAGCGTGAGAACCTCGCCAACGTTGTCGACCATCAGGCTGTAGGGCTCGCCGTGATGCTCCACCACGACGCTCATCCCGGGTTCCGTCTCGGGCCGGGGCGGCAGGCCGAGCCGACGGCGGACGTCGATCGCGGTAACGATGCGGCCGCGCAGATTGAGCGTGCCCGCGACCTCGGACGTGGCCAGGGGGATCGGCGTCAGCTTCTGCGCCCGCAACACGTCGCGGACGAGAAGAACCGGGATGCCGAAGATTTGATCGGCCACCGTAATGGTCACGTACTGGCTGGCTTCCGCCGAGGCGACGCCGGGATTGGTGCTCACCGCCATGTTCATCATGCCGCCCCCCGCGCCGCCAAGGTCTGGGATAGGGTGTCAAGAAGCGCCGCGCGATCAAACTTGGCGACGCAACCGCTGAAGCCGTCGTCCTCGCCGGGAACCGTGTTCGCCGAGGCCGCCAGCGCCACCAGCGGCGTGTTGCACCAAAGGTCGCCCTCCTTGATCGCGTTGGCGATGCTCTCGCCATCCGCGCTCGGCGTGTCCATGTCGCTGACGATGACGTCGAATTCGCGCCCCTCCTCGCGCAGCCTCAGCGCCTCGTCCACGCTTTCCGCGGCGGTCACGCGGTAGCCCGCGACCGAGAGCAGCGGCGTCAGCATGTTGCGAAAGAAGGGATTCTGATCGACCAGGAGAATGCGCTTGGCCTGCGCCCGGGTCTGGTTCGACGATCCGCCCCAGCCGAGCATGCGCTTTTCGAGGTAATGACCGACGTCGAGGATCTCGGTCGCCTTCCCGGCCACCACCGCCGAGCCGAGCACGCCCGGTTTTTGCCCCGGCTGGGTGATGTCGAGACGGTCCTCGACGATATCGACGATCTCGTCGACGGCGATCCCGAGGCTGTTCTCGCCATCGGCGAAGACCAGCATCGGCTGGCGGCCCTCGGATCGGATGGCGCAGGTGTCGTCGATGGTCACGATCGGGATCAGCCCGCCGCGATACTGCATCAGGGTCCGGCCATCGGCGCGCTCGATATTGGCGACGTCGATCTCCTCCAGACGCGCGACCAGCGAGAGCGGCACCGCCCGAATGGCGTCGCTGCCGGCGCGGAAGACGAGGAGCGCCGTGATGTCCTCGCCATCGAGAACATGGGCGTCGCCCGCCGCATCGTCATGCTCGCCGATCGCCTCCACCGCGGCGGCCATGCCGGCGCGCACCGCGATGCCGGCGGCGTCCAGGATCATGATCACGCGGCCATCGCCGAGGATGGTGTTGCCGGCGAAAATCTCCAGGTTGCGGAGAATCGGCGCCACCGGCTTGATGACGATTTCCTCGGTATCGAACACGCGATCGACGACGATGCCGAAGCGGGCCGCGCCGACCTGGGTGACGATGACGAACATCTCGCTGGCGCGCATGGTGCTGCGGGCGGGGCGCAAGTTGAGGCACTCGTCGAGGAACACCAGCGGCAGAAGCCGGTTGCGGAGGCGAAGGACCGGCGTCTCGTGGATGCGCTCGACGCGGTTCTCGGCATTTTCGGCCACCCGCACCAGTTCGACGACGCCGATCTGCGGAATGGCGAAGCTCTCGCCGGCGCATTCGACGATCAAGGCCGAGACGATCGCCAGGGTGAGCGGAATCTTGAAGGTGAAGGTGGTGCCCTTGCCGAGCACCGACTTGAGCTCGATAGTGCCGCCGATCTTCTCGATGTTCGAGCGCACCACGTCGAGGCCGACGCCGCGGCCCGAGACCGCGGTGACCTTTTCCGCCGTGGAAAATCCCGGGCGGAACAGGAATTGCATCAGCTTGGCTTCGCTCATGCCCTCGAGCTCGGCCTCGGTGGCGAGTCCGCGCTCAAGCGCCTTGGCCTTGATGCGCTGCGCGTCGATGCCGCGTCCGTCGTCCGAGATCTTGACGATGATATGGCCGCCCTCGTGATAGGCGTGCAGCCGGATGCGTCCGGCCTCGGGCTTGCCGCGGGCCCGCCGCTCGGCCGGCGTGTCGACGCCGTGATCGGCGGAGTTCCGCACCATGTGCAGGAGCGGGTCCTTGATTTGATCGAGGATCTGGCGGTCGAGCTCGGTGTCGGCGCCGACCATTTCGAGCTCGTACTTCTTGCCAAGCTCGTGGCTCAGGTCGCGCAGAATGCGCGGAAACTTGTTCCAGGCATTGCCGATAGGCTGCATGCGCGTCTTCATCACCCCTTCCTGAAGCTCGGAGGTGATATGGCTGAGACGCTGCACCGGAAGCGCGAATTCGCTTTCCTCCAGGCCGCGCACCATCTGCAGCAGCTGGTTGCGGGTGAGCACCAGCTCGCTCACCATGGTCATGAGGTTTTCGAGTACGCCGACGTTGACCCGGATGCTCTGGTTGGCGACCGCGCTCTCGGCGGGCGCTTGCGCGGCGTGCTCGTCGTTCGCGGGATTCGCCGCGGCGCCGGGCAGCGCGACGGCCGGGCTGGCCTGAGGCGCGGCATCATGCAGGGGCGCTGCCGCCACGGCGAGCTCGCGCTCGGATTCGTCTTCGGCTTCCGCCTGGGGTTCGGCGTCGGCCAGGGCTTCGGCGACCGGCTCAACGACCGCGTCCGGCGCAGCGGCCGGGCCGCCGCCGGCGCGGCCCTCGGCGACAGCGTTCAGGGCACCGATCAGGTCGTTGTCGTCGCCCGCCGGCTCGGCCTCGCTGGCCTCGATGACGGCGAGGATCTCCTTGATGCGGTCGATCGCGGCGAGCACCGGGTTGATCGCCTCGGTGGTCGGCTGAAGCGCGCCGTCGCGGAACTGACCGAGCACGTTTTCCGCGGCATGCGCCACCGCCTCGAGCCGCGGAAGACCGAGGAATCCGCAGGTCCCCTTGATCGTGTGAACGATGCGGAAAATGGTCGCGATCAGCGTCGGGTCGGCCGACTGCTGCTCGAGATGCACGAGATCGACGTCGAGAAGCCCGAGATTCTCGATCGTTTCGGTGAGAAATTCCTGAAGAAGATCGTCCATCTCTGGCTGCCCCTACTGCCGTTTTCTGACCGGTAAACACGCGTCGGCAGGTTCCGCAAGGACAATGGCCCGGAAGCGGTTAAGGAGCGGTAAAGGCCGCTGACGTGGCGGCAGCGGAGGGCGATTTCAGGCCCGCGACAGCGGTCCGACGGTGATCTCGACCCGGGTCTCATCCGGCACCGCGACGGCGAGTTCGGCGCGGCGGCCCTTGGCCAGGGCCGCAAGATGGCAGGCGACGGCGGTGCGGCTGTCGAACTGCGCCTCGTCGAGCCGACCGCCGAGCGCCGCCTGAAGCTCGGGGTCCAGTCGCGCGCCGGCGCCCTCGGCGGTGACCGCGAGGTGCTCGGCCCCCGCGTCGATGGCAAGCCGGCCGCCGCGCGGCAGCGCATCGGCGCCGACCAGGATCAGGTTCAGCAGCAACTTGGCCGCCGCCTTGTCGAGCGTTTCCGATCCGTCGGCCGGCCGCGACCAACTCAGCGCGACGCGGCTCTTGATGAAGAACTCCTCGGCGGTGCGGCGCACCTCGACGGCGGACACCGTGGGCCCCATGGTCTCGGCGCCGCCGAAGGCCAGGCGGAAGAAGCGAAGCTTGCGCGTCGCCGCCTCGACGCTCTCGCCGAGCAGCGCGAGCGCTCGCGTCTGCATCTCCTTGTCTTCCTCCTCGGCGAGAATCTCGACGCCGTTGCCGAGCGCGCCGATCGGCCCGACCAGATCGTGACAAAGCTTGGAACAGAGCAGCGCCCCGAGCCTGAGTGCGGTCATTTCACGTCCCCCCCTTGCCGGCCGGCGGTACCCCGACCCTTCGCCGTCCGCGCCACGGCCATCTTAGAAATTCGCCGCTCGGCCGCCAAGAGATCGGTTGGCCGGTTGACATTGAAAAAAGGATCGACCGGCACGTCCGGCCACGAAACCGTGACATTGGGATAGCGCTCGATGAAGCGCTCGACCTTATGCACCGCCTCGCCGACCAGCGCGCGGCGGAGCGCCGGCGCAAGATCGAGCGCCCACAGCGCCGCCACCGGATGGCGCCGCCCGGCCGAGGCCGCGACCGCGATCGAAGCGCCGCTCGCGGCCTGCGCCGCCTTCAGCCGCGCCGCGAGATCGAGCGGCAGGAACGGCGCATCGCCCGGCACGCTCAAGAGCCAGGCGAGAGCCGGCGCCTGGCGCCGTGCCCACAACAACCCGGCGAGAACCCCGGCCAGCGGCCCCGGATTTCCCGGCACGCGATCGGGCAGCACCTTGAGGCCGGCGGCCGCAAAGCGGCCCGGCGCGCCGTTGGCGTTCAAGGCGAGAATCCGCACCTGGGGGCGAAGCCGGGCCGCCACGTGAGCCAGGATCGGGCGGCCATCGAGCGGCCGCAGGCATTTGTCGCCGCCGCCGAGGCGCCGCGACAAGCCGCCGGCCAAGATCACGCCGGCAACATCGTCGCGGGCGTGGGCGCGGGGCACGGGCGTCGCCGGGTGCGGCTTGGGAACGGCGTTCATGCCGCCACTATGGCCGCGCCGGCGGCACCCGCCAAGGCCCTTGGCGCACGATCTATCGCTGGCCGGTATCGCCGACGCAAGCCCCAACCCCTTGACCGACAAGGCCCGGAAATGCTCGACTATGGCCACAAGGGCGAATTTCCACTGAAGCCCGAGCCGAGCCGGGAGGAACCATGTCGATGACCGGCGACGTTGGCATAGGTTCCGATCAGGAACGACGCCAGCTCGCACTCCGCCTTGCCGCCATCGCGCGCGAGGCCGGGGAGGCGATTCTCGAAATCTACGACGCGCCGGGCGCGGTGCGCGAAAAGGCCGACCACTCGCCGGTGACGGCGGCGGACGAAGCCGCCGAGCGGCTGATCCTGGCGCGGCTCGAGGCGCTGTCGCCGAAATATCCCATCGTCGCCGAGGAAAGCGTCGCCGCAGGCCGCATCCCGAAGGTCGGCCACGGCCCGTTCTGGCTCGTCGACCCTTTGGACGGCACGCTCGAATTCGTCCACCGCATGGGCGAGTTCACCGTCAACATCGGCTTGATCGAGGACGGCCGGCCGACCCTCGGCGTGGTCTATCTGCCGGCGCAGGGCAAGGCCTATCTCGGCTGCGGGCCGGGCAAGGCTTGGCGCATCGTGGGCAGCGGCGCGCCGCAGCCGATCGTCGCGCGGCCAGCGCCGGCCGAGGGCTTGATCGCGGTCGCGAGCCGCTCGCACCGCGACGCCAAGACCGAGGCCTTCCTCGCCGAGAAGAACATCGAGAGCTGGATGCCGGCGGGTAGCGCCCTCAAGTTCTGCCTCATCGCGGAAGGCGCCGCAGACGTCTATCCGCGATTCGGCCGCACCATGGAATGGGATACCGCGGCGGGCCATGCCGTACTGGCCGCAGCCGGCGGCCGCGTGCACGACCTCGACGGCCGCGAGCTACGCTACGGCAAGCCCGACTTCGCCAATCCCGCCTTCATCGCCGAGGGCCGCCCCGGAGTCTGAACCGCGGCGCGCGGCTCAAGCGACGGGAGACCGCTTCGCCTCTAGGCGTTGACGTCGATGACGACGCGGCCGCGAATCTGGCCGGCGATGATCTTCGGCGCCAGTTCCATCACCTTCGACAACGGCTGCACCTCGGACATGGCGGCGAGCTTGGCGATCGGCAGATCGCGCGCGAGCCGGGCCCAGGCGGCCTCGCGCTTGGCCTTCGGCGCCATCACCGAATCGACCCCGAGCAGGGCGACGTTGCGCAAGATGAAGGGGAAGACGGTGGCCGGCAAATCCATGCCGCCGGCCAGGCCGCAGGCGGCGACGGCGCCGCCATAGGCGATCTGCGCCAGCACGTTGGCGAGAATCTGGCTGCCGACGCTGTCGACCGCGGCGGCCCAGCGCTCCTTTTGCAACGGCCCGCCCTTTTCCGCCAGTTCGGCGCGGCCGATGAAGCCCTTGGCGCCGAGATCGGCGAGATAGGCCTGCGCCTCAGGCCGGCCAGTGGCGGCGACCACAGGATAGCCGAGCTTGGCAAGGAGCGCGACCGCGACCGAGCCGACGCCGCCCGCCGCTCCGGTGACGAGGACCTCGCGCTCGGAAGGCTTCACGCCGTAATTCTCCAGCGCCATGACGCAGAGCATCGCGGTATAGCCGGCGGTGCCGATCGCCATCGCCTGTTCGAGCGAAAAGGCCGGCGGCAACCGCACCAGCCATTCCGGCTTCAACCGCTGCCTCTGGCTGTAGCCGCCCCACTGGGTTTCCGACAGGCCGAAGCCGTTGACAATCACCTTGTCGCCGGGCTGCCAATAGGGCGAGCGCGATTCGGCCACCGTGCCGGCGAGATCGATGCCGCAGACCATGGGCAACTTGCGCGCGATCGGGCTCTTGCCGGTGAGGGCGAGGCCGTCCTTGTAGTTCAGGGTCGAATAGGCGACGTCGACCAGCACCTCGTGATCCGGCAGATCGGCGAGCGTGAGCTTTTTGAAGCCGACCGTGGGCTTGCCGTCCGTCTTGTCCGCGACCACGGCAGTGAAGGTCTCACTCATAACGATAACGCCCCCTCGATAGCTGGTGGAAAAGCCGGCACCGAAGCCGGAACGGAAAAAACCGCAAACCCGTCGCGCCGCGCCCTGCGGCGCGGCCGGGCTCAGTGTAGCGGCGACAGGATCGACACGTAGTTCGCCACCGCCGCGCCGCCCATGTTGAAGACGCCGGCGAGATCGGCGTTTTGCACCTGGATCGGCCCGGCGGTGCCGGTGAGCTGCATGGCGGCCAGCACGTGCATGGAAACCCCGGTGGCGCCGACCGGATGGCCCTTGGCCTTGAGCCCGCCGGAGGGATTGATCGGCAGCTTGCCGGTCTTCTCGACCCAGCCCTCGGCGAGCGCCCGGGCGCCCTGGCCCGGCGCGGTCAAGCCCATGGCCTCGTATTCGATCAGTTCGGCGATGGTGAAGCAGTCGTGGGTCTCGACCAGGCTCAGGTCGTCGAGGGTGAGGCGCGACGCTTTGAGCGCCTTGGCCCAGGCCTTGGCCGGGCCCTCGAAGGCAACGATATCGCGGCTCTCCAACGGCAGGAAATCGTTGACCTGCACCGCAGCGCGGAACGCGATCGCCTTCTTCATGGCGAGTGCGGTCTCGACGTCGGTGAGCACGAGCGCCGCCGCGCCGTCCGAGATCGGCGAGCAATCGGTGCGCTTCAAGGGCCCGGCGACCAGCGGATTCTTGTCCGAGATGGCGCGGCAGAAGTCGTAGCCGAAATCCTTCTGCAGATGGGCGAGCGGGTTGACGCTGCCGTTCTTGTGGTTCTTCGCCGCGATGCGGGCGAGCGCTTCCGAGTGATCGCCGTAGCGCTGGAAATATTTCTCGGCGATATGGCCGAAGACGCCGGCGAAGCCCGCCGTCTCGCCCTCGGTCTCGGGCAGGTAGCTCGCCTTGAGCAGCGAGGCGTTGGCGTCCGCCGTCGAGACGGCGGTCATCTTCTCGACGCCGAGTGCGAGGACGAAGCGCGCCCGCTTCGCCGCGATCGACTTCATGCCGAGATGGATCGCGGCCGAACCGGTGGCGCAGGCGTTCTCGACCCGGGTCGAGGGCGTGAAGCGGAAATCGGGATCGGCCTGGAACGCGAGCGAGGAAATGAACTCCTGGCGCTCCATGCCGGCGTTGAAGGTGCCGACCACGACCTCGTCGATATCGGCGGCGCTAAGCCCGGCATCGCCGAGCGCGCCCTTGGCGACCTCGACAAGGAGAGATTCCAGATTGCGGCCTTCGAGTTTTCCGAACCGGCTGTGGCTCCAGCCGACAATGCAGGCGGTCATTTTGTCTATCCTCCAGATTTCTCGCCGAAGCTTAACAGAGCCGCTACGCCGGCCTCAAGCAAGTGCATCAAAGCGGGGCGCAAAAGCGGGGCGCAAAAGCGGCCGGCGGCGCGGGCCTTTTTGCTGCCCGATCGCCCGCTTTGCCTGGAAAACCGTGGTTCTGGAAGAAAATAGGGCGAGAGATGGGAATCGAACCCTCGCCCTCAACCTTGGCAAGCGAGAAATTGCCAAGTTCGTCAATTCCTCTCGCGGGTTTGGAAATTCACACAAGCGCGCGGGATTTCGCGCACTGGAAAGCCAATTGGGATTTCTCCAGAGTGCACTCCATGGAAATCCAGGTAAGCGGCGTGAAATTCAGCGCAGGCCAGGAACTGTAACCCGGATGTAACCCCGTCGACGGCTGGATGCGAATTGACACGTAAAGGCGCCCTCGTCCCGGACGCCATTCGGCACCAGGCAGGCAATCAGATCATCCTGCGGGGCTGGCGGGAGTAAGTCTTTCTGCGCCTCCTTGAGCCAGGTTTCCAAATTGCCCTGCGCTAAAATGACCGGCATCCACATCTAGACTGATGGTTGAATATCCGTTATAGTTCGTGCGCAAAAAGTGCGCGTTTGGCAACCTTCTGATGGGGGATATGTCAATGATCGAAGTGCGCACCCTGAGTAAGAATGAATGGGCGAAATACGCCTTGTTGGTCATCTATGCCTGGGACATGTGTGATCGAAACCAAGATCCTGCGTCAAATGACCTAGACCCACGCATCTTGGAGAATGGCTGGAAGGTTGTCGGCCTCATAAGCGGTAGTGATAGTGTCCTCGCGACCGCGCCCAGTGCCTTACAGCACGTACCTTCGCCGAACGCGGGCCTTAGGCAATCCGTTGTCCGTCCCGGTGCTGATGTGCGGCGGTATGGCTACCTCGCAGTGAACGGTAATGGCGACACCTATGCTGCAGTGATCCGTGGCACTGATGGTGCCGAGGAATGGGCTGACGATTGTGTGTTCATTGCCGAGCAGCGACCACAATTTCCTGGCCGTGTGGAAGCCGGCTTTACTGACATCTACCTTTCGATGCGATACCGCCCGCTTTCGGGTGGACCAACTATAGCTCTTGCTGAAGGTATCCAAGCCGCAGTCGGCACGGCCGATGTGCTAATTCTAGGTCACAGCCTTGGCTCCGCGCTGGCTCAATGCTTAGCCTATCAACTTGCCGACGCCGGTTCCCTTGGAGCAGCACGCGTTGGTGCGATCATGTACGCATCGCCAAAACTCGGCGATCATGATTTCGTGGATGCGTTCGATACACAAGTAAAGAACTACATCGTCATCAACTTTGAGCACGACGCGGTGCCTCTGGTTCCCCCATTCGATATCACCCACTTCGACTTGTACCGTCCGCTTCCTGCCGTCTACACGATTACCGATGAAACGGCGCTTGCGCGCGTGGACCCTCTCGACAAGGCTTGCTGCCACCACTTGGTTGATTACATCGCGATGCTATCGCCAGCCGTCTTCGCTCAATCTGTTCCATCCTGGACCCCTGACGAAAAGCAATGCGCGAAATGCCTGTTGGGGCCGGCCAATCTCGTGGCCTTGGCAGATCAGGGGGCCACCGCTGAGTAAACGCAACGCGTGTGATCAGGGTCAGGGCCCTGTCCGCGCCTGCGGGCCGCGCAGGAAGCCACCAATGTGGTGGAAGGTGCTATATTTCGCTATTCTGTGCGGTAGTCGGTGCGAATACGCGCCGGCCCGCGACCCCGACTGCGGCGCGACGCAGACCCCATCGCTACGACGGATTCATCTGAATTATCAATGCTATCGGGTGGTCCTTTTCGAAACGTTATCACAGGCTGTCACGGCTTAGCCAGTGGCCGTCGGTTCCATAGCTCTCCACGTGGCAACGATTTCGGTGAGGACAGCGAGCGACGACCGTGATGCAGAGGCTTGCGCGTCTGGAACCTGGTCGGCAAGGAGAGAGTGCTAAGTTCTGCCGAGTTGTCTGATGGTACGTGTTGCATCAGGCCCTCTCTTTGACTGCACTGAACCGGATGTGCGGCCAGAGCTCCATGGTGCGGTTAAGCTCCCAGGCGTTCCGCACCAGAAAAACGGGCGCACCATCGCGATCTTCGGCGATAGAACCTCGGTTGATTTCGATGAACTGCTTGAGAAGCTGCGAATCCGTAGCTTCAATCCATCGCGCCGTCTCATATGACGCCAGGTCGAAGCCGATGCTGAGATGGTATTCCTGCTCGACTCGGGCAGTAAGAACGTCGAGCTGCAGCGAACCGACCACACCGACAATCCAATCCGCCCTGACAATCGGCCTGAAGATCTGCGTGACGCCTTCGTCGGCCAGATCCTCAAGTGCACGTCGCATCTGCTTCGCCCGCATAGGGTCGTTCAAGCGCACGCGGCGCAGGATTTCCGGCGCGAAATTTGGGACACCGGTGAATCGCAAACGTTCACCCTCCGTCAGCGTGTCTCCGACGCGCAGGGTTCCGTGGTTTGGGATGCCAATGATGTCCCCTGGCCAAGCTTCCTGCGCGAGAGACCGATCCTGCGCGAAAAAGAAAATTGGGGCTTGGACCGAGGTGGCCTTCCCCGTCCTGACCTGATACAGCTTCATCCCACGCCGGAAACGACCGGAACAAATACGGGTGAAGGCGACGCGGTCACGATGATTCGGATCCATGTTCGCCTGCACTTTGAACACCATGCCCGTCACGGCCGGCTCGGAGGGAGCGACGGTTCTTAGATCAGCCGGCTGCCCACGTGGCGACGGCGCATGACTGACCAAGCCGTGGAGCAGCTCGCGCACGCCATAATCCTTGAGCGCACTCCCGAAGTAGATCGGCGTGAGATGGCCAGCGCGATACGACTCGACATCGAACGCTGGATAGCCAGCGCTGATTAGCTCGACTTCTTCGCGTAGCACGGCTGCCTGCTCCGGTGATACGGTGTCCTCCAGGGCGCCAGTCAAGGCGATGGCATCGCCTGGCCGCTGCGATCGGATGAGCCGCTGGTGCTCGATGTCCCAGCCGCCTCGGAACAAGCCGCCCATACCAATCGGCCAAGTCATTGGATAGACGTCCAACGCGAGGGATTCGGCGATCTCGTCCACCAACTGGAAGGGGTCGCGCCCCTCACGGTCCACCTTGTTGATGAAGGTGGTTATCGGAATGTCGCGCAGGCGGCAGACCTCAAACAGCTTGCGTGTCTGAAGCTCAATTCCCTTCGCTGCATCGATGACCATCACCGCAGAGTCCACGGCGGTGAGCGTCCGGTAGGTGTCTTCGCTGAAGTCCTGGTGGCCTGGTGTGTCCAACAGATTGAACACGGTTCCCTCGAACTCGAAGGTCATCACCGAACTCGATACGGAGATGCCGCGTTGTTGTTCGATCTTCAGCCAGTCGGAGCGGGTATGACTATGCTCCCTGCGGGCTTTCACCATCCCGGCCTCGCGGATCGCGCCGCCAAACAACAGCATCTTCTCTGTCAAGGTCGTCTTGCCGGCGTCCGGATGAGAGATAATGGCGAATGTGCGCCGCGGCAGCGACGGCGCGTGATCGTTGGGTACAGCCGCGGCAGGGCGGCCGGCAATGTCGTCTTCCATCCGCAACGCGATGTCGTCCATGTCCATCCTCGCTCACCGGCCTCCTTAAGGTGAGACCGGCATGTGTCGGTATGACTGAAGACTCACGCGGCACAGCAATCAGGCCAATGGGGACAAGGTCCCGCCTGTCGCAGTGAGCCGGACACAACGGGAACCCGATCAGCGGCGATGACCCAGGGGTCACTACAAACCGCGAACTGAAAGTCCCGCTAGTCTCGCTGCTGGCGCAAACCAGCACGCAACGGAGCACTTCAGCTCGTCAGATTCCCACGGAATCCGAAAGGGGTTCCCGGGGGTCAATGGCACCTCTCCCGGCGGCTCTCAGCAGCCTTGGAGTGACGCCGAGGCAGATATAGGCCATGTCCGCCCAAGTGTCCAGTGGCACAGGCCTTTCCCCGACGGCAACGAGTCCAGGTTAACGCGGTTGCGGCCTGCTGAGGGTTGAGAGGAACTGCGGGTCCCTTCCTGCGACCTTGCGGGCGGTTCTGATGGACTTTTTTCCGCGGCCGGCGCGAACGAGATTGAAGGCCATGCGGCGGACGAGAGCCATGTTCTGGGCGCCGTGGCCGCGTCGCAGGCGGGACTGGTCCTCCTTGAAGATGAGGTCGAGGACCCGATGCATGTTTTCGATTCCCCAGTGGCTACGGATGGCTTCGGCGGCGCGTTGAGGGGTCAGCGTGGCGGACGAAATGAAGGAGCGCGTTTCGGTGGTGACCTTGCCGCGCCACTCGGTGCGGGTGGTGGTCTTGACGAGGCATTTGAGGGCGGGAAAGCGCGGCTCATCCGGGTAGCGCTTGTCTCCGCTCAGCCAGCCGACATCGTGGCTGACGCTGTAGGTTCTGGTCTCGATGCGGCCGTGATCCTTGTCGGTAACGTCCAAGGTCTGCAGGCCGGTCGCCTTCGGTCAGAGCCGCGTGCTCCTGGTCTGGACCCGCCTCATCATGCCCGACGGCGCGTCGCTCGTGCTGGAACGCCAGCCCGGCGCTGATACGGAAGGCTACGCGGGGCTGGAGGACCAAGTCGACGATCATTGGTGGAACATCGCCCAAGCCGCGGTTCTCTCGACCCTTCTGAGCGTCGGGGCCGAGGCGGGAACGAGTCAGAATGAGAACAACCTCGTCCAGGCGATCCGCTCAGGCGCATCCAATTCGATCAGCCAGACCGGCCAACAGATCGTTCAGCGCCAGCTCAACATTCAGCCCACGCTCACCATCCGCCCAGGATTCCCGGTTCGCGTCATCGTCACGCGCGACCTGGTGCTGGCGCCCTACGGCCAGGGAGGAACGCCATGACGATGCTCAAGCTCGGCCCCATCGCCGATGACAAGCCGGTCAAGGTCAACGTGGAATTGCCGGCCGCCGTGCATCGCGATCTCGTCGCCTATGCCGAGGTTCTCAGTCGCACAACGGGCCAGACGGCGCCTGAGCCCGCCAGGCTGATCCCGCCGATGGTCGAGCGCTTCATGGCGACCGATCGCGCCTTCGCGAAAGCGCGCCGGGATCGAGCCGCTCTGGCCGCTCCCGGCTCGGGCGAAAGGTCCGGGTAGTGTTCGCGCTGCATGGCGAGGAACGAGTGCAGCGTCGGATTGCTGTTCGCCTCGCGCCAGCAGGCCATGAACAGGCCATGAAATTGACGCGGGTCGGCCCGTCGTCCTCCCAGACTTCGCGATAAGCAACGGCCTCGTAGCGAGCGCCCGTCGCGCCCTCGAACATCAAGAGCGGGCCATAACCCGCGCTGACCAGGCTCAGCAGCCTGTCGAGTGATGAGTCCTGATGGACGACGCGCTCGGAGCCGATGGCATTGCGTAGCTTTGCGACCAGCAGCCTCTCCAACTCTGGTCCGGGGCCTTGCTGTGGAAGGAGGATCTTTTCATTCGCGAGGTCGATCCAGCGCGTCTTGGATTGACGGGCGAGGCGATGGCTCTCGTGGAAAGCGGCGATGACCCGTTCGCCCCAAAGCGGAAGCGTGCGATCATTCCAGGCCGCCGCCTGGCCCGTCATGATCGCGATATCGACTGCGTTCCCGGCAAGGGCGCGAAGCAGCCGGTCATGGCTCCCATCAACGGTCCGGACCTCAACATCCGGATAGCGGCGACGGAATTCGACGAGCGTCGCATGCATATTCCCCGCGGAGGGAGAGGCATGGACGCCGATCGTCAACAGACCCAGCTCACCTCCGCTTCTGCTCTTGAGCCGCCGTAGCTCCGTGTCGACTTCATCGAGAATCCGCTGGGCGCTCAGAATAAACTCCGACCCCATTGTGGTCAGGCGTGTGCCGCCGTTCGTCCTCTCGAACAATACCACACCGAGTCGGCGCTCGATGTCCCTTAGGCGGCGGCTCAAAGTCGATTGGCGCAGGCTCAGGGCGTCCGCCGCCTGCCTGAGGCTGCGGTGCTGTGACACTCTGACCGACAAACGGAAATCACGCAGATCTATGTCCACGATTCCTTTCGTCGACCCACAAAAGGCCGCCTCCTAGGAGTCCGTCTCCGTAATGTCGAGAGGCGGGGCCTCTCGCCGCTCACCGCGAAGGGCCCTGTGGCCCTTTGTTCGCAGTGGACAAGGTCGGCACGGCGTGATTCCTTGGCGGGATGAGTAAGAC
>OFHJ01000109.1_pt1 | contig 34148 bp, 26 predicted proteins | sample 1522001 | NCBI WGS metagenome assembly OFHJ01 (sample SAMEA2464838, study PRJEB22497) | soil metagenome | biome: Grassland; feature: Farmland; material: Clay | place: Australia | collected 2013-02-01 | depth 1.2 m | reverse complement strand
TCGATGAAGGCAACTGGCGGCTGGCGATAGCGTACGGCGACCGCGGCGCGGGTTGTGGGGGCGGTGTCGGTGGGTGCGGCGGCGGGCATATGCCATCCATTTTAGCTAGGGTCATCGTTCGGCGCGGGCCGCCCTGCGGAATTTCGCGGCCTTTCCGCGCCCGCTTTGCCCGCCGGACAATGGGCCGGCCCCGCGAACCGGCCGAACGAACCACCCTGGCTGTAACCGCGCAAGGAAAAGCGGCGTTGGAAAAGGTGAGCGAGCCCACAGGAGGGGAAGGCGATGGAACAGCAAAGCAGCCGCCAACCGCCCTGGTACCGGTTCAAAAGCCGGCGATCCCGTTTCGCCTTATTCATGTTGGTGGCGGCAATCGCCGCCGTCACTTTGGCCCTGCGGCGCAGCTCGCCGCCGCAATATTTCACCGCCAAGGTCGTGCGCGGCAACTTAACCGCTACGGTGCAAGCAACGGGATCGGTCAACGCCGTGACCACGGTGCAGGTGGGCTCGCAGATCTCCGGCCGGGTGGAAAAGCTGCTGGTGGATTTCAATTCCCCGGTCAAGCAAGGCCAGCTGATCGCGCAGATCGATCCGACCGTGTACCAAAACGAGGTGCGCTCGGCACAAGCCAACCTGGACCAAGCACAGGCCAACGTGCGCAGCCTGCAAGCCAATGTCGGCGTCGCCGCGCAGACCCTGGCGGGGGCGCAGGCGGGGGTGCAACAAGCGCAGGCCACCTGGCAGGGCGCCAAGCTGATCATGGACCAGACCGTGCCCCTGTTCGAACAGGGCATTATGAGCCGCCAACAGCGCGACCAGGCGGTGACGACGGAAGCCGCGGACCGTGCGGCGGTCCAGGTGGCGCAGGCGGCGGTAGCGCAGAACCAAGCCAAGCTGACCGCGGCGCGGGCGCAACTAGCGCAGGCCAAAGCGCAGGCGGAGATGCAGGTGGCGGCGCTGAAAGTGGCGCAGACCAATCTTGGCTACTGCAATATTTACTCGCCGATCAATGGCGTGGTGGTGAACCGGGCGGTGGACGTGGGGCAAACCGTGGCGGCGTCATTCCAAACCCCGACACTCTTCACCATCGCCCAGGACCTAAGCAAGATGCAGGTGGACGTGCAAACCGACGAAAGCGACATCGGGAGCATCCACACCGGAGATGCGGCGAGCTTCACGCTCGACGCCTTCCCCAATGAGGTCTTTCACGGCGTGGTCAGCCAAATCCGCATGAACGCCACGACGGTGCAGAACGTGGTGGAGTACGACGTCATGGTGAACTTCGACAATCCCGGCGGGAAGGTGTTTCCCGGGATGACGGCGTACGTGAACATTCCCGTGGCCACGGTACAGCAGCAACTGCTGGCGCCGGCCGCCGCGCTGCGCTTCAAACCGGAGATGACGCCGGCGGCGCTGGCAGCCGTCCTACAGCGCCACGGGCTGGCGGAGCGCCATGGCCCGGCGGCGGCCGGTGCGGAGCCGGCGGCGCATGCGGTGGCGGCGCGGCGGGCGGAGGCGGTCAGCCCGGTGCGCCGCAGCGACATCGCCATTCTCTGGAAACTCGGCCCGAAGCGCCAGATCATTCCGGTGCGGGTGCGCACGGGCATCACCAATTTCACCGACACCGCCGTCACCGTGCTGCAAGGCTCGCTGGCGCCGGGCGACGAACTGGTGACCGGCATGGTGATCAAGTCCAAGGGGTTCACGCCCATGCTGGGCGGGAGGGTGCGTTAGCCATGGGTGTGCCGCAGCCTAGCGCCGCCGCCCACCTCGAACCCGGAGCAAGCACCGCGGCCGGCGAGGTGATCCGCATGGAGGGCGTGCACAAGGTTTATGACCTGGGCGAGGTGCAGGTGCACGCCTTGCGGGGGATTGACGTACAGATTGGACGCGGCGAATTCGTGGCCATCATGGGCCCGTCGGGCGGGGGCAAGAGCACCTTCATGAATATCTGCGGCTGCCTGGACCGCCCCACGCGCGGCCGCTACTGGCTGGAGGGACGGGACGTCTCGGAGTTGGACAAGCGGGAACGCGCCGGCATTCGCAACCGGCGGATCGGTTTCGTCTTCCAGGGATTCAATTTGCTGGCGCGCACCACGGCGCAGGAAAACGTCGAGCTGCCCGGGTTGTACGCCCGCCTGACCCCGGAGGAACGGCTGGCGCGGGCGCGGGCGGCGCTGGAGATCGTGGGCTTGGCGGAGCGCGCGGGGCATTACCCCAGCCAGCTTTCCGGCGGCCAGCAGCAGCGCGTGGCCATCGCCCGGTCGCTAATGAACCATCCGGCGATACTGCTCGCCGACGAACCCACCGGCAACCTGGATACGCGGACCAGCGTGGAGATCATGGAGATCATCCAACGTTTGAACGATCGCGAAGGCCTCACCGTGGTGGTGGTGACGCATGAGCCGGACATCGCCCGCTTCGCGCGGCGGATCATTACCTTCCGCGACGGCCGCATCCGCCGCGATGAGGCGGTGGAGACCCGGCTGCGCGCCGAGACGGTCTTGGCGCAGTTGCCGGCCGAGGAAGACGCGGCGGAGGAATAGCCATGGACCTGCGCGCCATTCTACGCATCGCGCTGCGCGCGCTGGCGCGCAACAAAATGCGGTCCGCGCTCACCATGCTGGGCATCGTCATCGGCGTAGCGGCGGTGATCGCCATGATCGGCGTGGCCCAAGGCGCCAACCAGCAGGTGCAGAACCAGATCGCTTCCATGGGCAGCAATCTGCTGTTCATCGCCTCGGGCAGCCATCAGGCCGGTGCGGTGCAGATGGGCTGGGGGCAGACGCGCACACTGACTCATGCCGACGAAGTGGCGATCGAACGCCAGGTGCCGACCGTGGCGGCGGTCGCCGCCGGCGCCTCGACGCGGGCGCAGGTGGTGGCCGGAGGCAACAACTGGGGCACCAACATCACCGGCACCGAACCCGCCTATTTCTCCATCCGCAACTGGGACTTCGCCGCCGGCGGCCCGTTCACCACCGATGACGTGCAACTGGCGCGCAATGTCGCGGTGCTGGGGCACACCGTGTTGCAGAACTTGTTTCCCGACAATCCCGACCCGGTGGGCCAGACCATCTTGATCGGCGGCGCCACCACCGGGATCGCCACGCCGGGTTCGGCAGCGGCGGTGGCCAGCACCAGCAACACCGCAAAAACCGCCACCGGGACCGGCGCTTCGCCCAACCTGCCGTTCACCATCGTGGGCGTATTGCAAGCCAAGGGGCAGTCGGGCATGGGGCAGGATCAGGACGATGTGGTGTTCATTCCCTACACCACACTGCAAAAGAAGATCTCCGGCCAGGACTGGCTGAACTACATCGTCGCTTCCGCCATCTCCAAGGACGCCACCGCCACGGCGCAGGAGCAGATCACCTCGCTGCTGCACCAGCGGCATCGCATTTTGCCAGGGCAGCAAAACGACTTCATGGTGCGCAGCCTGGCCGACGTGGCCGAGCTGGCCAATACCGCCGGGCAGATCATGACCTGGCTGCTGGGCAGCATCGCCTCCGTCTCGTTACTGGTGGGCGGCATCGGCATCATGAACATCATGCTGGTTTCAGTGACGGAGCGAACCCGGGAGATCGGCATCCGCATGGCCGTGGGCGCGACCGAAGAAGACGTGCAGCGCCAGTTCCTGCTGGAGTCCATCCTGCTCAGCGTGGTGGGGGGAGTGATGGGCATCGCCTTGGGCTTGGCGCTTTCCTACCTGGTGGCCATGCTGACGCATTGGCAGGCGGCCAACTCGGGCGAGGCGATCGTGCTGGCGGTGGTCTTTGCCGGCGCCATCGGCATCTTTTTCGGCTACTATCCGGCGCGCAAGGCGGCGCGGATGGACCCCATCGAGGCGCTGCGCTACGAATAGCCGTTCATCGCTTGGCGCGGGCCCAGCGCGCCTACGCCGCGCGTCCCGCTTTTGCGCCCGACCCCGCCGCAGCCCAACTGACGCCTCGCCGGGGGCCGCGCCGCGGGCTCAAGCCCGCGGCCACACGCCCTGAAGGGCGTTCCACGGCCCGGGGCCTTACCGGCGGCTATTCCACCGCCGGGATGTGGTTCTGCCGCATCAGCGCGTTCAGCCGCGCCAGGCCCACCTGCCGCCGCCGCTTCCAGGCGGTCAGCACGCGGTTCAGCGTGGCTTGCGCCTTTTGATACACGGCGTTGTCGGCGACGGTCGGCGCGGCGTCGGCGGAATCCACATCCTGGGTCAGGGTGGCTAGCGTGCCGTTGAGCACGGTCAACCCTCCGCCCTTGGCGCCGGAGCCGAAGGGATTGGCGCTGGAACCGGCCGTGGCCTTCGCCTGCGCGTCCAGTTGCCGCGCCGCGGCCACCACCGCCGCCGCGCGCGCATTGCCCGCCAGGCGGTGCTGCAAGGCAGCGAGTTGCGCGCGCAGGCGCCCGATGCTCTGGATGGTCCGGTAGCTGGCCGCCAATGCGCGGCGGATGTTCAGTTCCAACGCGAGCTGCTGTTGGAGCGCGGCACGGGCGACACGCACGCGCGGATCCATCTTGACGGTCAGCGGCTGGGTGTAGGTCTTCCCGTCCACCGTCAGCTCCACCTGATAGTGCCCGGGCAAAACCAGCGGCCCTTGGGGCATGCGGAACGAGGCATGCGGCGTGGCGGCGATCCAATAGTTGTCGCCGCGGCCGATTGCGGGCGGCGGCGCATAGCGCAGGCCCCACACCCAGCGGTGCATGCCCGCGGTGGCGGGCAATGCATGCGGCCGAGTCTCCCAGTAGGCGGCGACGTCGGGCGGCTTTCCCGCCGGGGGCGGCGGCGGCACGGCGACGGCGCTGGAATAGCGGCGAATCACCTGGCCGCGCGCATCCAGGAACGTCAGCGTCACCGCACCGCTGGCGGCCCGCGGCAAATAATAATCCACGATCGCGCCGGTCGGCGGGTTCTGGCCGGTGGGCGTGGACTTGGGCAATGGCGTGTCTTGGTTTTCGTTGGCCCGCACCCGGATGGCCGTCGCCGGCGGGAACAGCTGCACGTTAGCCGCGCTGGCCGGCGTCAGGTGGCGCAACAGGCTGTAATCGTCCAGCGCCCAAATGGCGCGGCCATGCGTGGCCACCACCAAGTCGTTGTCGCGAATGGCGATGTCGCGCACCGAACTGACCGGCAAATTCAACTGCAACGGCTGCCAATGGCCGCCGTCATTGAAGGAGACGAAGATGCCGCGTTCCGTGCCGGCGAACAGCAAGCCGGGACGGACCGGGTCTTCGCGCACGCAGCGCACGAAATAGCCGCGGGGAATGCCGGCGGAGATCTCCGTCCAACTGCGCCCATAGTCGGTGGTGCGGTAGATATAGGGGCGGAAGTCGTTGGCCCGGTGCCGGTCCACCGCCGCGTAGGCCGTTCCCGCCTGGAAATGCGACGCCTCGATCAGGCTGATCTTGCTCCATACCGGCAAGCCGTGCGGCGTGACATTGCTCCAGTGGCCGCCGCTATCCCGCGTCAGCCAAATGAGGCCGTCGTCGGTGCCCGCCCAGATTTCGCCGTTTTTCAGCGGGGAAGGGGCGATGGTGTAGACGACGCCGCGATTTTCGCCGCCCTTGTACAGGCGCGCCTCGGCGGGATCGCTGGGCATTGGCTCGCTCTTTTGATAGAGCGTCAGGTCGGGGCTGATTTGCCGCCAGCTTTGCCCGCCGTTGTCGGTCGCCATCACGTACTGCGTGCCGAAATAGAGCATGTGCGGATCGGTGGGCGAAAACACCAGCGGATTGGTCCAGGTGGAGCGGTATTTGTCCGCGCCGGGCCAGGGGGTGACGATCGCCACCTGCCCGGTCACATTGTTGTAGCGGCTGACCGCGCCGCCGTAGCTGCCGGCGAAGATGATGTTGGGATTCAGCGGATCGGGCGCGATGTAGCCGCTTTCCCCGCCGCCGATGGAATGCCAGTTGCGAAAGCTGATGCGGCCGTAATCGCTGCGGCTGACGATGCCCACCGTGCCGCTGTCCTGCTGCGCCCCGTAGATCCAATACGGCCAGCGGTTGTCGGTGATGACGTGATAAAACTGCCCCAGCGGCTGGTTGTACCAACTGGACCAGCTTTCCCCGCCGTTGACCGTGATGGCCGCGCCTTGGTCGGCGCCCAAAATCATGCGCCGCGGGTCGCGGCGGGAAATCCAAAGAATGTGATAGTCGTCGCCGCCGGGCGAGCCTTTGAGGGCGGTGAAATGGCGGCCGCCATCCACCGAGTGGTACAGGGCGACATCGCAGACGTAGACGCCGTTGGGATTGTCAGGCTGGGCATACACGCCGCTGAAATACCAAGAGCGGCTGTCCAGGCGCGGATCGGCGCTGACCCGTTTCCAGTCCATGCCGTAATCGTCGGAGCGGAACAACCCGCCGTGTTTGGCGGCGATCAAGGCGAAGACGCGGCGGCCGCCGTCCTGGTAGGCAACCGTCAATCCGATCCGGCCCCAGGGCCCGGCCGGCAGCCCGTGGCCGGAAATCTCGGTCCAGGTGGCGCCTTCGTCGGTGGATTTATAGATGCTGCTGCCCGGTCCTTGCGTCGGGGGATATTGATTCCAGGGCGGGCGCACCGCCTGCCACAGCGCCGCGTAAATGATCCGCGGATTGCTGGGATCCACGGCTAGGTCAATGCCGCCGGTTTTGTCGTTCTTGTACAGCACCTTGCGCCAGGTGCGGCCGCCGTCCGTGCTGCGGTAGATGCCGCGCTGCGAATTCGGCGCGTAGGCGCGGCCGAGCGCGGCGACCAGCACGATATCCGGATTATGCGGATCCACGACGATGCTGCCGATATGCCGCGTGGCGGCGAGGCCGAGGTGTTGCCAAGTGCGGCCGCCGTCGGTGGATTTGTACACCCCGTTGCCGTAGGAGGTGTCGGAGCGCATGTCGGCTTCGCCGGTGCCCACGTAAATGACGTTGGGATCGGAGGGAGCGACGGCGATGGCGCCGATGGACGCGATGTTCTGGTGATTGAAGATGGGATGCCAGGTGCGCCCGGCGTCATTGGTCTTCCAGACGCCGCCGCCCACGCCGCCGATATAAAACAGGTTGGGATGGCCCGGCACGCCGGTCACCGCCAACACGCGGCCGGAGCGGAACGGACCCACCAGGCGCCAGCGCAGGCCGGAGTACAGGCTGGGGGGAATTTGTTGCGCCGCAGCGAACGAGACGCAGGCGAGGGCGACCACGGCGGCCAAGAGGAAAGAACGGAAGACGGTGCGGCGCGCGGGCTTCATGGCGCGAGAATAGCAAAAACCAGGCGCTCCGCCACACTTTTGACCTTGGCCGGCGGTGGCGCCCGCAGCGACGCGCCCGGTGAAATGGGTCGCGGACGCTGCCAGCGGCGCGGGCACCGGCCCGCGCCAAAAGGCGCGCGCCGCCTCGGCCGCGACCGCCGGAGCCCCCCGGCAGGCACCGTCGAGCGTATGCTGGGCCGATGGCGGACGTGGCGACGGCGGTCGTGGTGGGCATCGCCGGCGGCTCGGGCGCGGGCAAAAGCTGGCTGGCGCGCCGCCTCTGCACCGATTTGGCCGAACGCGCCGCGCTGCTGGAGCAAGACTGGTACTATCGCGACCTTTCCGGCTGGAGCGCGGCCCAGCTCGCGGCGCACAACTTCGATTGCCCGGAGGCGGTGGAGCTGGATTTATTGGCCCGCGACCTCGCCGCGCTGCGCGCCGGCCGGCCCGCGGCGGCGCCGCGCTACGATTTCGCCACCCACCGCCGCGCCCCCGCGCCGCCCATTCCGCCGCGGCCGGTCATCGTGGTGGAGGGCCTGTTTGTGCTGGCCGTGCCGGAATTGCGCGCTTTGCTCGACTTCAAGATATTCGTGGACGCGCCGGAAGAATTGCGCCGGCAACGCCGCCTGGCGCGGGACCAGGCGGAGCGCGGCATCGGCCCCGCCGCCGCCGAGAGCCAATTCGCCGCCACCGTCGCCCCCATGCACGTGCGCTGGGTCCAGCCTAGCCGGCAATGGGCGGATTGCGTCGCCGCGCCGGAGGAATTGGAATCCGCCGCCGCCACGGTCTTGCACTGGCTCGCCGGCCACACCGCCGGATGAATCGCCCCCCGGCATTACCTCTCAGGTCCGCACCCGGCTGCGCCCGCCCTCGCGCGTACCTATAATTCTGTTCTGGCGCGTCACAATTGCAGTTCCTGGACTCCATCCCTTGGCTGACATCGAAGCTCCCTCTCATGCCGGACGCAACGTCGTCCTGGTTATCATTCTTCTCGCCATCATCGCCGCCGCCGTGGTGCTAACGCGCGGCGGCACGCCGGCGGTCACCGCCAAAACCTGGCCGCAGGCGGTGGGACAGCAGGTCACGCTGCACCTGACCGTGCGCGATGGCATGGGCGTCCGCGCGGTCCGCGTCTACTATCGCCAAGGGGGCAAAACGCTGCCGGTGACGCGCGCCGGCGGCGGCGGCTGGCACTGGCTGACCGCGCCCGCGGCGGAACGGCGGGTGAAGCTGGCCGCCAAGATCGGCGCTCACGCCGTTCCGGGGCTGAAGGATGGCCCGGCGGTTCTGGTCGTGCATGCGGTCGCCGGCAATCTGCGCGGCTCGGCGATTACGCTGCGGCGCAAGCTGCGGGTGCAAACGCGGCCGCCGATGATCACGCCGCTGACCACGCAGCAATACATTCACCAAGGCGGCTGCGAAATGGTCATCTACCGCCTCTCCGAGCCGGGCGGCGCCAGCGCCGCCGGGGTGAAGAGCGGTGTGCAGTTTGACGGGCATTATTTCCCCGGATATCCCGTGCCCGGCGGCGCCACGGGCGCGCGCTTCGCCATGTTCGCCATGCCCTACAACGCGCCGCTGACCGCCGTGCCCCGCCTGGTGGCGCGGGATGAGGCGGGCAATCGCACCGTCTCCAATTTCCCCGTCGAGACTTTCGCCAGCCACTACCGCACCCGCACCTTCAAAATCACCAACGCCTTCATCTCCCGCGTGGTCACGCCCATCATTCGCAACACCCCGGGACTCAAGATGCCCTCCACCCTGTTGGGGGAGTTCCTTTTGGTCAACGGCAAGCTGCGGCGAGAGGAAGCCCGGGAACTGGCCCGCATCAGCCACACCAGCGTGCACCGTTTCCTCTGGCACGGCGGATTCTTGCCGCTGCCGCACTCCGCCGTGGAGGCGCGGTTCGCCGACCACCGGCTGGATACCTACCGCGGCCGCGTCGTGCAGCAGGATTATCACTTGGGGTATGATCTCGCTTCGGTCGAGCACGCTCCCATCCCCGCCGCCAACGCCGGCCGCGTGGTGTGGACCAAATATTTCGGCATCTACGGCAACAGCGTGCTGATTGACCACGGCTACGGCCTGATGACGCTCTACGGCCACATGAACGATTTCTCCGTCAAGCCCGGGCAAATGGTGGCCAAGGGCCAGATCATCGGCCATACCGACTCCACCGGTTTGGCGACCGGCGACCACGTCCACTTCAGCATCCTGCTGGATGGGGTGGAGATTAACCCCGTGGATTGGTGGGACGCCGGTTGGGTCAAGTCGCGGATGGAAGCCAAGCTGAAGGCCTATGGCGACACCGGCGCGCCGATTACCGCGGCGGCTGGGCAGTGACCGGGCAGTGAGCGGTCAGCCGGCTAGCCGTCGGCGAAGCTTAACGTTACCTGAAACCGAACCCCGGTTCCCTCCGTCCCAGTACCTGGCGTCCGGGCAATTGCGTAGTGCTCGGGCCGGTCGTGCCCATCCCAAGATGCCGCTCTTCCCCCGGTCCCGATGCACCAGCGCCGCTGCCGTGCTCGCCAGCGTCCTGCTGGCCGGCGCTATCCCCGCGTCGGCGCTCACGCCGCCGTCACATCGCCGCGCCCAGTTAGCTGCCGCGCCGACCATCGCCTCCCTGGGCCTGCCCGCCGCCGCGCAGCCGACTCAGCGCCAACCACCGCCCGCGGCCCTGCCGGCAACGCCGGCGCGCCAGGTAACGCTGGGCCAGGCGATCGCCTTGGCGCTGGCCTTTAACCCCAGCTTGCGCGCCGACGCCATGGCCATTCCCGAGGCGGAGGCCAACCAAATCACCGCCTCGCTTCGCCCCAATCCGGTGTTCACCTGGGACGCGCTGTTCGTCCCCTATTTCAATCCGGACAAATTCAACAAAACATTTCTGAACACCGCCTCGGAATTCGACGCCCTGGTCGGCTACACCTTCGAGCGCGGCGGCAAGCGCCAGCGGCGCATGCAAGCCGCGCAGGAAATCACCGCCGTCACCCGCTCCGATGTCGCCGACGTGCGCCGCCGCCTCAGCTTCCAGGTGGCGCAACAATTCGTGGCCGTGCTGTTGGCCAAATCCACCTTGGCGTTCGCGCGGCGCGACTTGGCCAGCTTCGATCAAACCATCCAGGTCTCCCGCGCCCGCTACCAAGCCGGCCAAATTAGCGAAGGGGATTTCCTGAAAATCAAGCTCCAGCGCCTGCAATTCCAGACCGACGTCTCCTCGGCGCAACTGAACTTAGTGCAAGCCCGGGCCAGTCTGCGCGCCGCGGTGGGCGACCGCGCGCTGGCGCGGAATTTTCATGTCATCGGCCACCTGATCTTCACGCCCCTGCACGGCGCCGGCGACGATTACCGTGCCCTGGCGCTGAAGGACCGGCCCGATCTGCGCGCCGCCCGGCAGGGCATCACCGCGACGCGCGGGCAATTTCTGCTGGCCAAGGCCAACGGCAAGCGCAACCTGACCGTGACCTTCGGCTACACCCACGTCAGCGCGGCCAACACCGGCAGCTTGACCTTCAACATGCAGATCCCCGTCTTCAACCGCAACCAGGGCAACATCGAGCACGCCGCCTACGCCCGCGTGCGGGCGCGGGACATGGCGGCCGCCGCACGCCAACTGGCGCTGATGCAGGTCAGCCGCGCCTATGACGCCGCGCGCACCGGCGCCAAAGTGGTGCAGCTGTACCAAAGCGGATATCTAAAGCAGGCAAAGGAGTCGCGCAGCATCAGCTCCTACGCCTACACCCGCGGCGCGGTCAGCCTGCTCAATTTTCTCGACGCCGAGCGCAGCTACCGCAGCACGGAGCTGGCCTACCGCCGGGCACTGGCGGCCTACATGCTGGCGCGGGAGCAATTGATGGAAATGGCGGGAACGAGGCACTTACCATGACCCAGCCGTACCGAACCCCGAGGCCCGCCGGCCGCGCGCCGCTGGCCCTGACCGCAGCCGTGGCCGCCGCCCTGGCCGCCGGGAGCGCATTGCTTCTTGCGGGCTGCGGCCACCACGCCAAGGCCGCCGCCGCCCCCGCCTTCACCGCCACCACCACCGCAGCCGCGGCCGACGTGCACCCCTCGCTGTTCACCGTGCCGCGCAACCAATGGGGCCACTTGCAGGTGGTCACCATCGCGCCCACGACCATCACCCGCACGCTGCAACTGCCGGGCACGGTGGAGTACAACCAATTCCGCACCACGCCGGTGCTGACGCCGGTCGGCGGCCCGGTGGGGCGGATCCTGGCCGTGCCCGGCGAGTGGGTCCGCGCCGGCCAGCCGCTGCTGGATGTCCGCAGCCCGGATTACTCCGGCGCCCGGGCGACGTATCTGAAGGCGAAGGCCGCGGCCCAGTTGGCGCACGAGAATGAACGCCGCGCCCAGGATTTGTACGAGCACCACGCCATCGCGCAGCAGATGCTAGAGCAGGCGCAATCCAGCCAAGCGCAGGCCGATGCGGCGCTGCAAAACGCCATCGCCGCGCTGCATGTGCTGGGCGTGGCCGATCCCGCCCGCGTCGCCGGCCAAGCCACGCCGGTGCTGCCCGTGGTGGCGCCCATCGCCGGCATGGTGGTGGCGCGCAGCGTCGCCCCCGGCCAGTTGGTCTCCGCCGGCAGCCAGGTTTTCACCATCTCCGACATGGGCAGCGTCTGGGTGCAGGTGCACGTCTATGAGCGCCAGCTCGGCGCCATTGCCCTCGGCCAGCCAGTGGCCATCACCGCCAGCGCCTATCCCGGCCGCGTCTTCCACGGCCGCATCTCCTACATCGGCGCCACGCTCGATCCCAAGACGCGCACGGTGCAGGCCCGCATCGTCACCGCCAATCCCGGCGCCCGGCTCAAGAACCAGATGTTCGTCACCGCCCTGGTTCGCGCCGGCGTCATTCCCCACGCCCTCACCGTGCCCAACGCCGCCATCTTGCGCGACAACGTCAACCATCCGTTCGTCTACATCGCCACCGCCCGCCGCGGCCAGTTCCGCCGCCAGTTGGTGGATATCGGCCCCAGCCAGAACGGCCGCACCCAAATCCTCGGCGGCCTCAAGCCCGGCGATCGCGTGCTGGCCCAAGGCGCCATCTTCATTCAGTTCGCCAGCCAATTGCAGGATTAGCCCCCACCGCCGATTGCGATGATCCACCGTCTGGTTCAACTCGCCCTCCGCCAGCGTTTCATGGTGATCCTGATCGCCTTGCTGGTTGCTACCGGCGGCATCATCTCCTTCCGCAATATGCCGCTGGACGCCTATCCCGACCTCTCGCCGCCGATGGTCGAGATCATCACCCAGTGGCCGGGACACGCCGCCGAAGAAGTCGAGCGGCTGGTGACGCTGCCCATCGAGCTGTCGTTCAACGCCACGCCGCACATGGTCTACATGCGTTCGATCTCGCTCTACGGCCTGTCGGACGTGACCCTGACCTTCAAGAACGGCACGGACATCTACTGGGCCCGCGACCTGGCCTACCGCCGCATGATGGAGGCCGGGCTGCCAGCCGGCGTGGTGCCCACCATGTCGCCCAACTCCAGCCCCAGCGACTTGATCTACCGCTACGTGGTGGAGAGCCCCGACCGTTCGCCGCAAGAGCTGAAGACCATCCAGGACTGGATACTTTCCCGCGACTACAAATCCGTTCCTGGCATCGCCGATGACAGCGGCTTCGGCGGCACCGTGATGCAGTATCAAGTCCTGCTCGACCCCACCAAGCTCTATGGCTACGGCCTCAGCGTGGCCCAGGTGGACGCCGCCCTGGCCGCCAACAACGCCAATACCGGCGGCGGCTTCTATTCCCGCGGCGGGCAGTTCTATTACGTCCGCGGCATCGGCCTGATTCGCGACCGCAAGGACATCCGCAACATCGTCGTTGGCAACCATGACGGCGTCCCGGTCTACATCAAGAACGTCGCCAAGGTGGTCATCGGCCACGCCCCGCGGCTGGGAGAATACGGCTTCCAAAACAACAATGACGCCGTCGAAGGCGTCATCATGATGCGCACCGGGGAGCAGACGCAGACCGTGCTGAAGCGCGTGGAGGCGCTGACCCACCGCCTCAACCACGGCCTGCTGCCTCCCGACGTCAAAGTCCTGCCGTTTTACGACCGCATCGGACTGATTCACCTGACCAAGCAGACCATCGAGGGCAATCTGCTGCGCGGCCTGATCCTGGTCTTCATCGTCCTGCTGTTCTTCCTGGTCAGCTTCCGCGCCGCGGTCATCGTCTCCATCACCATTCCCCTGGCGCTGCTTTTCGCCTTCATCCTGCTGCACGGCGAGGGCATCGGCGCCAACCTGCTCTCCATTGGCGCCATAGACTTCGGCGTCATCATTGACGGCACCGTCGTCATGATGGAGAACATTTTCCGTGAGCTGGGCGAGCGCCAGGGCACGGACTACAACCTCTTCGAGGTGATCGCGTCGGCCGCGAAGGAAGTGGACCGGCCGATCTTTTATTCGGTCGCGGTCATCATCGCCGGCTATCTGCCCATCTACGCCCTGTCCGGCCCCTCCGGCAAGCTGTTCCATCCCATGGCCGACACCATGGTCTTCGCACTGATCGGCGCGCTGGCCATCACCCTCACCGTGGTGCCGGTGCTGACGTCGTTCTGGTTCACGCACGGCGCCAAGGACAAGAGCACGCGCGTCTTCGAATGGATCAAGAGCTTCTACGCCGGCCGCCTGCGCTGGGCGCTGAAGCATCCCTGGATCATGGTCGGCGGCACCGTCGTGCTCTTCGCCGCCACCATGACGCTGGTGCCCACCATCGGCGGCGAGTTCATGCCCCATCTGGACGAAGGCGCGCTGTGGGTGCGGGCCACCATGCCCTACTCCATCTCCTGGCGCGAAGCCGCCAAGATCTCGCCCGAGATCCGCGCCGTTCTGCGCTCCTATCCCCAGGTCACCTACGTGGGCAGCGAGCTGGGCCGCCCCGACGACGGCACCGACTCAACGGGCTTTTTCAATGACGAGTTCTTCGTCGGCCTCCGCCCCTACAACGACCCCACCTGGCAGAAGAGCGTGGCGCACAACAAACAGGCGCTGATCGCCAACATGCGCCATCGCCTTTCCGCCTTCCCCGGCATCATCGTCAACTTCACCCAGCCCGCCGAAGATGCGGTGGATGAGGCGCTGACGGGATTGAAGAGCGCCCTGGCGGTCAAGATCTACGGCCCCAATCTGCACGTCCTCCAGCGCAAGGCGCTGCAAATCAAGGAGGTGCTGGCGCACGTGCGCGGCTTCACCTCGCTGGTGGTCATCCGCGAGTTGGGCCAGCCCAGCCTGGTCGTCCGCATTGACCGCCGCAAGGCCGCGCGCTACGGCATCAATGTCTCCGACGCCGAGGACGTCATCCAAGCCGCCATCGGCGGCCAGGCCGCCACCCAGGTCATCCAGGGCGAAATGCTCTTCGACCTGGTCGTCCGCATGCAGCCCAAGTACCGCCAGAGCGCCCAGGCCATTGGCAACCTTTTGGTCTCCGGCTCCGGCGGCCGCCTCATCCCGCTCGACCAGATCGCCAGCATCCAGGAGAAGAACGGCGCGTCCTTTATTTACCGGCAGAACGGCGAGCGCTACATCGGCGTGCAGTACAGCGTCGTCGGCCGCGACCTGGCCCACGCGGTCGCCGCCGCGCGCAAGGCCGTGCGCCAGCAGGTGCGCCTGCCCTTCGGCTATCACGTCACCTGGGGCGGCGAATACGGCGAATATCTCGCCGCCAAAAAGCAGCTCTCCGTCGTCGGCCCGCTGGCCCTGGCCCTGATCTTCCTGATCCTGTTCTCGCTCTACGGCAACGTCAAGTTCCCGGTGGCGGTCTTCCTCAGCGTCGTGCTTACCGAGCCCATCGGCGCCGTCCTAGCCCTCAAGCTCACCCACACGCCCTTCAGCGTCTCCTCCGGCATCGGCTTCCTGGCCCTGCTCGGCGTCTCCACCGAGATGGCCGTCATCATGGTCAGCTACGCCAACCAGCTCCGCCTGGAAGGCAAAAACATCGCCGACGCCACGCATGAGGCGGCGATGCTCCGCCTCCGCCCCATCTTGATGACCGCCCTGGTCGCCTGCCTGGGCCTGCTGCCCGCCGCCACCTCCTTCAACATCGGCTCCGACAGCCAGCGTCCCTTCGCCATCGTCATCGTCGGCGGCATGGTGATGCCCATGCTCCTGGGCTTCTTCATCTACCCCGTCTTCTACCAGCTCTTCGCCCGCGACGGCGACACGCTCAAGGTCTGAGGGCGCGGACGGCGGCGGCGCGCTAGGGCGATTCGGCAGGCTGCCCGCGTGTGGGAGAGGCAGGCTAAAACGCCAAGGTGTAGGACCTGCTTGCGCCGTTGTAGATCAACGCACAGTGGGTCAAAACGTCGCGTCCCACCAGAATCTGGATCCCCTGCGCAGCAAGGTCCGAGGCGAGGACCGGCAGGGAACCAAACATCAAAGCCGGGGAACTGGGTGCTGCCGCAAGCACGAGTTAGGACACGTCGTACTGCGCCGCCGCGTGCGGCTGGGCGCCGGTGCTGGGCGTATTAAGCAGGGTTTCCCCTGTTGGCGTTAGTCCGAGTCGCGCGAACACCGTAGCCTCGACGCACGTTCCCGATGCCCCAGTGTCCACAATTCCGACCACCGGGACCTGCGCCGGGACCGGCTGCTTGGCCGTCTGCAGGGCCGCCGCCCGCGGCTGGCTAACGCCAACTAGCACCGTTATCAGCGGACCCTGAGGCGCGATTTCACGAGTGAAGTGCGGCAATTGCGCTCAGGACGCCTGGCGGGTGGGCGGTGCGAAGCGGCAGATCCATAGCGCCTGTTCGACCCGCTGGATCTGCTTCACCAGGAATGGTTCGAGCCCGAACTGTTCATACCCGCGCTTCAGCGCGTCTTCGTAGCTCGCAAAAACGTCCACCACGTTATTGCCGTGGATAAGGACGAACTTTCCCTCCTGCGGCAGCAGTTCCGCGAGCCGATCCCGGTACGTATTGATTTCCCGCTCCAATACTTCCACGCCGGGCGGCTGGGGAGCTTTTCCTGGGCTGCTAGCCATAGGTTTATGACGGGCCATTAACCTTCATCTCCTCCCGGGGCCGCAAACCCCCATCCACACTCCAACGTGCCTGCACTTTACCGGCCAACCGCGTCCCGCACCGCCTCCAAATGGGGCCGGCTCTCCCTATTTCGATGCACGGATCCCACACCGGACGGCAATACTCCATTTCCCCGATCACGCCGCGATGGTCGCCAAATGGACCGCCGTAGGATGCCGCCGGGACGCGGCCAAGTCATCCCGCCGCGGAGCCGGCCGACCCAACGAGAGTGTTAAAATTCGCTAATTTCTCGCGCTTGCTCCGCCCGGAGTATTTCCACGCCCCCCACCGCCCCCCAACCCCCCTCGCCCGGGCTCATCCAGCAAACCCTGTCCGGCTATCAGCGCTCCTTTGCGCTGAAGACCGCCATTGAACTCGACCTGTTCACCGCCATCGGCGCCGGCGCCGCCACCGCCGCCGAGCTGGCGCAAAAACTAAGCGTCGCCGAGCGCGGCGCGCGCATTCTCTGCGACTTTCTGGTCATCGCCAACCTGCTGACCAAATCCGGCAATCGCTACGCCCTTACGCCCGACACGGCGACGTACCTGGACCGCGGCTCGCCCGCTTACGTCGGTTCGGTGGCGGAGTTTCTGCTCGGCCCGGAGCAGCAGCGCCTCATCACCAATCTGACCGCCGCCGTGCGCGCCGGCGGCAACCAAGAACCCCAGCCCATCGCCGACTTCCCGGGCTGGGTCACCTTCGCCCGCGCCATGGCCGCGTACATGGCCCGACCCGCGGAATTGCTGGCCGAGCGCTTCGGCCCGGTAAAGGGCCGCATTTTGGACATCGCCGCCGGTCACGGCCTGTTCGGCCTGGCCTTCGCCCGCCGCTCTCCCTCGGCCGAGGTTTTCGCCCTCGATGCCGCGCCGGTCTTGGCAGTGGCGAAGGAAAACGCCGCCCGCGCCGGCCTCGCCGACCGCTATCACCTGATGCCCGGCGACGCCATGCAAATTGCCCTGGGCGAGAACTACGAACTGATCCTGCTGGCCAACTTCCTGCATCACTTCGACGCCGCCGCCAACGTCGCGCTGCTGCGCCGCGTCCGCGCCGCGTTGGCGCCCGGCGGCCGCGTCGTCACCTTGGAGTTCGTCCCCAACCCCGACCGCGTCTCCCCGCCGGCCGCCGCCGCCTTCAGCCTCACCATGCTGGCCAACACCCCGGCCGGCGACGCCTACACTTTCGCCGAGTTCCAGGCCATGTTTTCCCAAGCCGGATTCGCCGCCCTCGAGGAGCATTCCCTCGGCGAAAACATGGAAACCGCCCTCCTCGCCCGCGCCGGCTAGGCCTGCGCGTCGGCTGCGCGGCCGCTATTCGCTTTTTTCCCGCTCCGCCGCGGCCGGCCCCGCGCTCGGCGCCGCGGTCTGCCCGCCGCCATCGCTGCCCGCTTCCCCCGCGGCGGCCCGCGCATGGCAATCGGCCAGCACCTCCGCCGGAATCAGCCGCCGCGCCAACAGCAACAGTCCCGGCAGCAAAACCGCATCGTCCAAAAAGCCCACGATGGGAATCGCGTCGGGAATCAGATCCAGCGGGCTGAGCAAATAGACCAGCGTAAACCGCAGCAGCCATTTCGCCGCCCGCGGCGTGCGCGGGTCCGCCAGCGCCAAACGATACGCGGCGACTTCTCGCCGCAGCCGCCGCCGCAGCCGCCGCCAGGGACGTTCCGGCTTAGCGCCCGCACCCATGCGGCGAGCATACCGCGGCCCCTGCGCCAGCCGCCGCCCTGCGCCCCGCCGCCGCCGTCCGCCGCCTTACTGGATCAGGTGCAGCGCCGCTTCACCTTGCACCGCGGCGCTGGTCCCGAGGTGGGCGTCAAAACTCGCCAACGCGCCGCCATGCTTCCGCGCCAGCGCCAGCAGATAGGTGTCCGTGACCTGCGACGATCGCAGCAGCCGCGCGCCATGCACCCGCCGCCCGTCCAGCACGGAAATATCGTCCGGCCAGAACTCATGCCCGGGTAATGCAACCAAGCCCGCCAACAACACCGCTACCGCCGCGGGCGATCCGGGCGAGTTTGGGTACCGCGGGTGGCCGACAATCCGCACGACGCCGTTCTCCGTGATCGGGCAACTTGCCCAGCTTCGGCTGCCGAACGCCGCGAACCATTCATGCGCCCGTCCATGGACCACGTGCGCCGGATCCATCAACGCAATCAGGACGTTGATGTCCAGCAGGAACGCCATCTACGGCAATTCCTCGCGCAGCGCGCGGACCAGCTCCGAGGTGACGCGCTTCGCCCCCGGCCGCGCCGGCAGCAGTGGAACCCCGTTGCGCACCCGCCGGCGCGCCGGTGGCGGCTGCAACGCTTGCCGCGCCAGGGCGGAGATCATTTCGCCGGTGGTTTTCCCTTGCAGCCGGGCGAGCTCCTTGGCCGCTTGGAGAACATCGTCGTCAATGGCTAGCGTGGTGCGCATCCCGCCTCATCACGCATCATACATCAGATGCAGGCGCGTCTCCACGCCGGCCCGCACCTGACGACCCCACCTCGGCTACTTCCCGTTACACGGCGACGGCCCGGCCGGCCGCTCGCCCAAGATCAAATAGGTCTTCTTGTGCTTGCGGTCGGCGAACTCCACCTTCATCCGGTATTTGTCCAGGCGGTAGAACACCGGCTGATCCAGCGGCAGCAGCCTCGCATGGCGGTCCTTGGGGCGAATGGTATAGAGCACGTCGCCGGCGCGCAGCGTGTAATCCCGGCACAACATCATCTTGCTCTTGTGCCCGTTCTTGTAGCCGCAGCGGTCGGCCCGCATACGCAACACCCGCGCGCGGTGAAACGGCCGGTTGTGCGCCATCAGCGGCAGCGCAATGGCGGCAAGCAGCGCCGGGGCCAACATCGCCGGACGAAGGCGAAATGGGGTGGTCATTTGGTGGCGTCTCCAGGTACAGCGGTGATCGGGTGTATCTCCTACCAACGGCCAGCTTGCAATCCTGCCGCCAGCCGCGCCGGCCCGCCGCGCCGCGCGCAAGTGCTGGATTCGCCGGGACTTGCACGATCCGTGCCGTGCCGCAACCCGCCGCTGGCGGCCTTCCGTCACTCCCAGGTCGGCAATTTTTACTCACTTGTTTTCCTCACTTCGGCCCGATCCGCCGAACGCCGCAGGGCAACGGCCCGGCCCGCGACCGTCTCAAAACGGGAATGCCGTGCGCACGCAAAGACGCGATCGTTTTGGGCAACGTCGCCCACGCCGTAGCTTCCAGCATTGTCCTCCGCCGCATGGGCCATCGCCGCTTGGCGTTCTATCTGCAAATGGAAGCCCTCGGCTTGTTGGTCCTCGCCTATCCCCGCCGTACCGGCCGGACCTTCCGCCGCTGGCCGCGCGCTTTGGGAAAAGCCGGCTCCGCCATCGGCAAAGCGGTGACCAAGACCGGCCACGCCCTCGGCCGCATCGCCGCCTAACCGCTGCCCCAGCGCCGACGCCCGGTGGCGGCTGGGGCGCCGACCACCCCCGACAGATAGAGGGCCAGAGCGCCCTCCCGGGCGCGCCGCGGCAGGCGGAGCTTTGCGGTCATTCGACCCGCGGCGGCAGCCGAAGCCCAGCGCGCCGTGCCGCCCGCCTAAAAGTGATACGCCAGCTTCAGAGTGTACGTCCGCGGGGTGACGTAGTGGGTCCCGCTGAAGGTGGACAGAAAATTGTAGAGGGCCACCTTGTTGGTTAAATTGACCACCGTTGCCGTCAAGCTCCAATGATGTCCTTCCGCCGCAAATAGCCGGTCGTCGCCGACCGCCATGTCGAACAGGCTCCTCGGGTCGATCCGCGGCGGATTGAAGTCGTCGTTTTCGGTATTCGGTGCGGGAAGCGAAATCAGGGTCGAGCCAACCTCCGCAACCGGGCAGGTCGCCGGCAGCGCGTGTGTCGGCGTGGCGTACTGCGTGCCGCAGTAGAATCCGCCTTCATATTCCTGATCGGCGGTCATGGGGATGCCGCCGGCGTTGGGAACGATCATCGAGACGCTGGGCACGCCGTTCACCAGCACCGAGCCCAAACAATCGTTGAACGCCTTGGTTCCATAACAGGGCGCCGCGCCCGCCACCAAGCCGCTGTCGTAACGCCAATTGAAGCCGATCCATTCCCCGCCTGGCAATTCGTACTGCAAGTGCGTGGTGGAGTTGAACGCCTCATCGTGGTCAATGCGGAACACCCCGCTGGGCGCCGCGGGATTTTGTCCCGCCCCGGCCACCTGCGGCGTGAAAAAGCGCGCCGAGATGTGGGAAAAATCAAAAAAGCCGGTGACGCCGTGATGCGGCAGCAGCGTGAACCGCCCCACGAACCCCGGCGTCTTGGATTTAGCCCAGGCGATCGGGAACGTGATCGGCGTGTTGCCCAGCACGCTGAAGTCGTAGGCGTTGCGCGTGTAGCTGGCCTGGTATTCGCCGTTGAACACCACCCAGCCCCCGAACTGCTGTTGCAGCCCAACGTAAAAACTGTTGCGATAGCCGGGCAGCACCGCGCTCAGCGAGTTCGACACGCAGCCCAGCATCGGGTTCAGCACCGGCGAGGCGCAACCCACGCTGGAAAGCACCAGGTTCTCGTTGAACGGCGTCTCCAGCGTGCGCGCGTACGCGGCGCTCAGCACGGTGCCGGTCGGGAAGTGATAGGCGACCCCCAGCCGCGGCTCGGTCTGCGTGGCGCTCGTCAGGCCATTGTAGAAATCCTGCCGCAAGCCCAGGTTGGCGGTCCAATGGCCCAGGTGGACGTCGTCCTCGAAATACAGCGCCTCTTCCTTGACGTCCGCAGTCCCATTGAACGGATACAAGCTCCCGCCGCGGGTCAGATCGTAGGGCAGCAGCGCCGGGTTGAAGTACGGGTGCAGCGCCGAGCCCGGCGCGTTCGGATTGGCGGCGATGTTGGGTTGGTAGCCCGCCGCCGCGCATTGGCCCGGGCTGGTGAACCCGTTCACCGGCACGTTGGGATCGCTGGCGGCAACGGCCGTCAGGCAGGGGGCGTTGTAGGTGGGATCCACGATGCCCAGCCGGTCCTGCTCGTTCAGAAACGTCTGCTCCATCATCACCCCGGCCAAAATGGTCTGCGCGCCGCGGCTGTAGGACCAGTTCAAATGCCCGCCCAAATTGGCCAGCGTCCGGTATTGCCCGACCGTCTCCCGTTGCAGGCTCGGCGCGTTCAGATCCGCCAGCGGGTTCGGGCTGGGATAGTAATGATAGCCGTCCCGGCGGAACCAGGCTTGCACCTCGAAGAGCTGATCGCTGTTGATGATGTGCGTCCAACTGGGAGAAAAGTTGACCGTCTGGATCATAGATCGCTGGTTCGTCGGCCCCAGCGGCAGGCCGTTGGGCCCGTTGACGCCCAGGTGCAGGTTGTCAACCGCGTTCGGCGTTTGGAACCAACTCCTCGTGTATTCCATGTCCAGGTGGTAGAGGTTGCTGTTGGAGCTTTGGAAATCCACCCGGTCGAACAGGTTCTCCTCGTTGCCGTTGTCGTGCAATGCGGTGAACTGCGGCGGATCCAGGAACCGGGAGGTGTTCAGGCCGCTGGCGGAAAGAAAGTTGCCCCAGGTTTGCCCGCCGTAGCCCAGGTCGAAGCTGGCCGTGCTGCTGCCGAAGCTGCCATAGGACACCGATGCGTCGCCGTGCGGCTTGCTGTCGCCCTCGCCGGAGCGCGTGGTCGCCACGATCACCAGGCTGGTTTTATCCCCATACTGCGCCGGCGGCGCTCCTTCGATCACCTTCAGGGTCTGCACCGCCTGCACCGGCAGCTCGTTGGAAAATACCTTGCTTTGCTGGTCGGTGACCGGCTGGCCGTCGATCGAAAACGAATTGTCGGCGTGGTCGCCCATGCCGTGAAACAGCCCGTTGGAGTCCGCCGTCGCCCCCGGCGCCGCCAGCGTCACCAGCGAACTGAGCGAGGACGATGCGCTCTCGAGCGGAATCTTGCTAAAGAGTTTGCGGCTAACGTCGAAATGCGTGGTTGCGGTGTTTTCGATCGCGTTCGGCGTCACCGCCTCCACCGTCACCGTGCTTTTCGCCGCCGGCAGCGCAAGCCGCACCGCCAAGTTCACGGCCAACGCCGAGGTCGCAGCGGCGGCCACGGTGGTCGTGGCGAAACCCGCCGCCGCGACCGTCACCTGATATTGATCCAGCGGCACGTTGTCGAAATGGAACCGGCCGTCTTTGCCGGTCACCGCCCTCAGCGAAAAGCCGCTGGTCAAATTGGCAATATGCACCCGCGCCCCGGCGACGACCGCGCCGGATGGGTCCTCGACCACTCCTTGCACCGTAGTCGAGGTGGCTTGCGCGCGCAGCCGCGCCGGGAGCAGCAACAGCGCTAGCGCCGCAACCGCGGCGGCCCACGACAGCACGCAAAACGAAACAGCAGAGCGAACCCACTTCATGACCAAGCGCTCCTCTTCCCCCGGCGGTGGGGCGGCGGATCGCGCGCTGCGGAACCGCGCGTCATGCGCATGCTCCCCTGCGGCGCGGGCGCAAGCTCGCCGGGATTGCCGGACTCAGGTTGCCGGTATATGGGCCCTCGCCCGGGACGGAGCCCGGATCGGGCTCGCCGTCGAGGACGGTGGCGATTCAGTTGGCGTGGAAAATCTCTAGGCGGAGAGGACGCCGCTAGGTGGGGGCCGAATGGTCAGCCGGTGGCAGACCGTCGTCTGCGCCCGCCATACCGGCGCCGCGACCGCCGCCTTGCCGACTGGCGACAAATACGGCAGCCGAGCCACGGTGATCGGCATCGGCGCGGCCGTGCGGCTGACGTGGCAGAAGAAACAGGGCGTCGCGGGATCGGTGCCGATATCCAGCGTGCTGTGGATAGCCCGGTGTGCCGTAATGGCAAACACCAACACCACCGCCGCCAACGCCAACGGGCGGCGCCAACGGCACACGGTTTCGCCCAGGTCTACGCGCACACGGACATCTTAGCTTCAGACGGCCCCGCCAGGCTACCCATTTCCACGAACTCCGCCTACGGCGGCCTTTATGCGCGGCTCCTTACCCGCCGCCATTTCCGCTCGCCGCCTGCGCGGGACGCCCGCGCCATTCAATCGCCAAAAGTTGTACTCTGAACGCCATGAGCAAAGTGAGCCGCCGCAAGTGGCTCGGCTCCGCCCTGGCCGGCGCCGCCGCCTTGCCCGCCCTCGAGCTGGACGCCCAGCCGCCGCGCCGTCAGCGCCGCCAAGTCCCAGCCACCGGCCGCGTCGCCGTTCGTGACCGCATCCATCAATCCGTCGCCCGCTGGTGCTATCCCAAAATTGCCCTCGATGACCTCTGCCGCGCCGGCGCCGACATGGGCCTGATGGCCATTGACCTGCTCAAGCCCGAGGATTGGGCCACGCCGCGCAAATACGGCTTGATCTGCGCCATGGGCTATGCCGGCGCCGATGACATCTATAACGGCCTCAACCGCCGCGCCAATCTCCCCGCCATCGAGCGCGCGTTCCGCAAGAACATCCCCCTCGCCGCCAAGCTCGGCGTCCCCTGCGTCATCTGCTTCGCCGGCGCCCGCAAGGGCCGGCCCGATGATGAAGGCGCCAACTACTGCATCGAGGGCTTGCGCCGCCTGACGCCCATCGCCGAGGACCACGGCGTCACTATCTGCATGGAGCTGCTCAACAGCAAAATTGACCACCCCGGCTATATGTGCGACCACACCGCCTGGGGCGTCAGCGTCGCCCGCGGCGTCAACTCGCCGCGCTTCCGGCTGCTCTACGACATCTACCACATGCAAATCATGGAAGGTGATTTGATCCGCACCATCCGCACCAACATGCCCTTCCTCGCCCATTTCCATACCGGCGGCGTGCCCGGCCGCCATGGTTTGAACGGCCATCAGGAAGTCCGCTGGGATGGCGTCATGCGCGCCCTGGTGGCGGAAAACTTCCAGGGCTACGTCGCCCATGAGTTCATTCCCTTGGGCAACGATCCTTTAATGTCCCTGCGCCGCGCCGTGGCCCTGTGCGACGTTTAGCCCGGCGCCCAGACCGCGCGCCGCAAAGCAAGGAGAACCGTACCGATGAATCGCCGCGACTTCCTGAGCCTGGCCGCCGTGGGCGCCGCCGGACTCGCCCTTCCCCGCCGCGCCTCCGCCCGCAACCCGCTCGTGCGCCGCCTGGCCTGCAACTCCTGGCCTTTCCGCGCCTACTTCGACGCCATGGCCCTGCAACACTATCGCGACCCCAAATATCCGCTGTTGCAGCAATGGGAGTTTCCCGAGTTCCTCGCCGATACCTTCGGCATTCATCACGTGGAGTTCCTGCCCCAGCATTTCCCCGACACGACCCCCGCCACCGTCGCCAAGGTCAAGGCCGGATTGCGCAAGGCCCATTCCCGCACCGTCAACCTCATGGGCGTGGATACCCCCGGGGGCATTTACAATCCCAGCCTCGCCCCCGCCTCCGCGCTGGCCAACGGCCGCCTCTGGGTGGATATCGCCAAAGCCCTTGGCTCGCCCAGCGCCACCTTCGTACTCGACGGCCATGCTCCCTGGGATCCGCGCGTCGCCGCCCGCAATCTCCGCCCCATCCGCGACTACGCCCGCAGCCACGGCATCCGCATCCTATTCCACAACGACAGCATGCGGCGCGAATCCGCCGGCCAAATCGTCGCCGTCATCCGCGGCCTCGGCTACCACGACGTCGGCACCTGCCCGGACTTCGGAAACTTCGCCCCCAAAAGCGCCGCCTACGCCCTGGCCACGCTGAAGCAGCTTGCCCCTTACAGCCACAACATCTGCCACGCCAAGGACGGCATCGGCTTCGGCGGTCATTATTACCGCGACAACTTCCCCGCATCCATGGCCGTCATGAAAGCAGTGCACTTCCGCGGCCATTATTCCCTGGAGTATGACGGCCCCGGCGCGCCCATCCCCCACGTTCGTCATTTGATGGCGGAGACCCTAGCCCAGCTCTAGCCCGTGCGCCCAATACCGCTGTCCGTTCGCCGCGGCAGACCGGCAGACCTCCGTCCGCCCATTGCCCGACGTCACCGACGCACAGTGGAGCAGCCGTCCCGGCTGTCATCCGCCGCCCCGTCCAAGGACGGCGTAGCGCGGCGCTTTAGCGCCGCGAAATTCGGGCCCCAACAACCCTGGGCTTTAGCCCCGGCGCGCCAGCCCCGCCGTTCCCACGCCCGTCGCCAAAGCTCCCGCCCCAGCTCCCGAGCGTCCGCCGCGCTTTCCACACACCCGCGTGGAAATTGTGACGCGCACCTGTGCATGCCCGTGCAAACTTTTCCCCGAACCATCTCTTTTGCTCTCTACTCCGCGATCGCCCCCGCGTTTTCCACGCCCTGTACCTTCGCCTCCGTAAGGTCGTTTGCGGCCTCCCGGCGTTTTCCGCATTTCCGCACCGGCGACGGCGGATACGAGCTATTCTCTTTACACGCACCCAGGTAGAATGAGTCGGCGGCGCCCTGTCCGCCGCGCCTGCCGCAGGGAGACGACGCGCCATGGAAATCACCGTTCGAAAATTTGATCTGCTCCGCGAACTGCTGCTGATGCAGGGCGTGGTAGAACGCAAAACGACCATCCCGATTTTGTCCAACATCCTCGCCGAGTCGTCCGGCGAGGGCCGCCTGCGCCTGGTCGCGACCGATCTGGACCTGGCGATCGAAACCAGTTGTTCCGCCAAGGTCAAAAAGAGCGGCGGTTGCGCCATTCCCGCCCGCAAGCTGCTGGATTACGTTCGCCTTCTTCCCGACGCCGACATCACCCTGAAGCTGATGGAGAACCATTGGGTGCAGATCCGCTGCGGCCGCGCCAATACGCGCATGGTGGGCATGGCAAAGGAAAATTATCCCGCCCTGCCGGCTTTTCCCGCCGGCCGCGTCGCCCAAATCCCCGTCTTCCCTCTGCGGCAGATGATTCGGCGCACCATCTTTGCCATCTCCAACGAAGAAAGCCGTTACACCCTCAACGGCGCCTTGGTGGTCCTGCGTCCCGATGGCTTAACGCTGGTGGCCACCGACGGCCATCGTCTGGCCCATGTCGAGAACAACCATGTCGCCATCGCCGGCGCCGATGCGGAGAGCCGCAACCTGGTGCCGAAGAAAGCCATGGTCGAGTTGCAGGAGATGCTGGAGGCCGCGCCGGAGGGCGCCTCGGCGGAGTTCGGCCGTGATGAGACGCATCTGTTTTTCCGCATTCCCGGCCCGGACGGTCAGCCGCGCGTGCTCAGCGCCCGCCAGCTCACCGGCCAGTTCCCCAACTATGAAGCCGTCCTGCCCAAGGAAAACCAGCGCGCGGTCAGCATCCGCTCGGAGGAAGTGGGCGCCGCCATCCGCCGCGTCGCGCAGTTCGCCGATGAGCGCTCGCACGCCATTCGCCTGCGCTTAGAGCCGGACAAGATCGTCCTGACGTCTTCATCCAGCGAAAGCGGCGAATCGGATGAGGAGCTGGAAGCGCCCTATCAGGGCGAGCCCATGGTGATCGGCTTCAACTCGCAATACTTGCTGGAGTTTCTGCAAGCCGCGCAGAGTGAGGAAGTCGTCCTGCGCCTCAAGGATGAGCAATCCGCCGGCGAACTTCAGCCCAAGAACGGCGAGGAATATCGCTACCGTTACGTGGTCATGCCCATGCGCATCTGACCCTCGGCCGCAGCCCCCGAGCGGACCTGATTTCGCCGCCGCCATGTCCCGCGCAAGGCACTGAAAAGTAAACCGGTTATTGCGATCCATGCGCCGCCGGAAGCGGCCCGGTCCATGCTATCCTAATAAGGACAGGAGCCCTCCGCCGGAAGCCGTTTTTCCCCTCCTTCCACTCTCTTCTTTTGCTCCGGCGGGGATCTCTCTTACAGCAGCGAGGGACATTCTGCGTGAGCGCAAAAACCGAAGCCCGGCCCAAACCTACCCAACTCGAAGAACTTGACGACGACGCCTACTCCGCCAGTTCCATCAAGGTGCTGGGCGGCATGGAGGCGGTGCGCAAGCGGCCGGCGATGTACATCGGTTCCACCGGCGAGATGGGCCTGCACCACCTGGTCTATGAGGTCGTGGACAACTCCGTGGATGAGGCCTTGGCTGGCTTCGCCAAGCGCGTAGACGTCAGCATCCACACCGACAACTCCATCACCGTCGTGGATGACGGCCGCGGCATTCCCGTGGACACCATGGACATCGACGGCGAAAAGAAGAGCGCCGCCGAAGTGGTCATGACCAAGCTCCATGCCGGCGGCAAGTTCGATTCTTCCAGCTACAAGGTCTCCGGCGGCTTGCACGGCGTCGGCGTCAGTTGCGTCAACGCCCTCAGCGACAGCCTGGACCTGGAGATTTGGCGCGACGGTTTCACCTGGATGCAGTCGTTCTCCCGCGGCGAGGTACAGGGTCCGCTGCAAAAAGGCGGCAAAACCAGCAAGCGCGGCACCAAGATCACCTTCCATCCCGACGCCACCATCTTCCAGGCCACCGAGTACAACTTCGACACCCTCGCCAACCGCCTGCGCGAGCTGTCCTTCCTCAACCAGGGCCTGCTGATCACGCTCACCGATGAGCGCACCGACAAAAAGCAGGAGTTCCAGTACCAGGGCGGCATCGCCGAGTTCGTCCGTCACCTCAACCGCAGCAAGCAGGTGCTCCACGACAAGCCCATCGCGATGGAGGGCTGCCGCGAAGTCGCCGGCGGCGAGCTGCGCATGGAGATCGCCGTCCAGTACAACGACACCTACTCGGAAATCGTCTTCAGCTTCGCCAACAACATCAACACCGTGGACGGCGGCACTCACCTTTCCGGCTTTCGCTCCGCCCTCACCCGCACCATCAACAGCGTCGGCCAGCAGATGGGCCTGTTCAAGGATCTGAAGGAAAACCTCAGCGGCGATGACGTCCGCGAGGGTCTCACCGCCGTGGTCAGCGTCAAGCTGCCGCAGCCCCAGTTCGAGGGCCAGACCAAGGGCAAGCTCAACTCCGACATCAAGGGCCAGGTCGAGGCCTTCATCAATGAGAAGCTGGGCGAGTATCTCGACCACAATCCCACCGTCGCCAAGCGCATCATCGCCAAGGCCATCGAGGCCGCCCGCGCCCGCGAGGCCGCCCGTAAGGCCCGCGACCTGACCCGCCGCAAGGGCGCGCTGGATTCCGGCGGCCTGCCCGGCAAGCTCGCCGACTGCTCCGAACGCGACCCCGAGCGCTGCGAGCTGTTCATCGTCGAGGGCGAGAGCGCCGGCGGCACCGCCAAGCAGGGCCGCGACCGCCGCTTCCAGGCCATCCTGCCGCTCAAGGGCAAAATCCTCAACGTGGAAAAAGCCCGCTACGACAAGATGCTCGGCCATGAGGAAATCCGCGCCCTCATCACCGCCATGGGCACCGGCATCGGCAAATCCGCCGAGGACCTGGACTACGCCAAGCTCCGCTACGCCAAGGTCATCCTCATGACCGACGCCGACGTGGACGGCAGCCACATCCGCACCCTCCTGCTCACCTTCTTCTTCCGCCACATGCAGGAGCTGATCCGCCGCGGCAACGTCTACATCGCCCAGCCGCCGCTCTATAAGCTGAAGAAGGGCAAGTCCGAGCAGTACATCAAGGACGACAAGGAGTTCGTCCGCGTGATGATGAAGCGCATCACCGAGGATCGCGTCGTCCGCTATGGCGAAGGCGCCGCCGTGCTCGAGGGCGCCGCCCTCACCCGCTTCCTCGTCAGCCTGAGTGAGTACTATCCCTTCTTCGACAAGGTGGACAAGCGCTTCCGCGACGCGGCCGTCACTGCCGCCGTCATCGTCTCCGGCCTGGAAAAGAAAGCCGACTTCGAGGCCGAGGCCGGCGTCAAGGCCCTCGCCGCCCGGCTCAAGCCCTTGCCGAACGTCCACGCCCTTGCCATCGGCCATGACGAGGAGCACAACCTCTGGGAGCTGCGCTTCCAGGACAACAATCACGCCGCCCGCTGCGTCAACTGGGAGCTGGCCGCCTCGCCAGACTTCCGCCAGGCCGTCGCCAAGTACAAGGCCATCCGCGAGTTCAACCAGCCGCCCTTCCTGGTCTCCGACGGCGAGCCCGATGCCATGGTCACCAAAAGCGACGGCCGCGAGCTGCTGGACTTCATCCTCAACGAGGGCAAAAAGCTCTTCAACGTCCAGCGCTACAAGGGCCTGGGTGAGATGCGCGCCGATCAGCTCTGGGAAACCACCATGGATCCCGAGCGCCGCACCCTGCTCAAGGTCCATCTCGACGATCTGCCCAACGCCGAGGACATGTTCACCACCCTCATGGGCGAGGACGTCGAAAGCCGCCGCAAGTTCATCCTCGACAACGCCCTCGACGTCAAAAACCTCGACATCTAACCCCGCGCGCGCGCCTAACCAGGCGTCGTGCCCGTTATCCTATTCCTATGCCGCGAATGGTGCATTGCGTGAAGTTGGGCAAGGAACTCCCCGGCCTCGAATCTCCCCCCTGGCCCGGCGAGTTGGGCCAGCGCATCTATGAGAACGTCTCCGCCGAGGGCTGGAACCTGTGGCGCGAGCACGCCAAGATGCTGATGAACGAATACCGCCTCGCCCCCTGGCAGCCCGAGGCGCAGAAATTCCTCAACGAGCAATTGGAGCAGTTCTTCTTCGGCCCCGGCTCCAACCATCCCCCCGGCTTCGTCCCCGGCCCCCAATAGCCCGCCCCGCCGCGGCCAGAGCGCAGTCCCCGCGGTCGCCCCCCGCGCCGGAGAAAGTGGGATCGCCGTCCTCGGCGGTCAACCCTCGCCGCCCCAGGCTTTTCTACTCCACCGTCACTGACTTCGCCAGGTTCCGCGGCTGGTCCACGTCGCAGCCCCGCCGCACCCCGATGTGATACGCCAGCAGTTGCAGCGGCACCGCTTCCAAAATCGGCAGCAGCAGTTCCGGCGCCGCCGGAATCTCGATGGCGTGGTCCGCCGCCGCCCGCGCCTCCGTGTCGCCCTGGTTCACGATCGCGATCACCTGCCCGTCCCGGGCCTTCACCTCGCGCAAATTGCTCAGCGTCTTCTCGTATCGCGTCACCGACCCCGCGTCGTCCGGATCCCGCGTCGCCAGCACCACCACCGGCAGGTTCTCATCAATTAGCGCGTTCGGCCCGTGCTTCATCTCCCCCGCCGGGTATCCCTCGGCATGGATATAGGAGATCTCCTTCAGCTTCAGCGCTCCTTCCAGCGCGATCGGATAATGAATGCCCCGGCCCAGGTACAGGAAATCCCGGCAGCGGTGGAATCGCCGCGCCAGCCCGCTGTAATCTTCTTCGCTCGCTCCGCCCCGTCCCGCCGCCGGGTGCAGAATCGCCTCCAGCTTCCCCGGCAGCCGCTCCAGTTCCTCCATCAGCTCCGTCGCCTCGCCCGCCGCCAGCGCGCCGCGCGTCCGTCCCAAATACAGCGCCAGCACCAGCAGCGCCGCCAGTTGCGCCGTGAACGCCTTGGTCGAGGCTACCCCGATCTCCGGTCCCGCGTGCGTGTACAACGTGCCGTGCGCTTCCCGCGCCAGCATCCCCCCCACCACGTTGCAAATCGCCAGCGTCTTCGCCCCTTGCTCCCGCGCCTGCCGCAGCGCCGCGATCGTGTCCGCCGTCTCCCCCGACTGCGAAATCAGCACCACCAATTGTTCCGGCCCCACCAGCGGGTCGCGGTAGCGGAACTCGCTGCCGTAATCCACCTCCACCGGGACGCGCGCCAGCCGCTCGATCATGAACTTGCCGGCCAGCGCCGCGTGCCAGCTCGTCCCGCAGGCCACGATCCGCAGGCTGGAGAAGCGCCGGATTTCCTCCTCGCCGATCTCCATCTCGTCCAGGAACGCCTCGCCCCGGTCCAGCGACAGCCGCCCCAGCAGCGTGTCCCGCACCGCCCGCGGCTGCTCGTAGATCTCCTTCAGCATGAAATGCTGAAAGCCGCCCTTTTCCGCCAGGATCGGGTCCCAGGTCACCCGCGTCACCGCCCGGTTCACCGGCCGCCCGGCGAAGTCCATCAGCTGTACCCCGCCGCGCGTGATCACCGCCAAATCCCCATCCGCCAAAAAGAACACGTCCCGCGTGTGGTGCAGGATCGCCGGCACGTCGCTGGCCACGAAATATTCGTCCTCGCCCAGCCCGATCACCGCCGGCGGCCCGTTGCGCACCGCCACGATCTTTTCCGGATCTTTCACCGAAACGATCGCCAGCGCGTACACCCCCGTCAGCTCCCCCACCGCCTGCCGCACCGCTTCTTCCAGCGGCTGCCCTGGGCGCGAGTAGCTCTCGATCAGGTGCGCGATCACCTCCGTGTCCGTCTCCGTCCGGAACTGGTGTCCCGCCGCCGCTAGCCGCCGCTTCAGCGCCAAATAGTTTTCGATGATCCCGTTGTGCACCACCACGATCTCGTCGTGGCAGTCCCGGTGCGGATGCGCGTTTTCTTCCGTCGGGCGTCCGTGCGTCGCCCAGCGCGTGTGCCCGATCCCGTAGCTGCCCGTCAGCGGCCGCAGCCGGATCGCCTCTTCCAAGTTGCGCAGCTTCCCGCTCGCCCGCCGGATCTCCAGCTTCGGAGCGTCGCCGTTCTCCGCCGCCGGCCCCCCCGCGATCCCCGCCGAGTCGTACCCGCGGTACTCCAGCCGCTTCAGCCCGTCCAGCACCACCGGCACCACCGGCTTTGCGCCGACATATCCGACAATGCCGCACATATACCGCTACCTCCCGCCGTCACGCGGCGTCATGCTACTCGCTTCCCGCCTCCGGCAGCACCACCCGGAACTCCTCGATCACCGGATTACTCAGCACGTCCCGGGCGATCATCTCCGCCTCCTGCCGCGCCGCCTCCGCCGTCTCCGCCGCCAGCTCCAGCTCGAAAAACTTCCCCTGCCGCACCGCCTGCACGGCATGGCCTTGCCGCGCCAGCGCCGCCTGAATGGCCTGTCCCTGCGGATCCAGCACCGTCTTCTTTAGCGCAACATAAACGCGGACTTGCATGAGTGGAGATGCTGTATTTTACCATCCGCCCGTCGCACAACATCTACCGTAATACCCATAGGCACAGGTAGTACGCAGCAGGTCGGCGCCGTTGTGGCCAAAGCCATGGCCGATCAAATTGCTACCGTTTCGGTGGGGAGGCTTCGTGCCCAACTCGGCGCCATTTCTGCGGCCGACCTCCGCGCCGTGGAAGACGCAATCCTGCGCCACCTGGCCATCCGGCGCTAGCCACGCCCAGGACCTAATCTCCTCGCGCCGGTCGCGGGCGCCGCGGCCGTCAATGCTGCCCGGTCCCCAGCCGCAGCCGTGATAGCGTAAATCGTGGCCGAACCAAAACTCCCCACCCGTTCCGAAGATTTCTCCGAGTGGTACAACCAGCTCGTTTTGCGCGCCGAATTGGCCGACTATGCCCCCGTCCGCGGCTGCATGATCGTCCGCCCCTACGGCTGGGCTCTCTGGGAGAACATCACCGCCGCCCTCGACTCCCGCTTCAAGGCCACCGGCCACGTCAACGCCGCCTTCCCGATGCTCATCCCCCGCAGCTTCATCGAGAAGGAGAAATCGCACGTCGCCGGTTTTTCCCCCGAGCTCGCCGTCGTCACCCACGGCGGCGGGGAGAAGCTCGAGGAACCGCTCGTCCTCCGTCCCACCTCGGAAACCATCATCGGCCACGCCTACGCCAAGTGGATTCGTTCCTACCGCGATCTGCCCGTCCTCATCAATCTGTGGAATAGCGTCGTCCGCTGGGAACTGCGCACCAAGCTCTTCCTCCGCACCCTGGAGTTTTATTGGCAGGAGGGCCACACCGCCCATGCCACCCTCGCCGAGGCCGAGGCCGAAACCCGCCAGATGCTCGACGTCTACACCGACTTCGCCGTCAACGAAGCCGCCATCCCCGTCATCCCCGGCCGCAAATCCGCCGCCGAGCGCTTCGCCGGCGCCAACGACACCTTCTCCATCGAGGCCATGATGGGCGACGGCAAGGCCCTCCAGGCCGGTACCTCCCACAACCTCGGCCAAAATTTCGCCAAAGCCTTTGAGATCCGCTACCTTGATCCCGCCGGCGCGCTGCAATTCTGCTGGACTACGTCCTGGGGCCTGTCCACCCGCTTCGTCGGCGCCATCATCATGGTCCACGGCGATGACCAGGGCCTCATCCTCCCGCCCCGCCTCGCTCCCCACCAAGTCGTTCTCTGCCCCATCTTCAAGAACGACGCCGAAAAAACCGCCGTCCTTGAGGCCGCCCGCCGCCTCCGCGCCGAGCTCGCCGCCGCCGGCGTGCGCGTCAAGCTCGATGACCGCGACAACGTCAGCCCCGGCTTCAAGTTCAACGATTGGGAGATGCGCGGCGTCCCCCTCCGCATCGAACTCGGCCCCAAGGACGTCGCCCAAAACGCCGTCGTTCTTGCCCGCCGCGACCGCCCCGGCAGGGAAGGCAAATCCTCCGTTCCCCAAGCCGGTCTCGCCGCCGTCGTCACCACTCGCCTCGCCGAAATTCAGCAGTCCCTCTTTGACCGCGCTTTGGCTGAGCGCCGCCGCCGCACCGCCGAGCCCAAGGACTACGCCGAATTTCGCTCCGCCGTCGAATCCGGCTTCGCGCTCGTCCCCTGGTGCGGCGACGCCGCCTGCGAGGCCGAAATCAAGGCCGAAACCAAAGCCACGCTCCGCTGCATCCCCCTCGACCAACCGGACGCCCACCAAAAAGGCGCCGCCGGCCGCTGCATCAAATGCGGCCAGCCCGCCGCCGAGCGCGCTTACTTCGCCAAAGCCTACTAGCGCCGCATTGACGCTCAACCGGAGAAACTGGGACAGCTGCACCGGCTGTGGCGCCGCCGCGGCCCAGGGCTCCCACCGCTCGGCGGGGCCCATAGCCGCCGCCCCGCGCGGGAAATGTGGGTTATACCTCCGGCTTGCGTGCGGTCGCGCTGTGCGCGGCCGCGCCAGGCGCTCGGAACAGGCATGGCTTAGCCCGTTTCGCGGGGGCCGCGCCCCGCGCCCATCTAAGGTACCGCGGTTCCCGCGGTCGGGAGCCGCGCCGGAGAAAGTGGGATCGCCGTCCCCGGC
>OFHJ01000108.1_pt1 | contig 34192 bp, 28 predicted proteins | sample 1522001 | NCBI WGS metagenome assembly OFHJ01 (sample SAMEA2464838, study PRJEB22497) | soil metagenome | biome: Grassland; feature: Farmland; material: Clay | place: Australia | collected 2013-02-01 | depth 1.2 m | reverse complement strand
CAGCGTGTCCTCATGCGATCCCTTGCGCTCGCTCACCAGCGGCGCGAGCAGGGCGATGGGGCTGCCGGCGGGCAGCTTCAGCACCTGGTCGACCATCTGGCTGACGGTCTGCGCGGTGAGGTCCTGGCCGTGAACCGGGCAGCGCGGCACGCCGGCGCGCGCAAACAGCAGCCGCAGGTAATCGTAGACCTCCGTGACCGTGCCCACCGTCGAGCGCGGATTGTGCGTGGTGGCCTTCTGCTCGATGGCGATCGCCGGGGAGAGGCCGGCGATGTGGTCGACGTCGGGCTTGTCCATCACCGAGAGGAACTGCCGCGCGTACGCCGATAGCGACTCGACGTAGCGCCGCTGGCCCTCGGCGTAGAGCGTATCGAAGGCCAGGGACGACTTACCCGAGCCGGACAATCCGGTGAGCACGATCAGCCGCTCGCGCGGCAGGTCCAGATCGATGCCCTTGAGATTGTGGGTGCGCGCCCCGCGGATGCGAATTTCCTGCATGACCGTCCAGTGTACGCGCCTTGGGCTACGCCACGCTCACCCGGCCCGGGACCGCATTTGTGCGCGAGGGCACGGCCTATCGCGCTTCGCGCCGAGGGCCGGGCCGTCTACAATGCCCTCCTTTTCCGGAGGGCATGCTCATGGCGCGTGGGGTCAATAAGGTCATTCTCATCGGTCATCTGGGGGCCGACCCCGAGACGCGTGCCATGCCCTCGGGCAGCTCGGTGGCGAATCTGCGCATCGCGACCACCGAGTCGTGGCGCGACAAGCAGAGCGGCGAGCAGCAGGAGCGTACCGAGTGGCACCGGGTGGCCCTCTTCGGCCGCCTGGCCGAGGTCGCGGGCGAGTACCTGCGCAAGGGCTCGCAGGTCTACATCGAGGGAAGCCTGCGCACGCGCAAGTGGCAGGACAAGCAGGGCAACGAGCGCTACAGCACGGAAATCGTCGCGAACGACATGCAGATGCTCGGCGGCCGCGGCGGTGCGGGCGGCGGTGGCGCCAGTGCCGGCGGCGGCGCGGCTCCCCGGGAGAATGCCGAGTACGCTCAGCCCTCGGGCGGGGGAGGCTCGGGTGAGGGAACGGATTTCGACGACGACATTCCGTTCTAGAGGAAACTTTTAAAAATTTGTCAACAAAAGGCCTGAGAACCTAATTTCTCAGGCCTTTTTTCTTGTTTACGTTTTTTCGCCCCGAGTGTATACTTTAACGTACCGTATACCTCAGAAATGCGTAAACAAAGTAACCCTTTTGTAGTCCGAATGGTCGTGCTCGCCTCTGGCGAGCGGCTTCCGATGCTCTGCGCTCGAGAGAGCGGCGTGCCGCTCTTCGAGCCGACCGTCTGGGCACTGAGCGAGCTTCGTGCGCGCAACCGCGCCAGCGCCACGATCCAGCAGGCGCTGAGGGCCGTGCTGGTTTTAAACCTTGCACTCGTCCGGCTGCGGGTCGATTTGGACGTCCGGCTGAACGAGGGTCGCCTACTCGAACTGGGCGAGCTCGAAGAAGTCGTGCGCCACTGTCGGCTTCCTCTCGAAGATCTCACCGGGGAAGCCGCGGCCGAGGCTGCTGGTCCTGCAAAGGTGACGGACTTCGAGAAAGTGCGAATGCGCACATCCGTTCAGGCGCCGGACCCTGTGGACGACAACACGGCTGCGATTCGGATCCGCTACATCCGTGACTACCTCAAGTGGCGCTCGAACGCGTGTCTGATGAAGCTGCGTCCGAAGCATCAGCTGTATTCAGGTCTGCAGGCCACTCAGAAGAACGTTATTGAAATCCTCAATGAGCGCATACCGGGGTCCTCTGGTCGCAATTCCGTCGGTCAGCGCGAGGGAATCTCAGAAGACGATCTCGAAAGACTGCTTGAGGTGACGGAGCCGACCTCACCCGAGAATCCATGGTCTGGTGCCCACACGCGCGAGCGCAATGCGCTGATTGTGAGATGGCTGCTGTCCCTCGGTCTTCGACGCGGTGAGATGCTCGGCGTACGCATCAGCGACATCAACTTTCAGACTCACGAAGTGCTGATTGCACGACGCGCTGACAGCCCGGACGATCCACGCAAAAACCAACCTAATACTAAGACACGCGATAGGCTGATTCCGATAGACGAGAACTTGGCAGCCCTCACACACCATTACATCACTGGCGCACGGCGAGCCGTCCCAGGTGCACGACGACACGGGTTTCTCATCGTGGCCAACGGCTCTGGCGCGCCCCTGACTCTCGCTGCATTAAACAAGATCTTCGTTGTACTTCGCCAGAATTGTCCGGACCTACCTCAAGAACTGAGTCCGCACGTGTGTCGGCACACTTTCAATGATGCTCTATCGGTAGATATGGACGAGCAGAGCATTTCGCCGGAGAAGGAGGAGGAAATACGTTCGCACCTCAATGGGTGGGTTCCGGGCTCCCGTACAGCTGCTACCTATACCCGTCGCCACGTGAGACGACAGGCTCGAAAAGTCTCTCTCGGGATGCAAGAAAAACTCACGAAGGGAACATCAAATGAGAAGTGACTCACGCAGTATCACCCGGTCCCAACCCCCCATACCCGACCTACCGAAACTTGCACGTACGCGGGGCGGCGTCGTCTTTGATTCGACGCAGGACACGTGGTCTTATCGCGACGGTGTCCAAAACATGTTCGTCGACTTTACTGCCGTTCCAAAGCTTTCGGCAGGGATGAGGGTATCCCTCAAGCGTGCTCTCATGTGGTATGCGGAAAATGCCTCCCCTGCTCACATGAAGAACATGTACGTTCAGTTTCTTTGGTTTACTCGATTTATCGTCTCGTCAGGTACAGATGTCATTGAGTGCATCACCAGCACAGATTTGCTCAATTACAAGGCCTCACTTACCGAAGAGAAAGCTTGGTATCTCAGCTCACTGTCGGGGCTTCTCGGTCGGTGGCACCGCCTCGGTATTCCCGGTGTGACAGACGATGCGGCTGAACTACTCGGCGAGCTTCGTCTCAAGGGCAACCCTCACGGCGTTGCAGTCATGACCATGGACCCTGTTCACGGACCATTCACTAATATAGAGCAGGAAGCCATTCAATCCGCCCTTCATGAGGCGTTCGTCAATGGGTCGCTCGACGAAGGCACATATCTACTCGCGTGGCTCTTGATGGCCCTCGGAGCCCGTCCGGCGCAGTATGCTGCCCTAAAGGTATGCGACTTAACCCGAACGTCTTCCAAGGAGGGAGAAATGATCTACACGCTCCGAGTTCCGCGGGTTAAACAGCGTCGTGTCAACGCCAGAGGCGAGTTCACGGAACGAGCGCTCATTCCACAGATCGGCGAGCCTCTATTTGCGTACGCCCAACAACTTCGTTCTAGGCTTTCGGGAACGGTCCAGGACCCTGACCAGGCGCCTCTGTTTCCCGCCCCGAGCCAGCACCGTCGCAAGGCTTCACCGCCAGGCTTCGAATATCACGACACGGCAGAGGGTCTCTCCCAGAGGATTTCCACCGCACTGAACCAGCTGGAAGTACCCTCGGAGCGGACCGGCGGTTCGCTTAAAATCACACCCGTGCGCTTCCGACGTACCGTCGGCACCAGGGCGGCGCAGGAAGGGCACGGTGAACTGGTGATCGCCGAGCTACTCGACCACAGCGACACACAACACGTGGGCGTATATGTGGCCTCGTTGCCGGAAATAGCGGAGAGAATTGACCGCGCGGTCGCAATGCAGCTTGCACCGCTCGCGCAGGCTTTCGCCGGCGTCCTTATTGAGAACGAGTCACAAGCGACCCGCGCAGGGGACCCAACCAGCCGCATAATCGACCTCCGCACAGACCAGAAGAAGCCCATGGGCTCGTGCGGACAACACTCCTTCTGCGGCTTCAATGCGCCTATTGCCTGTTACACCTGCAAAAACTTTGAGCCCTGGCTGGATGGACCTCATGAGGTATTACTCGAGAGGCTGCTTGCCGAGCGAGACAGATTGATGGTCACGACGGATAAGCGGATAGCGGCGACGAACGACCGTACCATCCTCGCCGTCGCCGAGGTGGTGCAGCTGTGCCAGGAGGCACTTGAGAGGGGGGCGGCAGGGAATGGCTGATGTTATTCAGTTTACTCCGCGTGCCGAACTGGACGCCGAAGGGAATCTTCGTGCGTTCGTCGCAACGTGTCGAAACGATCTCACGGTGTTCGGCAAGGATCTGCGGTTTGATGACAACGTGTGGGTTGTGACTGAGGCCCTTAACCTCAAAGCTAGAAACATCGAGAGTCGCTTGGTGTTCAGTACCTGGGAATCGGTCAAGTCTTCCCTGCCAGAGGCGATGTCGGAGCCGTTCCTCTCGTTCGCCAAGGCCTACATGCGATATCAACATGCGATGCGGCCTACCAAGAGTGTCGGGTCCCGGTTGGCGGCATTGCGGGCTTTGGAAGCCGCCCTGACCGAGAATGGTTGTCGTTCAGAACCTTCGGCAACTACAGCTGAAACTTTGGATCGCGCCGCACAGCTTGTCCAGGAGCACTTCACAAAAGCCGTGGCCTACCGCGTGGGCGGACAGTTGGAAATGTTGGCGAGATTCCTGATCAAAAAGCAGCTAGTGACCGTGCCGATGTCTTGGCGAAGTTCGATCAGTCGCCCCAGGGATAGCGTTCGAGTCGGGAAAGAGTTTGACCGGCGACGTCAGGAGAAACTCCCTTCCGCTGCGGCGCTTGATGCATTGGCGAAGGTATTTAATCTCGCGACCGAACCATCGGATGTGCTGGTGTCTTCGGTTGCTGCAATCCTGTGTTCCGCGCCTGACCGGATTAATGAGGTGTTGCACTTGGAGGTCAACTGCGAGGTTACGCAGACGGTGCCCTCCTCAGGGAAAACTGCCTACGGCCTGAGATGGCGACCCTCCAAGGGCGCCGAACCGATGGTGAAGTGGCTCGTCGCCTCCATGGAAAGTGTCGTACGCCGAGCTATTGCAAACATCCGCGAACTCACTGAGCAAGCTCGGGTCGTCGCGCGATGGTACGAAGAGCACCCGCGGGAACTATATGTGCCTGCAGAGCTGGAGCACTTCAGGCGCCGCGAGCGTTTGTCTCTGCAGGAAATTGGCGATGTCCTGTTTGAGTCTCAGGCGGGCCGCGGCACAGTCAATAGGTGGTGCAGAGCAAACGGAGTGCCCTTGGTCAGGGAAGGCCGAAAGCTGTCAGGAGCATTCGCGGACGTTGAGAAAGCAGTTCTAGAGATGTTGCCGCGAGGGTTTCCAATTGCGGACGCCGAGCGCGGGCTAAAGTACAGCAATGCACTGTGTCTGCTTCAGAGAAATGCTCTCCAGGCCGATAATAGTACGTATCGCTCTGTCATCTATCTCCTTGGGCAGGGGGAGGTTGCGAACAGATTGGGAGCGCGATCTGCAACGGGCGTTCCCTCAATCTTCGACCGCTTTGGCTTCGTCGAAGAAGATGGGAGCCCTATACATATCCGCACGCACCAGTTTCGCCACTATCTGAACACGCTTGCGCAGATAGGCGGATTGAGTCAACTCGACATCGCCAAATGGTCGGGCCGAGTCGATGTGCGCCAGAACGACGTCTACAACCATCAGTCAGACGCAGATGTAAATGCGCTTGCGCGGCAAGTGCTTGGGGACGGATCCCGCGTCTCCCATCCAATTGTGGCCGCTCGGAACGCGACTTTGATTCCGAGAGATCAGTTTGGCCAGCTCAAGATAGCCACAGCTCATACGACAGAGTACGGATATTGCGTACACGACTATACGATGTTGCCGTGTCAGCTGTATCGCGACTGCATGAATTGCACCGAGCAGGTGTGTGTAAAGGGTGATGCCGCGAAGGAGGCGAACATCCGCCGTCTCGTGGCAGAGACCCGCGCACTTCTTCAGAACGCTCAGGCGGCGGAATCTGAAGGTGACTTCGGCGCAGACCGCTGGGTCGCGCATCAAAAGTTGACGTTGAGCCGAGCTGAGCAATTGTGCTCCATCTTAGAGGATCCTGAAGTGCCGGACGGGACGGCCATAAGGCTTCACGGAATCGTCCCCGCATCGCGACTCGAACAGAGCCTCGAGCAGCGGCGCCTTGGAGACGGAAGGGCGATCGCGGAAAGCAGAGCTTCACGTCCCCTCCTCAGCCATGAGGCGGAGAGTTGAGCATGACCCGTACTAGAGCGAGAAACTTAAGCGCTGAGGACATCTCCGACATCGTCGCACTACTGGACGGCTGGACCGGTAAGCTCACCTGGGAGTTGCTTATTGAAGCCATCGGGTCACGCAAACGCGCCAGGTATACGCGACAGGCGCTTCATAAACATGAGCGGATTAAACAGGCTTTTGCAGTTCGGAAGCGGCTGCTTGCTGCCGGCAAAGCGAACGGTGCTCCGAAGGTGGACTCCCCGGAGCTTGCGGCGGCGCTGCAGCGGATCGTACGCCTTGAAGGTGAGAACGCGAGGCTCGAATCGGAGAATCAGAGGCTCCTCGAACAGTTCGCCCGGTGGTCCTACAACGCGCACACGCGTGGGCTAGATCAGCAGTTCCTGAGTCGCCCGCTACCGCCCGTGAACCGTGACCAGACGGTGCTGCGAGCTGACCGCGGCAAAGGCGCCCGGGCTAAGGAGTAGGCTATGGCCAGTGGTCGGCAGATCGCGGAAGCGAACGTTCAGGCATTCCGGCGCTGGATGGCCGGGAAGTCTGCTGATGATTTCAGGGCGATGGCGCTGCGTGGGGTGCTCTCGCGGACGGAAATCGCGAAGGAGTGCGGCTTCGCAAAGTCGGCGCTCGATCAGAACCCACGTATAAAAACGGCCCTTCGCGAACTTGAGGATCGCTTGCGCCAGGAGGGACTGCTTCCAAAAGCGCTTCCCAGGCGCTCTGTACAGCCCCAGGAGCCGCGCTTACGTGATAGAGGGGCACAGCAGGCCCTACTCGACCGAGAGCGCCTCAGGAGGCTTGAGCAGGAGAATGCCAGCCTCCGGGCAGAAGTCGACGAGCTTAAGCGTCAGCTTAAACGCCACGCGATTCTGAGTGAAGCGCTCACCATGACGGGACGCCTTCCCAGATGATCTCCAAGCTCCTCGTTCGTGTCACCTCGATACGAAGCCTGCGACCAGGACCGCAGGGTGGATCAATATTCAGCGCTAGCCGAATTGACCCCACTGGCCATGTGCTCGACGCTGGCACCTACACCGTTGTGCGCGCCCGCGCCACCGTTCTGCCCGGGGTTCGGCCAGAGCCAGGCCAATGGTGGGAGATCGAGGGGCAGCGCCATGAGCGCGTCATGGACATTAACGGCTACGAAATGCACGAGCAGCAGATCGAGGCTACGAAGGCGGCGCTCGTTCGACCCTCTGGCGAGCACATCGTTACGCTCATGGCGGAGAACCCGCACTTCGAGGGGATCGGCCGTGTCAAGGCGCGTCGCTTGTGGGAGCGGTTCGGGGATGAGCTGTATGCGATCCTCGATCGTGGCGATGTGCAGGCACTGACCGAGACGCTTACCGCAGAGTGCGCGCAGCGAGCCGTTAATGCCTGGGCGCTCTATGGCGATGCAGATACCCTGAGGTGGCTGCAGGACCAAGGTTTCGACATAAGACTAGGCCGAAAGCTGCTCGAATTCTTCGGCTCCGAAGCTGCCTCAAAAGTGCAGGAAGACCCGTATCGGTTACTGAGCTTCTGCGGAACTTGGTCCCAGGTTGACACTATCGCGCGCGAGAAATTCGGGATTTCACCCGAAGACCCGCGGCGTCTGACAGCTGCGGTTGAAGAGGCATGCTATAGGCTGTTCGCAGCGGGACACACGCTCGCCCCTTCATCTGTGCTCGCGCGGTCGGTTGCCTCAATTCTGGGTAATGCTGCGAAAAACCGGACTCTCGTCGAAAGAGCGCTCAACCAGGGGCAGACAAATGGCAGTTACGTTGCCACAGATAACGGTGTACAGCCGATCGGAGCTGCCGCCATGGAGTCCGTCGTGGCACAAGCGATTGCCAATCGATTGGCGCTCCAAACTGGCACGGAATTACTTACCGACGAGGTTGCCAATCGTCTTCTAGCCGAATACGAGTCGGAGGAACAGTACTCCCTGAATAATGAGCAGCGCCAAGCTGTACATCTTGCACGAACGCACGCGTTCGCCTGCATCACTGGCGGAGCGGGCGTAGGAAAGACCACGGTCTTAAAGGCTCTCTACAAGATCTTCGACGCTGCCGGCGTCAATGTCATTCAGTTGGCACTTGCCGGACGTGCAGCAAAGCGCATGCATGAAGCGACCGGAAGGCCTGCGTCCACCATCGCGAGCTTCTTGCGTACTGTTCGCGAGGGATCACTGTCGGGACCGGTTGCCATCGTACTTGATGAAGCAAGTATGGTGGACATTATCGCGATGAGTCGGATCTGCGAGGTGATACCCAAGCATGCGCGACTCGTGTTGGTCGGAGACCCCAATCAGCTGATGCCGGTTGGCCCCGGTCTTGTGCTTCATGCCGTAACGGAGACGAAAGCCATACCGCGTATTGAACTCACAACCATCAAGCGGTACGGCAGCACAATCGCCCGTGCGGCGTGCTCGATTCGGGATGGTCACTGGCCAAAGCTGCAAAGTGACCGATCCGGTGAGATCACATTTCTGAGATGCGACTCTGACGAGACAAAATTGGCAGGAATCGTTCTCAAACTGTATCTTGAGGATCCGGACAACACGCAAATTCTGTGCTCGCACCGTCGCGGCGCGGGCGGGACGGACGGCCTCAACGCTGCATGTCAGTACGCCATCACACGACACCAACCAGGATTGACGGTGTGGAACAGTGCAATGGACCGCCATGAGCGTAGTGGTCTCCATGAGGGTGACACAGTTCTGTGCACGCGCAATCTATGGCATCGTGGCCTGCAGAACGGATCGATGGGCAAAATTGTCGAAGTCGAGAAAGAGCCGGTTGCGATCCATGAGTCTGACGGAGAGGAAGGCCAGGACACTGAATATGCTGTTGCATGGGTGCTGTGGGACGACGGGGTGCGGCGTCCACTTCGGCCCGATATGTTGGATGACATTGAACTTGGGTATGCCATCACCGTGCACAAGGCACAGGGATCACAGTGGTCGCGTGTTATTGTTCCTGTCATTAGTCATCGCATGCTTGATCGAACGCTGCTCTACACGGCCGTAACCCGAGCGCAGAACCAGGTGATTATTGTGGGGGACGAGGGGGCCGCCCTCGAGGCCGTCCATAATTTGCCGCGCGCGAAAACACGCTCTGTGGGGCTCTCAGAACTTCTCAAGGCGCCATCCAATCAAAGTTTGCAGTACGCAGTGCGTACAAACGAATAATGGAGGCGGAGGAGTTATTGCCAAGGTGGAAGCTATGAGCGGGGTGGATTCCGATAACCTGGGACATTTGGGCGAGCTTGAGTTCCAGCGCATCTGTGCGTCCGCAGGCTTGATCTGCAATAAGTCAGATAGAGACAAGACCGGCTGGGATTTCATAGTTCAATTCCCGGTTACCGAGAATTTGCCGGGAAATCTTGAAACTAGATCTGTGCCGCTAACATCATATTTTCAAGTAAAAACAACGACTGATAGAAAAAACTCCGTCAGTTTTCGACTTACTTCCCTGGAGCGTCTTGCGAAAGAGCCGGTTCCAACATTTATTTACGTCTTAAAGGGCGACTCGAGGGGCAATCCAGTCTTTGCGTCTTTAATACACCTGATAGATGAGCCTCTTGCGGTGATTCTGAAGCGCTTGCGCATTGAAGACACCGAAGGGAAGGGTGTCGCAAATAGAAAGAAGCTATCGCTGTCGATCACAAAGTACGGTCTACAAATTCCTCCAACGGGTGAGGCTCTGAGAAAGGCGCTCGAAGCGATATTCCAGCAAAATGGTCCCGGATATACGGCAAAGAAGCTGGATCAGTTCGCGAATATTGGATTCGAAGAACGACGGCATCATGGCCGGTTTCGGATGGAGTTTAATCCACAAGAAATTGCTGATGTCTTCTTGGGATTAAAAACTGACGTTCGCGTCACTGACTTCTCTGCGTCTGAGGTACGCTTTGGAATTCCGAAAGAATCGATACCGTTGGTGCCGGAAGGCTTCCTGACCATCAGGCCGCATCCGGTAGATAGCGCCACAGTTTCGATAAGAGGTGTCCCTGGAGTTCCTGATTCCGTGTTGAGAGGGCAGGTCTTCATCCCTGCCGCGCCTGGTCTTCCCAGGGAATACTTCAAGACAGCTATTGATCTGGGTGCCTTGAAGCTCATCGTGGGTAATGAGCAGATCGAAATAAGCATTGAAGACTTCAAATCTCCCACAACTCCTGCCGCATGGGCAACGTATTGGCGGTTTCTGTGGGCTGTACAAACTGGCAAGGCAGCTTTGGAAATCATAATGGACAAGATGCCAAACTGCCCAATTGAGATTCCGATTCCTACGGGAGATTGTTTTCCGAATCTGTCGCAGGAAGAGTGCCGATTCTGGGTTCAGCTTAGTGAGATGGCAGTCGAAGTGCTGCGATATGTCGGAGCTCCAGAGTCCAGGGTCTTATTGGACGAACTTCTTCGCAACAGACACGCGATTAGTGCGGTCTATTGCATTTCGCGTAGCTTGTGCCCAGACGGCTTCATCTCGTTTGGCGTGCCCCCGGAAAGCCGCGATCAGATTACAGGGCCCGTTGATTTGCTATACGTGGATAATTTCCAGATTGGTGACGTTTTGATCGCATTTTTTGGGTTATGCACGTTGAGATTTCGACAGGTAGGGGAGAAAACCCAGGCGTACGCGAATGATGTGGTCTTGAAGCGGGCGATCTATCTAATCAATCCCATACTTGATTACGAGCGGTTCGTCGGGGAAGGAATGAGAGCAACTGGGCGTGACCAAGTGTGGGTGCGACCATTGCCTGAGAGTCCGCTGCCGGCAGAGCAGTCACCAAGACCGCCCGGATAGTTGAGGTGTAGGGAATTTAACCCTGCTTACTAATTGCTCAGTTGAGGGCGCCTACCGCTTGAGGCTCGCCCATTCAGTGACCGACGCTGAACGATTACGCGGGTGGTTCGTCAGCGATAGTGCCGGTGGTGTGCGCGGAGGGTAACGTGGATATTTACACCTTACACGTAGGGCAGGGCCAATTTGTGGTCGTCAGGGGGGGAACTGAGGCGATTATTGTCGACACCTTTGTTCCGCTAAACCCACAAGTGGAAATTGTTCACGTCAAAGCGGCGCTGACAGAAATTCTGTCGCGACGCCCACGGAAGCTTGTCGGTCTGATGGTCACGGGGTTCGACGCGGATCATTTCAATGAGGTTGGTCTCCAGATTGTTCTGAACAAATATCGTCCCAAGTGGATTATGTATCCGCGGTATTACAAACAAACGTCGAACGCTACTCGTTGCTTCCGCTGCATTCAGGGTTTTGAGGCCGCTACTTCCTTTACGAAGATATCAGCGTGCGTATCTGACAGTGGGGGACGAATTTATAGGAATCTCTGCAATGACTTTCTTCTGGAAGTCTTCTCGCCTCATGTCGACAATGTAACGTCCTCGAACAATGGTTCTCTGGTTTGCCGAATTGAGGAGCGAAGCACCGGTGCGAGTTATCTCGTAACCGGAGATACTGAAAGCGAACGATGGGATTCGATTATCTATTATTTTGGAGATTATCTAAAATCTGACGTTCTGGCGGCGCCACACCATGGGTCGCGTAATGGCATCACTGAAGAAGCTGTGCGCTGCATCGAGCCGCATACGGTCATAATCAGTGCCGGTGTGGACAACCAGTACGGTCATCCGGATGAAGAGGTGCTTGAACTCTTTGAGAACTTCGGATGCTCAATATTCGTGACGAATGAATTTGGCGGACAATCGCTCAGAACCCGCGTGACCGATTCAGAAATCCGAACGACTATTCTTGAAGTCTGATACTCAGAGTTGCGTGAGAGTCTTGTGAGAAAGTTTTTGCGAAGCAACTCACTCCATTCACTAGAGTCTTTTCGATAGGTAGCTTCTGGAAAAAAGGCGGCGCTAGTACGGACTTTAAATAAGCTTGAGAAACCAGGCATCAAGCTGAGTGTTATAAAAAGTGTCTTTGTTGTAAGTTTCTCGGCAATAGGCGCGGGCGAAGTTCTCATTACTGCAATATACATGTCCGTTATTGCCGTCGGGAAAATCAACTACGAAGCAATTGCCCTGATTGTTGGTCATTATTTCCAGGTCGCGACTGGCCCACGCGCTGTAGCCAAGGTGTTCCGAGGGGGCGCTACCGAATAAAGTCAGGGTTGGACGGAGAGTATTCAAGAAGTCGTAGGCTCGATCCGAGTCTCGTCCGTGATGCGGTGCAAGTAACAAATCAACGTGTTGAATAGACGTCTGATGAGTGTTCAATATGTGTTCCCAGCTTGCGTTGTGCGAATCGCCGCCGATGACGATGCGTTTGTTGCCTACGATCCAAAGCAGAACGTATGAGCAATCATTGAAATCTTCGTTTTCATTTGCGGCCGACACAAGGGCTGGTGTTGGGGAGAGAATGTGTAGTCCACTGCCGCCTGGCGTATCGACGTCGCTCCTGTTCCAGAATTGTCCTTCGTCCCCACTGTGGAGTGCCAGTCGTTTGGTTCCCGAGGCAGTTCCCCGAAGAGTCTGATAGAACTGCCAATCTGCCTTGTCATAACGACTTTCATTAAAATTGTCTATTTGCTTGTTGTTATTGGTGTCCCAAAAGTTGATTGGTGTAAATGTCTGAAAGAAGTTGGCAAGCCCATCCATGTGGTCCATGTCGGGGTGCGTGAGAATGAATCGGAAAACGCTGGTTTGACCGAACTTCTGCAAGTATGTGATTGGGTTTACTGGGTAGTCCTTTTGACGATAATTTCCGGAGATCCCTTGCGGGGGTTGTGCTATTTCTAGCAGTTGTTCTACATATCCGCGTTCTTTGGTTAGGGTTCCGCGGGCATTGCAAACGTCAATCACGGTGTTCTTGCCATCGCCGTGCTGAATCCACGTGCAATCGCCGGGTCCGACGTTTAGAAAATGGAGCGTGGGCATTTTTGTTGTCCCTCAGAGTATTTCGCAGGCTCGGAGGAGCATGTCTGCGTATGAGAAAGCTGCAGTTTTCACTGTGCGCTGCGTGAAAAAGAGTAGCCATGTGAGCAAGAGCCCAACGGAAATTGTGAGGGATCCGATGTCGCCCGGAGTGAGGTGTGTGGCGGCAAGCCTGTTGATGCCTTTCGCATGGATTATGCCGGTGGAATATATGAGCCAGCCGGTTGCTCCTAGGCAGATTGCGATGGCGAGCGGCTTCATGCCAACTGCATTTCGCCGATATCCATAAGCAATGTTTTCGTTAAACAGCAGTTCAAATTTTGGCCGTTCTCGCGTGTGCTCAAGTAGCCATCGGGTGCCGGCTGCATAGATGGTGTCCGCTGCGTTGGGATTGGCTTCTTCCTCCGTGGAACTCGGAAAAGGAATGTTGAGCTTTTCGGAGAGGAACTGGTGGCGACGAAGCTTTGTCGGAGCTTCGATTGTGACGTCCCGGTGTCGTTGCAATTGCGTGGTCGGAATCCCGCCCCATTTGCTGTACAGCTGGTTCTCCAGGCGCTTGCCGTATTCGCGTGCGATATTGGCTATGAGATACAGTCCGCCGAACGCGACAAAGAGGGCGAACAATCCGTGCTTTAGGTCTAACGAGACTCCATATTCGCCGACCGCAACACCAAACATTGGCGCTGAGATGAGGAGGGCGGGGTATAGGCGCGCACGCGTTTCGTACGCTCCGAAGGATCTGGTGAGAATATTGTCGATCCACATTGCTGGGGCCCATCCCGAAACCGTGTCGGTTTTTTATTGGTGGGGATACGAGATCACTGCTTCTTTATACTGGCTTCGAATTCTCATGGATGGCATTCCTAGGGAATTTTCTCGAGTGTCTTGTGCGCCGCAAATATTTTGAATATATGCTGATTACCCCGCCGCGGATATTCTGCGGTGACGTCGCTGGATGGGCCTTGGCATAGTTGGCGTTCTGTTAATAGCGTCGAGGCGTTTTCGCCAGAATATTGACGGAATTTGGTCGTGGATAGCGTTCATGCTCAGGAATATCCTGCTAACTCAGTCACATCCAACGCTATTTACAAAAAAAGGTCGGCATAACCCTTCTAGGCTATACCAAATTCATTTCTGTAAATAAAAGCCTCGGAATCTCAATGATTCCGGGGCTTTTCGCTACCTGCACCTGCGAGGTGGTGCGCAGCGGCCGCCGGCGGCAACCTGGCCTGACCGCCGGATCAGGGTCGAGGCGCATCAAGCCTCGCGCGCGTCGGTGGCCCTGTCTGTGGGAGTCCACCCGCACCCCAATGCTCGGGCTGTCACTCGGTGCCCCGGGGCGATCGAATGATTCGTGGCGCGGCTCAGGCTTACTTTCCGCACATCTCCGGGGTGATTTCCGGGTAATTTCCGCCCGGTTGGCGACGGCTATTCGGGTGCGTTGAGTTCGATGAGCCGCTGGGTGTGAGCCTCCCAGGCCCGTAAGAGCTTCTTCGCCTTGCGGTAATTGGCGATCGCCCGGCGCATGAGCTCGGCCTGTTTGGGGGTGAGGGTGCGGTGGTGGAGCCTCCCGCCGTTATCGAGCGCGAACTCAGGCACACGATGAAGCGCGATCGGCTGAAAGCATCGCCACTCTATCCCGAGGAGCGTCGCTGCGCTCACCCGACCACCGAACAGGTGCTGCGCCTCTTCAGTCACGCCGAGCGGCACGACTCAGCCGCGCCGGGTGCGTTGTGCAGAGCTTCGACGTCGAGTTCACTCCCCTGCAGCGCCAGGTATTGGCGCTGCTCGGCGTGCCGGAAAGCGGCTTCCGGGGCTGACGGGCTGCCGGAACTTCACCGAAATCACGTCCGAGATGTGCTGAAAGTAAGCTCAGGCCGGATTGGCTCGTGCTGACGCCGACTGCAATGCCCGGGAGAAGAACGCCAAGGTCCGCTCGATGTTCGCAGACCAATAGCCCCAGTCGTGCGCGCCGGGCAGCTCTTCGTATTCGTGGGGTATGCCCGCCACGACCAGGTCCTCGTGCAGGCTGCGGTTGGCCTCGAGCAGCCGATCGTTCGTGCCGCAATCGAAGCGCAGCGGCGGCAGCGCGCCGCGTGCCGTGGTGAGCGCTTCGAGCACGCTGGCCTGAGGCGCCGCCGGCACCGGCTCGGCGATCAGCGCGCGCAATTGCGTCAGCTCGGTGATCGCGGAATGCGCGGCGGCCGCAGCGATGCGATTCGGGTGCCGGCCCGCCAGCCGCAGTGCGCCGAATCCACCCATGCTCAGACCCGCGATGCACATCGGCGAGTGTGTCCCAAGCCGGGGACAGGCCCGGCGCGCGGCCGCCGGGACCTCCTCCACGATCCATCGCTCGAAATCCTGTGTCGGGTGTCCGGTGTAGCCTGAACCGTCGCCCCAGAGACCGTCCGACGGCATGCACAGGGCCATGGGGACGGCCGTTCCACGCCGCACCATCCGGGCGAGCGTCTCATGCGCGCCGCCCTTGAATGCCCACGCCCAGTGCGAACCGTACACGCCGTGCAGCAGGATGACGATCGGCAGCGGGCCGTTCTCGGCAATATCCACCGGCGTGAACACCGTTAGATCGGCGCGCTGGCCGAGCGCGGCGCTTTTCACCGTGATGAAGGTCATGCCGGGCGGACTGAGCGCCGGGTCGGACTGTTCGAACGTTCGAAACATGTCAGGCAAACGCGATGACTCCCTTGGAGATGCGCCCGGCCAGCATGTCGTCGAAACCCTCGGCCAGCTGACCGAGGCGGTAGGTCCGGCTGATCAGTGCATCGAGCTCAAGCGCGCCCTTTTTCACCCAGTCAAACAGGCGGGGGAAATCCCGCCGGGGCTCGCAGCCACCATACAGGGGCGTGACGTATCGCTTGTTCCACATGAACCAGGGCAGCGTAACGCTCTGCGGTCCGTGCGAGCCGCTGATCTGCAGCGCCATGCCGCCGTTGCGCACCAGCCGCAGCGGCAGAAACGCCAGAGTGGCCGCGCCGGATGCCTCGAACGCGTAATCGGCACCCCGGCCGTCGGTGAGCTCGAGCGCCGCTGCGATCAGCCGCTCGTGGCCGCGATCGTCGTCGCTCGCCCGAATGGTATGCGTCGCGCCCATGGCGGTGGCACGCTCCAATGCCGGTTCCCTGAGGTCCACGGCGACGATCCGGCGGGCGCGGGCGATGCGCGCGCCCTGGATCGCCGAAAGCCCGACGCCGCCACATCCAACGACGATCACCGAGTCGGTCGGCCGTACCGCCGCGACGTTGATGACCGATCCGACACCGGTCATGACGCCGCAGCCGAGGATGCAGGCCGAATGCATGGGGATCTCGGGCGGCAGCGGGGTGAGCGCCTCGGCGCGCACCAGCGTGTATTCGGAGAATGTCCCCAGATGAAACGAGCGCCCGACGGATTCTCCGCGCCATGAGGTGTGCGGATCAGCCGGGGCGCTGCTGTCGGTTCTGCCGGCGGGCACCCCGAGCGTGCGCTCGCACAGCGAGCCCAGCTGCCGAAGGCATTGCGGGCACTTGCCGCAGGGAATCGCCCAGTTGAGCAGCACCGGTTGGCCGGGCCGTACCGACGATACGCTGTCCCCGACCGACTCGACGATGCCCGCGCCCTCGTGACCGAGGACCAGCTTCGTTCCCCAGGACAGCGACGCAAAATCCGTGTGGCAGATGCCGGCGGCCTCGAGCCGTACCCGAACCTCACCGGCGCGGGGAGCCCGCACGAGCACTTCATCGACGGTAAAGTCGCCGTGGCCGTCGGTGAGGGCGGCTTGACTGGCCACGGGTGAATCGAAACGTCTGGAATCGCTCATCGCGCCTTCATCGTGCGGCCCCCGCGCGCGTGGGATGGGCCGATCGGGAAGCAGTGTGAGCCGGCGCCCTCGGGGCAAGCAGGAACGTCATGGGGCTTGCCAGACGGGCCGCCCAGGAATTCTCACTATGATTGGCGCCTGGAAAGACCCGGCTTTCGAAGTGGCGGCCGGTCCATCCTGCGGACCTCAGCACCCGGTTCACGCGCCGTTGCGGCGGTCCGTACGCCGCATCCAGGGTACGCGTACCGTGATCGAAATAGATCCGGTGATGCGCCGGGGACGGGAAGTGCCGCCGGATGAAGCGCACGAACGCATTGGTCGACGGATCGGGCGACACGGGCTTCTCTGGGAGGGTCGCGCCGGGCCAATGGGTCGACAGACAGGCGGCTCCGCCGAAGACCCCGGGATATTCCGCCAGCGCATACCAGGCCAGCAGGCCGCCCATGCTCGAGCCCATCACGAACGTGGCGTCGCGCTTGGGATCGACGGCGAAGCGGTGGTCGATGGCCGGCCTGAGCTCCCGGGTCATGAAGCGCAGGAAGGCGTCGGAGAACGGCGCAACTTTGAACAACTGATGGCCATAGAAGCGCCTGGCGAAGATCGCGCGGCGCTGCGCGGGCGTCAGCGACTCCCACGGCTTCTCGGGATAGTACTCGCTCATGCGCAGCGAGTTGTTCCAGATGCCGACGATGACGAAAGGTCGGGTCTTGCCCGAGGCGATGAGTCGGGCCGCGGTGCGCGCCGCATGCCAGGATTCGTGGTTCCAAGTGATGTGCGCGTCGAATAGCATCTGGCCGTCGAACATGTACAACACCGCGTACGGCGCCTGCTTGGGATAGCCCGGCGGCAGCCACACGTCGACGGTCTGCGGCTGAACGTACTGCGAGGGAAAGCGGTCGATCTGGACGATCTTACCCACCGCCACGTGCGGTACTGGCACGCCCTTGGCGTGCGCGGCGCAGCCCAGAGGGCCGAGCGCCATCAGCACCACGGCGCCGGCCGTGCACAATCCCAGGAAGTCTTGGTGTCTTTGCATGAAAGTCCTCGCCAGCTCGTTCGAGGCGCCCGCCTCGACATTCGTTCGGGTGCGCGTACCGCCTCACCGCCTCAGCTTCGGGTCCGCGACGCCTGGGCAGCGGCCGGCACATGCGAACAGTAAACTGTACGCCGGCAGGTGCGCCCGGTTTCCTTCGATGTGACCGCTCACCAGGCCGTGACCGTCCAACTCCCGCGCGGTGTCCATCGGCAGCGCGACGGTGTGCTCCTGCTCACCCAGGTTGAACACGGCGACGATCGATTCGTCCTCGAACCTGCGCACGAATCCCAGCAGCGGCTCGGGCAGGTCCAGAAACTCGATGACGCCGCAGATCAGGGCCGGATGCGCCTTGCGCCACCGGATGAAGCGGCGAAAGGTCTTGAGAGCAGAGTTTGGGTCGGCTTCCTGGTTGGCGACACTCAGCCGTCGGTGAGCGGCGTCCACCGGCAGCCAGGGCGTGCCGGTCGTGAACGCGCCGTGCTCGCTGTCGCGCCAGGGCATGGGCGTACGACAGCCGTCCCGACCCTTGTATGCTGGCCAGAACGTGATACCGAACGGATCCTGCAGCGCCTCGTACGGCACTTCGGCCTCCGGCAGCGCCAGCTCCTCGCCCTGGTACACGCACACCGATCCGCGCAGCGAACAGGCGAGGGCGACGAACAGTCCGGCGACGTGAGCGGGCGCGTCCGGATCCGCCCACCGCGAGCGCACCCGCACACAGTCATGATTCGACAGCGCCCAGCACGGCCAGCCGTGCGGCATGATGTGCTCCAGATTCCGCACGGTGGAGCCTATGTGCTCAGCCGAGTGCTCGTCGGAGAGCAGCTCGAAGCTGTAGCTCATGTTCAGCCGCCCCTCGCCCGTGTATTCGGCCATCGTCGCCAGCGAGTCCTCCGACACGACCTCGCCCAGCGTGGCCGCGCCGGGGTAGCCGTCAATCAGCCTGCGCAGCTCCTCCAGGAACGCCAAGTTCTCCGGCTGCGTATTGTTGAAATAATGATACTGGTAGGCGTAGGGGTTGTCGGAGCGGAATCCACGGTTGATGCGCTCGGATTTCGGCTTCGCCGGATTGTCCCGCAGCCTTCGGTCGTGAAAGCAGAAATTGATCGCGTCCAGCCTGAAGCCATCGACGCCCCGATCCAGCCAGAAGCGCAGATTGTCGAGCATCGCCGCCCTGACCTGAGCGTTGTGGAAATTCAGGTCCGGCTGCGACGCCAGGAAGTTGTGCAGATAGTATTGCTCGCGGCGCGGCTCCCACTGCCACGCCGCACCTCCGAACAGCGACAACCAATTGTTCGGCGGGGTGCCGTCCGGGCGCGGATTGGCCCACACGTACCAGTCCGCCCGGGAATTCGTCCGGCTCCGGCGGCTCTCCTGAAACCACGGGTGCTCCGTCGAGGTATGGCTCAGCACCTGATCGATCATGACCTTCAGACCGAGCGCGTGCGCCCGGGTCACGAGGCGATCGAAGTCGGCCAACGTTCCGAACATCGGATCGACGTCGCGGTAATCCGCGACGTCGTAGCCGAAATCGGCCATCGGCGAGGTGAAGAACGGCGAGATCCAGATCGCATCGACGCCGAGACCCGCTACGTAGTCCAGCCGCTGCTCGATGCCGGGAAGGTCACCGATTCCGTCGCCGTTGCTGTCGAGGAAGCTGCGCGGATAGATCTGATAGATGACCGCGCCGCGCCACCAGGATGCATCGCTCATGTGCTCCGGCCCCATGGCGAAGATGAACGATCACTCCCGTTCTCCGCTGCCGCTCCAAGCCGCAATCGCGCCGGCCTGCACATGTCCGCAAGATCGATGGAAGGTTCCTGCGACGGCGCCCGCGCATGCGCGGCGCCGCCGTGGCCGATGCCCGGTGCCAAGGCCGCACTGCTTGAAGTCTCGGATTTCATAGTCCTCGGTGTACGGTCCCGTGAATTCGCCCGTTGTGTGGAGCCCGACGAATCGTTCAACGGCGCCGTGCAATCCCGACTGCGCGTGACTGGCGGCCGGCGCAGCGGAGATTCGCCTGTCAACGGGGTTGGCGTCAAAGACTATAAGCGGGCATACGTATGCCTGACGCGCATACGTATGCATGGCCTGCCCTTCACCCGGACCGTCCCCTACCATCCGGCACTCTGACATACGCGCCGATCAACATGTCACCGACCGTGCATTCCGATCCTCGGTATAGGTGTCGGAATGCACGTCATGTGAGCACGTCATGTGAGCACGTCATGTGAGTAGGGGGGGGGATGACCATTAAACGCTATCTACGGGCTCTGGCGCTTGGCCCGCTGACCGCATGTTCGATCGGCGCGGCGCATGCGCAGGGGCTCGGTGCGGGCTCGGTCGGCGCCGCGGCCGGCGGACACGCCGGGCACGGCTCTTCAGCCGTTGCGGACACTTCGGGCACGACGGCGAAATCCGGGAAGCAGTCCCAAAAGCAGCTGCTTTCCAGCGCGCTGAAGACCATCACGGTGGTGGGATTCAACAAGAGCGCCGAAACGGCGATCACCTATCAGAAGTACGCGAACTCCATCGTCAATGTCGTGACGGCGGCCGACATCAGCGGCCTGCCGGACCAGTCGATCGCGGACGCGCTGACGCAGCTGCCGGGCGTGGCGGCGCAACGCTCGGATGGAGAAGCTGACCAGATAAACATCGACGGTCTCGACGGCAATTTCGTCCAGACCACGCTCGACGGGGTCGTACAGCCGTCGACCAGCGGCGCAGGCTACATTCAGTTCGATCAGTATCCCGCCGAGCTCATCAACCGCGTCACGGTCTACAAGACCTCGCAAGCCAATCTCGTCGAGGGCGGGGTCGGCGGAACGATCGCGATGGAGACCGCGAACCCGCTCGATGACTCCAAGAGCCAGATCTTCAATCTCGACGTGCGCGGCAGCTACGACCCGCGGGCGAACGATGTCGCCGGCGACAGCCCGTGGTCCGAGCGCTTCAGCGCCGCGTATCGGGGCAAATTCTTCCACAACACCCTCGGGATCGGCCTGGGGTACGCGCAACTCGGTCAGCCGCACGTCGCCGAGCAGTTCGTCAACGAGTCTTATGCGACGACCACTCAGGACATCAACGGCAAGCCGGCTTACGTGAATTCCGGAATCGAGGTCGACCAGAGCGGCGGCAGCGAGACCCGCCGCAGCATGATGGCCACCATTGTGTGGCGGCCGAACAGGCACTTCGAGATGAGCGGAACGGGCTTTTACTCGAAGTACAGCAACGAGGCGTACCAGAACGGCATCCGCGCGCAACAGTTCGACGGCGGCTTTTCCGTCATAACCAATCCGCGGCTCGGTCCCAATGGCGCCCTGCTCGGAGCGACCGTGAGCAGCTTGCCGAACGGCCTGTTCAATATTCCCGGGGTGCAGCTGTTCTCGGTCGAGACGGTCAATAACAACCAGGGCACCAATACCAGCAATTTCACCGGCATCTTCAATGCCAAGTGGACGCAAGGTCCGTGGGTCGTGGCGGCGAATCTGTCGCTGGCGCACGCATCGAGCTACAGTGTCGGATCCGACGTGACGGCCGACGCGTTCACCGGCCTCGGTACCGGCAATCCCCGTATCGCGCTCGAGTCCGCTACTTTCTCGCTGAATGGCCTCAATCCGGGTTCGTTCAGCGTTGCGGATCCGAGCATGTATACCGACATTCACAAGATGGCGTTGGACGATTACAGTCTCTACCCGACGTACTATCACGACGAGAGAAAGGCGCTGCAGCTGAATGTGACGCGCGTACTCGACAATCCGATTTTCGACTCCGTCGAGGCCGGCGTCTATCTGGACGATCACACATATGTCGCGGAGCGCTCCGTCTACACGTACGGAACGGATTACGGCAACAACTGGCTGCTGACGCCGACCCAGCCGCCGTTGACGCTGAACGGCTCGGACGCGACTCAGGCGTGCTGGTCCGGCGGCGGGTTCAGCAGCTATCCGTGCTTCCTGAGGATCAACGGCGCGGCCGTCATGGCGGCCCACGGCGTCACGAACATCAAGCCGGTTCAGGAATGGTCGCAGAGCTGGACCGAGACGGAAAGCGGCGTGGTGAACGAGAAGGTCAGGGATGCGTTCGTGCAGGCGGACATCGATACCACGGTGTTCCACCACAAGCTGACCGGCAACGTGGGCCTGCGGGTATCGTATACGTCGCAGTACAGTCCGGGACTACAGGAGGTTGCGCCCGGCCAGGGTATCCGGCTCGTGGACGGGAACGGACACGTGAGCACAGACTACATCCGGGTGGATCCGGGGCAGACGTATACCCACTTCCTGCCGTCGCTGAACCTCAACTACCAGCTGAACGGCGGCAACCAGGTGCGCCTGGCGGTCGCCGAGGTCGAGGATCGTCCGCCGATAAACCTGCTGAAGTCGGGCGTGGCCTCGTATGAGCTGAACGGCACCTACAACCTCTACAGCGGCACGAACCCGCTGCTCGATCCCATTCTGGCGACCCAGGAGGATCTCGCGTTCTTCCATTTCTTCAGGCATTCCAGCGGTATCGCCGGAATCGATCTGTTCTACAAGGAGATTCAGACGTTCCCGGAAACCGTCACAGATTTCAACTTTCCGTTCGCCAAGGAAGGGTACACGGTTCCGATCGATCCGCAGACGGGGCATCCGTACGCGGATGGCGAGTACCAGACCGCGTACAACGCCAAGGGCGGTTATGTCCGGGGGGTCGCCCTGCAGCTGGAGAAGACCCGCTTTCTGCCGGGGATTTTCTCGGGGCTGGGGTTCAGTCTGAACTATGCGTTCACGCAGAGCGGGACGCGCATCGTGTCGGATCTGGGCGGGTTTCCGCAGAACCAGGCGCTGCCGGGCCTGTCGACGGACGTGGTGAGCGGCTCGCTGTTCTATGACTACGGGCCGGTGTCGACCAAGCTGGCGGCGGACTACCGGTCGCGATTCGTGTCCGCGTCCCAGGTGTCGTTCAACTTCCAGCCGGTGTATTTCGCCCCGGAGACGGTCGTCGACTATCAGCTCGCGTACCGCTTCGACCGTCATCTGAGCGGGCTGTTCCAGGTGCTCAACCTGACGGACCAGCCGACTCAGACGTACTTCGGCAATACCGCCGAGACCAGCACGATCCAGTACTTCGGCCGGACGCTTTATGCGGGCTTCAGTCTGACGCTGTGAGCGCGCCGGGGGAGAATCGCGTACGATGGATGTGGCGATTCTCCCGCTCGCAACTGGCAGCACCGCCGGTCCGAGCGGCGCGCCGCCGCCGGGTTGGGCGTCGGACGGCGAACTCGGCAGAGGGGGACGCGAGAGGTGAGAGCAATGACGTGGACGCGATTGCAGGCGCGGGGGCTGCGCGGGGTGCTCGGGCTCGCCGCCGCCGCGCTCGGTGCGGCGAGTGTGCATGCGGCCGGAGTGCCGGGCCCGCAGGTGGTCCGGGTGACGGTGAATGCCCGGTCGCGGGGCACGCCGTTCCCGCACTTCTGGGAGAAGATGTTCGGATCCGGCCACGCGATTCTGGCCCTAAGGGCCGACTACCGCCGTGACCTGTCCATGGTCAAGAGGGCCACGGGCTTCACCTACGTGCGCTTCCACGGAATATTCGACCACGGCGTCGGCGTATTCCATCTGAGCAAGCACGGCAAGCCGGTCTACAACTTCTCGTACGTCGATCAGATCTACGATGGTCTGCTGGCGCGGGGCGTCAAGCCGTACGTCGAGCTGAGCTTCATGCCGCCCGCGCTGAACAGCAAACCCAAGGCGGTGCGGCCGCTGTACTATCACCTCATCGCCTCGCCGCCGAACAGCTACAAGCTGTGGGACGGGCTGATCAGGGCATTCGCGCGGCATCTGGTCAAACGCTATGGAATCAACCAGGTGGCGAGCTGGTACTTCGAGGTGTGGAACGAGCCTAACATCGCGTTCTGGAACGGCACGCCGGCGCAGCGGACGTACTTCGAGCTCTACGACCACACCGCGCGTGCCCTGAAGTCCGTGAGTCCCAGGTTGCGCGTCGGAGGCCCTGCGACCGCGAACGCGGCGTGGGTGCCGGCGTTCCTGCACAACGCGTACGCGCATCATGTGCCGGTCGATTTCGTCAGCACGCATGCGTACGGGGATCCGTGCGGGGCGGTGCGGAAGGTTCATCGGCAAATCGAGACATCGCCGTATCCGCACCTGCCGCTCATCCTCAGCGAATTCAATGCGACGGTCTTTACGATTCCGGACATGCTGGATTCGGCGTACATGGGGCCGTATCTGGCGCGCACGGTTCGCGCCTGCGCCGGCTACGTGAAGATGATGAGCTACTGGACGTTCTCCGACGTCTTCGACGAGCAGGGCGTCGTCAGAAGCCCCTTCTACGGGGGCTACGGCCTGGTCGCCGAGGGCGGCATTCCCAAGCCCTCGTTCAACGCGTTCGCGCTGCTGCACAAGCTCGGGCGAACGCGCCTGCCGGCCGGGAAGGGACCGGTCCTCGCCACCCGCCGCCGCGATGGCAGCATCGTGCTGGCGCTGTGGAACTACGCAGCGCCGGTGAGTACGAAGACCGTATACGTGCCGGGTGTGCCGAAGGGGCGGCGCAAGCCGTTCGTGGTGCACGTGTCGCATCTTCCCGCCGCGGCGTCGGCGACCGTGTGGCGGCTCGATCGCGCCCACGGCGATGTGATTCCGGCATTCGATGCGATGGGCCGGCCCGCCTATCCGACGCGCAGCCAGATCCTCGTGCTGCGGCGCGCCGCCCGCATGGCGCCGCCGGAGCGCATTGCCGTGCGCGATGGGCGGTTCACAGTGCAGGTGCCGCCCCAGGGTCTGGTCGTCGTCCGGTTGCGATGAGGCACGGGGGCGGCCAGATGCCGATCCATTTCGATACACGGCGAGCGAGCACCGGGTCGGACCCGAAGTCCGAGCGGATCCGGGTGCGCTCAGGCCCAGCCGCCGTCGACGATGAGCTCCTGCGCGGTCATCATCGCGCTGTCGTCCGCGGCCAGGAACAGCGCGAAGCTGGCGATATGGTCCGGCTGGATGAAGGATTTCAGGTACTGGGTGGCCTGAATCCGCCGTTCCTGCTCGGCCGTGACCCACAGCCGCAATTGCCGCTCCGTCATGACGCAGCCCGGGCTGATGGTGTTGACCCGGATGTTGTGCATGCCCAGATCGCGCGCGAGGCTGCGGGAGAGCCCATGAAGCGCCGCCTTGGCGGTGGCATAAGCGGTCAGGTTGGGGGTGCCGATGCGCCAGCAAATGGAGCCGAGATTGATGATCGATCCGCCACCGAGCCCGGTCATGTCGGCGATCACCGCTTGGGCTGCGAAGAACGCCGGGCGCAGATTGAGGGCCATTCGCTCGTCCCAGTGCTCGGGGGTCAGCTCCGCGATGCGGTGCCGCTCGTCGTTGGCCGCGTTGTTGATCAGGACTCCGATGGCGCCCAGCCGTTCTCTGGCGGCCGCGATACAGGCGCGCAGCGCGGATACATCGCGTACGTCGCAGCGCAGGAACACCGGCGTGTTGCCTGTCGCAGCGCGTACCTCGTCGACCAGGCGCAGACTGTCGTCTGCGGCAATGTCGACGAACGCCACGCGAGCGTTCTGCGCCGCGAATGCGTGGGTGAGGCGGGCGCCGATGCCCGAGCCGCCGCCGGTGATGAAGACGACGCGTCCCTGGAGACTGGGGTAAAGCGCGGATCGCGGGTGCATCGGGCACGCTCCATGGAAATGACTGCCGGCCGCGCCACCGCTGCGGGCGGGCCGAGCGCGACGCCCGCGATCCGATCTCCGCACCGTCGCGGCATGCGCGGCTCGGGTCGGCGCCGGGACGCAGTCGCTAGCCTACAGGCGCTCGATGCCCGCATCGGGCGCATACGTATGCAAGGTGCGGGTCCGATCCGTCAGTGCGGTGAGACTGGGGTGCGAGCCGCTGGGGGCGAGATTCCGCCCCCGAGGCGGGGCTCAGGGCCGGGCGATGCTCGACTCGCGTACCACCAGGCGGGTCGGGAGCTTGGCGCTGCGGACCGGCCGGCCTTCGATCAGGTTGATCAGTGTCTCAACCAGCAGTCTGCCGGCGCGGCGCGTGTCCTGGGCGACCGTCGTCAACGTGGGGGTGACCGTACTCGCCATGGGAATGTCATCGAAGCCGGCCACCGAGATCGCGCCGGGAACGGCGACGCCGCGCGCGAGCAGCGCGCGCATCGCGCCGACGGCGATCAGGTCGCTGGCGCCAAACACGGCGTCGAAGGCGACGCCGTGATCGAGCAGTGCGTGGATTGCGTCGGCGCCGGACTGCTCGGTATTCACGGCGTCGATCTGCAATGCCGGGTCGATCCGCAGACCGGCCGAGCGCAGCGCGCTCTCGTAGCCCTCATAGCGGCCGAGAACCTCCGGCGAGTGCAGCGACGCGCTGCCAAGGAAGGCGATGCGACACCGGCCCTGGGCGATCAGGTGCTCCGTGACCATGCGCCCCCCCTGTTGATCCTCGCTGCCGATCGACAAGCCGGGTTGGTCCGGTTGCACGCTGCCCCAGCGCACGAAGCGCGTGCCGGAGCAGATCAGCGACTCGAGCTTGTCGCGATATGTCACGTAGTCGCCGTAGCCCAGCAGAATCAGGCCGTCGGCCTTGTGGCTTTCGGCGTATTCCGCATGCCAGTTGTGCGACATACTCTGAAAGGAAATCAGCAGATCGTAGCCGCGTTCCGAGCACATCCGGATGATCGCGCTCTGCATCGATACGAAGAACGGGTTGATGTTCGACTCGTCGGCGGTCGGATCCTCGAAGAACAGCAATGCCAGCGTGTGCGTCTGTTGCGTGCGCAGACTCGAGGCATTCTTGTCGACGGTGTAATTCAGTTGGCGCGCGATGGCGAGGATGCGCTCGCGGGTTTCCGGGCTGATTCTGGGACTGCCGCGCAGGGCGCGGGACACGGTGGACTGGGCCACTCCCGCCAGATGAGCGATGTCCAGGGAGTTCGGCTTTTCTCTGCTTGCCATCGGGTTCCGGCGTCGCGCGTGTGCGACGAGGTCGGGTGGAATGTCACGGGCGCATCGGCGGTCGGACCGTACGGCACCACGCCCGCGCATTGCCGTGGCGTGGAGCCCGAGCGGCGATTGTACGCTACTGCCGCGAGGGCGAAAAATCCGGCGCCGCATGGCCGGCACGGGCGGAACATCGCCGGCGAGCCCGCTCGCGCGGCACGGCGTCGCGGCCGCTCCGGCGGCCTCTGCCCAAGTGGTCATGAATCCGATAGTTTTCCGCCGTGTGTGCGTACCCGGCGCGACTGTTTGCGTCATCGGGTTGACCTAGGATGTGCCCATTGCCCTTCGCGTCGGAGGGCCTTGTCGTGCAGGATCATATGACCGAGTCTCGCATCGATATCGATTGGCTCCACCCGCTCAGCGAACGACAGATCGCCGAGTTCGAACGCGACGGGTTCATCAAGCTCAAAGGCGTGTTCAGTCCGCACGAGCTGCAGTACTTCGGCGCGGAGATCACGCGCCTGACCCTCGCGTTGAACACCCAGAATCTGCCGTTGGAGGAGCGCAGCACGTACGACCGGGCGTTCCTCCAGGTGATGAATCTGTGGGAGCACAGCGACGTGGCGCGGACCTTCGTGTTCGGCCGGCGCCTGGCCGGGCTGGCCGCCGCCCTGCTGCGGGTCCGCGGCGTGCGTCTCTACCACGACCAGGCGCTGTACAAAGAGCCCGGCGGCGGCATCACGCCGGCGCACGCTGATCAGAGCTACTGGCCGCTGGCGAGCGATCGGACGATCACCGCCTGGGTGCCGCTGCAGGCGGTGCCGCAGCAAATGGGTCCGCTGGCGTTCTATGCCGGCAGCCATCGCATCCCCTACGGGCAGGACCTGGCCATCTCGGATGAGAGCGAGCGCGTCATCAGCGAGCACATGCAACGCAACGCGGTGTCGCTGGTGGATACGCCATTCGACCTCGGCGAGGTCAGCTTCCATCTCGGCTGGACATTCCATCGGGCCGGCGCGAACCGGTCCGACCGGGCGCGCGCGGTGATGACCGTCATCTACATGGATCGCGCCATGATGCTGAAAGCCCCGGCAAATTCCATGCAGGAGGACGACCGGGCGCAGTGGTGCCCGGGGGCGCGGGTGGGCGAGGTGATCGCCACGGTCAAGAACCCCGTGTTGTTCGAGTCATGAGCCGGGCGCGGGCGTGGTTGGGCCGGGTTGCGCTGGGGGCGGTGTTGCTCAGCGCGCCCCTGGCGCATGCCGCCGTGCCGCGGCCCCGGACCCAGGTCCAACCCTTTCATCAGATCTTCTATCAGATCTTCGTACGCAGCTTCCGCGCCACCCACGGCAGCCGCATCGGCGATTTACGCGGCATCACCGATGAGCTCGGCTACCTCAAGCAGCTCGGAATCACCGCGATTCTGCTCACGCCGCTGCAGCCCTCCCCGTTCTATCACAACTACTTTGCGAGCAGCTTCAAGGGCATCGACCCGGCCTACGGCACGATGCGCGACTACTTCGCGTTCGTGCACGAGGCCCATGCCCTCGGGCTGAAGGTCTATCTCGATGAGGAGTTCCAATACGTCGCGCAGGGCAATCCCTGGTGGCGCAAGGCGATCGCGAATCCCTACGGGCGCTACGGCAACTACCTGTTGTGGAAAAACCGGGCGCGCGGCATCCCCGAGCCGTTCCTGAACCGGGCGAAGTGGCAGGGCTATACCGGCCGCTGGATCGGCATCGCCATGGTGAATCTGAACAATCTGGCGGTACAGCGCTATTTTCGCCGCATGCTGTTGTTCTGGGCCGACCCGCCCGGCCATCCGGGCGACGGCGTGGACGGCTTTCGCATCGATCACATGATGGACAATCTCGATCACAAGGGACTCGAGACCCACATGTTCTCCCGCTTCTGGACGCCGTTGTTTCGCGCCCTGAAGGCGCGCCGGCCGCATCTGCGCATCCTGGCCGAGCAGGCCAATTGGGGCTATGGCAATCGCTGGCTGACCCGAGTGCACGTCGACATGGTGTTCGCCTTCCCCCTGCGCCAGGCGCTGGTGACCCTGAACAAGCGCAGGATCGTGTACGCCATTCGGGCCACGGCTGCGGCGACGCCGCCGGGAAAGGCGCAGGTGCTCCTGCTGGAGAACCAGGACATGGATCGCTACATGTCCGCCGTCGGCGACGACATGGCTCGCGCTCGTGCCGGCGCCGCCATTGAGTTCATCCTCCAGGGTGAGCCGTTGATCTATTACGGCCAGGAGCTCGGCATGCGCGGTCGCGTGATTCCGCACGATCTGAGCGACGCTGCGCAGATTCCGGTGCGCGAGGCGTTCCGTTGGCGCAACAACTTGTTCGCGCCTGGCTCGGCGCTCTGGTACCTCGGCGACAAATGCCCCTGGATCCAGCGCTACAACCGCCTCAACGCGCAGATCTCCCTCCAGGAAGAGCGCGCCAATCCTCACTCGCTGTACCACTGGTACCGCAAGCTGATCGCAATCCGGCGCGCGCGGCCGGAACTGGCCGGAGGCACGCAGCGGCTGGTCTGTCCGCACGACCCGAGCGTGTTGTGCATTCTGCGCCGCGAGGGCCGGCGGCGTACGCTGCTCGAGGTCAACCTGGGCCGCAAGATCCGGCGGCCCCGCATCGAATCCGGCGCGCAGCGCGGTGTGCGCTGGGTCAACCTGCTGCGCCACGGGGCGGCTCATCCCGCAGCGGCGCTGCGGCCGCTGCAGGTACGCATCCTGGGTACGTCATGAATCGCGGCCGCTGCGGCCGCACGTGGTGGAGGAGAACGGCGCGGATGGCGCGCTTACCTGTGGCGCAGCCGATCTGCGAGCCGGTGCAACTCGCGACCGGCGCGCTGGTGCGCACCGTGCGTGTGCGTCACAGCGCCTCGGCGGCGCGCTCGCAGCCTTTCGTGCACTTTCATGACGTGCACGAGCTGGTGCTGTTCGTGCGCGCCACGGGCCGCTTCGAGACCTCCGAGCGGCGCTTTGATCTGGCCTCGCGGTGCATCGCCTTCATTCCCTCCATGTGCGAGCACGACTTCATACTCGGGGAGGGCGCGCATGAATGGATACTGCTGCAGTTCGAGGCGCACGCGGGAGCGGCGCTCGCGCTGCAGCCGGGACTGGAGCGGCTCCGCCGCTCCTTCTGCGTCCGGGCCGACCCGCGTCTCTTCAAGCACCTGATGGGTCTGGCGGCCTGGCTCTGCGAGCTCGATGCGACTGATCCGCTGGCGCATCCGCTGCTGGAGGCCTTGCTGCGGGCGACCGGCGGCGCACAGACGCTTGCGGGCGAGCCGCGGGCGGGACGCGCGGTCGCGCTCGAGCGGCTCCGGCCGGCCGTCGAGCGCCTGCGCCGGGATCCGGCGCAGGCGCCCAGCGCGCACCGTGCCGCCGCGCTGTGCGCCTTATCACCGGCATATTTCAGCCGCCGCTTCAAAGAGCAGCTCGGCATGAGCTGGAGCGAGTACGTGCGCACGCACCGGCTGCACCTGGCGAGCCGTCTGCTGCTGGAATCCGCACAGCCGATCGCGCAGATCGCCGCGGACCTCGGCTTTGCGACCCCGTCACACTTCGGCGAGCAGTTCCGCCGCCGCTTCGGTCTCTCGCCCCGGATCTACCGCCGGCTCGGCGTGGCGTCCGAGGGGCGCGGCCCGGCGTGCGGCGAAGGCCGCGCCGGATTCAACAGCGCCGAATGAGCGATCGGCCTGGATGTCGGCAGGTACGGAGCGCCATCCGGGCCGGTCGCCGGATCCGAAACATCAGAGCATCGAGCGAGAAACACATGATCAAGGCACGCAAATCGCGGGGAGACCGGAGGTGCGTACCGGGCGCCCTGGCGGTGCTGGTGTCGGCGGCTCCGATCAGTCGGTGCGCGTGCCGGTCTGGCAGTTGCGCGATATTAACGGATCGAAAGTGACGAACCTGCTGAGGGACAGGGCCCATCCAGTCGCCGATGGCGAGGTCAGGGTGACGGTGAAGGGCTATTCCGACATGATTCTGGAACAGTAGATGACTGTTAGTGGCGAGCGAGCGCGGCAGAGCGCGCGGGCGCGCAGCGCCAAGCCCAGGCTGTCACTCCGACAGATCATCAACATGTCGGTGGGCTTCTTCGGCATTCAGTTCGCCTTCGGGCTGCAGACCGCGAACATCAGCCGCATTTTCCAGACGCTCGGCGCGCATCTGCAGCAGATCCCGATCCTGTGGGTGGCCGCCCCACTCACCGGACTGGTGGTGCAGCCGATCATCGGATACGCGTCCGACCGGACCTGGGGCCGCTTCGGCCGCCGGCGGCCGTACTTTCTGGGCGGCGCCGTTCTGACCACGGTAGCGTTGCTGGTGATGCCGGATTCGCCGGCGCTGTGGGTGGCGGCGGTCATGCTGTGGCTGCTGGATGCCTCGGCCAACATCTCGATGGAGCCGTTCCGCGCCTTCGTGGCCGATCAGCTGCCGCCCTCGCAGCGCCCGACGGGTTTTGCGCTGCAGAGTCTGTTCATCGGTGTCGGTGCGGTGCTCTCCTCGGTGCTGCCTTGGGTGCTCGCACGCTTCGGCGTTGCCAATGTGGCCGCGAGCGGGCGGATTCCGGCCACGGTACGCACATCCTTTTACGTCGGCGGGGTGTTGGTTCTGGCGGCTGTCCTGTGGACGGTCTTGACGACGCGGGAATACCCGCCGGAGTGTCTCCGTGAGTTCGATGATTCGCCGGCGGCGCACTCGGATGGGGACGTTTCGGGCGCTTGGCGGCAGGGCTTGGCGGCGCTGTCGGGCGGACTGATCGGAATCGCCGTGATCGCGCGCTATGCGCTCGATCCGCAGCTGTACGTGTTGGCGGGCAGCCTGGCGATCGCGGGCGGGCTGTTTCTGTGGCTGAGCCTTACGGCCAGCCGCGGCATGGTCCGCCAGGTCATGGCGGATCTGTACACCATGCCGGACGCCATGCGGCGCCTGGCCTGGGTCCAATTCTTTTCCTGGTTCGCCCTGTTCGACCTGTGGATCTACGCGACGCCGGCGGTCGCGGCCACGCAGTTCGGCAGCAGCAATCCGCTCTCACCCCTGTACAACGCCGGGGCCAACTGGGTCGATGTGCTTTTCGGCGCCTACAACGGCTTCGCCGTGCTGGCGGCCCTGGCGCTGCCGCTGATGGTCCGGGCCGTGGGCCTGCGCCGCACTCATGCCATCAATTTGACCGCGGCCGCGGCCGCCCTGATCTCATTCCTCTGGATCCGCAATCCGGACTGGCTGCTGGTGCCGATGGTCGGGGTCGGGTTCGGCTGGGCTTCGATTCTGGCACTGCCCTATACGCTGCTCGCGGACAATCTGCCGGCCGAGAAAATGGGCGTGTACATGGGAATCTTCAACTTCTTCATCGTCATCCCGCAGTTGCTCGCGGCCAGTGTGCTCGGCGTGCTGCTGCAGTTCTTCTTTCACGACCGGGCGGTCTACGGTCTGGCGCTCGGCGGGCTGAGTCTCGTGCTCGCCGGGTTGTGCACGCTGCGCGTGGGCGGAGCGGGCCCCGACCCGGTGAGCAGGGTCGCGACGTCGCAGAAAGCCTAGCGTCCGGCCGGAGGCGCGGGGCCCGGCGCGCGCGGCCGGGGCTTGCGCCGGCCCGCAGTGACCGGGCGGCGCTGCCGGTTCTGCGGGGGCTCGGCACAACTTTCTGAAAAATAATAGAATAATCAGTTTCCTCGAGACCCTCTTGCAGGCCCCGTGCGGTCGGCTGTCGCAGGCTTTAAAATCACTTCGTCCCGTACCCAGATCCGATGTCCCGGCACTACTACATCAAGACCTTCGGCTGCCAGATGAACGAGTACGACTCCGCCCGGATGGCGGACGTGCTGCGTGCGAGCGTGGGTCTCACGCCGACCGACGATCCCGCCCAGGCCGACGTCCCGTTCTAGCGGGCACCTTCTCTAAATTAGTAAATAAATTGGCCTGTGATGCACAAATCACAGGCCTTTTTTCCTGGTGGACCCATTTTTGCGCCGCCTTGGGGGGCATGACCGTGGCCGACACACGCAGGCTCAGGCCCGAGACGACGCGGGCGCAGGGTGGCTCAAGCGACCAGTGCTCCGGTCCCCTGAGGACATCGGTGCGGTGCCCCACCATGCCCAAGCGAGCGGTGCACTGTGGCTCCGGGGTGGGCCAAGGGGGGGCACCGGCGGCTTCGGGCCGCGGGCGCCGGGGCGGGCCGATCGGGACCTTCGCACAACCCACTGAAAGATCATAAAATGCAGGGCTACCCTCAGCCCTGGCCGCGCTCGCCGTGCGGCCGGGAACGACAGGCCGTAAAATCGGCCTTCCCGTACCCCAGCGCTTATGCCCCGTCACTATTACATCAAGACCTTCGGCTGCCAGATGAACGAGTACGATTCCGCCCGCATGGCGGACGTGCTGCGCGCCGCAGTGGGATTGACCCCAACGGACGATCCCGCCCGGGCGGACGTGCTGCTGATGAACACCTGCTCGGTGCGCGAGAAGGCGCAGGAGAAGGTGTTCTCGCTGCTCGGTGAATGGCGCCAGATCAAGGCGCAGCGCCCCGAGGTGCTGATCGGCGTCGGTGGGTGCGTGGCGAGCCAGGAGGGCGAGGCCATCACCGCACGGGCGCCGTTCGTAGACCTGGTGTTCGGTCCGCAGACCCTGCACCGCCTGCCGCAGATGATTGCCGCGCTGCATCGCACGGGCCGCGCGCAGGTGGACGTGAGCTTTCCGGAAATCGAGAAATTCGATCATCTGCCGGCGCCGCGTACCGAAGGCAGCTCGGCGTTCGTGTCCGTCATGGAAGGGTGCAGCAAGTACTGCAGCTTCTGCATCGTGCCCTATACCCGCGGCGAGGAGGTCAGCCGCCCGTTCGACTCGGTGCTCGAGGAAGTGCGCCAGCTCGCCGAGCAGGGCGTGCGGGAAGTCACGTTGCTCGGTCAGAACGTCAATGCCTACGCGGGCGTGATGAGTGATGGGGCCGAGGTCGATCTCGCCACGCTCATCCACCACGTTGCGGCCATCCCCCAGATCGAACGCATCCGCTTCACCACCTCGCACCCGGTCGAGTTCAGCGACAGCCTCATCGAGGCGTATGCGCACGTGCCGAAGCTCGCCAATCACCTGCACCTGGCCGTGCAAAGCGGGTCGGACCGGGTGCTCGCGCTGATGAAACGCGGCTACACGGCGCTGGAATTCAAAGACAAGGTGCGCAAGCTGCGCGCGGCGCGGCCCGACATCAGTATCTCTTCGGACATCATCGTGGGTTTCCCCGGCGAGACCGAGCGCGACTTCGAGGCGACCCTCGCGCTGGTGCGTGATGTCGATTTCGACCAGTCCTTCAGTTTCGTCTACAGCCGCCGTCCCGGGACGCCGGCTGCCTCACTTCCGGACGAGACGCCCGAAGCGATCAAGCACGAGCGCCTGGCCCGGC